>Ga0075305_1000013_pt1 | contig 37302 bp, 37 predicted proteins | sample Joice_CattailNLB_2_FD_120071 | JGI IMG/M metagenome (GOLD analysis project Ga0075305, IMG submission 120071) | Natural and restored wetland microbial communities from the San Francisco Bay, California, USA, that impact long-term carbon... | ecosystem: Environmental > Terrestrial > Soil >...
ACTGTCGGGGCTGTCAGGGCCGGTAGTGGCCATAATAAAGCCCCGGCGCATGGTCGTACCGGGGCTTGGTGGATTAGTTGGCAAGACGTATTATGCCAATGCAGTCGGTACCAAATTGGTTCCCATGGTGAGGTATAAATAATATATGATTTTAGTAGGTTACAGTTACTACTTGGATGCCACAACTTCTTCTTGTGTTTAATAGGACAGATTCAGTTGGAGATGTCACCCTTTCTCATGGACAGTTTTCTGGTGCGATGTGCAATTTGAAGACCTTGGAGTTATTTTATCCCCACTGCACTTCGGACTAACTTGCCCTTCAGACGTTTTAATATTTTATAATCGGGAACAGTTAGAATATCAATATCCATAGGGTATTTGGTTAAGTATTCAGCACCGGAATTTGTAACCAAAACTGTATCCGAATGCCTGAATCCCCCAATATCGGGAACGTATATCCCCGGTTCGATGCTGATTACCATGTTTTCTTCCAAAACATCCTCGCTTCCTTCCGCAACATAGGGTCCTTCATGATTGCCCATTCCAATACCATGACCCGTTCGGTGGAGAAGGTAGGCTGTTAATCCTTTTTCTCGAAGATAGTTTTTGGCGGCTTTATCAACTTCCGAGCAGTTTATTCCCGGTTTAACCATATCAAAAGCGGCTTTCCGGGCGTTTTCCATATGCTGAAAAAGCTCTCTTTCGTCATTAGAGGGTATTTGATGAAAATAGGTCCGTTCCACCTCCGCTGCATAACCGTTAACCCTGATAAAACTCATGGCAACCAATGGGCCGTTACGGAGACGATCATCAATCTTCGGTATACCGTGTGGTTGTGAACTAAAAGGGGCGGGCCAGGATAGTGTTAAAAATGAGCTTGTAAGCGGTTCATAGTCTCCATCTTTCAGAACAGTAGCCTGTAAGCCCCTTGCTTCTGAAAATATCTCCAAGATAGTTGCGCCATAATAACTGCTGTTCATAATTCTTTGCATACCCAAATCAGCGTAATAGCAGGCCCGTTTGATCATTTCCAGTTCGGCTGAAGATTTAATTAGGCGCATCTTATCAACCAGGGGAAGCGGTTCAGGTGAAAAGGATTTTAAAACCGCTGCGATCTCTAGACTTAATGAAGGTTCCACTCCCAGTGTCTTTATATTATCAAGCTTAGTTTTCAAGACATCTGCCCATCCCGAACCGACAGGAGAAGGGTAATCCCAATAAGGTGTCACAGCCCCAATATTGGCCTTCGCCATATGTTCTTTCTCCAACATAGGGACAATTAAAGTTGGTTCTCTTTCGGGCCATAAAACAATGAAAAAAGGCCTTTCCAAAGGTTTATAACTGGCTCCGGTAAGGTAAAAAATACTGTCTTCCGAAGAAACCAAATATGCATCCAAACCATTTTGAACGGTCTCTTTTTGGAGCCTGCTTCTTCGATGTCCGTATTCTTCCATCGTTATCATGTTTATATACCCATTATTTTTGAAGCTTTTATCGAAATATCAACCAGAAGAAAACTATCCGATATGAAATAGATATCAAAGGCGAGTGTGACTTTCAAGGGACACAGATTAGCAAGAGAAAATGTGTTTAATTAAATTAATTCAACTCCTATACCAAAACTTGAAACTGATTGATCATCATCCAATTTTTTACACCACATTACTGTTGAATTATAGGTTTTATAACCATTGTCGAATAAAGATTTAAAGGATTTGTCAAACCTGGATGACACAAGCGACTTGTCCAATTTAACTCTAATCACGGTGCCGGGTTGGATCGCAGCTTCTGTCTCAAAACACAGGCCGTGGCTGCTAAAATCTGTCATTTCAGCATATACCCAATAACCAGAATCCGGTAATTCAATTACCGTTGTTGCCTTGGTTTTAAACCGTCTGTTTTTTCGATAATTTTTCCCAATGCTTGGTAGGCTTATAGCGAGATCAGCCTTTTTTTTGGTATTTACACAGATGTTGCAATCCTTGTGTTTCAATCTGGCTTTGATGGTAGCTTGCCACTCATGACCCTCACTGCATAACCACCAAAGTTTCTTAGGATAACCTATTTTCACGCTTCGTGGAGTTATGTCGCCATTTGCGGTTGGATGCCATTCTTTGACAAGGATTGGAGCCGTCTCAAAAAGACTTGAATGATTTTTTAATCTATTCATAGCTAACATCCTTAAAAAAACTGTCAAAATTGAAGATTGAAAAAGAATAGAAAATCAATAAAGGCAAGAATCAGAATCTTATCGAAAGATGCTACTGTGTGATAGTTCTGTCAATGGGATGGTTTCGAAATTATCTTACGGCAAGTATAGATACATTTGAGGAAAAAGGATATATTTTCCTTATTCACCAATAATCTTCACCAATACTCGTTTCCTCCGTCGTCCATCAAATTCACCATAAAATATCTGTTCCCAGGTGCCAAAGTCTAGCTTGCCATCAGTTACCGCCACCACCACTTCGCGGCCCATGACCTGGCGCTTCATGTGGGCGTCGGCATTGTCTTCGCCGATGTTGTGACGGTAGCCGGACACCGGTTCGTGGGGGGCGATCTTTTCCAGCCAGCTCCTGAATCGTCCATTTATTCTCCTGAACCAAATCAATAACCTTCCCACGTCTTGATACTAATTTTTCAGCTACCTTTTTCTCCTGATCTTTTTTCATTGTTTGTCCCTCCATCTTTTGGAGGTAAACGGTTGAAAAAAACATCTGCTCTTATGGATCAGGGCAAAATTGGGAGTTGCTTGGTAGTGAATAGAATCACCCAAATATCATTCCTTATGTGGACAAGTCCCAAATTTGTTCTTATCATTTTGAGCTGCCATTCAAAAATAGTCTGGTATGATGGCCATTAGATATATAACTAAATTTGATATGAATACTATATATTGTGTTCATCTCTGGTTAGGAATTAATAGTACTGAGGTTAAAAATGATCAACTATTTTGAAAACTTAAGAGACATTTCGAATTTGACTTCAGATTTAGGTATCAATAAACATGAACCTAATCGAAGGAGAGAGCCAAGAACACCCTGTCTGATACCAGCCAATTACAAAATAAACCGACAACTTTATTCAAGCTATATACTCGACATTAATGAAACGGGTGCCTTTATCGAAACAGATCGATCCTTTCCAACCGGTGATAAGATTGTGCTTAAATTTCTCGATCCGTATTTAGGGCGATCTTCGCTAATAAATGGTTCAATCGCGTGGAGCAGCGATGCTGCGATTGGCGTAAAATTCAATTACCACCTATTCACACCTTTTTGACGTAAAGTTACAGGCGGGATGTCAATCCGATCATTAACCTAATGATTTTGGTAGGCTTGCAAATAGGAACGGATAACACAGGTTTTTCATGGAATCAAAAGTACCGATTTGTTGTAGCTGTACGATATTAATCCAATTTTTTTATATTTATATTAATAAATTAAGTGCTATTTTTCCATTCTTTACACTGCTTATTGTCAAGCTTTTTTTAAAGGCCATGGCGGTGCAGAACTTTTTGCATCGCTTTATAGTGGTCTCTTCGCACCTTCTGGTTTGATACCTGGCAGTATCTTGGGGTGGTCATTGCCGCGCAAAGAGGTGATAACTGCTGCCAGTAAAGCCAATCCGCATGTAAAGCGTAATCCCATATCAAACGCATGGATCATGATGCCGGGATCTTTTGGGTTCCCCAGACTGAGAAAGGTAGTGAAAATAGCACCCGTAAGACCAATCCCGAGCACCATGCCCACATTGCGGGCAAGGGCCAAAATCCCTGAAGCAATTCCCTGGCGGTTGCGGGGCGCATCCCCCATCAGCGAACTGTTATTTGGGGATACGAACAGCCCGATACCAAGCCCGCAGGTTGCAAGACCAAGCACAATGATGCCCAGAGGCGTTTGCGAACTTGAATTGCCAAGTAAAAATAATCCGGCTGCTAAGACCAACATGCCTAAAGTGGTGGGCAGGCGTGATCCCACCCGGTCGGAAAGGCTTCCGCTAAAGGGTGCCGTCAGTGCCATGACAATCGGTTGAGCGGTTAAGATCAGACCTGCATGGGATGCGCTTAAGCCCCGGCCATATCAAACGGCTCTCCACCTTTTTCCGGTGTATCATTAGGGATAACTTTAAGGCTCAACCAGATGGCGAACAGAACGATGGGCACATTGATGAAAAAAACATAATGCCAGCTTAAATGGTCGGCAAGCCATCCGCCGAGGAAAGGCCCTGTGGTGAGGCCCAGATATGTCATCGTCCCCTGCAGCCCAAGTGCCTGGCCGCGCTGGGAGGCTGGAAAGATTTTGGTAAGAATGGCAGGCGCATTGGCAAAGAGCATGGCTGATCCGATGGCCTGAAGTCCGCGTGACCCGATCAAATAAGCCGCAGATGGTGAAAATCCGGCCGACACCGAGCCGAGAACAAAGATAAAAAAGCCCATAATATAAGTTTTCTTGTTGCCGCGCAAATCTCCAAGGCGCCCCACGCTCAGCAGCAGACCACTGACAACCAGCAGGTATACCGTCACAACCCACTCTATGTTAGCAACACCCGTGTTAAAATAATCTGTGATCACCGGCAAAATGGCATTGACGATACTGCCGTCCAGAGCCGACATAAATGTTCCCACGCCAATCGCCAGCAAGACCAGCCATTTGGTTTCGATTTTAAGAAATTTCCCTGCCGGGTTGGTGGAATTCTCTTGCGCCGGCTGTTTTTTGCCGGTTTTTGAGGTCACCATTATACCATCACTTTTATAAATTGCTTTTGATTTGATACTGGTATAGCGCAGAGGGTATATTTTGCCTATTCACCAATAATTTTAACCAGCACCCGTTTCCTCCGACGTCCATCAAATTCACCATAAAATATCTGTTCCCAGGTTCCGAAATCAAGCTTGCCGTCGGTGACGGCCACCACGACCTCGCGGCCCATGACCTGGCGCTTCATGTGGGCGTCGGCATTGTCTTCGCCGACGTTGTGCCGGTAGCCGGACACAGGTTCATGGGGGGCGATCTTCTCCAGCCAGATTTCATAATCGTGATGAAGTCCCGATTCATCGTCATTGATAAATACGGACGCCGTGATATGCATCGCATTGCAGAGTACAAGGCCTTCCCGGATACCACTCTCCCGTAAGCAGTCATTTACTTGGGGGGTGATATTAATAAAAGCCCGTCTGGTTGGCACCTCGAACCATAATTCTTTGCGGTAACTTTTCATGTCTCCTCCAAAAATAAAGCCCCGAATGTATATTATTTAGCCACGAATTGACACGAATGTTCACGAATTAAATTTTTAAATTAGAAAATTAGTCGTTCATATTCGAGTTTCTCTTTAGCAAAGTTGAGGATAATCGCCAATTGTTTACCAGTCGCTTTTAAATAATTAAGGGTTTGAGCACGGTGTATATTTGCTATTGTCTCAATACACTTCAACTCTAAAATGACTTTATCATCCACTAAAATATCGGCGATATAATTTCCAACAATTTCACCCTCAAAATGGACATTTATTGAAACCTGTTGGACAGCTTGGATCTTATCTCTCCTAAAAAGAACCATTAATGAATTTTCATAAACTTTCTCAAGAAAACCGGAACCTAATTCTCGATGAACCTCCATGGCTAAACCGATGATCTTGTACGACAAATCCTTGTGTATTATTTTTTCCTTATTCGTGATCATTCGTGTTAATTCGTGGCTAAATATCAAAAGTTGTAAATGGCTTACAGTTTCTTGAGCAGTTGATTCGCTGCCGTCAAGGTCGGGTCCCAGGTCGGCCCGAACGGGGGGGCGTAGGCCAGATCTGTCTGGCTATACTGGGCGACGGTCATCCGGTTGTGCAGGGCCACTGCCGGGGCGTTGATGCGATGGGCCACACCTTCGGTTCCGACCATTTGCACACCCAGCAGGCGACCCGATTTTTTGTCCCCGATCATATTGACCCAGATGGGGTGACCGCTTGAATAGGAGTGCGCCCGGGAGCTGGATTGGATCATGTTTTCCACCGGTTCGAAACCGGCTTCCCGGGCCTGCTTCAGATTCAAACCGGTGCGTGCGACCTCATAATCAAACACCCGAAACACTGCCGTTCCCGCCACGCCCTCGATGGTGGCATTTTGGCCGATTACATTGTCGGCTGCGGCCCAGCCGGCCCGGTTGGCCAGCAGGGCCAGGGGAATCCAGGTTTTGGTATCGGTTACGACATGAAAGGCATCGGCACAGTCGCCGGCCGCATAGATGTTTTTAGCGGATGTTTTCAGGCTGCGGTCCACGGCGATGGATTTGGCAATGCTCAACTCAAGGCCGGCGCTGTGGGCCACCCGGCTGTTGGGTTTTACACCAACTGCCACCAGCACCATGTCGCCGGTGAGATTTAAGTCCGGGCCGACTACCTGCATCCCTGCGGATGAGGTTTGAATCCGATCAACAACATGTCCGGCATAAACCCCGACACCCTTGGATTCCAGGCCGTCTTTGACAACCGCTGCCATGGAGGGCTCCAACCACGGCAGGAACACCGGATTGGGTTTGACCATGTCCACGTCAATATTCAGATTGACCAGGGATTCGCACATTTCAAGGGCGATATAGCCCATGCCGATGATGATCGTTTTTTTTACTTTGCTATTTTTTAAAAAGCTTTTTATTTTCCGGCCGTCGTCCAGATCTTTGAGTACAAATACGCCCGGTAAATCAACCCCCGGGATATCCGGCCGGATAGCCGAGCTGCCGGTGGCGATCAACAGCCGGTCATAGGGGAATTCAAAATCTTTGCCGTCGGCAGTGCTGCCGGCAACCGTCTGTTGGTCCGGATTGGTTTTTTCGACACAATGGCCGGTCAACAGATTGATACCCTGCTTGTCGCGAAATACCTGAGCGTGACGTACTACCAAATCTTCGATGTCTCTATCCGGCGCCGCCAGATTATAGGGCAGGCCTCAGGCGCTGTAGGATACATCCAGGGTTTTTTCCAGAACCGTTACTTCCAGATCAGGCTGATTGCGCTTGGCGCGGCTGGCGGCACTCATCCCGGCGGCATCTCCACCGATAACAACAAATTTCATGGCTTTCTCCCAATTAGTTGATTGGTTGATTAAGTTGAATAGTTAAATAGGGCTGATAGCTCAAGGCTCAAAGCTGAAGGCTCAAAGTTTTGACCTTCAGAATATCAGCTGATCTCTTGATTTTAGGCCCATAAATGGATAATTACTAAGCTATAATTGTTAAATTTTCAACTTGCAAATAATTTTATTACCTAAACCACATCAGATAGATCGATTTCAATCGCGGCTGGAAGCCGCTCCCATAGTTCAATGATACTATGTGGGAGCGGCTTTCAGCCGCGATAAAACAAATATGTAAGCATCTATAAAATTGACCACTTATCGAAACAAAATAAAAAAGATTGAATCCCTGTTGCCCAAAGTGTTGGCGGCTGACCGGCTGAAGGCCCGAGGTGACATCCAGCGTCTGTCCCTGCGCAAGGGCCGGGTATGGCCGGATGAAAAGATTGAAAAACAGCTGGCCGAGTTGGAAAAGCGTCTGAAGGCGTCAAGCCTTAAGAGAGACCGCCGCCGGGCCAATCTGCCGCCGTTGCGTTTTAACGAAGAGTTGCCGATTTTTGCCAAAAAAGAGGAGATCATCGAGGCCATCGTGCGGCATTCGGTCATCGTGGTATCCGGTGAAACCGGTTCCGGTAAAACCACCCAGCTGCCTCAGTATTGCCTGGCTGCCGGTCGGGGAATTGACGGCCTGGTTGGATGCACCCAGCCCAGAAGAATTGCGGCAACAACGGTTTCCCGCCGGATCGCCGAAGAACTGGGGCAGGAGACCGGTGGGGCCGTTGGTTATAAAATTCGTTTCAAGGACCGAACCCCAAAAGATGCCTACATTAAAATAATGACCGACGGCATCCTGTTGGCCGAAACCCAGGGCGATCGGTACCTGAGCGCCTATGACACGATCATTGTCGATGAAGCCCATGAGCGCAGCCTGAACATCGACTTTATCCTGGGAATATTACAGACCCTGGTGAATAAAAGAGATGATTTAAAGCTGATCATTACGTCGGCCACCATCGATACAGAGAAGTTTTCGAAAGCCTTCGGGAATGCACCGGTCATAGAGGTCTCCGGCCGCATGTATCCGGTTGACGTCCAATACATTGCACCGGAAACAGATCCGTCGCCAAACGGCGAGCTGACCCATGTGGAACTGGCGGTGCAGGCGGTGAAGCGGGTTTTAAATCAGAGGCGTGGGGGGGACATGCTGGTGTTTATGCCCACCGAGCAGGATATTCGCGAAACCTGTGAACTGCTTGAAGCTCAGACGCCGGAAGGCACCCGGGTGATGCCGCTGTTTGCCCGGTTGACCGGCGCGGAGCAGTCCCGGGTGTTTGCGCGCCTTTCCGGGCGCAAGATCATCGTCGCCACCAATGTCGCTGAAACATCCCTCACCATTCCGGGGATCAAGTATGTAATTGATTCGGGGCTTGCGCGTATCTCCCGCTATTCCCCCAGAACCCGGACAACTTCGCTGCCGGTGGTTCCGGTTTCCAGGAGCAGTTGCGATCAGCGCAAGGGCCGTTGCGGCCGCGTGCAAAACGGGGTTTGCCTGCGGCTTTATTCAGAAGACGATTATCAAGCCCGCCCTCAATTCACACCACCTGAGATTATCCGGGCCAATCTGGCCGAAGTTATACTGCGGATGATTTCATTGAAACTCGGGGATGTATCGGATTTCCCCTTTATCGATCGGCCGGATTTAAAAAGCATCAAGGACGGTTTTAATCTTCTTTCCGAGCTGGGGGCAATCAAAAGAGAACAGAAGACAGATGACAGAAGACGGAGGACAGAGGACAGAAGACAAAAGACAGAGGACCCTTCTTCGCCTGACGGCTTCGCCGCGGCAGGCAGAGAGCAGAAAGCGGACCCAGGTGACCTAGGAATTGAAATTTCAGAAGGTAAATCTCCAAGGCAAATTAGCTTAACCGACAAAGGGCGGTTGATGGCCAAAATTCCCCTGGACCCCAGGTTATCCCGGATGCTGATTGAAGCACAGCACCAGCGATGTATCGCCGAAACCGCCATCATTGCTGCAGCCCTCAGCATTCAGGATCCCCGGGAGCGCCCAATTGAGAAAGCCGGGGAGGCCGACCGCATGCATGCCGGGTTTGACGATCCTGATTCAGATTTTGTGACCTTGCTTAACATCTGGAATCGGTATCATGCACACTGGCAGAAAGTGAAAAGCAGCAATCAGCTGAAGAAATTTTGCCGGGAGCACTATCTGTCATTTAAGCGCATGCGGGAATGGCGGGATATCCACAACCAGATTCTGGCCATATTAAAAGAGCACGGGATGGGGAATGGGGCCTCCGGCCCGGAGGGGCCCACGCCCCGGAGGGAAGGCGGAATAGAGAAAGCGAAAGCAGGAAAGCGGCCTCCGGCCCGTGGGGGCCTACGCCCCGGAGGGAAGGCGAAATTGACGGAAAGCGGAAACCTTAAATTATCAGAGACCCAATATGAAACGATTCACAAATCCGTTCTGAGCGGGTTTTTATCCAATATTGCCATGCAGAAGGAAAAAAATATTTATCGCGCCGGCAAGGGTAAAGACGTGATGATTTTTCCGGGTTCCGGCCTTTTCAACAAGGCCCGATCCTGGGTGGTGGCGGCTGAAATGGTGGAAACTTCCCGGGTATTTGCGCGCACCGTTGCCAACATCGACAGCGGATGGCTGGAGGCGCTGGGCGGGGATCTGTGCCGGCGGACCTATCTGGATCCGCACTGGGAGAAAAATCGCGGCGAGGTGGTTGCCTTGGAGCAGGTTTCTCTTTTTGGCTTAATTATTGAGCCGGGTAGAAAGGTATCTTACGGCAAGCTAAATCCGGCCGAAGCCGCTCAAATCTTCATCCAAAGTGCCCTGGTAAATGGAGATGTAAAAAAGCCCTTTGGATTCATGCAACATAACCAGCGGCTGATTGATGACATCATCGACATCGAAAACCGCTTCCGGCGCCGGGATCTTCTGATCGATGAGCACCGCATCTATGAATTCTATCAGGAGCGGCTTGCGGGAATCTATGATATCCGCACCCTTTCCAGGTTTTTGAAAACCAGGACGAACGACCGGTTGCTGAGAATGGAAAAGGACGCCCTGCTCGCGCAAACCCCGGACGATGAACAGTTGGATCAGTTTCCGGACCGCCTTGATATCGAGAATCACAGCCTGGAGTGCTCGTATTGTTTTGATCCCGGAAAGGTCGACGACGGTGTCACCGTGAAAGTACCCTCCACCCTGGCCCCATCGGTTTCACCGGAATCGATCGACTGGCTGGTGCCCGGGCTCTATCCGGAAAAAATTGAAACCCTGATCAAGGGGTTGCCCAAAACTTACCGCCGCAAGCTGGTGCCTGTAAAAAATACCGTCGATGTCATTATTCGTGAAATGCCCAAGACCCAAACATCTCTGATCTCAGCCCTGGGTGATTTTATTTATCGTCGCTTCGGTCTCGATATTCCGGCCGCGGCCTGGTCGGAAGAATCCCTGCCGGATTACCTTAAGATGCGTGTTTCCATTACGGCACCTGACGGTAAAGAGCTGCGGGCAGGCCGGGATCCAGGCATTTTGCGACAGGCAGGCGGCACCGACAAATCAGATGAATTGAAGGCCGCGCGCGCTAAATGGGAGAAAACCGGCATCACCCGCTGGGATTTTGGTGATTTACCGGAATTTGTCAGTGACTCCGGCAAGAAGTCGGGCCACTGGATGGCATATCTTGCTTTAAAGAATCCCGGCTCCGGGAAGCATGTCGATCTTCGCCTGTATCGCCAGCAGGATAAAGCTTTGACGGTCCATCTCCAGGGGGTGGCCGCGCTCTATGCGATTCATTTTGCAAAAGATATAAAATTTTTAAAACGCCAGCTGACACTTCCGGCGGATAAGGCTTTTATGGCCGATTATTTTGGTGGTGCCCAAAGTTTGGTTAAACAAATTGTCGATCGCGTCCTTCAGGATTTATTCGCTAAAAATATCCGGTCGCAAAAGGCCTTTTATTCCCATGGCGAATCCGCGGCACCTAAAATTTTATCCACCGGTCAGGAATTGCTTGAAAGCTTTCTGCCGGTCCTGACGGCCTACCACGAAGCCCGAAGCCAGATTCATAAACTGCAGCAGGCCAGCCGCAAAAAAAGCCGGGTGGTATCCTTTTTCCAGGAGTTAACCGCCGAGCTTGGGCGCCTGGTGCCGCAGACCTTTATTACGATTTACGATCAACAGCGTCTGGGCCATTTAACAAGATACATTCAGGCCGCAGCCATTCGGGCCCGACGTGCCGCCGTCGACTTTGAAAAGGACCAATCCAAAGCCAAAGGGATTGTCAAATTCACCGAGGGGTTGAATCAGCTGTTAAGCGAGCTTTCCCCCCGGGCCTCGGATGAAAAGCGACAGGCCGTCGAAGAATTTTTCTGGATGATTGAAGAATACAAGGTATCCGTTTTTGCCCAGGAGCTTAAAACCGCCATCCCGATTTCCGACAAACGGCTGGAGCAAAAGCTGTCGCAAATTCGTAGGATGATTTAAGGTTGAAAAGAGAATATTGAATATCCAATAATGAATGTCGAATCCTCCAGAGGCGGACAAGTATCGAAGGAATGCATTCTGACTATGTATATTAAAGAAAGGCTGAGCGAAGCGAAACCACCCTTCGATATTCGGTGTTCGATATTCTGCGGTTCTGCGGTTTGCTTTTTAACTTCTGTCACCTTGCGCCGTGCGCCTTGTGCCCTGCGCCATTCATTTCTTAAATGGGATTGATGATGTCATGACGAACAGCTCCACAAAGCCAGAAGTATCGGTAATTATTCCCACCTACAACCGTGGTTGGGTTCTACGGGAGGCGGTCGACTCCGTTCTGGGCCAGGATTTTAAGGATTTTGAGCTGATTGTGGTGGATGACGGTTCGACTGATAATACCCGACAGATCCTTAAATCTTATGATCAGGACCTGATTGTTTTACGGCAGTCCAACAGGGGTGTCAGCGCTGCCCGCAATCGGGGGATTGCCGCAGCCCGCGGCCGCCTGGTGGCATTTTTGGATTCGGATGACCTCTGGTTGCCCCGCAAACTCTCAAGTCAGGTGGACTTTTTTAATTTAAATCCCGCAGCCCTGATCAATCAGACCGAAGAAATCTGGATCCGCAACGGTGTCCGTGTCAATCCCAAAACCAGGCACCATAAATTCTCAGGCATGATCTTTGAAAAATCCCTGGCTCTCTGTCTGGTCAGCCCCTCAGCCGTGATGATGAAGCGGTCCCTCTTCGATGAGGTCGGGCTGTTTGATGAAGACCTGCCGGCCTGCGAAGATTACGATCTGTGGCTTAGGATCAGCTGGCGATATCCGGTTCACCTGATTGAAACGCCTCTGATTATCAAGCGCGGTGGACATGCGGACCAGCTGTCCCAAGCCCCCGGCCTTGACAAATTCAGAATCCAGGCACTGAAAAAAGCCATTGAAAGCGGGCAACTGGAACAGGATTCATGCCGGGCCGCCGTAAGGACCTTGCAGGAAAAATGCACCATATTTGCCGGGGGATGCCGCAAGCGAGGCAAAGACGCTGAGGCGAAGTATTATGAAGAGCTGGCGGAAAAATACAGATGACAGAGGTCAGATGGAAGATAACAGAAGACAGATGGGAGGGGCCCCTTGGCCCTGAGAGCTCCGGAGAACAAGCAGATGGACGCGGTTTTTGATTTCTGGATTGGTCCGATATTCAACGCGTACCCCGCAACGCGTAACACGTAACTCGCAACCCGAATCCCGCAACGCGCAACCCGTAACACGAGGCCAGCAACCCGCATCAGCCCCTTTGATAGGGACTCTCAATGCGACAATATAGCGGTTGCAAATGGTGGCCTGATTTGGTAGGAGTTGAAGATCTGATAGTAATTTATATATTAACTTGATCATAGTTTCTATATATTGGAGGAAAGGAGTGGGAAACTGGGGCGGCAAATTTTATTTTCAATAATCAGCAGCATTAGTTTAAACCGCTAATCAACTAAACAAAGGAGGTTCCAATGAAAAAGCTATTCGTTATTGCACTGGCTCTCGCTGTTGTAGTTGCCTTTTCGACAGGCCCAGGACCTTTTGAAACCAAGGCCGAAGCCAAAACCACCTTCGTCACCATCGGCACGGGCGGAATTACCGGTGTATATTATCCCACCGGCGGCGCCATTGCCAAGATGGTCAACGCCAAGCGCAAAGAATACGGCATCCGCGCCACGGTGGAATCCACCGGCGGCTCCGTGTTCAACATCAATGCCATTATGACCGGTGATCTGGAATTCGGGGTGGCCCAGTCCGATCGCCAGTACCAGGCGGTCATGGGGATCGAAGACTGGAAAGACAAAGGCCCCCAGAAGGATCTGCGGGCGGTTTTCTCCATCCACCCTGAAACGGTCGACCTGATCGCTGCCGTGGATGCCAACATCAACAGCATCGAGGATCTCAAGGGCAAACGCGTTAACATCGGTAATGTCGGTTCCGGTTACCGCCAGAATGCCATCGATGCCCTGGAGGCCAATGGACTGAACTGGGAAAAGGATTTTAATGCCGAAAGCCTGAAGGCTGCCGAAGCCCCCGGACTGATCCAGGACGGCCGCCTCGATGCCGCCTTCTATACGGTCGGACATCCCAGTGGCTATTACCAGGAAGCCACTTCCGGTGTGCGCAAGATCAAGTTCATCCCCATTGAAAACGTGGACGGCCTGCTCGCCAAATACCCCTATTATGCCAAAGCCGTCACCCGGGTAACGGAGCTTTATCCCGGCGCGGTAAATGATAAGGATGTCCCCACCTTCGGCGTCAAAGCGACTTTCGTGACCTCCGCCAAGGTTCCGGACAATGTTGTCTACGCCATTGTCAAAGAAGTCTTTGAAAACTTTGAAGAATTCAAGCAATTGCATCCGGCTTACGCCGGTCTGACCAAACAGAGCATGCTGGAAGGTCTGTCGGCACCCCTCCATCCCGGAGCGCTGAAATACTACAAGGAAGTCGGCCTGAAATAGGGTATAGGTCGATCTTTACTTTATGCGGGCGGCGGATTCAAGACTGGATGGCCCGGGATCCGCCGCCTTTAAATGCCAGAGCATTCGTAATTTTTTCCTGACTGATTTGCCTCTCTGTTTCGATCTGCGCCCGCTTTCCTCAACCAGACTGTTAGCCTGAACCGCTTGTGGCGCTTATGGGTAGTTTCCAATATTCTCATACAATACTGGCAAGTTAGGTGACCGTTATGACAAAAAATGAAGTCCAAGAGCAGGATGAGGGCCTGGAACGCGCGAAACGAATGGCCGAGGAAGATGAGGGCATCGGCCGGCGACCGGCGGGATTTTCAAAATACATAGTCCCCTTTGTGTGTGTGGTCTGGAGTATTTTTCAGTTATCCATCGCCAGCTGGCTCATCCTGGATTCTACCTTTATCCGGGCCATCCACCTGGGTTTTGCCCTGCTGGTGGTTTACCTGAATTATCCGTTATTCAAAAAAAAACGTTTTGGTCTCGGATACTTTTCAGCCACGGATAAAATCCCCATTCTCGATTATATTATCGGGGCGATTGCCGCTTTTTCCGCCCTTTACATCGCGATTGATTTTATCGGCATGAGCGCACGCTACGGTGCCCCGATTTTAAGAGACATCGTCATCGGAATAGCCCTGGTCGTACTTTTGCTGGAGGCCGCCCGGCGCGTGATCGGCCCCGCCCTGCCGGTCATCGCGATCTTTTTCATTACCTACGCATTTTTCGGCCCCTATATGCCGGATGTCATTGCCTTCAAGGGAGTTTCGCTGAATCGCTTCATGGGGCAGATGACCATGTCCACCGAGGGCATCTACGGCATTCCCCTGGATGTATCGGCTACCATCGTTTTTTTATTTGTGCTTTTCGGCGCCATGCTGGACAAAGCCGGCGCCGGTAAGTATTTCATTCAACTGGCCCTGTCGCTGCTGGGTGGTTTTAAGGGCGGACCGGCCAAGGCGGCCGTTATGGGCAGCGGTCTGACCGGCCTGGTGTCCGGATCCAGTATCGCCAACATCGTTACCACCGGCACATTTACGATTCCACTGATGAAAAAAGTCGGCTATCCGGCTACAAAGGCCGCCGCGATCGAGGTGGCCGCCAGCACGGACGGGCAATTGGCCCCGCCGATCATGGGCGCGGCCGCCTTTATCATTGCCGAATATGTAAACGTGCCTTACGTGGAGGTCATCAAGGCGGCCGCCATACCGGCCTTTGCCTCCTATGCGGCCCTGTTTTACATTACCCATATCGAAGCTTCCAAGCTGGGCCTGCGGGGCATTCCGCGATCGGAGCTGCCGCCGTTTTTCAAGACCCTTATTTCCGGCGCCCATTATCTGCTGCCGCTGGCGTTGCTCCTTTACGAGCTGATTGTGGTGCGGCATTCACCGGCGCTGGCAGCCTTTAATGCCATCTGGGTGATGGCGATCGTCATGCTTTTGCAAAGACCGATTCAGGCCTACCTGAACAAGCAGCCGCTCGGGCCGGCGTTTAAGCTGAGCATCGTTGATATTATTGAGGGCCTGGTCAACGGCGGCCGCAACATGGTTTCGGTAGCCCTGGCCACGGCGGCCGCAGGCATTATTGTGGGGGTTGTGGCCATGGGTCTCGGTCAGCTGATTACCGCCATTATCGACACCCTTTCCATGGGCAATATTTACCTGATGCTGGTCATCACGGCCATTGCCAGCCTGATCATCGGCATGGGGCTTCCCACTACGGCCACTTACATCGTCATGGCATCCCTGACGGCACCGGTCATTGTCGAAATCGGCAGTTACAATGATTTTATTGTCCCGCTCATGGCGGCCCATCTGTTCTGTTTTTATTTCGGCATCCTGGCCGACGACACGCCACCCGTGGGGCTGGCGGCCTATGCCGCCGCCGCCATTGCCAAATCACCGCCGATCCCCACGGGTCTGCAGGGCTTCATGTATGATATCCGGACGGCCATTTTACCGTTCATGTTCATATTCAACTCCGATTTGATTCTGCACAATATCAACAGCTGGCCTCAGGGGATCCTGATTTTTATCATGGCCTGCCTGGGCAATTTTGCCTTTGCATCAGCCACCCAGGGATGGTATTTCACCAGGAATAAAATCTGGGAGGTCCCGATGTTTTTGATGACCACCCTGGTGTTGATGCGTCCGGATCTGATCGCTTCATGGGTCGGTTTACCGCATGATCAGCGCTACTGGACCTATCCCATCGGTCTTGCCATTTTGGGGTTGCTGTATCTCATGCAAAGGCCCCGCATGGAAAAGGCGGAACCGGTTCCGGCAACATAAAAATTGCCGATCCCCTGGGACAGTCGTGTCTTATCGTGACGAGAAACACAGGCAGCGGTTGAGAAGACACATAAACTTGACCTGACCGTTTTGGCAAAGGTTGGTGAGGGGGCAAACATGTGCAGAAGTAAATCATCAAATGTATTGATAATGGCTGCTTGCATCTTGCTCATCGGCACGCCGGCAATCGCCGGTGACCACCGGTTTACGGATAACGGCGACGATACGGTTACGGATCATCAGCTGGGACTGATGTGGGCCAAAACCGACAACCAGGGCGATATCAGCTGGAGACAGGCCAACCAGTGGGTCAAGTATACCTTCGGCAACACCCTTACTAAAAGGTATGACAACTGGCGGCTTCCGACCCTGGCGGAGCTGCAAAGCCTCTATGTTCACGACCAGGCTTATAAGGGCTATGAGACGGACTGCGGTCAGGTGGTTCAGATCGTACCGGAAATAAAATTGAGTTGCGGGTGGGTGTGGACTTCAGAGACTTCTGCCATTCAGGCGCAGCTATTCAATTTTAACCGCGGGTATCATTATATGGATCGGATGGTGCATAACAAGGCTTACCGGGCCTTGGCGGTGAGGGATCTTCAATAACAGAAGACAGATGTCAGAGGACAGATGTCAGAAAACTATTGGCATAGGGCATAGCGCATAGAGCAAAGCGTTGACAAGGGGGACAGACAGTTAATCGACGCTTTGCGCTCTGCGCCGTGCGCTATGCTTTTTACTTCTGCGTCACCCGCAATACTTCCTCGATCGTGGTGATACCGTTTAAAACCTTTTGAATGCCGTCCTGGCGCAGACTCATCATCTTTTCCCGGCGGGCTTCGGCCTGTATCTGGTTGGAATCAAAGGTTTCGAGAATCAGATTTTTTAATTTCTCCGTCAGGACCATAAATTCAAAAATGCCCAAGCGGCCGCTGTAACCGGTGCCGATGCATTTTTCACACCCGGTGGCTTTATAGATATGGCGCTCTTTGAAGTGAATCGGCGAAACACCGATGCTTTGCAGGTATATTGTGCTGGGTTTGTAAGCCTTTTTACAGTTATCACAGAGGACGCGCACCAGTCGTTGTGCCGCCACGGCCAATACCGAGGAAGAGATTAAAAAGGGCTCAACCCCCATGTCCACCAGACGGGTAATGGCACTGGCTGAATCATTGGTGTGCAGGGTGGAAAAGACCAGATGGCCCGTCAAAGCGGACTGGACAGCTATTTCCGCGGTTTCCTTGTCCCGAATCTCACCAATCAGAATCACATCCGGGTCCTGACGTACAATCGAACGCAGACCCCGGGCGAAGGTCAGATCAATTTTTGGATTTACCTGGATCTGGCTGATGCCTTTTATCTGGTATTCAACGGGATCTTCGATGGTGATAATATTGATGTCCGGCTTGTTGATGGACTGCAAGACGGCGTACAAGGTCGTGGTTTTGCCGCTTCCGGTCGGTCCGGTAACCAGGATGATACCGTTGGGGGAAGCCACCAGTTTTTTAATCAGCTGAAGGCGTCTGGGGCTCAGGCCGATATCCTGGAGTTCCAGCAAAGAGCCTGATTTATTCAGCAGCCTGAGAACAACCCGCTCTCCAAAGGCGGTCGGAATCGTCGACACTCGCAGATCGGTGTTTTGATCACCCACCTTGACCTCGAACCGTCCGTCCTGGGGCAACCGTTTTTCGGCAATGTTCATCTTTGCCATGACCTTGATCCTGGAAATCAAGGCCGGCTGAATCCACTTAGGCGGACTCAGTAAATCGTAAAGAATTCCGTCAACCCGGTAGCGCACGGTAAAACTGTGCTGGTAAGGTTCGATATGTATGTCACTGGCACGGGCTTTTAGGGATTGGGATATAATGTGATTGACCAGTTTAATGATCGGGGCTTCGCTGGTGTCATCGAGGAGATCGGCCGTTTCCTCGATCTCACTGATAATGGCGCTGCCGTTTTCCTGCATATCCTGAACCAGCTGTTCGGCAGAATCCCGGCGCAGATCATATTGCAGATTGGTGGCGGAAAGAATCGACTCGCGGCTTGCCAGCACCAGATTGAAATCGGTTAATTCCATGAGCCTTACCAGATCATCAAGGGCGTGGAAATTCAGCGGGTCGTTAATGGCGATGACATGGCCGGGGGCGGCAACCTGCCTGTCGCAATCCGGGCTATTGGGCGGCACCATTCCGCAATTTGCGGCCGTCACCGGATGGCGATACTCCAGCGGCACCATAAAATATTTTTTCAAAAATTGGATCGGAATCTTTTTAGTGAACTCGGATTCAATATTGTCTAAAGGCAGTGTAGGCCAGAAGGGCAGGTCGTACTGATTGCTCAGGGCTTCCAGCAGCTGGGTTTCGGAAATGGTGTTCTGCTGCACAAGGATTTCGCCGATTCTTCCGCCTTTTTCATCTTTGAGGCGGTAGGCCTCGGCCAATTCTTCTTCATTCAAGCCGTAGTCGGCAATCAGTATTTGAGATAAATGCTGAGCCATGATGGGGGTGCTTGAAACCTCAGTCTGAGTTTTTTAAGAAATTATAGATTACCTAAATTACAAATGTCCGGTAGTGCATTCGGCGGGCTGTGCCCAACCTATTCCGACACTTTTGGCTCTTCTTCCACCGTCTCTGCCGAAGGGTTCTGGTTGATTTTAAAACTGCCACCTTTCAGCGAATCCATCTGCCCTTTCTTTTCCTGCAAAACACTTTCGGCGTCGGCGGGGTTTTGAATTACCCTGGGGGTCAGGAAAATATAGAGGTTGGTCTTTAGTTGGGTTTGACCCTTGTTTTTAAACAGCCAGCCCAGTATGGGGATGTCGCCCAGCACCGGGACCTTGGTTTCGCTGTCTGTTGACGTATCATCGATCAGTCCGCCGATGACGATGGTCTGATTATCTCTGACAATCACGGTGGTGTCCACCGTCCGTTTCAGGGTGACGGGTAGGGTGGTTGACGTGAGCGCTGTGGCCGTTTTATCGATGGCGGTGACCTCCAGATTAATTTGCATGCGCACCAGACGTCCTTCGGTGACGTGGGGTGTGATCTTCAAGATCTTACCGACGTCCCGGTATTCAAAGGATTCAAAGGTCCCGCCGGATACATCGGTGGTGGATCGCGTCTGGTAGGGTCGGTTCTCGCCCACCGTGATTCTGGCTTCCTCGTTATCCGTGGTCAACACCTGGGGTGTTGAAAGAATACGAAAGTCATCGTCGGTTTTAACGGCATTGATGATTGCTGAAATATTGTTAACGGTGAAACCGGCGATGGTAATGGGTTCAGTAATCAATCCCAGGGTGAGACCGCCTTGCAGCAATTCATCCGGAACAACCGCGGCACCCTTCCTGAATCCCCCGCCGACCACCGTCTGCTTGCCGTCAATATTGGTTTTGCCGAAGGCCGCCCAGTCAATCCCGATGTCCAGGCTTTTGTTCAAGTCGACTTCCAGAATCAGCGCTTCGATGTATACCATGGATCGGGGGATATCGAGTTTTTTGATGACCTCTTCCAAAACCCGGTAATCTTCCTTGTCGGCCACGATAATCAGACTGTTGGTGGCCTTGTCGGCGGAGATTCTAACCTGGCCGGCCATAACCGGTGCTGATGTACCTTTGGGCGCACCGGCCTTCTCGCTCGGCACATCCTGGAGGATTTTGGCCAGTTCTTCGGCCGTGGCATTCTTGCAATAATAGACATTTATTTTGCCTTTGCCCCGCGGCGCTTCCTTGTCTATCATGGTGATCAGTCTTTTAATCCGCAGGGTGTCGGTTTCGCTGGCCAGCAATACGATGGTATTGGTCCTTTCGTCCGCCACCATGGTAATGGCTTTTTCCTCAGCACCTTTGCCTTTTGGGCGCGTCGGTTTAAACACCGTGTTGAGCAGAGTCACCATCTTGGTAGCATCCGAATATTCCAGCAGTACCACCGATATTTCCTGGCCGATTCCGGTAACGTCGATTTCTTTTAAGATCTTGATCAGCCGTTTGATGTTCGAATAAACATCGGTCACGATCAAGGTATTGGTCGGTGGATAGGCCAGGATAACGCTGCTTTTGGATACCATCGGCGTAAACAGGCGCTTGATTTCTTCCGAATCGGCATATTTTAGAGGTATCAACTGAGTGACCACCTGGTCACTGGGGCTGGTTGACTCTTCCCTCAGCTTGGTTTCGATACTTTTTGAACGCGCATCCGGAGAGGGGATAATCTTAACCACTTCACCCGATTTCACTGTGGTATAACCGTGGACTTCCAATACCGATTCAAATACCTTGTAGGCCTCATTAAGTGAAATTTTTGAGGGGGATATAATCGTGACGTTGCCCTTGACCCGCTGATCCACAACAAAATTGGTTCCGGTCAACTCGCTCATAAATTTGATGAATACATTGATATCCACATTGTTGAAATCAATGGAGACAAATTGTTCCGGACTTTTTGTCCCGGTTTCCAGGGCCAGGACCCGACCGGCGGGAAATGCCAGGGCCAGGACGGCAAGGGATACGGTTAAGACCAGAATATATTTCACTTTTGCGTAGGTTGATTTCATAATAATTCCGTTTGAACTCTTGATCATAGTAAACTTTTTGGATTTATTCAATATTGTAATCAAGGGTTTGTTCACGGCCCCTGCGTTTTATCTGGATCTGAATGTTGGATCCCGACGATAATTCCTCAAACACCTTGGTGGCATCCTCCACCGAACTGATTGAATTTCCGTTGACACCGGTGATCACATCGCCATTGCGCAACCGCATTTTTCTAAATATGGCGTTGGGTTTGATGCCGGTGATGGAAATGCCGGCAGGCTGTCCGTCTTCGATGTGCGGCCGCAGGGTGGCCTGGTCCATGAGCTGACCCAGGTTTTCCATGGCGTTTTTAATTTGATCGCTTTGCAACTGGATTTTACGCGGGTAGCGGGAAACGGGCAGTTTTTGGTTCCCGATGCCGGACGGGCCGACGACCCTTTGGGGGGCCGCGCCGGTCCTACCCCTTCTGTCGCTGATTTCTTCCATGGCCAGGATTTCGTCGTGATTATCAACATTCAATACCACTTTCTCGCGTAAGATCATCTTGACCACGGCATTATCGATGGTATCTCCGGCATGGTAAAGGTTTTGTTCTCTGGTTTTGGTATCTTCGATGACTGCATAGGCCCTTTCGTTTTGGCCCGTTACCGTGCCCCACAGTTTTAATTTCAAATCGGTTTGCTTCAAGTTCTCGATATCAACTTGCTGGGCCTGCGGGGCAATTTCTTCGGTACCCGAATTGAAAATGTTGCGTTCCGTTATTGCTTTATAATCCCCCTGCGGTGGCTGCGAGTACGAGGCTGCATCTGTTGATAGCGGCCTGATTGCAGGGCTGACGGATACAGCGTAATCCGGACGAGGGGTGACAAGGGCGTAAAAGGTTTGTACGCACAGAAATACCCCCGCGGTTATAAGCACTATATTGGCGATGTTAAAATAGCGATTGGTCATAAGCCTTTAACATACACATAATCACATCAAGTTGCCCAAAGTCAAATCGGCTAATTTAGTCTGAAGTCCGGGGCTTTCACGGTGCCCCCGATTATAAACGAAATTGCCGTTTTTCCGGTTTTCATTTGCCGCAAAAAGGTGGCCGGAATGCTGTTTTCAATTTTTGCCAGAAACCCATGGTGGGGCGTTACCGATCCAGTTAGATTCAGCGCATTCTGGCGACTGTCCTGATTCAGGGCAATGGAGCCGGAAATGTCGGCGTCTAGCTGATTCCCCCGGGCACTGCATTTTTTAATGACCAGGGTGCCTTTATTCAAAACCAGATCGGCATCAACATTTCTAAACTCCAATGACGACTGGCCGATTACGGGTTGGTCAAAATCTATCCGGCAATCCGACAGGGTCAATTTGCCGGTCATCAACCGGTTCGGTCCTGTACCGGAAATCATGAAATCTCCGCCCAGGTTACCTGAAATTTTGTGAGTGGTCAGGCGTTTCAGGGCCGGTATCCCCTGCACCTGAACCCCTGAAATCGTGCCTTCAATTTTCTCTGTGCGCCGATCGCTGCGGCTGTCTGCTTGCGCCCATCCCTGCACGCTGCCGGCCTTAATGCGGCCCTTGAATCTGGCGGTTTTCGTGCTGCTGAAAAATGACAGCAGTCCCGGGGTTATTATTACACTGTCCAGATCAATAAGCGCCTTGTTGCTTTGGGTGATACCGACATCATGCAATTTGATCCCCGGCGGCAACACCGGGTTGACATGGTCGATGGTGACCCTGATACCCGGATTTCCCCTGCTCATTTTATAAGCCACATAGTCTTTGATAGCCTCGGACGGAAAAAGATAATAGAGAAAAAAAACGGTTATGCCGATGATATAGGCAATGTATAATAATGTCTTTTTTGTCGGTTTCATAAATCTAATCTGGGTAACCTGGAACCTAAATTTCCTCCGTTTCAACCTGCAAAACCGCCGTCAGCAGCCCCTGCTTTTTTTCGTTTTTCGAAATCGAGATCTTTTTGATATCGACCATATTATTAGAGGTTTCAACGCCGTAGAGATAATTTGCCAGTTGTTCCAGGGTGATGGCTTCAAGCTTCATTTCCACCTGGGAGATCTTATAGGGGCTGTTTTTTTGAACCGTTTTGGTTGGTTTCATGTAGCTGATGCGATCTTTGATCCCGGACTCGCCGGCCAGTCTCTCCAGAAAGGAATACAACGAAAATCCCTTTTGTCGGCTCTGAAAGCGGGACTTTGAAATTTTTGACTGTTGTGTCAGGTCAGCATATTCAGACTGCAATCTCTGCATTTCGACCAGCATATCCGCTTTGGTCTGCAGGCTGTTTTTCATATTAGCCGCCCGGCTTAAAAAGGGTTCGACAATAAATACCGCAATTATGAAAACAGCGATGACACCCGCTGCCAGCATTATTCCATAGCGTTCACGCTTGTTCAAATTTTTAAATAGCGCCGGTAGCTTCATTTTACAGCTCCACTTTCAACTGAAAACGGATCTCCTGGCCGGAGCGGTCCTTGTTGGTCGAGCTAATCGTTACTCTCTTAAAAATGTCAATTTGTTCCAGATTGCTTTTGATGGCTTCGACCGAATTGAATGTGTCGGTATTGCCTGAAATTAGTACAGTTTCCGGCGAAATAACCAACCGGGTAACATCGACCGTGATAGTTTCCGGAATGCTTCTGCTAATGGCGTTTACAATATCGATACTACGCAGGTGAGGCCCGGCGGCACTTTGGATGCCCGCATTTTTTTTGGCCTCCTTTACATTTATCTGCATTTGCTGAAACGGGTCGACTATTTTTTCATCGGGAAATGTCGCTTGAAATATATTGCGAATCTGCTGATCGTAACCATCGAGCTGTTTGTTCAGCTTATATGAATCTGTAATTAAATTAAATAATAGCAGGACAATTACGGCTGCTGCGAATATGCCGGTCTTGATCCAATTTTTTTTGTGCTTCACAAAAAGCTTTTTGGCGGCAAATTGTCCTTTGTGAAAATTTAGCCCGCCGAGGCCTTCGATTTCCACCATGGCCAGAGAGAGGGCGCCATTCATCAAGGCCGGGTCCCATGGGTTGACATCGTCATCGTCTATGGGAATATTCAGGCGCTCGGAAATATTCAGCCGCTTGGCTGGAAGATCCAGAACGCCGGCGACATCTTTATCAAAATTGGCACCGTTTAAACCGGAGCCGGTCATCACGATATCCAGGGGCTGAAAATCAGAATGGGAGAGTTCGCCGTAGGCTGCCAGCGTGCGCCGGACAAAGGCGCCCAGTGCTCCGGCGCGGGTATCTTCAGCTACCGGTGTCGGAATCGATCGGATCAGTTTTATCCGGCTGCCACCGACAATGAACAGGGTGCTGATCGTTTTGTTGATTTCAAGAAAAAGCTGATCCTCGCCAGGATCGGCCTGGCGGGCCAGCCAGAGGGCTGAAGGCAGACCGCTGACAGTTATCATTTCCGGGTCAATCTTTATGGCGGCCAGGGTCTCAATATAAGAGTTTAACTTTAATTTCGGCACTGCCACGGCTATCAGATCTGTCTGGTCACTTTGGCTGTCCGACTCCAGATCAATAAAATCTATAATAAGATCATCAACCGGAAACGGGACTGTGGGCTCCAACTCAAAAGGCAGAACCATTCGGATTTTTTTTTCCGCTTTGAACGGGACTTTCAGGATACGATAAGAGAAATGGTCGGCCGAGATTGAGACCACACAATCACAACCTGCCGGATCGATGTGTCCGGTGAGGGCCTCCAGGGCCGTTTTGACGCCTTCCGAATCCTCTCCAGAATCAGGTATGGGTATATTTGCATGGGTATCGACCCGGCTTTCCCGCAGGCTGGTTTTAACCAGCACTGCGGATATAGACTCTTTTCGAATGTCGATACCAAGTACTTTTCTGCTCATAGGGTTTCCCAGCTTAAAACTTTACATGACCATTTGCCGGATTCGGGGTTTTGGACCCGTTGTACCACCGCGATTACCGATGATTGGATCTCGTTAATGGAAGCCGTGGATCGAATTCGAAACACGTCGCTTGATGTGGTAATCAGCCTGGAATCTATCGTGACATCGCTGAGACCGGCAATAGTTTTATACCATTGAGGGCTCGAAAAGTCATGTACATCTTTTTCGGCCGCCATTTCCTGCCTGTAATCATAAACCGCCTGGGCCAAATCCTGGTTTTCGCTTCCCAGCAGAGATGCCAGCACCGGGACGTCAGCCGTATTTATATTGATGCGCCCCGGCCAGTTGAAGGAGGTTCCCGCACCAACGGCCAACCCGTGGACGGTCATATAATTGGAGAGACCGGGGGCATCCTTGGTGCCGTAATAAAGCTGAGGGGTTATGCCTTTTATCAACAAAAGTTCGTTCAGATCCGCCATCGGACCGTTGCGGCTTTTGTATGGGGGGTCCTGCTCCCCATAATAGCTTGATTCAGCACCGCTTAAACCGGTTGTCGCATCATCATCGCCACTATCGAGCCAATCTTTAACCGAATTAACGATGGCTGTCGGATTGCTGTCATTTTGAAGATCGTCCTCGTTTCCGATAACGTTTAGAATACGTTCCCAGATCATTACCTGGGATTCGTTGAACTGGCGGCTGTCCGGGAACATGACCAGGGCATTGACCTGAATTTTAGCCAGTTCATCGGTAATTACGACCGAGAGCTTGCCGCTATCAAATGGGATCTCCTGAAGGATTTCATCTATTTTTTCGGGATTCGCCCAATCTTCCTGAAGGGAGTCGAAATTGGACTCTGCTTTGTCTTTAATCAGCAGGGCCATCGCGGCATGAACCCCGGAAGAAGCCATATATGACAGCGTCATCCGGTCCCGCACAGAAGCGGTCGAGAGAACCTCAAATCTTGCGCGGCGGTTGTATTCCAGAGCGGCCGCTACCAGAATCGTCGTTACTGATATGGTTATCAGCAGGGCGATGCCCCGGTTATTTCGTGCCAATTTTAACACGTTCACCATTTTTACTCTATTTTCTGGCGTTGAACCGCTAGATTGACAGTGGTTTCAAAATCGTAAGATGTGGTTTCGTTGCCGATTTCAAGCTGAATGTTTACGGCAGCCGGCGTTGCATATCCATACTCGTCCGAATCGGAATCCCACTCCTCAAATTCAGCGCCGTCAGCATCAAAATACTTAAATGCTAATGATTTTAGATTGTTGCACAACACGGGGTCGCCACCCTTTTCCTCAAACACTGGGTAGGGATACAGATGATCCGCGCGTTTCAGCACCATCTGGCCGTCATTTTTGGTTTGCACATAATAAACAATTTCAGCAATTCCGTCCCGCTGGCTTTTTGCCAAAGGGATATGGGCACTGCTGGTGAATCTAATTGCTGCAAAACTTGTGCCACCAGAATCCATTGTGGAACCGACAATGCGATAGGGGTCCGGCGGATCGTCAAACTCCGGTTTTTTGAAAAGCGGTGGCTGGCGAACATATATGGCTTCCAGGTCGAGGGTCATGCGATTCAGGCAATTTTTGGCCGTATCAAAATACTGGCTGCTGTTGTTCAATGTATCGGTGGTGGAGAATACGGCGTTGAACGAGGCCATAATAGTGGTCATCACGATCCCCAGAATCAAAAAGGCAAGCAGGATTTCCACCAGGGTGAAACCGTTGCTGGTATCCGGCTGCTGGTATCTGGTCACTGGTCGCTTGCTACTTGATATCCAATTTTCGATACGCGATTCTGGATACTTGATGCTAAAGCGCAAAAAGCATAGCGCATAGCGCCTAGCGTATAGGCAGACAATTCGGACATTTCTGAAAAATCTTACGCTTGGCCCTTTGCGTTTTGCCCTATGCCAGTAGTTTCCTGTCATCTGTCCTCTGACCTCTGGCTTCTGATTTACTCCCGCATTAAGCGGTAGGTTCTGACATTGTAGACATATTCATTGCCATTAAAGGATACACTCAAGTTTATCCGTTTAAAATCATTGGCAACTTCACCCAGCGCCGCTATCGCTACTTCCTCCGTGGAGACGTTCCAGCTGTAACCGGGAAATTTATCCCCGAAGTCCCCAGAATCACCAGAAATAATTTCTGATGAGCCGGTCTCCAGTTGTGCCAGTTTGCTTTGTGCCAGCATGGGAGCCAGGGTGTAGAACCTGTTGGCGGTGTTCATGGCCAGGGTCTGGGAGTGCATCCGGTACACACTGACCAAAACGATTGCCATAATTGCCATTGCTACCATAACCTCAAGCAGGGTGAAGCCGTTGCGGGTCACTGGCGGCTGGCTGCTGGTCGCTGGTCGCCGGTCGCCGGTTACCGGTCGCCGGCCCCTGGTCCCTGGTCCCTTGCACCTGGTGCCTGGGTCCTGGTTGCTGGAATTTAAAAACTTGTTTTCATTCATAATATCGAAATGACCCCTAAAAAGCTCCCGGGTACAAGCGCTAATTAGCCATAAGCCAGTTGCCAGTGACCAGCAACCAGCCCCCAGTGACCAGAGACAAGTGACGAGCAACCAGAATCAGTCCTCAAAACTGGCATAACTTTCAAAAAATTGAACCTTCGACAGGAAGGGTTCTATCAAAAAACTCAAATATAAATCGCCCTCCTGCATGTGAACCAGGGCTTTGTCCGTATAGCCGGCTTTGTAAAAAATAATTTCGGCTTGGCCGGCAACAATTTTGCCTTTTTGCGGATACTGGATATCGATGATCCGCAGATCATCCGGCAGGGAATAGCTGTTGTTTAAAGCCGCACTGTCAATGTCTTCGGCGGACATCGATTCATTGGTTTCCCATATCCGGCCGCTGTCCAGATCAAAATGCAGTGAATACTGCTTTTGTTCACGGATGGCGCTTTCCTTTAATGATTGAACTTTTCCGATCAGCCAGCGCGAGCTTTGTTTGCTGTCGTCCAGGAAGGGATTGTCCTGAAGCCGGGGCAGGGAAAAAAACAACATCAGGCCGATCAGCGAGATCACCACAATCAGTTCAATCAGTGTAAAACCGGTACAATGCCTGTCTTTGATTGTCCGTGGTCGATTGGGAAAATTAGCGCTAAATCTGCTGGTTTCTGGGTTCATGGTGCTGAGCAAAGAAAAGGACCTGCGTTGCGGCATTGATTACCAATTTATAAACCTAACAATTGACAACTGACGACGGACCACTGACTGTTTCACTATTCGGTGTCCCAATTATTAACATCCGCATTTTCGCCCTCGCCACCGGGCACTCCATCCAGTCCATAGGAAATGATGTCAAAATCGCCTTTAAGGCCCGGAGACAGGTAAATAAAATCATTGCCCCAGGGGTCTTTGGGAACCTTGCCCTTTTCGAGGTACCCGCCGGGTTTCCACTTTTTGGGGACAGCTCCGGTTTCAGGCCTTTCCACCAGGGCCTCAAGACCCTGCTCAGTGGCCGGGTACATACCGTTATCGAGTTTGTATAATTTCAGAGCGGTCTCGAGGTTTTGAATATCTAAAAGGGCTTTGGTTTGTCTGGCCTCTCCCGGTCGACTCATGATTTTGGGTGCCACCCACATGGCGAGAATTCCAAGTATAATGATAACAACCATCAGTTCGATAAGTGTAAACCCCCGTTTGTCGTATCTCAACTTCCGCAGCATCGGATTTTTCCTTTCCTTATTGATAAAGCTTAAGTGAAGAATTGATCCTCGTTTCGACTCCATCAATTTGGAGCAATTACAGGACCTGGAAACGACAGAATTCCACCAATATTCGTTTCTCAATTGTCAATATTCAATTCATCTGGCCTAGTGTATCAATTGGTTCATTTCAAATATCGGCAGACATATTGATAAAACGATAAAGGCGACAACGGATCCCATGACCAGGATCATCACGGGTTCCAGGTATGATGTGAGTCGCAGGATAGTGGTTTCCACCTCGTTTTCAAATACATCTGAAATTTTAGTGAGCATCGTTTCCAGTTGGCCGCTTTGTTCCCCTACCTGGATCATCTGGATGGACAGATGGGGGAAGATTCCGCTGCCGGACAGGGCTGCCCCCAATCCCTGGCCTTTACCCACCTCAATAGCAGCCGTTTCGATTGAATCGGAAATCAGCTTGTTGCCGGCAATATTTTTAACGATATCGAGAGCAATCAACATGGACACCCCGTTTTCCAATAGAGATCCCAGGGTTCGCGCGAAGCGAGCCACGGCAAGCTTTTTGACCAGGATACCGATGCCCGGCAATATTAGCATCGTTTTATCGATCCAATAGCGTCCCTTTTCGGTCCTTTTTGCGCGATTGAAAAACATTGCCACGGCAGCGATAATAATCAAAATACCCCACCAGTAGGATTTAAAAAAAGCACTCAAAAAAATCAGGACCCGGGTCGGTGTCGGCAGGACCTGATTCATTTCAGTGAAAATGGACGTAATACTGGGGACAATATAGATCAAAAGTATGAATAAAACAGCGGTGCCGATGATCATCATAAGAATCGGATACGCCAGTGCAGTCTGGATTCGGTTTTTCAGGGCCTGCTGCTTTTCGGTTATGTCAGCCAGCCGTTCCAAAACGATTTCAAGGGTTCCGGAGGTTTCGCCGGCGCGAACCATGTTGACATACAGGGGTGAAAATTGCCCCGGATAATTCGACAGGGCCCGGGCAAAACTGTTGCCTTCCACAATCGAATCCTTGATTTGGGCCAGGGTTTTTTTGAAACCATGGGATTTGGTCTGAGGTATCAGTGCATCAAGGGCGGATACCAGCGGGAAACCGGCACCAATCAAGGTTGCCAGCTGTCGGGTCATCATCGCGACCTCCACCGGTTTAACGCGGCTTAACCGCGAAGACAGGCTGAATGTTCCCGACCCCTTTTTCGGTTCCTCCTCCTGGGTTTCTTTAATTGATACCGGGAAAATCCCAGAGGTACGAAGCTTCTGACGGGCGACTTGAGCCCCCTCCGCATCAATAATTCCGGAGGTGGATTTGCCTCTTTCGTCCAGGGCGGTGTATTCAAAAACCGGCATAGTTTACCGTCACCTATAAAATTATTAACAGGTAAAATGAGCGATTATACATTTAATGTCTAAACCAAATTTCCCAAATAAATGCCTAAAGTAATAAAGTGCCTAATCCGCCGCAGGCGGACTATCGATTATAATAAATTTGAAACGGAAGGTACACTATTTATTTAATCCTGGTTACTGGCTTCCTCATTTGAAGATTGAGCTATAAGATTTACGGCGGAGCGCATTGACTCATCCATTTTAGGCATTTTAGGCACTTTAGTGCATTTTAGGCATTTCTTCTGAAAGCCTAACAATTTAATAATATTACGGTTTTTAGTTATTTTCAACTGAAAATTATTTATCTGATAGTACCTGAGAAGGATCCACGTGTACAACCACCTCCAATACCTCCGGGATACTGGAGATGATACTATTTTCAACGTTATCGGCGATAGTGTGACCATCCCGGACGCTCATATTGCCGTCCACGACAATATGCATGTCAATCTGAATACTTGAACTGATATACCGGGATCTGACAGCATGGATTTCTCTGACACCGCTGGTATTGCAGGCAATTTCCGCAATTTTTTTCTGGATTTCTTCAGGTGCGCCGGCGTCGATGAGTTCGCTGATAGCCGGCCAGGTAATTTTCATGGCTGCATGCAAAATGAAAACTGAGACGATGGCTGCACCCACATGGTCCAGAAATGACCAGGACGGGAAAATCAATGCCCCCCCGACAGCAATCAGGACCGGCAACGAGCTGATGGCATCGGTGCGATGATGCCAGGCATTGGCCGCCAGTGCTGGACTTTTGATTTTCTTTCCAACGGACGCTGTCCAGCGGTAGAGAATCTCCTTGGTGACAATTGATGCCATGGCGGCATATAAAGCTATCCAACCCGGTGGCGATGCATGCATTTGGTGCAGGGTGGAAATTGATTCCCAGCCGATGCCAATGCCCGCAGCGGCCAGTATGAGACCTATAAATGCGGTCACAAGGGTTTCCAACCGTCGATGCCCGTAGGGATGGCATCCATCCGGGGGGCGGGACCAGTAATGGGAACCTGCGATCACAGCGATATCGGTTGCCGTATCGGTTAGGCTGTGGATGGCGTCGGCGATAAGGGCCTGGCTTCGGCCGAAATAGCCGGCCGCAAATTTAAGGCCCGAAAGACCAATGTTGATCAGCAAGCCTATCCAGGTCACCTTGCGAACATTTGCTTCGCGCGAGGACCGGGATTGTTCTGCAAATTTATGGTCGCCTTCTCTTTTACGCATGCTTTGGCTACTTAATTAGTAATAAATTGGGTTTTTGAAATAAGCCGCTAATTAATACGAAGCTGGATTCGGATTCTTGCCATATAAATCAATCTAGCATATAAATTGTCATCTGATCTTGCAAGAAGTTTAATACCTGAATCTTGCATAAAAATTACTGAGAAGTTTAAATAATAATAAATAACAGTAGGGTGAGGGAATGCGAATAAGGAGATACTGCGAATGAATTTGTTAAACAGTTTTAGCTTTGAACTGCCGACGAGAATAGAATACGGTGTCGGTGCGATTGGAAAATTGGCGGAATCTGTAAAAGTGCTTGGATTCCGAAAGGTGCTGATCGTTACCGACAAAGGAATTGAGACCTCCGGTCTTTTATCTGCCATTGCTGACCAGCTTACGACGGCCAAAATTGAATTTGATACTTTCAGTGAAGTCGAGTCTAACCCCAAGGACCACAACGTACACGCAGGCACCAAAATGGCCAAAGGATTGAAGGCAGACGGCCTGGTCGCGGTCGGGGGCGGAAGTCCCATCGATTGTGCCAAGGCCATTGCAGTGCTGGCTACCCACGGGGGGGCTGTCAGGGATTATGAAGGCAGGGGTAAAATTTCCGGAAACGTCCTTCCGCTAATTGCCATACCGACAACAGCCGGAACCGGCAGCGAAGTGACATTCAGTTCCGTGATTACCGACAGCGGAGAAGGCTTTAAATTTACCCTTAAGCATCCCTGTATTGCACCCAGGATTGCGCTGCTCGACCCGCAGATGACGATAACACTGCCGTCGGGTTTGACGGCTGCAACCGGAATGGATGCCCTGACCCATGCCATCGAGGGTTATACGGCAAGGGTATCTGAACCCCTGGCGGACGCTGCGGCCCTGTATGCCATCGAGCTGGTGGCAAAATACTTGAAGATAGCCGTCTTTAAGGGAAATGATATGGAAGCTCGGGCCGGGATGCTCTTGGGCAGCGTGCTGGCCGGGATTGCCTTCAGTCATTCGGATGTGGGATCTGTCCATTGCATCGCCGAGGCCCTGGGCGGGAAATACGATACGGCCCACGGGGTCTGCAATGCCGTTGTGCTCCCGGCCGTAATGGAATACAACATGGACTACTGCCGGGAGAGATATGCCAGAATTGCCTCTGCCATGGGGATTTCCTCTGATTCGACAGAGAATGGGGCCCGCAGAGCCGTTGAAGCTGTAAATCAACTGGCCGTGGACGTAAACCTGCCCAGCTTCGGCAGTTTCGGCGTAAAGGCGGCAGATATTGAAGAACTGGCATTCAAATCTTTTGTGAATGGCAGCAACGCAGATAATCCCCGGCCGATGAGCAAGGATGATTATCTAATTTTGTTTAATAATATGATGCAGGGCTCCTGAGTAATTAATAATTAATTGCTCTCCTTAAGTGTTGAGCTCAGCTGGTTCCAGGTTTCAGGTGTCAGACGCCAGAGAACGGTTGATCCAGATTTCTGATTGTTCTGATGTTAACCACGTAACCTGCAACCCGCAACCCGTAACAGTGAATAGAGGCCCGGGACCATCTAAGAGCCGCCTGACACCTGAAACCTGAAACCTGAAACCATAAAATCGCAGACCATGACCCGAATAATCCATGCCCAAACCAAAGCCCACTATCAGTCGGTCCGGGAACTGTTTATTCAGTATGCAGGCTCGCTCGGTTTCGATCTGGAGTTTCAGGGTTTCAGCCGGGAACTGGCAGGACTGCCGGGTGATTATGCCTCACCCGGAGGCTGTATTCTGCTGGCAGAGGTAGTCGGAGGCCATGCAGGTTGCGTGGCCCTGCGCCCGTTGCAGGATAAAATATGTGAAATGAAGCGGCTTTATGTAATTCCGGAGCATCAGGGTCGTGGTATCGGAAGGGCGCTGGCGGATTCAGTAGTCGCCGAGGCCCGTCGAAAGGGGTATCAAAAGATGCGCCTGGATACCGTCGAATCCATGAAGGCAGCTCAAAGGCTTTATGGTTCTCTGGGTTTTAAAACCATCGAAGCCTATTGCTATAATCCCCTTGATAAGCCGAGTTTTATGGAATTGGAACTTTAGACGCGAAAGTTATTTTGAATAAATCTGGAATCCGATGCACGAAATTAGAACTTCGGATTTAATTTGTCGGTGTCGAATACACCTGTCAAGGAGTAAATGACATGCTTATTTCGCAGATCGTTGCCATGGCCTCCAACCGTGTTATCGGCAACCGGGGAGACATTCCCTGGAAGATTCCCGGTGAACAAAAGATGTTTAAAGAGATTACCCTCGGCCACACCGTTATCATGGGAAGAAAAACCTATGAATCGATCGGCAGCCCCTTGCCTGGAAGGACCAACATAGTCATCACCCGTCAATCCGATTATCAAGCCGCCGGCTGCATTATTGTACATGATCTTGACAGTGCCCTCCAATCCTGTCCCGGCGAGGAAGACGAAGCTTTTATTTGCGGCGGCGGCCAATTATATCAGGAGTCACTGCCGGTGACTGACAGGATCTATTTAACCGCTCTGGATAGAGAGGTTCCCGGGGATACCTATTTTCCGGAAATTTCCGAGGCCGACTTTAAAATCACCAAATCAGTATTTATAGATGGTATTGAGCCCTACAACTTTCATATATATGAGCGGATCAAATATTAGTTAAATAGTTGAATAGAGAAATAGGTAAAGAGGGTAAATAGGTGGAAGTAATTCACATGTGGATAAAGGTTTCAGGTGTTCCGCCGCAGGCGGATCAGGTGTCAGGGAACAGAAGACAGAAGGCAGGGGATAGATGTTTTCGATAACGGATTTCTGATAGATCTGATATTGCACCCCGTAACCCGCAACTTGCAACAGTGACCAGTGACCAGCAGCCAGAGGCAAGATTCCTGACACCTGATCCGCCTGCGGCGGAACACCTGAAACCTATTACAACGAAATCAATTACTCTCGGATGTTTAACTCGTAAACCAAAACCGGAGCATCCATGAACGAACACAAATCCTACCACATGACGCCGGAAGAATTTCGGCGCTACGGACGCCAGGTGGTGGACTGGATAGCCGATTATTATGAGAACGTTGAATCGATGCCGGTATTGTCCCGGTCTAAACCCGGTCAGGTCAGGGCCTCTTTGCCCGCCCACCCGCCGGATAAAGGCGAGGCTTTTGAATCTGTTCTCAAGGACGTTTCGGATCTGATCCTCCCCGGTGTGACCCATTGGCAATCCCCCAACTTTTTTGCTCTATTCCCGGGCAATACTTCGGGACCGGCCATACTGGCAGAGCTGCTGTCGGCGGGTCTTGGTGTGCAGGGGATGTTGTGGGCCACCAGCCCCGCCTGCACCGAACTGGAAACCCACGTACTTGATTGGCTGGTTGAGATGCTGGGTTTGCCGCAGAAATTCCTGTCGGCTGATACCGGCGGCGGGGTCATACAGGATTCTGCTTCCAGTGCCACCCTATGCGCATTACTGGCCGCCCGCGAACGAATCACCAATTTTGCCGGCAACGACCGGGGCTGCAATGGTCGTCTGGTCGCATACACGTCCAACCAGGCCCATTCTTCCATTGAAAAAGACGTCAAAATAGCCGGCATCGGTCGGGAAAACCTGCGGTTGATTGATGTGGACGACCGCTTTGGCATGCGGCCGGATCACTTGGCCAGCCAGATAGATCGGGATCAGCGGGCGGGTCGCGTGCCATTTTTTGCAACGGCCACGGTGGGAACGACATCATCCAACGGTATAGATCCACTGCCGGAGATTGGCAGGATTTGTGGTGAAAATAACATCTGGATGCATGTGGATGCCGCCATGGCCGGAACAGCCGCTTTGTGCCCGGAGTTTCGCTGGATTCAAAACGGACTTGAACTGGCAGACAGTTATTGCTTTAACCCCCACAAATGGATGTTCACCAATTTTGACTGTGATTGTTTTTATGTAGCCGATCGCAGTATCCTGATTCGAACCCTGAGTATATTGCCAGAATATCTTCGCAACCAGGCCACCGAGTCCGGGGCCGTGATTGACTACCGTGACTGGCAAATTCCGCTGGGAAGGCGGTTTCGCTCTTTGAAGCTGTGGTTTGTTATCCGCCATTACGGTGTTGAGGGACTGCAAAACCATGTGCGGCGCCATGTTGCGCTCGCCCAGATGTTCGCCGGCTGGGTTAAGGCGGATGAGCGTTTTGAGCTGGCCGTGCCGCCGCCTTTAAATCTGGTGTGTTTTCGTCATCGGGGCGGAGACGGGATCAATCAGCGGCTGATGGACCGTCTAAACCAGAGCGGGGATATCTACCTAACTCACACCGCTATGCACGATCGACTTACGCTGCGGTTTTGTGTCGGGCAGACCAGCACTGAACGGTGCCATGTTGAGCATGCCTGGCGTAGAATTCAGGAAGAAGCTGAAGTATTAGAAAAGGACCTATAGGCGCTTAGCCAAGCTGAAAGGGGTGCCATACCAATGCTAATCGGGAATAATCATGAAGACCATCAATCCGGAGTATATCCAAAGAGTCAATCAGCTGATAAATTGCTGTCCTTATTTTGATCTGCTTTCCATGAAGATCTTAGAGGTCGGCGCCGGGTTTTCAGAACTGGAAATCGATCTGGCCCGGAAGCATTTACAGCCATTTGGCTTTGTTCACGGCGGTGTATTTGCCTCGATTATCGATGCCGCGGCCTTCTGGTCTTTATTCTATGAGATCGAAGACCAGGACACGGGTGTGACTACCGTTGATCTTAAATTAAACTACCTTGCCCCGGCGGTTTCCGGCAAACTTATCGCCAAAGGCCGCCAGATCAAATTGGGGAGAACGCTGGGATATGCTGACGCCGAGGTGACAGATGCCAAGGGGAGAATCCTTGCCCATGGTACCTCAACGGTGATACTGCTTCCGGGCCAGGGGCTTAAGGCAAACCCCCCGTTACCACAAAAATTCCTATAATCGGGTTCAAAACCGATGATAAATCCGGTTTTGGATGTTTTGAATCTTTCTATCTTAAATATTACAGAAATGTGATATACTTTTGACTATCATTTTAAATATTTATAGGAGTAAAAAATGAGCAACGACAGCGAGTATGGTTGGGGCCAGGATATGAATATATCATTGCATGCTAAGCTTCGCACCGATCTTAAATCGGCCATGTTAAATAAGGACCAGGAAGTCCGCACGGCCCTGCGTATGATCATATCGGAGTTTCCCAAACTGACCGTACCCATCACCCTTGAAAGCGGAAAAAAAACAACCCGCCTGAAAAAACCTGAAGAAATAACCGACGATGATGTCATCGGGATTATCAGGGGGCTTACAAAATCCGAGCAGACAGTCCTGGAGCTCACCGGGCAGACTACTTCTGATTACCTTGAAATCTTGCAATCCTATCTGCCGAAGATGATTGATCGCGAAGCGATAACCATCTGGATAACCGAAAATATTGATTTTTCTCAATACAAAAGCAGGATGCAGGCCATGGGACCTGTCATGAAGCATTTTGGCAAGCTGGCTGACGGTAAAATCGTGAATCAGATATTAAAAGAATGGGAATAGCTTTCGAATTATGAAGAGATCGTCCGTTTGTGCTCCTAATCCAAAAATAGCTGCCGGCAAATTTGATCCTTTTAACGATCGGTTGTCACGGGATATTCGCAATTCTCTTTCAGAAGCCTTTATCGATGCCCTGGCGCGGATGGAACCATCGGCCTATCGAGCTGAGGCAGATATCTGGCGCTCAAAAAACCCCTCTGAAATCTATCTTGAATACATTCAATACCGTTTGCAGAGCTATGATCAGGTGTTTAACCAGATTAAGAATAGCCGACTGGTTGATCCTCTGCTGCAATGTCTGGTGATTTGGAATAATGGACTTTTTTTTGAGTTCCATGACCATCTGGAAGGAATATGGAAGCTGGCCAGCGGTGATGAACGCCAGGCGCTGAAGGGATTGATCAAGGCTGCCGGGGTTTACATTCACAATGAAGTTGGCCATCAACGGGCGGTTAAAAGTCTGGCCGGCAAAGCTTATCGTCTTATCCGGCAATATTCTCACAGTCTGACATTTATCAAAAACCTGGATGCCCTTACCCATAAATTAAAAAATCTGGATCCCGTTGCGCCCAGGCTTGAAAATCCTGCCTTGCCTGAAGATTAAAAGTATTGAAGGGCTTTCAAACCGATGCTTGAGGG
>Ga0075305_1000023_pt1 | contig 26644 bp, 24 predicted proteins | sample Joice_CattailNLB_2_FD_120071 | JGI IMG/M metagenome (GOLD analysis project Ga0075305, IMG submission 120071) | Natural and restored wetland microbial communities from the San Francisco Bay, California, USA, that impact long-term carbon... | ecosystem: Environmental > Terrestrial > Soil >...
CTGGCTCTGTCGATGCCCAGTTGCTTGCGCTTTTTGTCAATGTGGGCAATCATTAAACGGGCCATTTCGTGCGGATCGGTGGCAAAACCCCATTTTCCCATACCCCGCTCTTCGAGCTCCTCAAACAGGTGTTTATGGAATTTGGTGCCTTCGACAATGGGAAAGGTTACACCGAAGACCGTGTAAACGCCGGAAGCAACGAAATATTGGCCGATGCAGATGGCTTTTTCGCTCATATATTCGGGGGCACAGCCAGCTGCCGGCAGATCGGCGATGCTGTCTCCCAGGCCGCCGATTTTGACCATTTCGGAGGCGGCAATCAGAATCCGGCTGTTGTCCACACAGGCGCCCAAGCCCAGAACCGGCGGCATACCGACGGTTTCGCAGACTTCTTTTAAACCGGGGCCGGCCAGGTGCGCCGCCTCCGGTGTTGTCAGGCCGGCCTTGGCCAGCGCGATCTGCGAGCATCCGGTTTGAAGCACCAGAACGTCATTTTTGATCAGTTCCTTTACCAGTTCCACGTGCAGCCAGTCCTGCTTGACGCGGGGATTGGTGCAGCCCACCACCCCGGCCACACCCCGGATGCGGCCGTTGATGACGTTGTCATTGAGCGGTTTGTAGGAGGCCCGGAAGGTTCCGCCGAGCATGTAGTTGATGTACTCGTGGGAAAATCCGTGCACACCGGTGTTGACAATTTGTGGAATTTCAATCGGCAGATTACGGTTCTTAAAGCGCCCGATGGCCTGAATGACGATTTCGTCCGTGCACTCTTTGGGTTTATCTTCATGAAACTCAACGTGGGTGGCCCCTTCGATATGGCAGCGCGGGTTGGTGGTGATCAGTTTTGTGCCGTAGCAGTCCGCCACTTTAACCAAACCCTGTTTAATGCACTGCACGTCCACACCCATGGCATCCACGGCGCCGGTGACGAGAACGGCCTCGGTGGACATAAAGTTACCGGCATGGGGAATGCCATGACGAACAAACATTTCCAGACCGGAACAGCACATTCCTACCAGGTTGATGCCCTTGGCTCCGGCGTCCTTGGCGGCCTGGATCAGGGTCGGTTCGTTCACCGATTCGACGATGGACTCAAACAGATTGGGTTCATGTCCGTGGATGATAATATTGACCTGATCTTCTTTCAAGACTCCCATATTGACTTCCACCGCCACCGGAGACGGAGTTCCAAACAGGATATCGGAGATCTCCGTGGCCACCAGCGACCCGCCCCAGCCGTCTGCCAGCGCGGTGCGGCTGCACTGCTTGGTGATGTTTTCATAATGCTGGTCCACACCCATGGTAGAGCGGTGCATCAATTCCATAATTTCGCGCATGGCGCCGCGGGGAACAATTCCCTCCTTGCGCCAGGTTTCCAGGGTCTTGGCCGGTACCCGTTTGGCAAAGGGAATTTCGCCGTCGACCTGGGTGTAGGTGCGTTCGAGTTCGTGATAGAGATCCATGGCGATATCTTTGAGTTCGCGATCCTCGGTTTCAATACCAATGGATTCGGCGACCTCGATGCACTTTTGCGGATTTTTTATGCTGTAATCTTTAATTTTCCCGTTTAACACATCCCGGAAAAGATCGAGCATACCCATGCCGTGGTCGGTGTGGGCAGCACTACCGGCAGCCACTGCACGGGCGAAGTTTCGCGCCATAATGGTATCGATGGTTGCCCCGCAGACACCCACCTTGGAATAGGGGTCTTTGGCATTGAGACGACAGGGTCCCATGAAGCAGTGCTTGCAGCAGGCCGAATCGGCCCCAATGGGGCAGGCCTTCATATTGGCCGCCCGGTCAAAAGCGGTTTCAACACCGTCTCTACGGGCTTTTCGAAGCATTTGGGCGGTTGCATCACAGCTGGTTACAGCATTAATATCGATCTCCTTTTTATCGGAAATAATTTCGTTTTTGGCCATTTATTGCCTCCCTTTCTGGAATTATTATGATGGATTTTACTGGCTTGATTATTAATTAGACGAGATTATGGAAACTCGGTTTAGGCTGTTATACAGGTTAGAAATTTAGTAATGATTATCAATTAGGATTATTTTATAACCAAATTTTTGTCAAGTGATAAACGCCCGTTTATCAATTAATTCTACAAAATTCATGCCACATTGTGTGAGTATTTTATTAGGATTTCAATTAAGGCAACTATTTGAATAACAAATTGAAATATATTGTAAATTATAACTTTTATGAAAACATGTCATCCTTAAAAACCGACTGGTGATTGTCTTATGATACAGGTGTGTATCAAGCCGGTTTTGAGACGCTTGGGCAGCTCTTTGACCTGCAAACAGATTCGAACTTTGGTTTTGTCAAGCGATTAAATAAGGGGAAGGTGGAAAACGCGTTCCGAATTTCGCTTTGACTGCGTCCCCGCTTCCAGTCCGTTGGGCTTATATGCCGGTGGGTAGGGGACTGCGCCCCGGAGGGTAAAGCCTAAAAATCGAAGGGCGTATGGGAAGGATGGGTTTGAAGAAAAACAATCAAGGAATATTTAATAAATATTGATGTTAGGCTAAAAGTGTCTCATTCGTCTCATCGAAGCCGGATGAACGCGGATAATTGGCTGCTATTGAACTAACATATTTAGATATTTAGACTTTTTAGTTATTGTTTTTTTTGCAGGTTGTTGGTACGAATTTTGATTGTTCATACAATCGGAGGCCGCTTTATATTTCAAAATTTTTTATGTTAATATGAGGCGATTTCTGCTATCTTAACAGGTCTAGTAAATTCTTATAAATTTAGCGGTTTGTCATTGGTTCTAAGAATCACAAGTCCTGTATCTATAGAAAAAATAAATTTAGACGCTCCAATATATGAAAGGAAGTCCTGATGTCTCAATCTGAAGAAAATTCTCAACCGGATGTTAAGATTTTTTCTTTGAGTACCTGCAGTCATTGTAAGGCAACCAAAAAGTTTATGGGTGAATGTACCATCAAATATGAATTTATTGATGTGGACATGCTCAAAGGCGACGAAAGAAAAGCCATCATCGAGGACGTTAAAAAGTTTAATCCCCGTTGTTCTTTTCCGACGATCATCATCGGCGACAAGGTTATCGTCGGATTTAAGGAAAAGGAAATCAAGGAGGCTTTGGGAATGTAATGGATGCTAAAGAGCTATATGAGAGGATGAAAAAAGTTCAGGAAGCCAAGGGATATTATTTTAACAAGGATAAAGAGCGCGCGGTTGAGCTGCTGGAAGCCCTGCTGGTAAACAAGGAGCGCTACGGTTACATGGGCTGTCCCTGCAGACTGCTGGCCAATGATCGGGAGGCCGACCGAGATATCATCTGCCCCTGCGTCTACAGCGTGCCGGATATAGAAGAGTTTGGCAGCTGTTACTGCAACCTCTATGTTTCAAACGACTGGAACGAGGGTAAGATTCCACACGAATATGTGCCCGAACGACGACCATTGGAAAAGATGCCATTTTAAAATAAATCAGCTGTCAGCACAACAACCTGACGCAAAGAGGTGTCATATGGATGAATGCAAACCTTTGTTAAATACTGGCCTGCGAGGTGTGGTCATTGCCGATACCAGAATATGCGAAGTCGACGGTGCCAACGGCCGACTGATTTACAGGGGTTACCTGGTTCAGGACCTGGCGGAAAACGCCACCTTTGAAGAAGTTTCTTTCTTATTGCTCTATGAGAAATTGCCGGATAAAGGCGAACTTGAAGCGTTCAAACGACAGCTTGCTGCCGAAAGGGGCTTACCACAAGAGGTCATCGCAGCAATGAAAACCCGACCTAAAGGTGCTTTGCCCATGGACGTTTTGCAGGCCGTCGTTCCCATGCTGGCCAACCATGATCCGGATATAAGGGATCAATCCCGGGAATCGGTCTTGCGCATGGCAACCAGACTGATTGCCAAATTTGGAACCATTATTGCCGCCTGGCACCAGATTCGCAACAACCAGGAGCCGGTTGAGCCGTCCCCCGACCTGGATCACGCCGCCAATTTCTTGTACATGCTCAACGGTGACGTACCCGATGCCGAGGTGGCCCGGTATCTGGATAAAGCGCTTGTGCTGCACGCCGAGCACTCCTTTAATGCCTCAACCTTTGCAGCCCGGGAAGTGGCTTCCACCCGGGCGCATATCTATGCGGCCGTCTCTGCTGCGGTGGGGTCTTTATCCGGTGATTTGCATGGCGGGGCCAATACGCGGGTAATGGAAATGCTGTTTAAAATCGGCTCGCCCGAGGCGGTTAAAGACTATGTCAACCAGGAATTTGATGCCGGCCGGGTGATCTTTGGTCTGGGACATGCCGTTTATGACACCGACGATCCCCGCGCTTATATTGTATCGGCGATGTCCAAGGCGATGGAAGAAAAAACCGGCAAGACCCGTTGGTATGAGATTTCCGCTTTACTTGAAAAAACAGGCAAAGCGGAATTTAAACGGCGCAAAGGCAGAGACATCTATGTAAATGTGGATTTTTACAGCGGGTCGCTGTACCTGTCACTGGGTATACCGGTTGATCTGTTTACGCCGACTTTTGCCATCGCCAGAATTTCCGGCTGGTGTGCCCACGTCCTTGAGGAGCAATTTGCCGGTGCGGCACCCAAACCCATGCTTTATCGACCGGAATCAGATTACGTCGGAGACTACTGCGGTCCCGATGCGTGTGAATTTAAGCCGATGGAAGATCGGTAGTTCGCGTTTCAGCCATACGCACCTACGATCAGCTACTATTAGCGGGGAGGTCTGAACGCTTTGCAAAAGCAATTAAATCTGCGGATGACACGTCAACGCAAAATTATCCTGGAAGAATTGCGTAAAGTGGAGACCCATCCCAGTGCTGATGAAGTCTACGAGATGGTCCGCAAACGCCTTCCCCGCATCAGCCTTGGGACGGTGTACCGCAACCTTGAAATTCTTTCCAAAGAAGGCGAGATCCAGAAGCTCGAGCTTGGCTGCACCTTGAAGCGCTTCGATGGAATTGCCGAAAACCATTATCACATTCGATGCGTTCACTGTGATCGGGTGGTTGATGCTCCGGCGGATTTCGATGTCGCCTTCAACCCTGGCCTAAAAGATGCAACCGATTTTAAGATCATCGGGCACAAGCTGGAGTTTATCGGAATTTGCCCCGAATGCCTAAACTAGTCTGTTAGCTCCAATTTAACGTTGCACAGAATATTAACTTGGAATCGTTCCACTATTCACTGCCTGGCGTAAAGCCGGTCCCCTTCCATTTAGACCTTTAAGTATCTCGCTATTATTGCCCCGATTCACTGCTCTCCCAGCAGTATAGGTTGACAAATCACCGGTTGCTACATACGATGAGCCGGTAGAGGAAAACCGGAGATGGCCGATGAAGATTCTCATCACGGGAGGTTCGGGCTTCGTGGGATCGAAGCTCGCCGATTTCTTAATTAGTAAAGGACATCAGGTCACGGCTATTGGCAGATCTGAGCCGCAGCAGCGGTTTGATCGTGAGAACTATCATTTTGTTGCGGCGGACACCACCGGCAAAGGCCCGTGGCAAAAAGAACTTGCAGATGCAGATGCCGTTGTGAATCTGGCCGGGGCAACCATTTTCAAACGCTGGACCGAAAAGTATAAAAAGCAAATTTACGACAGCCGCATAGCGACCACCCGAAATATTGTTGAGGCGCTGCCATCCGGCACAAATGTTGTCCTGTGCAGTGCTTCCGGAGCCGGATATTATGGTAGCCGGGGAGACGATGTTCTCAAAGAAGATGAAAAAGCCGGCAGTGATTTTCTGGCCGGTGTTTCCATGGATTGGGAAAAGGAGGCGCTGCGCGCGAACGCCAAAGGGGCCCGGGTTGCCGTCATGCGGTTCGGGGTTATTCTCGGGAAAGATGGCGGTGCCATGTCCAAACTGATACCCGCTTTTAAAATGTTTGTCGGCGGCCCCCTAGGTGACGGCCAGCAGTGGTTTCCCTGGTTGCATATGGCTGATCTGCTGGCGGCCGTGGTCTTTGTGCTTGGGCATCAGGAGGTCAGCGGACCTCTAAATTTTTGTGCGCCCAATCCGGTTCGCAATCGCGAACTGGCACGGGTGCTGGGTGCGGCTTTAAGCCGTCCGTCCTTTATGCCGGCACCGGCGTTTTTGATCCGCCTTGCCATGGGCGAATTCGGCGACGTTTTTCTGGGCAGTCAACGCACGGTACCCGATAAACTGTTAAATCACGGGTTTTCATTTCAATATCCGGATATCAGGGGTGCTATTGAAGCAATTGTTGCTCAATAAAAAGACATCTGAATTTCCAGTATCGAAGAGCAGAGGCAGTCGTCCAGTCATCAGCGTTCAGTAACCAGAGACCGGTGATCAGCGACCAACCACCAGAGACAAGTAACCAAACCGAAAGGATAACCCGCCGCCATGACCGACAGCGAAATAAATGACCTCAGCCAACAATTCTTAATCCAACTTTTCGAGCAGACCAAAGGTGATGTTGCGATTCAAGTATCCATGTATGATATCGGAGAGTTGCTGGGCATGGAGCGGGAGACCGCTTCCACCGTGGCCCAGGAATTGATGGGTCTGCAACTGGCGGAGATCCGGACGCTTTCCGGCGGAATTGGAATCAGCGCCGATGGATCCGCGAGGGTCAAGGATTTATTGGGACCAATGGCTTCAGACAATTCCGGATCTGCAGAGTTGGGCGATGCCCCCGTACTGACTGCGGGCGGCCGGCAAACAGTTGGTCAGGTTGTCTCGGAACTGAAGAACCAGACCGGCTCACTCGGTCTGGATTTCGATACTCTGGGCGAATTGGTGGCCGATTTAAAAACTTTGCAAGCCCAGCTGGATTCGTCGCGGCCCAAAACCGCGATTATCAGGGAGTGCCTGCGTTCTGTCCTGGGGGTGGTGGAAAATGCCAAAGACAGCCGGATATCCGGCCGAATCCGTAAGCTTGTCGAAGGATAAGGCCTATTCTAATAACGATTAACCCATCCGCCTGAGGCGCAATAACTCCTAAATGAGCGGTTTGCGCTCATTTAGGATGAGAGGTTCCCTTCGTGGCTAACAAAAAAAAGAAATTTAAGTTGATTTCCTGGAACGTCAACGGATTGCGGGCAGTGGTCAAAAAGGACTTTTTTAACTTTTTCAAACAACTGGACGCGGATATCTTTGCGCTCCAGGAAACAAAGCTCCAGGAACCTCAGCTTTCCTCAGAAATGAAAAGTGTTGACGGTTATGAGGCCCACTGGTCCCATGCCAGGGTTAAAAAAGGCTACAGCGGCGTCGGCACCTATGCGCGGGTGAAACCAGGTAATGTGAAATACGGGATCGGAGTGCCGAAATTTGATGATGAAGGTCGCATTTTGGAAATGGATTTTGATGATTTCGTATTTTTTAATGTCTATTTTCCCAACGGTCAGATGAATGCAGAACGACTGCAGTACAAACTGGATTTTTACGAAGCTTTTTTTGGCTATACAGATGAATTCAAAGCACAGGGTAGAAGCCTTGTTATTACAGGTGATTTTAACACCGCCCACAATGAAATTGATCTGAAGAACCCCAAGGCGAACGAAAAGACCTCGGGATTTTTACGTGTCGAGCGTGACTGGCTCGACCGGATCATTGAAAAGGGATACATTGACACCTTCCGCCATTTTCATCCCGACACTGTAAAATATTCGTGGTGGACCTACCGTTTCAAGGCCCGCGACCGCAACGTCGGGTGGCGGATCGATTATTTTTTTGTCACCAAAGATATCATCGACAGGGGCTGGATTAAAGAGGCTTTCATTAACAATGATATATTGGGGTCCGACCACTGCCCGATAGGGTTGGTTCTCGAAATTTGATGAATTCGTAAAAAGTCGAATTCATCAAATTTGGTGCTTCGTATTTCGGATTTATCTGATTTCAAGACTCGAATTTTTCTGGTCGAAGGTATTGATTGGGAGAGCAAGTGGAAAAGATCAAAATTGTAGCTGTCTATGGTAGCCCTCGACGGCGGGGAAACACCGCGACGCTGCTGCAAAAAGCCGTTGAGGGCGCCCGGGACGGTGGTGCCGAGGTAGATGAAATCGTTTTGAGAGATTTGAAAATTTCGCCCTGTCTTGAAATTTATGGGTGTAAGAATGCCGGGGAGTGTCGATTAAAGGATGATTTCCAAACCGCCCGGGACCAGATTTTGGCATCCCGGGGATTAATGCTGGCCTCACCGGTCTTTTTTTATACCGTCAGTGCCCACACCAAAATTCTCATGGATCGGTTTCAATCCCTGTGGGTTAAAAAATACTGGATTGACGAAACGCCCAGGGGCCAACCCGCCACCCGGCGGAAAGGTCTTTTTATCGCGGTGGGCGCAACCAAAGGCCAAAAGCTGTTTGACGGTATCCTTCTCAGTATCAAATATTTTTTTGACGTGATTGATATGAAACTTTGGAAGGCACTTCTCTATCGAGGCCTTGATTTTGAGGGCGATGTGCTTAAATTTCCCGAATACCTTGATGAAGCCTACAAGGCGGGGGAGGAGTTTGCAAAGGCCATTCAAGATGATTTAAATAATTCGAAGGTTTAAGCCTGTTTAAAAAGCTAACCGCAGAATATCGAATAATCCGCCGAAGGCGGACAAAATTTCGAAGGGTGGTTTCGCTGCGCTCAGTCCTTTTTATAAAATTGAAAGACTGCATCACTTCGAGATTCGACATTCTTTGTTCGAGATTCGATATTCGCTTTTATAAAGCATGCATACTCCCAACACCCTCAACATAGGATCTTAAACTTTTTTCCAATGCCATGGAGTTTATATGAGCCTTGAGTTTGAACCCATCAACCTCGAAAAACAACAAGACTATTTGAAAATGCTGGCCCGATGTCCCCAGGTGGCTTCGGATTACAGTTTTATGAACCTCTGGGCCTGGGCCGAAGATTACGGCCTGAGCTGGGCCTGGGATGATGATTGCGTCTGGATCCGGCAAAGCCGGCCTGAAGTTTTATACTGGGCGCCGGTCGGCCCCTGGTACGATATCGATTGGGGCGCCCGGCTGGTAGAGATGTTCAATGGCCCAACCATATTTATCAGGATTGCGGATAAACTGGTCGAACACTGGCAGACGACATTCAAAGGTCAGGCAACTTTTGAGGAAGAGCGGGGTCATTGGGATTATGTTTACGCTGTTAGTGATCTCATCGAACTGAAGGGTAACCGCTTCCACAAAAAGAAAAATCTGCTGCACCAATTTGTTAAAAAATACGAGTATACCTATGTGCCGTTTGAGCCGCAATTAATCGGCCAGGCCATGGCCATGCAGGAGAGCTGGTGCACCTGGCGCGACTGTGAGTCGTCCCCAGTGCTTGCGGCGGAAAATCGGGCGATTTACAGGGTCCTCGAGAACTGGGAACAGCTGAACGCCACGCTGGGAGGCGCCATTATGGTGGACGGCACCATGGCGGCCTATACGGTCGCCGAGGCATTAACCCCGCAAAGCGTTGTCATCCATTTTGAAAAAGGCGATACCCGGTTCAAAGGGGTCTACCAGGCTATCAATCAAATGTTTCTGGCCCATGGCGCCCGGGATTTTTTAACGGTCAACCGCGAACAGGATTTAAACGACGAAGGCCTTCGCAAATCCAAGTTGTCATATAACCCGGTGGAATTTGTGCGCAAGTCTCGCGTAACCTTCGCGGGATCAATTGCGGGTTGAATAAAAAAAACATCCCGACCCCTCAGACTATCAGCTATCAGCTGTTATGTATCGGCGTAACTACTGTCTTTTTATATGCCGTGAATATTCCAGCGGTCTATCCGATTCCAGAGGCGCCCCTGCTTCCAACTTGACGATTTTATCCCTGGTTGCATCTATTTCGGCTTCAAGGGCTTGCTTGGCGGCGCGATGTTCGGCAATCTTCTTTTGCTCAATGAGGTGCCGTGATTCCAGCACCTTCAACTGCGCTTGAAGCTGCCTGATGGATTCCTCTTTGAGTTGCGCATTTAAACGTTCCATCAGATGCGTGTGCCTACCTTCGGGATCTGCCAGAAAATACCAGGTTTTGGTTTTGTGACTGTACCAGGCCTCCCCGGAGACATGCTTGCCTTTTAACCGGACGCCGGCCTTCCAGATCCTGAAATCCCCCTCCTGCTTGGGAGCACCATGGATGCGGGCCTGCCGGCTCCTTCCATCCTCACATTGGACCATTTGTTTTTCCATAACGATTCTCCCACCGGTTCGATCAAGCAATAGGCTCTGGAGCTGCTGACGGTGCTGAACCGCCGCCATTTTTTAATGCGCCCATGGCTTTGGTTATTTCCATTAATACGCCCAACCCATCCCTGGCCTGTTTGCTGGACAGAGCCCCCAGCATACCAAAGGGCCCCACCGGTTTGGCATTTGCGAAATCGACCTTGGCCGGCAGGTCGGCCATTTTTTCTAAAAATTCAGCGGCCTTCGGGTCGGCGAGTTTTTTGGCCAGCCCGAGGGCAACCACAGCACCGTCGCCGATTTGATCGATATCCTCCGGGCTATAGGCCTCTGCAATCTTGGCACGGACATCCAACATGGATGTGATGACGCGCAGGATCCCGCGCTGCTCAAGGTCATCGAGATAATTGATCACCTGGGGAATGGCGGATTTGAGCAGGGGCTCTATGGTGGTGACAAAGTCAACCGTGTTTTCCAGCTGTTCGAGGCTGAAGACGATGTCTTTGACGCTCCGCAGGAATCGTTTCAGCAGGACCATCAGATCCTCCAGCTGGAAACTTGATTCCACATCCTCCAGTTCGCGGATCAACAGGCGGAAGGCTTGACCGCTTAACGGGATTAAGTCTTCGCGCAAATCGGCAATACCGCCGGCAGTTACTGCAATCGGGGCCAGCTGGGCCTCTATGCGATCGAGTCGCTCCAGAATTAATTCTTCGTTTGTCATGGCTGCCTCCTTATTGGGTTACCAGGGTGTGCCGCATTTTGCCGGCCAATGTCAATTGATCCTCCAGCGGCAATTCAACGCCCTTAAGCATCATATTCCAATATACCCATTTAAACATCATTTTTCCCCAGTAATTCAAATAGCTGTCGCCCAACAGGCTGAAAGGGCCTAAACCGGGAAAGGGAAATTTTCCGGGCAGCGGTTCGTATTCGTAATTGAAATCGATCAGAAATGCTTTTTCGTAACCCGAGCAGATAAAGCAGGTGGCATGTCCGTCAAAAGTGGCTTTGGGTACCTGGCCGTCAATTTCGCGAACGATGTTCTCAACCACGGTTTGCGACTCGTAATGGGCCACAGCTCCCGCCTTGGAGGCCGGAACGTTGGTGGCATCGCCGACCACATAGATATTGTCCGCGTTTTTGGCTTTCAGGGTGAAGTGGTTGGTTTCAACGAATCGCAGGGGATCTTCCAGGCCGGAAGCCCCGAGAAATTTAGCGCCGAAATTGGGGGGTATGGCAACCAGCAGATCGTAGTCGATTTTATCGCCCTTATGGGATTCGATGGTTTTTTCCTCGGCATTGACCCGGGCAATATCAAAGTTGGGGGTCACCTTGATATTTTTCTGAATGGCGATATTGCCCAGAATGCTGGATGCGATCGGTTTGGAAAATGCACCGGCCATGGGGGTGACCAATTCAATCTCCACATCGCCGCGCACCCCTCTGGTGCCGAAAAACCAGTCGGCCATGAAAATGAACTCCAAGGGAGCGACCGGGCACTTGTAAGGCAATTCGGCAATGTTAAGCACCACGCGGCCCTTTTCAAAGTATTTCATTTTTTCCCGCAGGGCGATGGCGCCATCAAGCGTGTAAAAATCGTGAATGTCCTTGTGCCATCCGTCCATCATGCCCTGGACTTCTTCAGGTTCAATGGAACAACCGCTGGCAATGATCAGGTAATCATAGCTGTATTTATCCTTTTTACCCTCCACGGTGCGGCTTTCCTTATCGACGCCGACGACTTCATCGAGAACGAAATTGACGCCGGCGGGGATAAATTCCCGTTTGGGTTTCTGGCAATCTTCGGCTGAGTAGACGCCAAAGGGAATGAACAGCCAGCCGGGTTGATAGTGATGGATTTCATCGTTGTCGATGATGGTGACATCCCACTGCTTGGGACTCAACTTTCTGCGCAAGTTGTTGGCCACCATCGTTCCGCCGGCACCTGAACCTAAAATGAGAATTTTTTTCATGGGATCCTCCTGATAATTAAATGGTTGCAGATTAAGTACAAGGAAGACGGCTCATATGGGTTTGCTTTGATTTAAGCCGCCTGCCCTTTATATTGAGTAGCCGGAGCCTGAGATTTATTCTCATCTATCTGCGGTGAGCATCCGAGACCTTTGGCCTACTCTTTACTCGGAATCGTTACCATTCAACAGATCGGCTATGGTTGTGCTGTCAAGTTTTTCATACAAAACCCGGGTGGCATCCTTCCACGCCAATCTTACCTGGCAGTCGTCGGACATGCTGCATAGCTCGGGATTGCTGATACATTCAACCAGTTCACTTTGGCCTTCGAAAAGACGCACGACCTGGCCCAGAGAGATTTCTTCCGGTTTTTTTGCCAGCAAGTGCCCGCCTTTGGGGCCGCGCACACTGGTCACTATGCTGGCCTGTTTCAGTGGACGGATGAGTTGTTCGAGATATTTTACGGAGATGTCTTGACGTTTGGAGATTTCACCGATCTGGACCGGTCCCTGGCCATTGTGGCGGGCTAAATCCACCAGGATTCTTGCGCCGTAACGGCTTCGCGTTGATAGCTTCATGAAACCCCGCTTTGTGGTTATTCAGACTGAAACATTCTATATCGATTAAGTAGGAATTACATCTGAAAAAGATGGCTGTCAAGAAAAAACTTCATTCTTATAAAGTTGACATGGAAATTTTGCGAGTTATTTTTAAATATCAGGGCATAACACCTGCCCTCCAAATAGGCTTACTACAGATCATGAACCGGCAATTAATAGCCATTGACACTTAAAGGAAGGTAATTATGGACGCCAAAAGTTACTGCCGATCCGTTGAGGTTGAACTTTACGGATGGAAGACGAAAATGTATGATATGGTGCGCAAAGTGGATAAGTTGAGGAGTTCTGAAAAAGAAAAAGTGGCTTCCCAGGTAGAGGCACTCCACAAACACATATCCGAGATGGAAAATCTCATTGAGCAGCTTCAAACCGAGTGCCCGGTTGATTTCGGACCCCAGAAAAAGCAGCTGGAAGCAACCGGTGAGGATCTGAAGAAGAAATACGATGATGCGATGTCGGCCGTATTTCAGTTTTAACGGCGATCCGGCGCTGCTCCATCCCAGGCGCACTGCAAGGCATAATTCAATAAAAGGCAAAGCTTCTACCGCTTTGCCTTTTTCATTGCCAGCGAATTTCTGTCTGCCGGCCGGCCTAATTTCTTTCGTGGATTTTTGACAACTTCGCGTTCATGCGTTAGTCTTATGTATTTCGTAAAAGGAGATTAAAACGGTATGGTCGATATATTAAAAAAGGTAGATTCCTGTGAAATTGACGTCCGGAACCTGTCGGAAATCAGAAGCCGCCTGCCCCAAATAGCCGAAGACATTATTAACAGCTGCAGCGATCAGGAGTGTTACAACCATGTGGATTACGAACCGATTCCATCCCGCAAAAGCGTCATTGAAATTATCGACCGGCTAAGAGAGATCCTTTTCCCGGGCTATTTTACCAGGGGCAAGCTTGATCCGGTGAACTTGCGCTACAGCATTGGCAAATCCGCCACTATTCTTTTTGACATGCTCTCTGAACAGATCAGTCTCAGCATTCGGCATGACTGCTTACGTTACAATCAGCCCTGCACGGACTGTGAAGAAAATGGCGACAAAGTAGCGCTCGAGTTATTAGAAAATATCCCGACCATTCGCAAGGTCCTGGCCACCGATGTTCAGGCATCCTATGAAGGGGATCCCGCGGCTAAAAGCTTTGATGAGATTATTTTCAGCTATCCGGGGATCTTTGCCATGGCCGTCTACCGGGTGGCCCATCAACTGGTTAAAAGCGGCGTACCATTGCTGCCCCGCATCATGACCGAGTATGCCCACAGCGTCACCGGCATCGACATCCATCCCGGTGCCGAAATTGGTGAGAGTTTTGTGATCGATCATGGAACCGGTGTGGTCATCGGGGAGACCACTAATATCGGTAAAAATGTTCGCATTTATCAGAGCGTAACCCTTGGAGCGCTTTCCATACCCAGAAATTCGGGGGATCAGTTTCGAGGTAAGAAGCGGCACCCCACCATCGAGGATGATGTGATCATATACTCCGGGGCGACGATTCTTGGCGGCGATACGGTCATCGGAACCCGTTCGGTTATCGGCGGCAACGTCTGGCTGACCCAATCTATTCCGCCGGACACGACGGTTTCTCTGGAATCCCCGCGACTAACCTACAAATCGAAAAATAAAAAATCGGCCCTCGAAATGTTTGATGCGGTCATCTAGGAAGTTATTTGCAAATTAACCAATAAGGAATAACGTATCTTTCGAAATGAAGGAGGCCCGCTATGAGATTTCATTCCATCATCAGCAGTACCATCGGGTCGACACCGCTGGTCCGTCTGAACCGCATCTGTGAAGATGTTGATGCCCGAATATACGCCAAACTTGAATTTTTCAATCCCCTGGGAAGTGTTAAAGACCGCATCGCGGCCTCGATGATCGCGGCTGCCGAAGTCGAGGGTAAGATCAATCCGCAGACCTTGGTTGTGGAACCCACCAGCGGAAATACCGGGATTGCCCTGGCGTTTATCTGCGCTGCCAAAAATTACCGGCTTTGTTTGACCATGCCCGATACCATGAGTGAGGAACGTCGCCGGTTGCTCAAGCACCTGGGCGCCGAACTGGTATTGACCCCGGGGGCAGAAGGAATGAAAGGCGCAATTGCCAAGGCCCAGGAAATAGTCGAATCTGAAAAAGAGGCCTTCATGCCGAACCAGTTTGCCAACCCGGCCAATCCGCGGGCCCACCGGGAGACGACGGCCGAAGAAATCTGGCGCGACACCGAGGGCCAGGTCGACATCCTGATCTCCGGTGTGGGCACCGGCGGAACCATCACGGGCGTGGCTCAGGTTATCAAACCCCGCAAACCTTCTTTCAAGGCGATCGCCGTGGAGCCGGCTGATTCGCCGGTTTTATCCGGCGGCGAGAAAGGACCCCACAAAATTCAGGGAATTGGCGCCGGTTTCATCCCGGAAGTTCTGGATCAATCACTCATCGATGATGTTGTGACGGTCACCAACGATGATGCCTTTGAATTTGCGCGCCAGGCCGCGAAACTGGAAGGGATCCTGTGCGGCATCTCATCCGGCGCAGCCATCAAGGCCGCCCTTGACGTTGCCCGCCGTCCGGAGTCCGCCGGTAAAACCATTGTAACGATTATACCCAGCACCGGCGAGCGGTACATCAGCACGGACCTGTTTAAATGACAATTGAATATTGATGAAATCGTAAAAAGTCATCTTCAGTTCATTTAGGTCATTCCGGCAGATCCCGGATCGAGTCCGGGAGGAATCCAGTGATTTCAATACGTTCTGGCTGCCGGATCCGTCATCCCGGACTTGATCCGGGACCGGCATGACGAATTCGGACTTTTTACGAGACCGTCAATATTGAATATTTGAGGAATTTTGTCCTTTAATTTAGCTTTTCCGCGTAAGCATTACAACAAGGTTGTAGCTCTTTAGTAATAGTCGGTTATCTAAAAAACCCAAGTAAATAGAACCCCATTTCCCTCCCCTGGCGGGAGGGATCGAGGGAGGGGGAGAAAATAGATAGCATTCCATCAATATTCAATCATCAATAGAAAATAGTCAATTTAGTATCCTCATATGCAACTCCGCATACCGCCGGTTGCTTTCCAAAAGATCCTTATGAGTCCCCTGGGCTGAGACCCTGCCCTTATCCAGCATGACGATATGGTCCATCCAATGCAGATCAACCAGCCGATGGGTGATCAGCAGCAGCGTGCGGTCCCTCGTATGACGTTCCAACACCTGCATCAGTTTTCTTTCTGTAATGGTATCCAGGCCCTCCGTTGGTTCGTCCAGCACCCATAACGGCGCATCGTGCAGGATGGCCCGGGCAATGGCCACCCGGCGGGCCTGGCCTCCGGATAGCAGGCTGGCGGCTTCCCCAACCCAGGTGTCCAGGCCGTCCGGCAGGCTTTCTACAAACTCACCCAGCCGGGCAGATTCCAAGGCCGCCAACAGATCATCATTGCCTGCTCCGGGCCGGGCAATCTGCAGGTTTTCTCTTAAAGTGGCGTTAAACATATGGGGCTGCTGGGAAACCACTGAAATAGACCGGCGCAGATCTGCTTCACTTAAATTTCGGATATCATGACCGGCCAGGCGGATTTGACCGCAGGCAGGGTTCCAGAATCGCACCAGCAGATGAATCAAGGTGGATTTGCCCGATCCGGTTTCACCGATGACTGCAACTCTATGGCCGGCGGGAATTTGCATGTTGACATCCCTGAGCGCCCAGGGAGCGTCTTCACTGTAGCGAAAGCTGATATTTTCAAACGCGACGCCCGTTTGCCGGGAAGGCTTGACGGCGGTGTCGGGATAAGTAACCTGCGGTTTCATATCCACGATTTCAAGCAACCGTCGCCCGGCCTCCCGGGTGCGACCCAGATTTTGATAAGCGCTCGGAAGGGGTAAAACCGCTTCAAAGGAGGCCAGAATCGCCAGCGCTATCAGGGCCAGGTTGGCCCCATTGAGCAGATCAGACTTTACAAGATCTGCTGCCAGATAAAGCGCCGTCAGTACTGCCAGGCCGGAGATCAAAGTGACCAAAGCCAGCGACAGGCCACGGATATGACTCATTCGCGACTGGCTCTTCAGCAGGGCGCGGCTGCTTAGCTTTACATTTTCAAGGTGGTGATGATCGGCATCGAAGATCAGCAATTCCGCCAGTCCCTGCAGCATATCGATGACCCCCACACGCAACTCGGCGGTGCGGTGGGCTATCTCCCGCCCGCAGGGATCTCCAAGCTTTAAAGCTGCGGCCGTAACCCCAACTCCGGCGACACCAAGATACAGCGCGGTCGACAGGGCTACGCCGGGATCGAATATCCATAAAAAGGCCACCATCAGAAGCGATGTCACCAGGGCCACCGCGCTGGGAGAAAGGACCCGCAGATACAGATTGTCCAGGGCATCGATGTCGGCCACGATCCGATTTAACAGATCGCCGCTGCGAAACATCATCAGGCGGGACGGAGCCAGTGGTTCCAGGTGGATGTAGAACCAGCTGCGCAGACGTTGCAATATTCTGAAAGTGGCATCATGGGATACTATTCTTTCGGCATAACGTGCCAAGGTGCGGCCGATGGCGAACATTCGAACCCCGATGCCGGGGTGGAAAAAATTAAAAAGCCGGGCGCTGGCCACTGTCAGACCGGCATAGGCGGCAGCGGAGATAAACCAGCCCGATAAAGCCAGAAGCCCGACCGCTGAGGCAACCGCGAGCAGCCCGCACAGGATGCCCAGGATCATCCACTTTAAATCGGCCCGGAATAATTTTAAAAAAGGCACCAGCTCCCGCCATCTTTTAAGCACGGCTATTACCTCGACTGAAGGTTTCAGGTTTCAGGTGTCGGGTGTCAGTGTTCAGCATTTCCAAGTAGGGCGGGCCACTGTGCCCGCCGGTTCCAGATCATTGCTTGCTACAAAACATGGTCGGCACGGAGGCCGGCCCTACGAAGTCGCGTCCTTCCTGACACCTGAACACTGACACCTGACACCTAATCATTGAATTATTAAGTTACCAGCGCAACTTCTGTCTCCGGGCTTGGAAAAAACCCAGGGACTCATCCTTGATTTACCATCCGGTGAAATTTGCCTCCTGCGGCCGTCAACTCATTATACGTTCCCTGCTCAAGGATGCGGCCTTTGCCCAGGACCATTATGCGGTGTGTCTGTCTGAGGTTCGTCAGCCGGTGGGTCAGCATCAGTACGGTTCGCCCCCGGGAAAGGGTCTTCAGTGAATTGATGACCAGGGCTTCATTTTCGGCGTCCAGCCCGGCGGTGGGTTCATCCAGAAGCAATAAGGGCGCACCTTTTAAAAAGGCGCGGGCCAGGGCGACACGCTGGGCCTGCCCGCGTGACAGTCCAAAGCCGTGTTCTCCCACCGGTGTGTCCAGTCCCTCGGGCAGATGCATTGCAAAGTCCAGGACCCTGGCGTTACCGGCGGCCTGCTCAATTTGGATGGCGGATGCTTCCGGCCGGCCCAGAAGGATATTTTCCTTTATGGTTCCCTGAAACAGGACCGGGCGTTGCCCGATCCAGGCGATATGTCGGCGCCAGCTGTCGGGTGTCATATCAGCCAGCAGCATGCCGTTGACCTTAATTTGACCACTGTCCGGCAGTAAGAACCCCAGCAACAGGTTGAGGGTTGTGGTTTTGCCCGCCCCGCTGGCTCCGACCAAGGCCACTTGCTCTCCTTCCCTTAGTTCAAAACTGACTCCCTGCAGCGCAGGTCTTTTGCCGCCGTCAAAGGCCAGGTGGACGTCTTCAAGCTGTATATGAAGCGGATCTGTTTTGGCCCAATCAATGGAGCCGTTCAGGGTTTCAATACGGGAAGCGGATACAATTTTTAATATTTCCTCCGCTGCGCCTACAGCTTCTGCCCGGGCATGGTAATGGGTGCCCAGCTCCCTTAAAGGCAGATAAAAGTCCGGTGCCAGCAAAAGAATAAATAAGCCGCCGGCTAAATCAAGCGATTTCCCATAAAGCCCGAATGAAAAGTAGCCAAGATAGCTCATGGCCAGATAAACCGCCACCAGGGCAATTGAAATGGAGCTGAAAAATTCCAGCACGGCCGATGACAAAAACGCCACCCGCAGGACCCGCATCGTCTGCAGGCGATAATTGTTGGACACCCCGGCGATGCTTTCCTCCATGCCCTTGCTGCGATGAAATAATTTCAACGTTGAAATTCCCTGAAGGACGTCCAGAAAATAGGCGCTCATGCGGGACAGAGCCTGGAAATGACGCTGGCTGATGCTTTCGGCGCCCATGCCCACCAGAATCATGAACAATGGAATCAAAGGGGCGGTTGCCAGAAGCAGCCCCCCGGCGGCCCAGCTGTAGGGAAATACAAATGCAACAATGGCGGCCGGAATCATAACCGCCAGGGCCAGTTGCGGCAGGTAGAAAGCATAAAAATCGTGCAGCCCTTCGACATGCTCCAGGGCTGTGCTGGCCAGAGCACCACTGCTCTGACGGTTTGTATATCCTGGGCCGAGGGAGACAATCTGCTCTAAAAGTTCGGTGCGTATTTCTTGCCGAATTCTGGCACCGGCGGAAAACCCGGCTGTTTCCCGCGCCCAGCCGAGAATAGACCGCAGGATAATGACACCTGCCAGGATTGCAAAAAGGGGCCACAGCATGTCCGTGCCCCGGCCTTCGATAAAGGCACCGTCCACGATACGGGCTAAAAACCGGGCCTGAACAACCAGCAATAGTCCACTGCCCAAACCCAGGGCCACCGAAAGCAGGACCCGGAAGCGTGCCCCCGAAGCTCGTTTGAACAACCAGCGCCGGGCATTTTGGTGGGATGATTTCCTTGCATTTTCCATATGAAAACTGATTGACAAATATCGAGTGGTTATAATAGAAATTTCAGTGTTTGCATACCTTAACAAAGGTGTCGTATTCAAGCTTAAAATAGGGAGTCACCCATGCTACCGACTGAGACTTTTGTCGAATTATCCCGCTGGCAGTTTGCACTGACAGCCCTGTACCATTTTATTTTTGTCCCCCTGACCCTGGGACTGTCCTGGATTCTGTTTATCATGGAATCCGTCTATGTCATGACGGGCAAAGAAGTCTACAAAGACATGACCCGCTTCTGGGGCAAACTGTTTGCGATCAACTTTGCCATCGGTGTGACCACCGGCATCACCATGGAATTTCAGTTCGGCACAAACTGGGCTTATTACTCCCATTACGTCGGTGACATTTTCGGTGCGCCTCTGGCCATCGAGGGGCTGATGGCTTTTTTCCTCGAGTCCACCTTTGTCGGACTTTTCTTCTTCGGCTGGAATCGCCTGAGCAGGCGGGCTCACCTGGCGGTTACTTTTCTGGTGGCGCTGGGATCCAATTTGTCGGCCCTGTGGATCCTGATTGCCAATGCCTGGATGCAGCATCCCATCGGTGCCGAGTTTAATTTTGAAACCATGCGTATGGAATTGACGAGTTTCAAAGAGTTGTTTTTCAATCCGGTGGCCCAGGTGAAATTTGTTCATACCGTTGGTGCCGGGTATGTGGCGGCCGCCATTTTCGTTCTGGCCATCAGCTCTTATTTTCTTCTCAAAGGCCGGGATCTGGCCTTTGCCCGGCGTTCTTTTGCAGTGGCTGCCGGTTTTGGGCTGGCGTCCATATTATCGGTCATTGTGCTGGGTGATGAAACCGGATACGTTGTCGGTCAGGTCCAGAAGGTGAAGTTGGCCGCCATGGAAGCTGAGTGGGAGACCGAACAGCCCCCTGCCCACTTCACGCTGTTCGGTTTTCCGAATCAGGAAGAACAAAAGACCGCTGCCGCAATTAAAATTCCCTGGCTCGGCGGTATTATCGTAACGCGGTCCATCGACAGTCCAGTGACCGGCGTAAAAGACATAATTTCCAAAAATGAGCAGCGTATCCGCAGCGGCATGGTTGCTTATGCGTATTTAGAAAAGTTGCGCAACGGCGATAAGTCCGAGCAGAACAAGTCAAAGTTTAATCTCAACAAAGAAAATTTGGGGTACGGCCTGCTGTTAAAGCGCTACACCCCGCGCGTGGTGGATGCCACCGACAGCCAGATCAAACAGGCGGCCCTGGGTACCATCCCCAACGTGGCGGCCATGTTCTGGGCCTTCCGCATAATGGTGGGCGTGGGATTTTACTTGCTGGCCTTGATCGCGCTCAGCTTTTATTTTTGTGCCAAACGTGTCTTTGATCATAAAAGGTGGCTGTTGAAACTGCTTTTGTTCAGCCTTCCGGTCCCCTGGATCGCCATTGAGCTGGGCTGGTTTGTGGCTGAGTACGGACGGCAGCCCTGGACCATCGGCGGGGTGCTGCCCACCTATCTTTCGACATCCACCCTGGGCGTCGGAGATGTTATCGGCAGCATGGCCGCCATGACGCTGCTTTATACTGTTTTTCTGATTGCCGAGATGTATTTGATGATAAAATTCGTGCGCCTGGGGCCGAGCAGCCTGCATACCGGAAGGTATCATTTTGAGCAGGAGGCGGTAAGCTAATCGACTGCCCAATTTGGTTGGATGATAATGCAATCCTTACTTAACGAAGGTAAAATACGAAATACGAAACCCTAAATTCGAAACAAATCCGAATGACCAAAACACAAGAAATTCAAAACTGATGAAATCGTAAAAAGTCATCTTCAGTTCATTTACGTCATTCCGGCAGATCCCGGATCGAGTCCGGGAGGAATCCAGTGATTTCAATACGTTCTGGATGCCGGATCCGTCATCCCGGACTTGATCCGGGACCGGCATGACGAATTCGGACTTTTTACGAGACCGTCAAAACTGTTTATCAGAATTATATTACCTAATGATTATTTGAATTGTTTCGGTCAGTTGGACATTCGAATTTAGAGTTTGTTTCGGACTTCGAAATTCGTGTTTCGTATTTATTATTTATCCGACCACGGGAGACATAACATGTTGTTCGACTATCTGACACTTAAAATAATCTGGTGGCTGTTTGTCGGCGTATTACTGATCGGGTTTGCCCTGCTGGACGGGTTTGATCTGGGTATCGGCACCCTTTTGCCCTTTGTCGCCCGAACCGATGAGCAGCGACGCGTCATGCTCAATGCCATCGGCCCTACCTGGGAGGGAAACCAGGTCTGGTTGATTACAGCCGGTGGAGCCCTGTTTGCGGCCTGGCCGCTGGTTTATGCGGCGGCCTTTTCAGGCTTTTACTGGGCCATATTGCTGGTTTTGTTTGCCCTGTTTTTCAGACCCCTTGGATTCGAATACCGCAGCAAGGTTGCCGATCCGCGCTGGCGCACTGCCTGGGATTGGGGATTGTTCGTGGGCGGGTTTGTACCGGCCCTGGTTTTTGGCGTTGCCTTCGGCAATTTGCTGCAGGGCGTTCCGCTTCAATACGATGAATTCGTGCGCCCGACTTACACCGGCAGCTTCTGGGGGTTGCTGAATCCGTTCGCATTGCTGGCTGGTATCATCAGCGTGACCATGTTGATTATGCACGGGGCGGTATATCTCCAGCTGCGCACCGAGGGTGAGATCAACGCCCGTGCCAGGAAAGCGGTACGAATTTTCGGCCTTGTATTCATGGTGGCCTTTGCCGGCGCCGGAATCTGGCAGGCTTTTGGCATAGACGGATATCGTATCGTTTCGATGCCGGATGCCGGCACCGCATTCAGCCCGCTGGCAAAAAAAGTGGAAGTGGTCGCCGGCGCCTGGATGCAAAACTATTCAACGTGCGGGTGGACGATTATCGCTCCGGTGATGGCTTTTGCGGGCGGCATTCTGGCCATCTTGCTGACGGGAATTAACCGGCCCGGACTGGCTTTTGTCTTCAGCGGAGCTGCTGTGGCGGGCGTCATCCTGACGGCCGGATTTGCCATGTATCCGTTTGTGATCCCCTCCAGCGCGGATCCCAACAGCAGCCTGACAATTTATGATGCCACCTCCAGTCATCGCACCTTGAACTTAATGTTCATTGCGGTAGCGGTATTTTTGCCCGTTGTTTTAGGCTATACCAGCTGGGTCTACCGGGTTTTACGGGGCAAGATAACGGAAGAAGAGATTAGAGAAGAGACGCATTCGGCCTATTGATGTCAGTTGCCCATGGTCAGTTGACAGTGGCTGGCTAAGTGCGTGCAACCAATTAGCTACAGCGGACAACTGACGACCAACAACGAACTGCTGCGCAAGGGCGATTAGACAGTGAACAGCTTTTTAACTTGAACTGATATTAGAACAATCAAGAGGTAATGACATGTGGTACTTCTCGTGGATTTTAGGTGTCCTGCTGGCCTGCGCCTTCGGCATCATCAATGTGATGTGGATGGAAACCGAGGAAATGCTGGGCGCAGAGAAGGATAAGTATGTCTCATTAAAAGATTAGAAGCTTGAGGGGGGAGAAATCTAAGTGCCTGAAATTTTGATTTGCAAGATAAATTGCAGATGCCGTTTTACTCACTCCCCCACATAACGGGGATACCGGCTTTTCGCTCGCTCGGCTTCTGAGAGATCTATTTCAAGGGTTAAAAACGGTCGCTTAGCTGAGGTAGTGCCTAAAACCGTACCCTGATCCGGTTCAATAATCCAGCCGTGGCCTCCCCATGCGTGGCCCCTCGCGTCTACTCCGCCGCGATTTGAAGAGAGGCAAAACGCGCCACCCATCACAGCCGCCGCTCTGCCGCCCATGATCCATTTGTCTGTGGTCTGGGCTTCTGTGGAACGGGAACAAATAAGCATCTGCGCTCCCTGCCGGGCATAAGTGCGGGCATGTTCAGCAAACCAAAGTTCGGTACAGATCAGAAATCCCATAGTGCCGTGTGCTGTTTCGGCTGCATCAAACCGCTTCTCTCCCCGTTCACACCACGTTGCCTCCCAGAAATCCGGTTCATCTGGCAGATAATACTTATGATGTGTCGTCTGATAACCGCTCTTCGCTTGCCATGCAAACGCTTCATTCAACCGCCTCCTATCCAGCGTTACCGGCCGTGAGCCCACCACCGTAGCTTCTCCAAGCTCAGCAAAACGGAGTAACCATTCATCGTGCAGAGAAACTGCCCAGGCCCATACGGCCGGGTCAAAATCATCGGTTGCGGCAATCCACGGCGCAAACGGCATTTCCGGCAACACCACCACATCACTCTTATGCTCAACCACATGCGTTACAAGCCTCTGCCAAGCCGCCTCGAACCGCTCAGGCTCATTCGGCAATTCGCAGACTGTGGATGTGATCCTTTTAGAGGGTATCATCGATTAAACCTTTTGCGCTTAACGGCTGACGGACCTTTTCATCCGCTGCAGACGGCGCCTAAATTCATCCCTCAGCCAGAAAATGAAGATCAAGCTCCAGCAATGAACCTTCTGGCGCATGGCCAGGGGTGCACGCTTCACGATTTTGGCGTAACCCATGTAGAGCATCCAGCGATGCTCTCTGTGCTGTCCTCTTAAACGATCGTGGTAACGCGGCAGGCGCACACTGCGCGGATCACGGGAGTTTCGCCGGGCCGACAGCACTTGATCCAGATGACAGAAAGACCCCTGGATACAAAGCTCGACCGCCAGGAGCCGATCTGTCCAGCGGCTAATCGAGAGCATTTGCGTACGTTCCAGAGCATCCCGGCGGATCAGGCTGTATATGGGATCGAAGAGGATTTGTTTGCGGCTGTGAAAGATCGAGAACACTAGATGAAGGCGTTGCGGGGCGGTAGGTGCATCAACCCGCGGCCCGGACACGTCGAGAATGTCGACCTGATTTTGGTCGTCCACATAACGCCATTGGGTGGTGACACCGATGGCTTCCCGTCGCGCTTTAAGCGCTGCTACGCACTTGCTCGCAAAATCGGGTTCCAGCCAGTCGTCTGCTCCCATCCAGCGGAAGAATTCACCGCGGGACAATTCGAATACCCGGTTGAAGTTTTCAATCTGGCCGATATTCTCCTCATTACGGATGTAGCGAACACGCGGGTCGCGCCGGCCGAAATCACACACGAGTTTGCCGGTACCGTCTGTCGAGGCATTGTCGCAGACGATGACTTCGAAGTCGTCGAAGTCTTGGGCCAATATGGATTCGAGGGCCCGTCCGAGGAAACGCTCACCGTTTCGCACCGGAATGCCAAAACTTACCATCGGCCGGGATTCGTCAGCCGTCGGCTCTTCCCCGGGATAGATAGCTGTATAGGTCGATTCAGTGCGGGAATTCATAGGGGTTTATAATTTTGGTTCTTCTCCAAGTTAGTTGATGTAATTTGATCCAATAGATAGATATGAGTTTTTATTCCAAATGCCGGAACTATGCCAAAAGAAATATTGCGAGTCAACTCCGAGGTCGCATAAAATTTCGGCCTGTTATGTTATTTTACGCAATCAGCCTTTTGATCTTCAATGCGCGTAACCGGAATTTCGTGGAATTTTGCATGAATTTGTGCTTTACTGGATTTCACTTGCGGTGGCCTGCGGGCTTTGGTTTTAATTTTTTCATCAATTTTATCTCAGCCACTATTTTTATGGCTCCGCAAGTATTTTTTTTGCAATATACCGGTTTTTTTCAGAGTTTTTGATTCAAAGGAGTATCAGCATGAAAGTCGCCATTTTAGCCGGAGGTTATGGTACCCGCCTGGCTGAAGAAACGGAAATCCGTCCCAAGCCAATGGTCGAGATCGGAAATAAACCTTTCCTGTGGCACATCATGAAGATATACGCTCATTTTGGCTTCAAGGATTTCGTTATCGCCCTTGGCTACAAGGGCGAGCATATCAAAAAATATATGGTAGACTGCTGTTCGCTAACCAGCAACCTGACGGTCAATTTGAAAAGCGGACAGGTTGTGCAGCATGAAGGCAGCACCCTGGATTGGACCGTTGAATTGATAGACACCGGAATGAAAACACAAACCGGCGGCCGCATCAAAAGGCTGGCCCCTTATCTTGGCAAAGAAACCTTTATGCTGACCTGGGGCGACGGGGTGGCCGACATTGATCTGAAAAAGCTTCTGGCCTTCCACCGATCCCATGGCAAGCTGGCGACGCTGACAGCCGTGCGCCCACCGGCCAGATACGGCCACCTTGAAATCAACGGTGACGATATTACGGAATTTTCCGAAAAATCCCAGACCCGTGAGGGATGGATTAACGGTGCCTTTTTTGTGTTGGAACCCGAAGTATTTGATTACATCGAGGGCGACAGCACCCAGTGGGAGAAAGAGCCGCTTGAGAATCTCGCCCGAGACGGACAGCTGAAAGCTTATAAACACACATCCTTTTGGCAATGCATGGATACCCTCAGGGAAAAATATATTCTGGAAAATTATTGGAGCTCCGGCAATGCGCCCTGGCGAATTTGGAAGGATTGATGATGAAAGTACTGGTGACAGGATCGCAGGGCTATATCGGTACGGTTTTGGTACCCAGGCTGCAATATCACGGGCACGAGGTGGTCGGAATCGACAGCGACCTCTATCAAAAGTGCACCTTTAGCGGAAAATTGCCGGATATAAAAACGATTAAAACAGATGTGCGCGATTTGCACAAAGACGACCTGGCAGGCTATGACGCGATTATACACCTGGCCGGGTTGTCAAATGATCCCCTCGGAGATTATGAGCCTGAGTTAACCAGGGAAATCAACGAAATCGCCTCGATCAGGCTTGCCGGATTGGCCAAAGCCGTCGGGGCCAAGCGTTTTTTATTTGCATCGTCATGCAGTAATTATGGGGCAGCCGGCATGGATTTTATTGATGAGGAGGCAGAATTCAAGCCGGTAACACCTTATGGTGTTTCTAAGGTCAATGTGGAAGCGGCCTTGGTAAAGATGGCGGATGAAAATTTCAGCCCGACATTTATTCGGGCTTCCACGGCCTACGGCTTATCGCCGCGGATTCGATTTGATCTGGTGACGAACAATCTGACAGCCTGGGCCTTCACCACCGGACGGGTTTATTTAAAAAGCGACGGTTC
>Ga0075305_1000031_pt1 | contig 24514 bp, 19 predicted proteins | sample Joice_CattailNLB_2_FD_120071 | JGI IMG/M metagenome (GOLD analysis project Ga0075305, IMG submission 120071) | Natural and restored wetland microbial communities from the San Francisco Bay, California, USA, that impact long-term carbon... | ecosystem: Environmental > Terrestrial > Soil >...
CAAACAGAAAAAATTTGCTGGTCAGGTTGAAATACTTGTCCCAGTCCGGATCAATGGAAATAAAGCCCAGCTGCCGCAGATACATGGGAATGGCAATGCCCCGGCTGATAACACACAGCAAAATGATTACACTGGTCGTCAGGCGGATGTATTTCTCGTTGACCACTTTGACCCCGTAGACCCCCAGATAGATACCCAGCAAAGAGCCCAGGTACATGAGCATGGTCAGGCGGATATCCACAAAACCCTGGAAAGCATAACTCAAGGCGCCGTAAGCTCCCATGAACATGGCCAGATAAAGTTCAGTGCCGGCCGCCACGGCCGTGGGCACCCCGAAGACATAGATCATGGAAGGAACCCCGATAAATCCACCCACCCCGATGGTGCCGGCCAGGTAGCCGGTGGCCACCCCCACCGGCAGCAAAATCCAGACACTGACCTTGGTATCGGCGACCTTAAAGTGAATCATGGGCGGCAGATTCAGCCGGGCCAGGAAATCGGCGATTTTTCTCGAAGGTCCGGCCCCTGCCTCGCCCTCGCCCGATGGCCGCAGAACGTCGCGCAGCATGGACAGCGCCACCGCCAGCAGAATAAAGACAAATACCAGGCTGATGTAAAGATTGGCGCCGGCGCCCTGGGCGGCCCCGTGCCCGCTGCCGCCTTTGAAAAGAAAACTGTTGATCCAGACCGCCAGCTGGATGCCCAGAATGGCGGTCAACAGCACGCTGACGGCCAGCCGCTTGTCCACATTGCCGGCCTCGCCGTGCTTGCGGGAGCCTACCATTGCTTTGCCGAATTTGTGAGCGATGTTGCTGGCCACGGCCACAACCCCCTCAACTCCCAGGTTCATCATTCCCGGGGTCATGAAAAAAGCCCCGCCGCTGCCGATAAAACCGCTTAACACCCCGCCGATGAACCCCAAAAGTATTACCTGCAAGGCGATGCCGACGTCAATCTGAATAAAGTGAGCGAGAAATTCGTGCATGCTATCCTCCTAATTAGTCGATATCAATCAGTTTTAGGACCAGACCGGCAACCGTGCCATAAGTGTAGGCGACCAGGGGGACAAGCAATGTTACTGTGATGGATGCCAGCCATTTCCATTTGGCGTGGATCTCGCCGCCCAAAAAATTTAAAATCGGCTCCTGGAAGTGAAACACCAGCACATAGAGGCAAACCACCGCCGCAGCGTAGAGCACGGCCTTCAGGGCCTGTTTTTTCCCGAACAAAAAGCGTGACTCCAGTTCATCGACGGTAATGACGGACGCCTTGAGTCTCTCACGAATGGTCAACCCCATCTCCCGGGTCTGGCGCTTGCGGGTTTCGGGCCCTTTGTCCAGAAACAGATCTCCGAGGATCACCAGCGAGTAATGACTGTTTTCCCTGACCGCCTCGACGACTTCACCGGTACCGCCGTAGACCGTGAAGCCGCCGGCCGATCGGCCGATGGCCACCAGTTCTTCCTGGGTTCGGGCAAGTCCGCCGTCGTCCACCGGGGCTTCGGACTCATCGTCTTCGACGCCGCCGGTATAGACGTGCTCCGTTGGTTTGGGCGGCCGGGACTGATGTTGTTCGGGGCTAACGGTCGGGGACTCCGGGGCATCGCTTTTATAGGGCATCAGGCGCAGCAATTCCACGGCCGCCCCCCAGCGTTGCGCCAGTTGGATAATCTGTTTGAAGCTTTCGGCTTTTGGATCAAAGGCCTCCTGGATCCAGAGAATGGTGGTTTCGGCCATGGTGCACAGGTTTTCACGGCAGCCCTCCAGGTCCTGAAGCACGTGGGAAATGGACTGGGCCGCTTCTTCCTGGCGCGGCATGTAGGTTACGGTCACCACGCCCCCTACGGCCCGCACCCCTAGATCCAGGGAGCGTGTGTGCTCATCCTCGGCCAGACGCAGCTTGGCCCTGGCGGCCAGATACAAATCTTCCAGGCGTTTGGTGCTAAGCGGCGTCTGCCGAAAGTCGGGCAGTGCGGCGGTTTCGCACAACAGCATACTGGCGTTGGCCAGGCTCATATTTTGCAGATTGAAAAAAATGTCATACTGCCCGGGGTCCTTGGCTTCCTGCCGGTGCACATAATGGATCCATTTCTCAATATCCGCATCGAGACGGTCGATATATTCCGCAGCCTTTTCCGGCGACAGATTCAGCTCCCGCACAACGTTCTCGACTCGAATCTGCCGGGGAGCCGCCAAGCCGACCCGCAGGCGGTGTGATACCCCGGGTAACAGCAGATGACCGGACCGGCCGAAATAAATCAGGTTGCCTTCCACCGCATTTTCGTAAAGTTTGGCGGTCACAAAGGCCAGGTAAAGCTCCTTTTCCCTGGCCAGCTTTTCCGGAAGGACCGGTGATTTGACGATGGAAGTCTCCAGTCGGCTCAGCTTGATTCCCTGATCGTGGGCCTGTTCAGCCAGTTGTTTACGACTGAACAGCGGCCAACCGGTTTTGCGCTCCAGTTGTTGAGCCAGTTCCTGTCCGACACTGTGAGGGGAGCTGGAAATCAAAACAATCGGCATGTTTCACCACCCTTTCTCGTTTGTAGGTCCTTAGTAAAGATACCGTTGAATCAATGATTGACGACTACTCAACGAGGTCTGTCGCATTATCTTTTCCTCTAACCTGGATGATCTGGGTGGACATCTGCGGAACGATTCGTTGCAGGATGTCTTTTACAGGACTTTTTTCGGCATTGACCACGATCAGATCGATGTGTTCGCTTTCTACCAGGCTGATAACTTCTTCCTCAAAACCGTCTTCGGCGATGTGATAGGAGACCTGCAGGCCTTCCTCACCGGCGCTGGAGATGACATCCATCAAAACCTCTTCCACCCAGCTGTCGATCTGATGCGTGTTTCCGAGTTGCCTGGAGAGAAGAATAAAAACTTTGGCTCCAATCCTTTCCGCTAGGGATAAGGCATGGTAAAGCGCTTTGAGGTCCTTGTTTTCCGGATCTATGGGGACTAGAATTTTTTTTTGTGTCACCGCAGTCCACACCGCCTTTAGAAATTTCGGATGCTATTCTGCTTTCCCCTTAATCAAAATTTGTGCCATCAGTAATATTATACGTAATTTTAATCAGTTATAAGTTTAGGCCTCAAATCTGGACCGGCAAAATTGTTTCACTTTGGAACAGATTCAATTCGGCATAATTCTCAACGCTAATTTTAACGTATAAAACTAATTGGTTAAAGAATTTGTTTCATATTGAAACTTGAACATTGGCTGGTAATGGGCGCACGATGAGGGAGATCGGACAGAAAATCAGTCAAGACCCCATCGTTTCATTTTGCGCCACAGGGTGGTGCGGGGAATCTTCAGGATCTCAGCGGCGGCGGCCTTGCGGCGACCGGTTTTAATCAAAACCCGTTGGATATATTCTTTTTCCTTTTCTTCCAGCGCGGGCCACTTGTCGGATTCCAAACTGCTGATGCAAAGCTGCTGCAGGTCACCGGGAAGGTCCCGCGGGCCGAGGGCTGATCTGTCCGTCAGGGCCACGGCGCGTTCGATAATGTTTTCAAGCTCCCGCACATTACCCGGAAACGGGTATTGCAGCAGGATCTCCAGCGCCTCCGGCTCAACCTCGGATACCGCTTTGCCGAACTGCTGGCTGTACTTGTTTAAAAAATGTCGGATCAACAGCGGTATGTCGTCTTTTCTCGCCCGCAACGGTGGCAGGTCGATCAAAACTACATTGAGCCGGTAGTAAAGATCCTCGCGAAACTGCTTTTTTTCCACCGCCGCCTTAAGATCCTGGTTGCCGGCGGCGATCAGGCGCACGTCCAACGGAATCGGTTTGATGCCGCCCACCCGGATCAGGCTGTGCTCCTGAACAAAGCGCAGCAGTTTAACCTGCATGCTGGGCGGCATGGCGCCGATTTCATCCAAAAAAATTGTCCCCCTGTGGGCGGCTTCCAGCAGGCCGATTTTGGTGTCAAAGGCGCCCGTAAAAGCCCCTTTCTCATGGCCGAAAAGCTCATTGGCGATCAGCTCTTCGGTAAATCCGCCGCAATTAAAGCAAATAAACGGATGCTCCCGGCGCACACCGAGAAAATGAAGGGCACGGGCAACCAACTCCTTGCCGGTGCCGCTCTCCCCCAGGATGAGGACATTGCAGTTCAGCGAACACACTTTTTTGACCAGACCCAGAACTTGCTGGATTGCCGAACTGTGGCCGATAAGATACTGCTGACGCGATTGGGAAAAAAGAGCCTTTTTCAGCACTTCCTTTTCCCGGATCAATTTCACCTTTTCCAGGGCGCGTTCAGCCAAAGAGCGCAGCTCAGCTATTTTGACCGGTTTGGCGAGGTAGTGAAATGCTCCGGCTCGGATGGCTTCCACGGCTGTATCCACCGAACCGTAGCCCGTCATGACGATGACTTCGGTCTGGGGATGGCGGGTTTTAACTTCTCTTAATACATCCAGTCCGCTGATGGCCGGCAACCTGAGATCGCATAAAACAAGGTCAAAGAAATCCTCCCGCATTCTATTGAGGAAGGATTCTCCATCACCGAAGGTTTCAATTTCGTAACGATTTTGCCCCAGACCCCGCTGGATTGCCCGGCAGGCAATCGATTCATCATCGATAATCGCCACCCGCAGCCGTTCAGTTTGATCTTCCTGTTTCATGGTCAGTCTTGGCAGTAGGTTGCTGTGATCTGTGTTTGTTCGAGATCAAATTTCGAGACGTTTAAATATTTGTTGCATATCGCAACACAACACGTGTTTCTGTTACATACCATAACCCACCAAAATTTCATAGTTTATTATAATTTCAGGCTAAAGTATTGCACATTGCAACGTTCCATAATTTATTACCTGGCCTTCTGTTTGATATAAAACCCTATAAAATAAGACAGTTATGAATAGACCGGACGAATGGCACGGCCCTTGCTCTATGTAGAGTACAAAATCATATTACAGGAGGCAATAAAATGTTCAACCTAAAAAACATAATTTATAAATTCGAGAAACTGATGACGGCCGTTACATTTGCCGAAGCAGGGCAAAGAGACACCGCCATAGAAATTATGAATGAGAAACCGTTCAATAGAAACAAACACAACGCTGAGAAAATAAAAAATCGGATCGATCAACGCCCGGTTCTCAGAGCTTAAAATGTGTCCACATCCTAAAAGTGAGTCATAACATTGAAAAAAATTCTCCTAGCCATTGAGGGTGCCGCCCCTGACCGCAGCACCTTCAACTATGCGGTCGCCCTCTGCAAGCGCATGCGCGCCGGGCTGGAAATCCTTCAAATTCTCAGTCCGCGCACTTACAGAAATTATTTGGAAAAAGTAAAACGGGGCGCCCGGCATGCCAAAAATACGTTCGAAGACGCCATGGTTGCCGTTACCTTCGCCGAGGCCGGACAGCATGATTTCGTCGAGCAGATGCGGGAACAGGCTTGCGCCAATTTAGATCGTTTGATCCCGGAACCGGAAAGAGACGGCCTGGAGTATCACCTGACACTGAAACCCGGAAATCCCGATGATGAAATCGTGCGCTACGTCTGTGACCATCGCGATGTAGTCCTGACCATATATGACGCCTCCGGGGTCGTCAAAGATGGGCAAAAATGTCTGCCTAAAAAAAAGAGAAATAAGATCCCGGCGATCGCACAAAAATTACCCACACCCCTGGTTCTAAGAACGGGGTGTGAACCGACCGGACCATGACCTTGACAAGGAGGGACCCATTAAATGGCAAGAATTTTAGACAAAATAAAAATCAGGGTTCGAAAGATCACGGGGCGAATGGACCGCTATCAGGAGGCCATAACCTTTGCCGAAGCAGGTCAAATGAGCCATGCGCAGCAGATGGTTCATGAAAAAGAAAACCAGCAGAGCCCGGGAAAGTTGCTGGTAATCGGCCGCGAGAGCATCTTCAACAAAGAAGTGATCGATTATGCTCTGGATATGGCCCAGCGGCTTTCATACGAAATCTTGGCTTTAAACACGGCACCGCTGACATGCGAAACTTTTAATCTTTTGCCTGCGGAACGTAGCAGGGTCTGTCAGGAATTCAAAACCCTGACGGAAAAAAATATCAAGCATTTTCAACAGGAGGCTCAAAAACGGGAAATTCCCTTTGAGCATGTGATTAAGTTCAGCGAGAAAGAACAGGCGCTGGCCGAAATCACCAGAGAATTCGGCAACATCGAGTTTGTGGTATCGGATACCGAAGCAGATCGGACGGTTGACAGGGTTGCGCAAGGCGAGAGACCCAAACAGGAAATCTACGTCTATTCCCTGGCATAAAACAGATAGAACACCCATATATTAACAAAATCAGAACATCCGGCTGCCACGGACCAGACGGCAGCCGGATGTTTTGTTTTAATTATTTTGACTTTTGGCCTGTAATTTTTTATTGAACGCTTTGCCGCTGTTACCGGATTCGAAGCGGCGCTGATCGTCTGGCAAAAACCTATTGCTGGCAGGAGGATGAAAGCGATGAACGCCCATTTTTATATTGGACTGGCACTCGTTTTATTTGTTTTTTTTCTGTGTTTCTGGTTCAGAAAAGAGAATCAGAAAAAGTAAAAACCGGTCGTAATGATCGCCGGCCGCAAACAACGATTGATAATATAATTGAGACAAGACCCAAAACTTGAGGAGAGCAGTGAGCATGACGCCTGAGATGATGTTGACCATGATCGTTTTGGTTTTTGTAATTGTTCTATTTATATTTGAATGGGTGCGGGTGGATGTTGTCGGAATACTCATGATGGTGCTGCTGCCCCTTGCGGGTCTGATATCACCGAAGGAGGCCTTCGTTGGTTTAAGCAGCAATGCCGTATGTTCCATCATCGCCGTCATCATCATTGGCGCCGGCCTTGACAAGACCGGGGTAATGAACCAGGTGGCAGGCCCCATCATCAAATTGGCCGGAAAAAGCGAAAAGAGAATCATTATTTTGATATCGGCAACTGTCGGAACAATCTCCAGCATGATGCAAAACATCGGGGCCGCCGCACTTTTTCTGCCGGCCGCCCAGCGGATCGCTAAACGCATGGAGGTGCCCGTATCCCGCATTTTGATGCCCATGGGTTTTTGCGCCATCATCGGCGGCACCATTACGCTGGTGGGCGCCAGCCCTACCATCTTGTTAAACGATCTCATGGTCCTGGGAACAGAAAAACTGGAACCTTTTGGGCTGTTTACCCAGACGCCCATCGGGATATGCCTGCTGGTCAGCGCCATTCTGTATTTCACGTTTTTCGGAAAATTGATTCTACCTTCCGCCGAAGGTGAAGCCGACCGCGGCGTTACGGCATCGCTCCTGGAAGCCTACAGTCCTTTGGGAACCGTTTTTGAATTGCATGTCCCCGATGATTTCCAAGGTCCTCAATCCCTCGAAAAACTGGCTATCCGGGAGCATTTTCTGGCAACCGTGGTGGCCATCAATCGGGCTGCCCGGAAGGAAAAAATATTTGTCCCCCACAGCACCGATACGATCGGGCCCGGCGACGATATCGCCGTGGTCGGCAGAGAAAAAAATATTTCGGCCCTGGCCGCCGAGCATAACTGGCAAATCAGAGAAGGGCTGGAGGTATTTTCCGAAAGCCTGTCCCGGACCAACGCCGGAATGGCGGAAACCATTGTTTCTCCGCGTTCGGAATTGATCAATAAAACCCTGAGTGAAATTCATTTCAAAGCGCTTTACGGTGTCAACCCCGTCGCCTTGTCCAAAGGCCGCAAAATTTTCTACAGCGGCCTGACCGGCATTGCCCTGGAAATGGGTGATACGCTGCTGCTGCAAGGGCCGTGGGAACGATTTCACATTTTAAAGAACCGGCCGCAACCCCGGGCCTTGAGTTTTGCCACCCCGCTCGAGGGTGAGATCCTGCGGCCGAAAAAAGCCAAACTGGCCTGCACCTGGCTGGCGGTGGCCCTGTTACAAATCATTATTTTCAAGGTCCAACTTTCGGTGGCATTGATGTCCGGAGCCCTGGGAATGATCATCACCGGGGTGCTTTCCATTGACGAGGCCTACCGGGCTGTTGACTGGATGACTGTTTTTCTGCTCGCCGGACTCATCCCCCTGGGGATCGCCTTTGAAAAAACCGGCACGGCGGCTTTAATCGCCCAAAGTGTTCTGGCCTTAATCGGTAAACCCAGCCCCATCGTTCTGCTGGCGGTGGTGGGCCTGATGACCTCTTTTTTCACCCTGGTAATCTCAAATGTCGGTGCAACGGTGCTGCTGGTTCCGTTGTGCATGAACATGGCCGTCATGGCGGGCGGAGATCCTCGCATGGCCGCCCTGGTGGTGGGGCTATCCGCCTCCAATACCTTCGTACTGCCCACCCACCAGGTCAACGCACTGGTTATGCGGCCGGGAGGATACCGCACGGTGGACTATGCCAAGGCCGGCCTCGTGATGACGGCGATCTTTTTAACCGTCGAATTGACAATCCTTTATTTCTTTTATGGAATTCAATAAACTCTCCAACTTGGGAAATCATTTGTATGGCCATTATTTCCATTGCTCGCGAATGCTGCAGCCATGGCGCTGAAATTGCTGAAAAGGTGGCTGATATGCTGGGTTACGAATGTATCAGCCGCGAAATCCTGCTCGAGGCGGCCTACTTCTTTAATATCCCGGAACAGAAGCTCCGGCGTTGCCAATTCCGACCTGCAGCATCAGGTCCAGCAAAAAATAAGAGCGGACCTGAATCGGGAGATCGCACAAATCACCAGACGCATTCCCGATGTAAAAGAAGTCGTGTGTGAATTAGATCTCCCCTACTATGCATAAGGCGCGAAGCCTGTCGGCGGGAAATATGAAATTGCGGATCAACATGAGAGTCAGTCTCCGGAAAAAAATCATCATTGCGCTTTCGCTTTTTTTGATCACCGGCGGTTCGTTGTGGCTGCTGAACTTTTACAAACATTACGTCCTGAACCAAAAGCTTCAGATTCTGGAAAAAAAAGAGGATCTTTTCAACACGATCCTGGAAGCCCGCCGCTATGAGAAGAACTACTTTTTGTATACGGAAACGAAAAATCTTGAGGATTCCCTGTCTTATGTAAATCAGGCCGAAAAAAAGCTGGTTGATATCATCGAAAATTACGGGCGCTACACCCTCGATAGAGACCTGGCGAACAAGCTGGATAAACTCAGGCAGTACGAAAAAGCCCTTTTTGCTTTACTCGTGCTTCATCAAAAAAATGGGTCGCCGGTAACCAACCCCGATCTGATCGAAACTTTCGCCCGACATCAGGAAACCATCCGAACCCTGGCCAGAAACATAACCGCGGATATGGAAAAAATCCTCACCCAGGAACGCCGCTATGTGAATCAGCTGATTCAGGAATCTAAACTCTACCACCTGCTGGCGCTGGCCGGCATTTTGGCACTGTCGGTGTTGACCGTGCTCTTTTTTATCTTCAATGTCAACCGACCCTTGAAGTCCATCGAAACCGGCATTAAAAAAATAGTCGAAGGCGACTACAATAATATACCGCCCATTTCCACCGGAGATGAATTCGAATCCCTGGTGGCCAGTTTAAATACCATGATCAGTGAGCTAAACAGGCGCAGCGAGCAGCTGGTACAACGCGAAAAGATGGCCTCGTTGGGCATCCTGACCTCCGGCGTCGCCCACGAACTGAACAATCCCCTGAACAACATTTCCACCTCGGTTCAGATTCTGCTCGAAGAACTGGAAGATGCGGATCTGGAATACAAAAAAGAGCTCCTTACGGAGACAGAAGGGCAGATCCAGCGGGCAAGAGATATCGTCAGAGCCCTGCTGGAATTCTCCCGGGAAAGATCTTTTAAACGCAAAAAGGTTAAATTGGCCGATCTGGTGGAAAACACCCTTAGATTGATTAAAGGCGAAATACCGACCCATGTGCAGCTAACGGTTGAAATTCCCGCTGATATCCAGGGAGAAATGGACCCGCGTCGAATCGAACAGGTATTGATCAACCTGATTTTAAACGGCATTCAGGCCATGGAAGCCGGGGGCATCTTAAGCATCAGCGCCTGCGCGGCAGCGAACGAAGCCGGGTTTTATTTTGAAGTCTCCGATACGGGCAAAGGGATCCCGCCGCAGGATCTTGGTAAGATTTTTGATCCCTTCTTTACCACCAAAGATGTGGGCAAGGGATCCGGCCTGGGCCTCTCGGTGTCGCACGGCATCATCAAACAGCACGGCGGCCGAATCGAAGTCAAAAGCGAAGTCGGCCAAGGCAGCACCTTTAGCGTTTTTTTACCTTCCTCATAATTAATCCTCCCTGAAAAATAGAGTATTGAATCCCGCCTGTTTTTCAATTATGATGGCTCCGCCCAACCGGCGAAAACGTCGCAACGGCACTATCTGAAAATCCAGATTGGAAAGTGAGTCCATGCAGGCATCCGGCAACAGTATCCTTGTCGTGGAAGACGAGAACATCGCGCGCCGCAACCTCGAACATATCCTGAAAAAAGAAGGATATGAAGTCATTGCCACGGGCAGCGGCCCAGAAGCTCTCGATTTGCTGCGGCGCCGGGACTTCGACTTGGTTCTCACGGATCTTAAAATGGAAAAAGTGGACGGCATGCAGGTGCTGAAAAAAACCCGGGAGCTTCATCCTTATAGCGAAGTGATCATGATCACCGGTTATGCAACGGTGGACTCTGCTGTAGCGGCCATGAAAGAGGGCGCATATCATTATATCGCCAAGCCCTACAAAATTGATGAGATCAGACAAGTTGTCAGCCAGGCCCTCATGAAGCGTCGACTCCAGCTGGAAAACCTGGAACTCAAAGAATCCCTCAAAAAATCACAGCCGGTTCCTTTTATCGTGGGCAGAAGCGAAGCGATCACCCGGGTGCTGAAAACGATTCAACAAATTTCTTCCTCCGATACGAACGTATTAATCCTGGGCGAAAGTGGCACCGGTAAGGAACTGGTCGCCAAAGCGATCCATCATCTGAGTCCGCGATCCGAAAAAAGATTCGTGGCATTTAACTGCGGTTCGTTTACCGAAGACCTCATGGCCAATGAACTCTTTGGTCACGAAAAAGGAGCATTCACCGGAGCCGTTCAGAAAAAAAACGGTTTGTTGCAGACTGCCGACGGGGGAACGGTCTTTCTGGACGAAATCGGCGATATGCCGATGAGCATGCAGGTTAAATTGCTGCGGGTAATTCAGGAAAAAGAGCTTTTGCGGGTCGGTGGGGTGGATCCCTTGCCCGTTGATGTGCGCTTTATTGCTGCCACCCATCGCGACCTTCAGGAAGCCGTTCAAAAGGAAATTTTCCGGCAGGATCTTTACTATCGGCTCAACGTGATCGCTCTGCGCCTGCCACCCTTGACCGAACGCCTCGACGATATTCCGCTTCTGGTGAACCATTTTTTGGCCCGCAAGCGCCGCGACATGCAAAAAGAGATCGATGCCATTGAGCCCGAAGCCATGGATCTGTTGTGTCGCTATAGCTGGCCCGGCAACGTGCGGGAGTTGGAAAACATCATGGAACGGGCCGTGGCCCTGGCAAACGGACCGATGATCCGGGTGGCTGATCTGCCGGATTACATTCACAATGTCACCATCGAAACCTATCGTCACACGCCGTCGGACATTCCCACTCTTGAAGATCAGGAAAAACGCTACATTCAGTGGGTTCTTGAAAAGAACGGAGGCAACAAGACCAAGGCGGCCAGGGTAATGGGGATCGACCGGGTTTCTTTGTGGCGCAAGCTTAAACGCTACGGCATCGCATGACGATTCGTTCGGATTCAACTAAATCGGGGCACCACCGGAGGCTGTAATTTACTTTGCCGCGGTTGTCTTCATCAGCTGCATCGGCTTGCGCGGGATTGACAGTTAATCAATTATTGAAAGGCCAAAATCGTGTTCGTGCACTTTTTTTATATTTTTTAAGTCATCACATCCCGTATTATTACCCAGCCGACAGGCCTTGATGAAAAAGGCGTTGAGCAAGGCCGGCTCATGAAAGATATAATATACAAGGGCTTTGGCCATTTGTATCTCGGCCCAGTCCGGGTATTTTCTTTCGAGATGATTCATATAAATCAGCGCGATTCGCCACTTCTTTTCACGCAGCAGACGGTAGGCTGCGCTGATATCTTTAGCGGGGTCTATTTCGGCCGCAACCCGCTGTTCCATTTCTTCGCTAAAAGATTCTTTGTCCTCTTCTTTATCCTGCCGGGTGTCTTCCATTTCGGCTTTGACAAAATCGGAGGGCTGGACCCGGGCCCGGATTCGAACCCGGAATGTCAATACCTTCCCAACTGTTTGGCGCTTTTCCTCTAATATTTCAGTCTCGATCTCCCTGGCCGTCAGACTGTATATTTCATCCCGGTTCAACTCATAGGCTTCAATAAGGCTTTTGCGTGAAAGGTATCTTCCCGCCAGATCGACTGCCTTTCTTTTAGCGGTGAAAAGCGCCACTTTTTTTGCCAAATCAACCGAGGACCCGGCCTCGGTTCGATAACTGCCCTCAGCTTCTATCACAAAAACATCATCTTCCGCCGCCGAGGCAACGCCCTTAATCGAAAACAAAACCAACAAAACCGTCAGAATTAAATTGCCCATGATTACCCGGCCGCCACACTGCCATTTCGCTTTGTATCGCCCCACGAGTTGCTCAAGATGGGGCAATATTGCTTCGGTCCGTTTTGACCCATCCAACGGCGCCAGTATGGTTTTGCACATTTTGCAATCCTCCAGTTTAGAAAAACTTCGAATATCCTTCAGTAAGAATCCGGATCCGCGAAATAATCCCGGTCGCCTTCGGGCAGTGCCTTGACCACCAGCACACTGGATTTAGTGCGCGCCAGGATCTGGATTGGCAGGCTGCCCAAAAGCCGGCGGTAGACATCATGGCGCAGACTGGCTCCAAGGAAAATGACCGCATCATCGCCGGCGGTTGCGGAAATGGCCTCCGCCGGCCGCTCTCCCATGAGACGATGCACCGTGTACTGTTTGCCGCAGGCTGTCAGCCAGCGTGAGGCCTCCTGGATACAATGGTCCGCTTCTTGCGCTGCGGTTTCATCGCGGTCGGGGGCCAGGACACAGACCAGTTCCAGCGGCGGTTCGATAACCGGCAGGAACCGCTTGAGCAGGGGGAACTGGCGTTTGGCCGCCGCCGATCCGTCGGCACACACCAGAAAGCGGCTGTCTGAACGTCCGCCCTGCGTAATCAGAACCGAGGTGTGCAGATCGAGCACCAGTTTTCGGCTGATATCGCCCAGGATCATTTTTCCCAGACGTCCCCTTGGGGGCGGGGCAATGATCAACAGGTCATAATGGTGTTTTTCAATCTCGTGATTGAGGATTTCAATCAGATGTCCAAAGCAGACGCAAAACGGGATGCGGTGGCCCGATGGCGTGTTGCAGAAAAAAATGTGTCCGTTGGGAAGTTCGCGAACCTGAAGGCTCAATTGCCGTTCAAACAAACCTTCGGCGCAAAGGACATCAAGGGCAGCGGTCAGCACCTGGAGCCCGGACGGCAGGGATGTACGCTCGGATAAATCTAGGTCCCGTCCAAAAGGCGGCGGCGGTTCGATGGCATGGGTGCCGGTGCGGGTGGTAATAACCGTTAATTCGGCATCCAGCTTTTGCATCAGTTGAGCGGCAAAGCGCAGCGCCTTGGCTGAAACTGCGCTGCCGTCTGTATAGACAAGCAGTTTCATCGGTCTGTCCTCTGTCCTATCATTTGTCGGTATCGGCATTGCTTTTCTCCTCAGACGGGGGCAGTCGGCATTCGCGGGCACTGATCCCGCTGCCGAAGATTTCCCAGTTGCCCGCCTTCAGGTCCGGGCATTCCCGGAAGACGGCGGCCTCGCAAGCGACGCAGATGACCGGGCAAAAAGATTCGCGCATGGCCTGACGAATCGCCGCCCTGGTGGTGCGTCGGATGTGGGAGTGACCGATGTCTTTTGAAATACCGGAATTGTTCAGAACGTCAAACACCCGTTGGTTGACACCGGCAAAATAGATCCCGCCGCCGCGTTCGCGAATACTTTCCAACAGGATCTCAAGGACATGAATACCGCTGGCATCCAGGGTGTTGACCTGGTGCATCCGGACCAGCAGATGGCTGACATGGGGATGGTGCCGCAAACGACGCTGGCAGTCTTCCAGGACAAAAGTTGCCGAGCCGAAAAAAATTGAACCTTCAATCTGAAGGATGTCCATCTGGCAGCAGGTCTGGCCCTGGGCATGACCAACCATCTTACCGGTGGCAAGGTCCGGAACCACCGAATAAATTCGCGGATGCGAGGTTTTGGCCAGGTGCAAACCGATAGACAACAGCACACCGACATAGATTGAAAATTCGAGATTCAGGAAAATTGTAAACAGAAAGGTAACCACCATCACGGCGGCATCAGATCGGGTGGCTCGCAGGGCACGTCGGATGTCTTTGACGCGAATCAACTGATAGGCCACGACAACCAAAACGCCCGACAGGGCGCTAAGGGGCAATTTGGCCGCCAGGGGACCCGCCAGCAGGACGGCGGCCCCGACGGCCAGCCCGGATATAACACCGCTCATGGGGGTTTTGCCCCCCGCGCGGTAATTGACTGCCGAACGGGTAAATGAGCCGCTGCACGGGTAGCCGCTAAAAAAGGCTGCCATCAGGTTGGCCAGCCCCTGGCCCATGAATTCACGATTCACGTTGAGCCGCTGGCGGGTCTGGTCCGCTATGGATTGGGAAATGGAGATGGCCTCCATCAACCCTAAAATGGTTATCGCCAGCGCGGCCGGTGCGAGGACTCCGATCTGGTGCAATAATTTCAAATGGGGCAGACGAAACGGGGGCAGGCTGCCCGAAATGGCGCCGACCACCCGCACCCCCCGGCCGTCCAGCTGGAAAACCGTTAATAGAATTCCCACCAACACCATTGCTATCAGGGTGCCGGGCCAGTCAGGCCGCCAACGCTTGATGGCCAGGATAACCGCGATAACGATGAGCCCGAGCACAAAGGTGAGCGGGTGGAATTGATCCAGGTGGATCACCAGATCCACCAGTGAACGGACAAAGCCGTGGCCGCCTTCGATGTGAATGCCCAACAGGGCGGGTAACTGCTTGAACATGATCAGCACAGCGGCACCGCTGGTAAAACCCAGCAGCACCGAATGGGAGATGTAGTTCAACAGCACCCCCAATCGCGCCATCCCCATAACGATACGAATGATACCGGCCATTGCTGCCAGCAGGAAGGCCAACTCAATGTAGGGCGGACTTCCCGGTTGGGCAATACTGCTCAACGCGCCGAAAACGACCAGAGAGGCAGTCGTGGTGGGTCCGGTTATCAAATGGGCTGAACTGCCCCACAGGCAGCCGATGATGGTCGGCACGATGGAGGCGTAAAGCCCGTATTCGACCGGCAGCCCGGCGATGATGGCATAGGCCATGGATTGCGGCAGGGCTACCACGGCCACGGTCAACCCGGCAAACAGATCGGCCTTTAAGTAATGGTGGTTGTACCGGCGCAGCCATGGAATAAAGGGCAGGACATCTTCGATATGGACATGCATATGCATGACAATTTCCCCGGCTGTAATGGTGGAATAATCGTTATCTGAATTCCCCAAAATTCCAAAAACGAGACAATTTACTTCTCCTCGTCATCCAGATGCGCCAATAGCCTTAGCAAGCCCAAAGGGGATTCACGGAGCGATAACTTTTGGATCTCTTCCATACGCTTTTTATTATGCTCGAATTTCTTTTTTAGTCTAGCCTCGTAAGCCTCCTTGACGACCTCGATAAGTTTCTCAAAGTTATATGGTTTTTCCAGGTATTGAAACGCGCCCAGTTTCGTACACTCCACAGCTGAATCAATGGTGGCGTGGCCGGTCAACATGATGGTTTCAAGATACTTGTGCCTTTCTTTCAGTGCTTTCAACACCTGGGTGCCATCCATTGCGGGCATTTGAAAGTCCACTACTGCCACATCGAATAAGTCTTTCTCAGCGACCGCGACGGCTTGCCCACCATTTGCCACCGCAATGACATCAAATCCATTTAGCTCCAGACGTTCGGAGACCGTCTTTAAAAAATCAGGCTCGTCATCAACCAGAAGGAGCTTTATTTTATTTTGACTGCCCATGGCCTCCTCCATAAGATTGCTGACCTATTCATTTCAAACCTTTTATGGCAAAGAGTACCGCTAAGAACCTAACGGGAACTTCTCAAATCCCCAGCAGCAGCTTGGCCGTCACGAAATAAATCAGTAGTCCGGTGATATCCACGATGGTGGTTAGGGCTGGGCTTGCCACCACCGCCGGGTCGAACTTAGCCCGGGCCGCCGCCAAGGGTAATAATGCCCCGATCAGTGTAGCGGTGACCACCTGCAGCCCCAAAGCAAGAGCGATGGCGAATCCGAGCATGTACAGTGAATACTGTTCCGGCACTGTAGATCCAGCGCCGAACAAAATGACCCGGCCATAAGCGATAATCCCAAGCAGCAGCGCAAGCAGAATGGCGATCTGGAATTCTTTGGCAAGGATTCGAAATATGTCGCGGGGTGAGATCTCCCTGAGAGCGAGTGCCCGAACCACCAGTGTGGCGGATTGGCTGCCGGTGTTTCCACCAGTATCGGCAAGCATCGGCATGAAGGTCGCCAAAATGGCAAACTGCAGCAATAATCCCTCAAAGCTTTGAACGATAAAGCCGGACACCAAACCAAGGATTGCCAGCACGACCACCCAAGGAGATCGATTTTTAAAATGCACCCAAGCGGGCGTTTTCATATACACCGCCTCCCCATGGCTGCCGGCGATGGCCATGAATTTTTCCATGTCTTCGGTGTGTTCTTGGGTGATGATGTCGATGGCGTCGTCGTGAGTGACAATTCCCACTAATGCATCGCCGGCATCGAGCACCGGCAGGGCGATCAGATCATACTTCTGAATTTTGCGGGCCACGTCCTCCTGGTCGTCTTCCACCCGGGCAAAAATGATGTCGCGGTGCATGATGTCTGCAATCCGAGACTCCCGCCGGGCCAGGATAAGGTCCTTAAGAGACACAAACCCCAACAGCTTGCGTTGTTCATCCACGACATAGGTGTAATAGATCGTTTCCTTGTCCGGCGCAATTTCCCTGAGACGCTCTATTGCCTGTAAAACGGTCAATTGCTGTGACAGGGTGGCGTAGTCCGAGGTCATGGCCGCTCCGGCAGTGCCTTCCCGGTAAGCTGTCAGGCGGCGGATGTCCTCGCGTTCGGCCTGAGCCAGGGCCGGTAGAACGGCCTCGCGTCTTTCATCGGGCAGCATCTTGAACAAATCAGCGCGCTCATCGTGAGGCATTTCGGTCAAGAGGCGGGCGATTTCGTCGCGCCGCATAATTCCGATCACCTCAACCATGAGGTCATCGTCCAGATGGCTGAAGATCTCAGCACACAGCGGCAGGTCGACATGCCCAAGCACCGCCCAGGTTTCTGCGGCGGAAAGGGCGGAAATCATTTCGGCAACAAGGGCGGGGTGTCCGGATTCGCAGAAGTCCCGCAGGATTTTGGCGTTCCCGGCTGCGATCATTTCACGAAGCTCGGGAGCGAGAAGTGGATTCTTGTTTTTCATGGTTCACCTCCGTTGCGGCGGCGGCAGGAGGCAAACCGGTGGGCTAGGCTCAAATGGAGGGCCGACCGTTCACATCACCTGCCGCAGGGCCTATTCGTAGCGGTTCAGGGTCGTCGGGTTCGTCGGGTGTCAATACCTGGGTCGCGTGTCTGCGACAACGACTGCCATCCGAGTCGCTCATTGCGAATCCTCCAATTTGGGTTAACGAGCAGCGCCAATCTGCGCTATTAGATCGCGATAACTTACAGAAATAGTATCGATATTTCAAGTCTTTTCTTTGGCGTTATACCGGGAAGGGAGGTGAAACAGCTTGAGAGAATAGTTTTATAATTTGAAAGATTCTTTTTCTAAAGATAAAGCCCACCTGCCGCTAATGAGCCCAGCGGAATGGCGGTCAGGTGGAGCGCCTTGTTCAAAGTTATATCGCCGGAGTAGGCACATCACTCCAGGCTGTTTTTGACTCCACTCGTTCCCTATTTATGATTGTGCCTGTTTTAGTGTCAATATCAATGAAACCAATGGGGATTCTTCTAGTGTTGAATGCAAATAACTCTTTCCCTGATATATGATTATTAGTGGGATTATCGACCTCCACAAAAACTATCCGCCTATATTGGCAATTATTACAATCCATATTTTGATCATTAATTCCCAACGGACAATGATGCCTTCTTGCCATAGCTGGATCGACATTCCTGATTTTCGCCATATGTGCAGATGGTGACCGCCTTAAATGCTCGAAAGGATGAAGAACCCAGTCGATAATAAGACCAACTGTATGATGTTGTTTGTACAGCTGGTGTTCCAGTCCTGTATTGGCGATCATTCCCTGCATGATATAATCTACCGGCATTTCATAGCCAAGATAATCCCTGCTTTTGTTCAAAAATTCTACGCCACCATATTGTATGGCATTCAATACTGCCGATTCTCGTTCGCTATCTTCCGGCATAATGGATACAAGGGTTATATTGTCTTTTGATTCAAGTTGGAGTGAATTCAATGTGACCGACCGGCATACAAAACCGGCACCAATGACAACAACTACTAAAAATAGGAGAGCGAAGATATTTTTGGGCTGAAACAGGTTGGTTGACAATGGCGCATGGAATTCGGTTTTCCACATACGCGGGAAAAACATTCCTGTGTGTTTCATATATTCCGTATATGAATCACCATATTGCCGAATCATTCTTCCCTCTTCATCTTTCGCTAAAAAATAATAAAGAATAAACATAATTGAGAGGGTGGCGAGCACTATAAAGCGTGGCCATAAAATCGCCATAGCGACTCCCCATATACCAAGGGATGTATATTGGGGATGGCGGACAAAACGATAAATTCCCCGGTTTGCGATTCCCCACTTGGCTATTTTTCCCAGATAAACCTGCAGGGCACAGATAATAAAAGCAGTGGAACCGAGAACAAACAGCACAGAACCTGAAACGCGAATGATCTGAAGTGGTATGGTCGGTGGCAGTATCATATGCGGCAAAAAAAAATGTGTGAGCCACCTTGTCATTGGGTAAGCATCCAACCAGTGGAAAATCGGATTAAATACCGAATAGAAGAAAAAGGCAAACGGGCTTATCATTATCATTACTTCAAAGGCCATTATGAAAAAGACGAGAATTCCTCCTCGCGCGAGGATACTTTTGCCCCATCCTCTAGAATTTAATGTTTTCATTAAGGATATCCTCCATAAAATGTTTTCTTGCGCTGAACATTAATATTCAATAAACGTCTTGTTAATATTCCGTATAGGGCACTTTAATAGACGGCAATATAGTATTCCCAGATGGAATAGAAAATTACCCGAAGTTTGCCATAAATTTAACTTGGGTAAAATTACATGTTTCAAAGTGATATCGCAAGGCTTTTTAGAAGATGATATCTATAGGTCCAATGCGGTTATTTTGATTTGGAAACTCATGCTTCATTAGCGAACAAAAGGTGAATTTTTACAGAAGGTTAGATTTATAGCCGCTCTAAAATTCAGCGAAGGTTTATATTACGTAATACCGGATATACAATTCCCTAAAAACCAATTTTTGGGGGAATGGGCATGATATGGGAGTACAGATATGAAATTGGTATCCCAAAAAATCAGAAAGTGTTCGAGTTTGGATAAGTTTACAATATCTGCAAAATGCGAGGACGCAAGATATTCGGTTTTTATAGTTGATATCTGTAATTGTGGCTAATCTGCGATATGTTGGAGCAGCACAGGTTTAAAATTGCAAGGCTGCCTATTTGAATGTAATCTTCGGAGCATCATATGGGGCATCATCTCGCGATTGACCATAAAGCAGTTTAAAAAACAGCCCATTAAGAAAAGTTACTCAAATTCCAAACTCTCAATAATAGAAGCTGTTTCGTTTTTGTATTCCCGTGAGTGAGCAGCAATAAAGACACATTTGCCATCTTTAAACGCTGATACAACCACTGATGAAAGCGGTATACTATTTTTCCACAACCACTTCATGTCTGTTCTATATGCGTATGTTCCGCATTTCAGAGTAATTTTTTTATTAGAGATTATCTGAACATCTGGAAAATCTCGAGCATAAAATTTTGGACCGAAGTCTTCTAATTTCATGCCCGCCGGGATATGAATAACAGAGGCGGAAAAAGAGACATCCTCGGGGGTCTTCATGCGCATGACCTGGCTGGGATTGTCTATTGCTGCTTTTCTGCTGCCCAAGGGATACTCAAACTTAAAACGGGGTGATGCCGTTCGCTTAAACACTCCATCTTTTGCTACTCCCTCTTTTTCTGAGGTCCATATGAAACCTTTGGCTGGAGCCTCAGAAATGCCGGCTTGCAAATCAGCAAAGCGTGCGCTTTCCTTTGGGTTAAAAGGCAAAGGTTTGGTGGATACTGCTGCTGGAATTATATAAGATTCGAGCAAATTTTTGATAATGTAAGCGGCTTTCCCATCGGGCAGATCACCGGTAAAAACCGCTACTATATTATTATCCGGCAGGACGAAAATACCTTGGCCCCTAGCTCCCACAGCGGCATAATATCCATTAGAATCGACCCACCACTGATACCCATAGTGGGCATCAGTAGCATCGATATGCGCACGGGTAGATTCCTTGACCCACATCGCAGGTACAATCTGCTTGTCAGCCCATCGTCCTTTATTGAGATAGAGCCATCCGATTTTGGCCATGTCATGAGGCTTCAGCCACATCCTGCCCCACCCGATATCAATTCCCTGTGGACTGGTTTCCCATCTTACACCGGTGATTCCAAGAGGTCCGAAGAGGTTTTTTTGGGCAAATTCAAGGGTTCTCATATTTGTCGATTTTTGGATAATTACCGAAAGCAGATAAGAAACACCGTTGCAATATTCAAACCGTTCACCGGGTGGTTCTGCCGTGGGGAGGTCAAGAACATACTGAGCCCAATCATCGCTATTCATCATTTCTTCCAAGCCCACATATCCGTTGCGCCAAGAATCCCTGCATTCCAAACCAGATGCCATCGTTAATAAATTCTCAAGCGTAATAGACTTTTTATGCTCATTCAGGTTTGAAATCTTTCTATCTGAGAAAAAATCTACGATAGTTTGGTCAACATTCTTGATATACCCTTTATCTATAGCAATGCCGATCAGCGCCGACATTATACTTTTTGTGCATGAATGAATAATGTGCTTTTGGCCTTTTGAAAAAGGGTAAAAGTATGCATCTGCCACCATGAAGCCGTTACGGATAATTGTTATACTGTCAAGGCTGTAACTCTTTATCTGTATCTCCTCCAGCATGTCTGCGAGGATATTTGAATGCATCCCCTGTTCTTCAGGAGTCGCTGTGCGCCAGCCTTCGGTTGGCCAATAGGCTGATGAAGCATAACAAGTCATGCCAAATAAGCAAATAAAAGGAAAAATAACAATCCAGTAACCAACATATTTTCTTTTGCTTAATATTTGCATAATCTCCTTATTATAGCCTCCTGAGATTATTAATGAAATATTTACAAGCGAGCTATTCTTCTATCTTGGCTTGTAATTGTAATACATTGAGATAAAACGTAACAAATCATGCCCTTGAAAAGCTGTGATATCAAAAAAATATCACAACTTGTCCTAATTTTGAGATATGTAGATGGTATCGCGATTTTGCAATAATGCTGATATCAAAGCTTTTTAAGAATTTCAAAAGTACTGATAAGTTGGAGATTTTCAAACTTACGTTACGGGGTTTCTCCACATATAGCTGTTTTTGACATCGAATATTTCGGTTTCTTCAACGACTTGAAAACCGAACCGCCCATAAAATCGGACATTTTTGTCTGTATCTGTTTCTAAATAAGCCGGCGCTAAACATGCATCCACTTCTTTGCAGAAACGACTTAATAGTTTTGTGCCAATACCTTTTCCTTGATGTGATGGCAAAACACCAACAGGGCCAAGATGCCAGTGCTGATTCAAAGGATCCTGACGTGCCCATTCATTGCGCCAATGGGATTTGCGCCAATCCAGGTTATTTGTTTCTTCATTTTGGGCATGCTCATTAGAGACTTCACTGCCACTGCAGGATTTCATCCTCATCACACCTACAATTTGCCTGTTTATCCTCGCCAGGAAGGTAATACCCGGTAAATCACTCAAAAGCTCAAGGAACATCTTTTCGATTATTTCGCGTTCTTTTTCACCATGACCTCGAAAGATGGCAATGTGGTTGGGGTTTTTGAGCATTGCCTCACTGAGAACCCTTGATGCCTCTGAGATGTTGCTTTTTTCTAAAAATGCAATCCTGCATGTTTCCATTTTTATCCCTTTAATTTGCTTGTAACAACAGGTAATAACGAAATTTATTCTATTATAAAATCTTTGATCTTTGCTTCATTGGGATACAAAGATATTGAGAATATCACTAAAATGGGAAACTTGAGATAATCCCGGTAGAAACGCCGGTTACCCGGCGCCCCCCGGACAGATCCCAGCGTGCGGGACTACCGCACTGGGCTCCTGCCTTGGGTAAAGACGTGCAGGCGCTGTTCAGGATAAGGATGTCGGATTTTAGGAACAGGAAGCCAGCGTTTTTCAAGGCGCCTCATCCGATTCCAATTCAGGCGAGTTTTCTGACTTCTCCGGCGTAGCGTTTTGAACCACAGCCTGCTCACCTCATGGCGGAAGGTCGACATAGCCCGATAGTTTCGCGGAACACCATAGTAATTATAGTGACCCTGCAATATCCTCCTGAGCCATTGACCTACCACCGGAATCGATAGGTGCATGCGACGCCTGAGTTCTGCCTTGATCTGCTTGAGTTTCGCATGCAGCCGCTTGCGCATTGTTAGCCGCCATACCACGAACTTGCCCTTCTGCGTTTTACCACATATGTGCGTAAAGCCTAAGAAATTAAATATTGCTGGTTTTCCTAGACCCCGTCGCTTACGATCCTGGGCCGCAAAACGACCAAACTCGATCAATCGCGTTTTATCATCATGAAGTTCAAGGTTGAACCTGCGCAATCGTTCACGTAGCTCCCCAGCAAACTTCTCCGCGTCTGATCGGTATTGAAACCCCAGCACAAAATCATCAGCGTATCTAACGAAGATCACATCGCCTCTGGCCCGTCTGCGCCGCCATTGACCCATCCATAGATCAAGCGCATAGTGCAGATATATGTTAGCCAGTAGCGGACTGACACTTCCGCCTTGTGGGGTTCCCTCAGTGGTGGCTAATCGTTTACCCTCTTCCATCACACCGGCTTTGAGCCACTTGACAATGTGGCGTATCACCCGCCGGTCCGCAATCCGGTGCGCGATAAACTTAACCAGCCACTCGTGGTCGATGGCGTCGAAAAATCCACGAATGTCTGCATCGAGCACCCAGTTCACTTTCTTACTTCGGATTCCTACCGCCAGCGCATCCAGCGCATCATGGGCGCTGCGACCGGGACGAAACCCATATGAGAATCCTTTGAACTCCTTCTCATAGATCGCCTCCAACACCTTCACGGTGGCTCGTTGGGCGATCTTATCCTCCAACACGAGTACACCAATCGGTCGTTGTCGGCCATCGGGCTTAGGTAGGTATCCTCGCTTAACCGGCTTTGCCCGGTACGCTCCGCGTTGCAGCCGTCTGGAGAGCTCGCCAAGGTTTTCTTCCAAGTTCTCCCCGTAGTGCAGCCACGTCTCTCCGTCTATCCCAGGGCTCGCCTTCCGTTTAATATGAAAATACGCATCCCGAAGACGATCCACTTTGTAAACGTGATGCCAAAGCGCCGTGAACCTATGCTTCTTATCCCTTTGCGCTGCCTGCCGTATCCGTCCCAGCTCTTGTTGCAGGTCTGCCCGGCACTGCGTCCGGCTCCTGGTTTGCTGAGACCAATTCCCCTTGGCCAGTCTCCTTTCCTCCACTTCCTCCGCAGACGCCAGCGCACCGCCGTCATTGTTCGAAAGCTTCACAGGTACTATGAGACTGTCTGACTTCCCACGTCCGTTCATCGCTGTCTTGCTCCCTTAGGATTCACAGCGCCGACCCATGGACCATCACCACAGGCCAAACGTGGGACCTCCCGGTTCCCGATCGAAAAACTTGTATACGTGCACAGGTTCTCTGACCACGCAGGGTCCAGTTGCATCTCGCCATAGCGATACAGCCGGTGTTGCCTTCCGCTCTTGTGAACGACGTCGGCACCCTGAATATTAAATCTTTCGCAGCTCAATAGCCCGGCCCGCATACCCCCTGTCAACGCTTCGCTTATACCCTTGCGAGCATAAACGCATGACTCGGAGCCAATGTGGGCTGCTAACCCTTCATTGTATGGAACTCTCATCCACTGCTCCTCGACGGTTTTACCGGCGCACTCACAACTTTTTATAAGCCTTCTAAAGTTTGTATATGTTGGAGATATCGCAGATTTAAAAGGGGTTGGAAAACCTGTGCTTCATAAAGCAGGTATCTGAAGTCCTACATTATTTTGAGAAACCACCTAAGTAAATCCAGCGTCCACCTA
>Ga0075305_1000032_pt1 | contig 24450 bp, 23 predicted proteins | sample Joice_CattailNLB_2_FD_120071 | JGI IMG/M metagenome (GOLD analysis project Ga0075305, IMG submission 120071) | Natural and restored wetland microbial communities from the San Francisco Bay, California, USA, that impact long-term carbon... | ecosystem: Environmental > Terrestrial > Soil >...
AAAGTGTACCCTCCACCGAGATTTCAATATTAGCGGAGTTTAAATGTGCAAATGGTGGTACTTTCCCGAAGGCATTTGAGCATATATCCCCATATTTTACCCAGTACAGTGCCAATAGAATCAGGATGATTATCACCTGAAGAATCTCATTTACGCGGTAGTCTGCTCATCCATAGTTTACCTGGAAATTTCCAATCTTTTAAAATATAAAACCTGTTTATGAATTTTGGACTGCGATACGAAATGTAAAGAATACCAGAATGATGGATTTTCGGCTATAAATAAAATCCTACCAATCTTGATTGATTTCATCAGCTAATCCAAAAAAAAATGACAAAAGACAAATTTTAGATTGGTCTAATTTCAACACCAATCCATCAATTCACTTAACGAATTGCACTAACGAAATTCATCCCAACACCGTCACCCATCGCCACTGCAAGCACCCGCTTCTGATACATCCCAATTTCCCATTTTGAAAAGCAAAATCGATTTTGTCCAGCTCCCCCCCCAGCGCCCATCCCTCGAACAAAATCAAAAAGGACGGACACCCACCATGAAACGACCACCCAAAATGAGAACTCCTGATCACACAAGACTCAATCTCGGTCAGGAAAAATACTACCGCCCATTCATCGATGGATATATCAAGCTTCTGCAGACGAATCTCAAGCAGGTTAAACACATCGGTAACAATTACAGTTACACGACATATACCTGCGGAGAACCCCATGATCAGCGGAACCCGAACTGGAAGCCATTCCGGTTGCTCTGGGATTATTGTGAAAGGACAGGTTATGATTTTTATGTGGTTCGGGATATCCTATTCGAACGCATCGGCCGTAAACTGGTTTGTGAATGTGAGATGTTACGGGATGATGAAAAGCGCCGGCGGATGGAACTGGAAAGTATGTTTGGGGTTGATTTTGGTGGACCGGGAGATAGGGGATTGGAGTTGGTTTAGTTTGTTATTTGGTCTGCTGTATTCGGGTGGGTGCCTCTGTGTATTGCGTTTGCTAATATCAAACTGAACTTCGATGTTTCAAAGAATGGATGTATAGCCGTAATCTAAAATTCAGCCAAAGTGTGGATTTCGTATGGCTAATATACAATCCCGGAAAGTCACTTAGACGGTGGTATTCTAAACCTGAGATATGAAAACGATGTACGAAACCGCTTCGCGGTAGCTTTCCGCCTCGAACTTTTTTAGCTTACACAGCCTACCTTCTTTATTGTTCTTTTCTTTTTCCCTGATCATGTAAGATACCTCCGAATCAGTTTAACCCTAAACTAAGGAGGTATGACATGAGTAAATTGCGTGAGCAAATGATCAGGGCCATGGAACTTAAAAATCTTTCCAAGCACTCCCAAAAGGCTTACCTGGCGGCGGTCACCGGTCTTGCCAAACATTATCACAAATCCCCCCAAAAGATCACCAAACACATGATCGAGGATTATCTGCTGTATCTGAAAAACGACAAAGGCAATGCCCCCAACAGCTGCGCCTGTGTTTTGACCGGGCTGCGATTTTTTTACAACAACGTGACAGCCCAACACATCCCCATTGACTATCGTGCTCGCAAAAAAGTAAGAAAGCTGCCCTGCGTACTGACCCAGTCAGAGATCTGGCGCATCATCTGCACCCCTAAAAATCTCAAACACCGCCTGATGCTCATGACCACCTATTCGGCCGGGCTGAGAGCCAGCGAGGTGATTGCATTAAAGCCCAAACACATCGAAAGCAATAAGATGCTCATCAAGGTTGAAGCCGGCAAAGGCGGCAAGGACCGCTACAGTCTGTTGTCCATAAAACTTCTCAAAGAACTTCGGGGTTACTACAAAACATGCCGACCCAAAACCTACCTGTTTGCTTCATCCTATAAGCATAAAAAGCAAAAACCGTTATGTTATGAATCGCTCAGATGTGTTTACGAAAACGCCAGAAAATCCGCCGGTGTTAAAAATGGTGCCGGTATTCACACCCTGCGCCACAGCTTTGCCACCCATCTTTTGGAGGCCGGATACGATATCCGAAAAATCCAGGTGTTGATGGGCCATGCGAGACTGTCCACCACCATGATCTATCTGCATGTGAGCCGCGAAACCCTGTCAAAGATCCCATCTCCTTTGGATCTGATTGACACAAAGCATGCAAATAAGGAGGACAGTACCGATGGCCCAAATCATAACAGCTAAAAACCAACGGCTGGAGGTGGCCCATATTCTGCGAAAGCATATTGGCGACTATCAAAACCAATACCGCTTGTGGCCCGAACATAAAAAAATCGTATCTGATCTTTTAAACTGTCGTACCGCTTATCTGGGCGGCCATATTGATCGCTGCGATAACTGCGGCTCTGTGCGCATTATCTATCACTCCTGCAGAAATCGCCACTGCCCCAAATGTCAGCACATGCCGCGCGAACGCTGGCTGGAGAAAAGAAAAGACGAGATTTTACCGCTCAATTACTTCCACGTCATCTTCACCCTGCCCCATGAACTCAACACCATCATCTTAAACAATAAAAAAGTGATGCTAAACTGCCTGTTTGCAGCCGCTTCCAAGACCCTTCTGACTTTTGGCAAAAATGAGCTTAACGGCACACCGGGCTTTTTGGCCATCTTACACACCTGGGACCAGAAGCTCAAGGCCCACTTTCATCTGCATTGTCTGGTTGCCGGCGGGGTTGTGTCAATGGATAAAAAACGCTTTATCTCATGCCCCGGCGATTATCTTTTTAACCAACAGGCTTTATCACTGGTCTTTCGTGGCAAGTTCACCCAGCGGATGAGCCTGGCCTGCCAAAAAGGCAAACTCAAACTTGCCGGCCATAAGTATAAAAGGCTCAAAAATACACTTTTTACAAAAACATGGGTGGTCAGTGTGCGCGATCCGGTTAAATGCCCCAAACATGTCCTTGAATATCTGGCACGCTACACGCACCGGGTGGCAATTGCAAACTCTCGCATCAAGTCACTTAAAGACGGAATGGTGACCTTTACTGCCAAAGACCGAAAGAAAAACCGGATAGAGCCGGTAACCATAACCTCGCTGGAGTTTATCCGAAGATTTTTGCTTCACAGCCTGCCCAAGGCATTTGTCAGAATCAGGCACTATGGCTTTTTGGCCAACCGCAACCGGCGGACCAACTTGGAAGTCATCCGTAAGTTGCTAAAATTGCCCACCCAACTGTTAAAATTGCAAGCCTCGCTTAAAGAAATGTTGCTGCAGCTAACCGGCATCGACATCACAACATGTCCCTGCTGCAATAAAGGCCAGATGCAATTGCTTGCAGAAATACCCAGATACCGAGCACGTGCACCCAATAATCTGGCGGCTGTGGCTGCTTAGCCGTATACTCTGATATTTTAATTGTCCCAGTTAAAAAACCATAGCTGAACTGCGCCCTGACTTTGCCCAAATATCTTTAAAACAAACAACACCCAACAAAAATATGCTTTGAGGCAGATAAACTCTATGAATCTTTTCCTAAACTGCTTTTTATCCCACCCTAAAAGGGTTGGCCGGCTAACTGGCCAACACAAGGCACTTGATTACTATACCCATATAGAAGTATCGTGCCAACCCGTCCGCGAGACGGCTTCGTACATCAGCGTTTTATCAATAATCCCGCCTCGATAAACATCAATTTGAAATCCTGTTGCCAACAGAATCAAAAAACGATAATCTCTTATTGTTCCACTGCGGGACTATGGATAAAACACTTATTAGATATCACAAGGGTTTTTGTAAAATGACATGTTTTGGTCCGCTACGGATGTCCCGCCCCCAAAAATCCATCCTAAAATTAATGCGCCGATCGGTCCAAATAATTGTCCTAAAATTATATTTAGGATTTTCTTGACTTGGCGGACGGTTTTGGGGATATCTGTAATTGTCCCACGGTGGTGATACCATCTACATATCTGAATTTTGCGAAAATTTGTGATATTTTCGCATATCACAGATTTAAAAAGGCGCGGTTTTCTGCCGATTATCTCAATGAATCGGTATCAGGTAATCCCTTTGAGACTTAAATTAGTAATAGCTTCGAGGAGGAACTCATGAAGACTTTTTTTAAACACTCGCTGGTGATCAATTTACTGTTAATCACCATCATGTATTTTACGTCTGCCGCTTCGGCTGACGATAAATGGTGTTGGCTGGAGGCAACGAATGAAAGAACCCATGTGTATGTAACTGAAATGGATGAAGATGGAGCGAACGAAACGAGACTCTGGGAAGGTTGGATTGAGGCGGGTGAAAGACAGAAGATCAAGTCTGCTCGGGGCCAAATCAGTTACGACTATCGACAGGCTTCCGATGATCGGACGTCCGGGGATAACTCAGCTGATTGCGACAACGGCAACACTGTTAGTATCCCTTAAACCGAGCATTTTAGCCCTTGATTCTATTCAGAGTGCTCCAACTAATCACAGGTGGGCCAAAATTGCAGATATCAACAATAGAAACCCAGTATCTTGCCTCCTCATATTTTCAGATACTGTAAACATAGCAAAGATTTTGGAGCCTAAAAGGCAGGGTTCATTCACCCTGCCTCTAACGTTTAACCGGAACTCTATTTTCTAATTCCGCCATTCTATTTTTCGACTACATTAACGTCAAAGGCCTTAAGAACTGTCAGACCTTTCTTGATGGTTATGGTCCATTTTCCGAGCTTATCCAACCTATAGCCATCCGCCAGCCGATAGCGAATCGACCCCTCTACTTTGTGAGCTGCTAAATTTCGAGGTACCCCCTCATGTTTATACTCCACCATAATGTCATCATAGGTAGCCCCTTTAGGAACAAAAAACTGCATCCATATCTTGATCGGTTCTCCCAGGGTGAATGCCTTCGGGTCCGCCGGCTCTTCGCAATTAAGCGATTTAAGCGTCTTACATATGCTGGCGTCCGTCAGAATAGGTCCTTCGGTTTGTCCGTCGTAAAAGTAATCCACCACTTCTTTGACCATTTTGGGCGTGGGCGCTGCCATTACATAAACCGGGCAAAAGACCACCAGAAAACAAAAAGAAAAGAATAAAAACAATGCACGGGTCCTGTTCATGGTAAACCTCTCTTTCTTAAGCCAAGGGTTTTTTCAGAATATATACGACCAATGACCGGTCCGGACCGTCGAACCGAATCAATTTTATGAATGAACTACCCCGCCGCAAGCAACGGGGTATCAATCGGAATATTTATAATCGCCCCAAGAGACGGGCATTAAACCCTCGTCCGCCTCCGGCGGATTAAACTACCACCCGACCCCGCCATCTGCCGGGAGCCGGCATGATTCAAAGAATCCGTGGAGCTTTATCGGCGGGGGGAAAGAAAAATTGGATGCCGAACAACCGCCTCCAATATAGCTAACTCTTTGCAACAAGCGTGCAAATTAATATACTTTAGCAATTATGTAATCATTATAGCTGGTTATAGGTTGGCAACTAAATAATGCATCTAAGCGCCTTATACAAAATGAGACAGGTAGTGTATTATTTTATTAGCGTACCAATTGCCGCGAAAACCAGGGGAAAAACGGGTACAGGGTTGATTATCGAAGATTGCCCCTTTAAGGTTTTGATAAAAATGCCGATATTCTCCAGATAATCCTGAATACAATAAATGATACGTTGAGCCTGGCAGTATCAAGCGCCGATTCGGGATGCTGCTAGAAAACTCGCAAATTAGCCGCATTGAGGAAATCGATGGGCCGAACTGATCACAGACCGCTGCCTGCCGGACGGGTTGCCGTCCGTTGGTTTCTGTTTCTCGTATTTTTTCACCTGGTGCCGGTCCCCTGGTTTATGTTCGTGGCCGCAGGACTGGCACCGGCCAGTTTCCTGTTTGCCGCCGGTGTGGCCGGCCTTTTTAACACCGATTTCGATTCCCTGACCATGGCCGTTCTGTTTCTCGCTCCGGCCCTGATCAGCGGTCTGATTTTTGTTCTGTCAGCCTACCTGCTGGCGGCCGGTATCGGTCGTCTGAAAAAACCGCTTGCGGTTACCCTCAGCCTGATAATCATCCTGGCGGTCTGCTTAGGTGTCGCCTTTAATCCGGTATATATTTCAGGCGGTCATGGCAGCGGTTACCAGTTCAGCCTGCTTGGTTTTATTGACATCCTGAGCCAGTTCCGAATTCCTGCCGCCGCTTCGCTGGGCTATTTCATCTGTCTGACACTCCTGCTGGCGGGATTGCTCGTCTATCAACACACGCCGCAACGTTTTCCGGCCCTGCCTCTGAACCGTGAACAACGCCGCCGATTCCTGCGCCGGTCGATGCTGGGCGGTCTGATCCTTTTGATTGCCCTAATCTGCTGGACGCATCGAGTGCTCTTTTTTGTCAAACCATTTGCTGATATGGGGTTTGCCGGAGCCCAGTACCGGCTGGCGCTGGCGTTGCATAAAAACCCCGGATCAAAGTTGCGTGCGGATGAATCTTCGCGTTACTATCTTGAGCGTGCAGCAGCCCAGGGCCACATCGAGGCGGCCATGGCCCTGGCACGTTCACCCCGTAATGCGGAAGATAAACTGCGCTGGTTGACCGTTGCCGCAGAGGGCGGTCTGGCAGAGGCAGATTATGAGATCTACCTCTTTATGATGAAATCGTCCGGGGTGAATTATAAATCCCGCAGCGCAATGGACTGGCTGCATTCGGGTGCGGAGAAGGGACATGCCGACGCCCAGTATGAACTCGGCCGTCTCTTGATCCATGGCGATCAGCGGCAGGGCATAGCCCAAAACAGTATCAAAGCACGTCAAGGGTGGGAAAAAGCCGCCGCCAACGACCACGGCCGGTCAATGGAGGAGCTGGCCTGGCGATACGCAAAGGCGGCGGACGGTTTTGCGCGGGACCCGGCCCGGGCCGGCGCCCTGCTGGAAAAAATTGCCGACGGCTACCGGCAGGGTCGCTACGGCCTGCCGCAAAATCAGCAGCTGGCATCAAGCCGTCAGAAGCAGGCTGAAGAAATCAAGGCGTTAGAAGAGCGGGCCGCCCAGGGTGACCCCGGGGCCCTGGCGACAATCGGCCGGCAATTGCTCCAGTCCCCGGACACCAGTTCGCAAGGAGTGAGCCTGCTGGAAAAAGCCGCCGTCCAGGGTGATGCTCAAATTCAATACGAACTGGGGGCGATCTTTATTTACAGCCGTCATGGGGTTGAAAAGGACCTGGAACGGGGCCGCAAATGGTGGAATCTGGCCCTGGCCCAAAAGCATGTCAAAACCATGGAATCCGTAGCGCCAGCCTACCAGGACGGCAGATTCGGCTATCCGGTCGACCTGCTCAAATCCAAAGCCCTGGTGGAGCTGCTGGTGGAAGCTTACCGCCATGGGCGTTACGGAGTGGATCGAAACGCCGAAAAGGAGCGCTACTGGACGGCAGAGTTGAAGTATTTCGATCGCTTGTTTGAGATGGCCGGCGGCAGATACCTGCCCCCTGTCGATCTCCAGCGACAGGCCGCAGCCGGTGATTTGCAGGCCCAGTACCAGCTGGGCCGCCAGTTGCTGATCGCCGGACCGACCGGCGAGCGTCAGAAAGGTTTGCAGTGGATCGAACGCGCAGCCGAGGGGGGCTACGCCGAAGCCCAGTACCGACTGGTAACCTATTATGAAAACCAGGCTCATATCATGCGGGATAACCCTTCCCGAGGGATCGCCTTGCTGGAGTCGGCAGCTGAACAGAATCATCTGCATGCTATGGGCACTCTGGCACTGGCTTACGAAAAGGGGCGCTTCGGCCTGGCAAAGGACTTTCAACAGGCCCAGAAATGGTATCAAAATTTGCTCCAGGCCTATGAGTCAGGGAAATACCTGGGCGACGTCGATGATCGATTCATTTCTTTTCAGCGCCGACGGCTTGAATATGTGACCAGGGCCCGGCAGTACAAGGAAGACCGCGCCCGCCGCTACGAGCAGGCCACGGATATGGAGCGGCGGATTATGGATGCAGAAGATCGTTACCGGCTGGAATATCAGAAGGCGGTCAACGGGTTGAACCGCGGGGATGGAAGCCGGGAAGACCAACAGCAGTTTCGGGCCAGGGTGGAGCAGCTGCGCCAGAAGTATATCCGTCAGCGGGAGCAGGAGATTGAGAAAATTAAGCGCAAAGCTGCAGAGGACCGCTCATCCACCCGGTAAAGGATTTGAATACAGTCGCACGCAGGCAGTTGACTTTTAAAGAAAGGATATGCTAAAGAATTCCCATTATTTTTAAATTGCGCAAACCCGAGCACAAGGGCGCCGCTGATAATTTGACAACCCCATTTCTTGACAGGTGATATGGGGTTTTTATTTTGGATTCAACAATGCAGTCTGAATTCATAAATCAGCTACATGCGGATCTTGAATAAAAAGGAGATTTTCTCATGCATTTTCTGAAGGCCCCATTTATTCTGTCTATTTCGATTGTTGCGGGTTTGTTCATGCCCGCCAGTGGAACTTTTTCCCAGACCGGCCCAGTATTGTCCGACCCCAATTCCAGTAGTAATAGTAAGATCGTGCTGGCTCAAAGTGCCGCAAAATCATCTGCGAGCAGCCAAGAAAAAGGCGAGGATGGCTTGCCTGAGTTAGGCGAAAATGAGGCCGCTATCTTTTTAAAAACCGGAAAACTAATCAAATTACAAAAAATCAATTACACCTATATTGAATGCACTGCCGACGGATTTGAGTTCCGGACCAGGTTGGAAAAAATTAAAAGCTTTTTGGCCAAAAAAAATGGCGGCGGGGTATCCTTGGTTTTTTATAATGATTATAAGGTCGCGGGGCAAGTTGAACCATTTACGATAATTGGTGAGTGGGAATTCGGCAAGAAAACAGTAACATCCGATGCCATACAAAAAGCGAGATTTAAAACCGCCCCTCTAAAAGATAACAAACCAACGGGTGTTTCTTTAACAGTAACTTCAAAATTAAAACAAAGAAAAGTGCCCGGCTATGTCCGCGGGTTTACTTTGGGAAGTTTTGAATTAGAGCCAGACAACCGGCTTATAGGTAATATTGAGTACTCCGCTGAAGACAAGGCACTGGTTTTTACTGGTACCAATAGTAAAAAAACAGCATACAAGATCCAGGAGACCACAAAATTGCAAGGCATTTTAAGCGGTGACATTGATTTTAATATCCCATTTGCAGAAATTGCAAGTATTTCACACAAACAGATACCTGGATCAAAGCAGGCGGAAACAACCGAAACTCCACAAGTATTAGCTGAAATCACGGATTCCTATGGAAATGTTTTCCCGGTCTACAGGTTTCTGAATTGGTATAGTCTTAGCGATTCTGATATATTTTTTCCACGCACCGGTTTTCAAAGCCAATGGATTAAAGAAAAAGAACTGGTAGTATTTTACGATGGCCCGGTTCGCTATTTAATCAAGCCGGAGGATTTGTCTAGGCTAAATTTAATGATTAATGATGCTACGATTCAGGCTCCGATCGGTGCCGACAAAATTGTTTCAAAAAAAGTGGCCGTAGCAAGGATTAGAGCGGAATCCAATCTCGGGGAATTCAGTATTGCCATATCGGGAATCACAAAATTCAAGCGCATCAGTGAAGTAAAAAAAATGCCCGGTTTTTATGCGCCTGCAAATGCACAGGCTGAAATAGTTACCGCAACTGGGGATTCTTTATTTGTCAAAGATTTAATATTTAATGCCCGAAATACCTTAAGGCCGGGCTGGACGGCGACAGGACGATTATACCGGCATTCGGCCAATGTGATCCCGGTCACCCTGGAAGGCGAGGACGATGTCTTATTGAGTTTTGATAAACTGAAAAAATTGGAGGTAAATCAAAACTATCCCAAGCAGAAACAGGTTACCTTCACGTCTACCAATGGTAATACCATCAGTGGCAAAATTAATTTGGAGCTGATTACTAAAAGCGACGACAAAACTTACCTGTCGGATGAAGGCCTTTTGGCCAGTATCTCTGACAGTCTTTACTGTTTTATCCCCCTGGAGCAAATCCGTTATGTAAATTTAATGCATAAGTGATTTAAGTTCCATTGCCCTGCATTTTTTGAGTGAGAAGGAGAATGATGAAAAACACCAGATTCTTTTTTATTTTAGTGTGCTGCTTGCTGGCGCTTAACATAGCCGGAGGGGTCTTGGCAGGCGACAGTGACTATGAGGGATGGACGCTATTGGAAGAGGGCGAGGTAAAATTCTCTGTCCCACCCAGGTGGAATTACACACGCAACCCGGAGCAGGATATTCTGATAGCGCTTAAACCCGATAATTCAGCCGGAAATAAGTTCTTCTTATTTGTTAACCGGACCCCCAAGCCCGAATTAGTTAAAGTTTCGGACAAAGATGAAAAGGAATACCTGCAAAAATTTGCAATTATGATGAGCAGAATTATCAGCCGTCAGGGGACAAAGTCTGCGATTATAAAAAGCGAGGTAACTAAGACCAACACTTATAAGACCTATGAAATCGACTATGCTTTAACATACCCAACCGGCGGCAAGGGCTTTGCAAGGGTAACAATGATAATGGTCTCCAACATGGCTTATGTCTTTCTGGGCCAGTCCGACGGAAAAACCCAATCAGAGGACCGCAACCTTTTTGGTAAAATAATAAGGTCCGTTAATATTGATGAGAGTCGAATTCCAGAACCGGCAAAAGCCAAGGATTATTCTGAGGTAATTGAAAACGTCCGGATGGCTGTTGTACCGGCCTTACAGGGAATGCCGTCCGGTTGGGATTGGACCCTAAAATCAGCGGAGATGAATAAGGGAGATAAAAGCGGCGGCATGCTCCTAAAGCTTGCCCTGAACCGCAGCGATACACTATTGCTAACCTACGGTTACGCTGTCATAATGAATGCGATAAAAACCGGTGATCAATCCGGATTTCGCACTTTAAAGTGTGATCCCACGTCATTAAAAGAATTTTCAAATCAGCTTGGATTGATCACGGGCGTGGCAGCAAGCAGTTCCTTTGGGAATACTGATCTACCTGTTAAATACATTGCTATGGAAGTATGCAACGCCCGCGGCCAAAAAAATTACAAATATACGACCGATATAGATGCTTTTATCAAAGCTGTGCAGGCCAATAATGTCAAGAAAATGAGTCAAGCGATCGAATGTAAATTACTAAAGAATTGAAGCGACCAACCCTAACTCCCAATATTGACGTAATTTTTCTGCTCCTTTTGGCTCTGATCTGCCCCGGGACGGTATTTGGTCTCAACGATAGCGAAAATGGCTGGACCTCGTTTAAAGAGGGCGAGGTTTACTTTCTGGTACCACCCCAATGGAGTGTCAGCCGCTATCCCGAAGAAGGGGTAATCGCAAAAATCAAACCGCACCGTTCTATCGGGGAAACCATATTCTCGTATCTGGGTAAAACCGCACTGCCCGCAGCACTTGAAAACTCTCCCGATCTTGAAAAGCGTTATTTTAATCAGATTGCTGCCATAATGCGAAACAATTATCGGAAGCTAGGCGCTAAAATTTTACAGGAACGCCAGCAGACCTCAAAATTGAGTGACCATACCCGGTTAGAAATTTACTACGACATCAAAAGCCCCGAAGGTGTCACCGGTTTTGGGCACCTGGTCTATTTGAAAATTAATGGAATCATCTACAGCTTTTTGGGTATGTCGTTTAGTCAAACGCAGCCTGCCGATCGTAAAATTATTGACACCATAATTAAATCCGTCAATATAGCTGGATCAACCGGAAAAGCCGATATTGCTGATTTAAATAAGCAGGTCGTCCAACTTGTCCGCACGGGCCAGTATCATGAAGCGGTCACTCCCGCAATGCAGGCTGTCGCCCTGCAGGAAAAAGCATTGGGTTCGCAACATCCCAAAGTCGCCACAGCCCTGAACAATCTGGCAAGAGTGCGCCATGAACTCGGAGAATATGATGAGGCCGAAGCATTATATCTGCGTGCCCTGGACATTAAACAGAGGGCCTTTGGAAGGGATCACCCTGAAGTTGCCAGCATTCAAAATAATCTCGCAGATTTTTACCGAAGCACCGGGAATTACAACAAAGCCCAGCCATTGTTCTACGAGGCTCTGAACACAAGGGAAAAACACTTCGGTCCGGACCATTCTGATGTTGCCGCCACGCTTAACAACATGGCGGTCTTATTCAGTACAATCGGCGACTATGATAAAGCCGAAACCTTCTATCGCCGGGCCCTGGTAATAAAAGAAAAATTGCAGGGCAAGGACCATCCAGGCGTTGCGGCTATTGTGGTGAATATTGCAGAGCTGTACCGCGTTGTCGGCCGATTTAACGAAGCTGAGCAATTATTTGACAGAGCCCTGGAAATCAGAGAAAAGCGCCTTGGCCCTGACCACCCGGATGTCGCTCTCACCCTGAACAATATGGCTACCCTTTATGTATCGTATGGTGATTATGCCAGAGCAAAACCGTTGTTTGAACGTGCGCTGCTGATAATGAAGAGCTCACTGGGTGACATGCATCCCCATACGGCCCACGTCATCAATGGACTGGGATCGGTGTATTTTTCCATGGGCAATTACGGCAAAGCGGGGCCAATGCTGAAAGAGGCGCTTAAAATCCTGGAGACATCCCTTGGGCCCAATCACAAAACAGTTGCCCAAAGCCTTAACAATCTGGCGATGTTCTACAGTTCCCTCGGCGACTACGATAGGGCCGAGCAAAATTATAAACGCGCATTAAAAATCGGTGAAGATATTTTAGGGCAGCATCATCCGGACATCGCGGTAACACTGAATAACCTGGCTGAAGTCTATATTATGCGCCGGGATTATCGCATGGCGGAAGATATGCTCCTGCGGTCGCAGAAGATATTTGAAAATGCCTACGGACCCAACCACGAATTCACAAAAGGCGCCTTCCTTCACCGGGCCGACCTGTATCTCATTGAGGGTAAAATCGAACTGGCCGTTCCGATAATGCAAAAATTTAAATCATTGGGAGGCCTCGGCTACTGTTACCTTGCCCGGAGGGAGTATGGGCAGGCCGCAAAAATGTTTAACGCGTCTCTTGCAGCCGACAAGGGGAATACGGATTACAAGATCACCCATCATATCGGTCTTGCCATGGCCTACGAAGGCATGGCCGGGCTTGCCGAGGCCAGGCTGCAGTTCCAACTGGCCATCAACCTGATAGAAAGTCAGTGGCAGGAATTGGAACTTGCGGACAGAAAAAGTTTCTTGACCGCCACTTTGGGATCCGGAATTTTTCGCGTTGACGCTTATGAGGGCATCGTGCGGGTAATTGTAAAAGAGAAAAAAAAGGGATTCGCCCGGGATGCGCTTCAGTATGCAGAACGCGTGAAGTCCAGGACACTGCACGAAATGTTAGCCGCCAGGAATATCAAAGGCGTCCAAAAAGCCGATATGGAAATATTGGAAAAGGATCGACAGTTTCAGATTAAATCAGCCAAATTGAGAAAAAGGCTTTCGATACTCAATGATCCTGCTGTTAAGGCATCGAGGGCTGAAAAAAACAGGGTCGGGACTGATTTAAATATATTACTCCAAGAATACGAGAAGTTTATAAATGAAGTTAAGTTACAAAATAAAGAGCTAGCATCCTTGATAACAATTGAAGTAGCGCCGCTGGAAAAGATTCAGTCCTACCTGGATCCGTCGGTGACGATTCTTGAATATTTTATAGCGAAAGACAAAACTTATGCCTGGATTATAACCAAAGGCCATATGGCGGTTCACGAATTGACTATTTCAAGAAATGAATTAGAAACCCTGGTGAACGAATTGCGGCTGCCGAACATATCAGACCGATCAAAACCGAGAGGGTTACAGATCGTTCAACCGGCCGGCGGGTTTGAGGTAACGGAAACAAGCCGCGACAACAGAGCCCGGAACCGGGAGCGCTTTCTGGCTGCTGCAACATATTTGTATCGGCGTTTGGTTAAACCTTTGGACCAAAAACTTGATTCAGATCATTTAATTATCGTCCCCCATGGAGTTCTCCATAAGGTCCCTTTTGCAGCCCTAGCCGACGGCACCAGGGTCTTATTAAATGATCATTCCTTATCAGTGGTTCCGTCTGCAACGGTAATAGAATACGTTGTTGAAAAAAGAAATGCGGATCAGGGCCGCTTCCTATCTTTTGCAAATCCCAAAACGGACCAAGACCCGCTCGCCTATTCGGAATTGGAAGTTAACCGTATCGCCGGTTTATTTGCCAAACAGGAAAAATACTTCCATAATGACGCCACCGAAAAGCAGGCCAAGAATCGATCACCCCATTTTGATATCATCCATTTTGCCACCCATGGACAGTTTAATGACAAGCAGCCCATGCAGTCCGGCCTGTTGCTGGCCAAGGATGCTGACAATGACGGTTACCTTCAGCTGCACGAAATCTTTAGCATCAATCTCCAAAATGCAAACCTGGTAACCTTAAGCGCCTGCGAAACGGCCCTGTCAAAAATCTACAGCGGTGACGACCTGGTTGGGCTCTCACGGGGGTTCATCTACGCCGGAGCCCCCTCGATACTGGCGACGCTCTGGTCCGTTGAAGACAGGTCGACAGCACTTCTGATTCAGCGGTTCTACGAAAATTGGAAAATCAGGGGGCTGAGCAAGCCTGAAGCCCTGAGGGAAGCCCAACTATATCTGAAAAGCCAGCCTCAATTTAACCATCCCTTTTATTGGGCCCCATACGTCATTATTGGCGACTGGTTGTAATCATTTTCCCATATTTAAGTTAGTATGATATAATAACTGGATGATAAGCTCCAGAGATTATCTCAAAATCGGGGCCGCTTGCTCAATTGTGCTTTGCTTGGCCTTTCCCTCACAATTAGCCATTCGAACAGGAAAGGAGCTTAGATGCCGGCATTAACGCTAAAATTCAGACATAAATCTCTCGGAGACTATCAACTTCAACAAGGCGCGTCATTAACCATCGGCCGGCGGGAAGACAACGATGTGGTAATCGACGATCCGGCGGTATCCGGCCATCACGCCAAAATTGACTCGCTGGGTGACCGGTTTGTGCTGATTGACCTCAAAAGCAAAAACGGTACCTTCGTCAATGAGCAGTTGATTGATTCTCACTGGCTCAACGATGGTGATGTTATCGCCATCGGCGGGCATTCATTGATCCTGGAGTTTTCCGAAGACGAAGTGCGGCACACAAAAAATAACGATGACTTTGACGCGACCCAGATGATGAGCTCCACCGATCATCGCCGGATGATGGCCAAAAGCAAACCCACTAAAAGCATCAGCGCGGTGAATTTCTGGGATAAAAGTCATAGCGGCGGATCGGTCAGAGGCATCGAACCCCGGGCCGCCGAGCCCAAACTCCAGGCACAGCAAGCATCCGGCGTCCTGACATACCTGGCCGGCGGCAGCGGCCGGGTTCAACTTACCCGCAAAATCACCACCATCGGCAAGGATCCCACCTCCGACATCGTCGTCAAAGGCATGCTGGTCGACCCGACCACCGCCACCATCAGAAGAGAGCCTGACGGCTGTTACCTGAACTACATCAGCGGGCTCACCAAGCCGAAAGTCAATGAGAAACCGGTCACCGCATCAATTTTGCTCAAAGACCTTGATATCATTGAAATCGGTTCGGTGAGGCTGGAGTTTTCGAACGAGCCCTCCCCGGAATAATACTGATCGCAGAGCCTTCGCTTCCCACCTGCAAGCTATATTTTAGCTGCCTGACTTTCACAAGTTTAGCATTGACAGACTCCCTTCAAATTTTATAAAAATCAAGAATCGGTAATGAAAACCTGAAGCTCGCATCATGCCGGGGCGTCGTGCGAGCCCCCCCCGATCTCAGCATAAGCCACGAATTCAGGCAAATGCCAACCTTAAACCTATCTGGAGGTACACTATGGCAAAGAAATTAAAACAGGACCGAAGAAAAGCGGTTATAACCGTTTTGAACAAGGCGCGCGCAATGGAACTGCTGGCCATTCATCAGTACATGAACCAGCATTACGGCTTGGATGATATGGATTATGGCGAGCTGGCCGCCAACCTCAAGCTGATTGCCATCGATGAAATGCGCCACGCGGAGCAGTTTGCCGAACGGATCAAAGAGCTGGGTGGTGAGCCGACCACCGAAAAAGACGGCAAGGTTAAAGCGGGCCAGAACGTTGAGGCGGTGTTTCCCTTTGATGCCAACCTCGAGGATGATACCATTGATACATACAACCAGTTTTTGCTGACATGCCAGGAAAATGGCGACAACGTCAGTGCCAAAATTTTTGAAACCATTCTGGATGAAGAACAGGCTCACTTTAACTATTTCGATAATGTCAACGACCACATAAAGAAGCTGGGCGCTACCTATCTGGCTAAAATTGCCGGCACGCCTGCATCTACCGGGTTGACACCCAAGGGCTTTGCCATCAATGAGGGTGGCGGGTAATCAATATTGCCAATAAGGTATTTGATGGCCAAGCTATCCGTAGATAAAGATCGGTTTATCATCACCGTGGAAGTCGTACCCCCCGAAGGCCCTGAGACCGAACCCCTTCTGGCGGCTTTGCAGTCCCTGAAGCAGCTGCCGATAGACGGCTTCAGCGTGGCCACCAATCCCGTGGCCAAGCCGCGGATGAGCGCCATGGCGCTGTGTGCCCTCCTGCAGCAACAGATCGGCCGGCCGGCCATCCTGCACTGCACCACCCGCGATCACAACCGCTTGAGCCTGCAGGGGTTGCTGTGGGGAGCGCTCGCCCTGGGTATTGAAACGGTGCTGGTAACCACAGGGGACTTCGTTGCCCTGGCAGACCGGGCAACCACCACGGACGTACGTGACACGGATGTTTGCGGGCTGGTCACAATGGCTCGCGACAGCGGGCTGTATACCGGCGTCGTCCTCGATCCGGGACCCGAATCCCGGGGATTGGAAAAGCCGGCAAGGCGGCTGGAACCCAAGATCGAGGCCGGTGCCCAGTTTGTGGTCACCCAGCCCTTTTACGATGAAGCCGGCCTGGATGAACTGGCTGCGGCAACCCGTCGCATCGATATTCCGATTATCCTCGGTATCCTGCCTTTGCGCTCAGCCCGGCATGCCGAATTCCTGCACCAGAAAGTTGCCGGTATCAACGTACCCAGGCAGGTGCGTGAACGGATGAGTCGCGCCGAAGATCCCGTCGCCGAGGGAATTGCCAACGCACGGGAGGTGCTCCACCTGGCCCGGGAGCGCTTTGCCGGCGCGTGCCTGATGCCGCCCTTCGATCGCTACGAAATGCTTTTTGATATCCTAACTGACCAGAAATGATCATAGAGGGAAATTTTGCGTTATGAACATCAAGACCAAGACCCTTATTTTTCTCATTATTTTATGCATCATTGACATGCTGATCCCGATCCCCATTCTCGGCCTCATCCTCATATCCGTCGTATTCCAAAAGCCCCCCTGGTTTAGGGACGTTGTCAGTAAAATTTATAAATCTTGAACCTGTTATTAAAAATGATTGACCTGCCTGGAACGGGTATGTTAAAAAAGACTACCGTAAACGGTATCTAAAATCTGATCTCATCCTGAATATCCCGATCTGTCACTTTTCATAATAGCCTGTCCTGCAAGTGAATTTTCCAGCTCCTATTTGATCTAATTCTATCCCGACTTTTAAGCTTGCATGTCCTAGCAACCATAAAGCAATAAGCAGTGTGTGCTATGAGGAAAATTCTTAAATGGTGCTGACTGGGCTTCCGGCAAGCGGTTGCAAGCCTTGCCGGGAGCTTAGGATAGTCAATTGAATTTTTTTGGCAGGAATATAGATCGATAGAGCAACAAGGTTGCCGTTAATCAACGGTGAAACAGTGAAAGGAAAATAAAATGGAACACACATTACCCATTGAGGAATGTGCCAGGCAACGCCTGCAGGTGATGGTCTATGCGTTTACCATGTTCACAAAAAACTTGATGGAAGAAGGCGTCGACCGCGATAAAGTGAAAAATGCCAGCGATAAAGTGTGGGCTGCACTTGGAGAACAAGCCGCCGGACAGCTAAAGCCCCTTTTTGGTGATACGATTAGTATCTCTTCTTTAGAGCAGGCAGGCGCCATGGCAGAGGAAATTCACGGTATCGAAGTGACCAGGGAAGCCAGCGAGCGCGAGATCCGAACCAAATTTACAAAGTGCCCCTGGCACGAGGCATCGAGCGCAATGGAAATGCCTGAAGCTTGGCAATTTTGTGCAAGCGGCCATGCCGCCTTTACAAGCAGCATGTACAAAGGCTTGGATCCCAATGCATCATATGAATTGCCCCAAGCCATGCCGGAGGGCGCTCCGTTTTGTGAAGGAATTACCAAATTATGATCAGGGCCCGCGGGCAGGGCTTAAGCCCTGCCTGCCGGCTTAGCATTAAAAAGAAGCAAATTATAGAGACAGATCCAACCGCAGGGACGGAAGACCACCGCTCTAGCGCCACCCGATGGGCTGATACCCTTTATCCCGCAGACACTGATCCACAAACTTTTTAAATACCGGACCCGGTTTGCCCGAGTTTAACATACTGCGGGTCATGGAGACCGCCCCGCCGCCGGCAGCACCGGCCGCTGCGCCTATCCCGGCATTCCCCCTCACCGCTCCCACTGCCGCCCCGCCCGCCCCGCCGACGGCCGCCCCCTTGGCGGTGTCCGTGGCGACCCTGGCGCCGCTGTCTTCTTTGGCGCCGTAGTCAATCGCCAATTGGATGCATTCATCCGTATCGGCCTTGGCGACTTCTTTACCGACAGACTTTAAATGGGCATTGGGATAAAGCACCGGCCGCTGCGAGGCACAGGACCCTGTTGCCAACACCAGCCCGATCAGGATAATATATTGCTTGATGCCGCTATTCACCTAAAATTATCTCCCCGTAATAGAATATTAGGTTCTTCACACAAATGAGTGCAGTCATATTACCCCAACAGCCAATTATCTGCCACCTTTTGAATGCCTAAAATGCACTAAATTGCCTAAATTGCCTAAAATTAAGGAATTATTTCTATTTTAGTCCGCCTCATGCGGATAAGCCTTTAGTGGCGACAGCCAAATAACTCGGAATATGAACTGATATATGTTAAGTCACAATACTTAAAATGAGCGCCAAAATTGCGTTATTGCCAACTATAAATCAAATTGATCGTGCTGCAAGCACATTCCACAATTTTAGGCATTTTAGGCACTTTTGGCATTTTAGGCATTTCTACACGAAGCTTTCCGCTAAATAACTTGCATGGCAATTTTCATGCACACATTTCTGCGAGGAGCCGAATATAATTTCACGAACCATAATTTCAACGTCACGATCATAAATAAAGCAAAAAGCCCCGGTGCGGCAACAGGGATCAGGCACCGGGATATCATCCCGGGCAGGCCGGAGGCAGGAACGTAAAGCTATATTATTGACCTAATAGAATTAATCGTGATACGAAATTGGTTAATACCTTTTTGGATTGGATTTTGAAACCATTTCTATATTCTACCACCATCGAGCAAAGCGAAAGGGATCGTATATGAATTTCATAGAAAAAGCGCTCAAGCCGACCAGTATTTTTCTGGCTGTTTTATTTCTCCTGGCGCCTGCCTATTACCAATCTGTTTCGGCGGCCATGATCGGAACAGAGACTATGCTGGCGCCGAATCGCGATCAAATCAACCGCGACTATATTCAGAACCTGATGTCCCGGGAAGATACCCAAAAAATGCTTGAGGCCCGGGGCATTAACCCCCGTGAAGCCAAAGCCCTCATCGACAGCCTGTCTGATGATGAATTAGAGATGATTTTCCAAAAAATTGATGAGCTTCCGGCCGGCGGAGGTGCTACCGGTTTCATCGTAATAGTTGGAGTCGTCATTATTATCTTGATCATCATTGTGGAATACTTTAGCACGGTGAAGATGTTTCCTCAGCTGCATTCCGACGAATAACCATTATCTTAGAACTTATAATTAATTTGAATTGGAGGTGTGCATGCCTTTCTGGCAGCGATTATCCATAACCATTCTCGCCATGCTGGCAGCCAGCTTTATCCTGGGTGTGTTCTGGCGGTCGATATTTAACATCCCGCTGCCCAGCTACCTGGCCGGCATTATCGGCGGCCTGACGGCGCTGCCTGTCTGGGAACTCCTAAAGAGGATTAAACCCAATGAGAAAAAAGCATGATGCTGGATTTTTTCTCATTTATGGGATCCGGCATTACCCAGTTTCTCGAATATACACAAAGCCTGCCTGACGTTTTCTCTATCCCCTGTCTTCTATCAAGAGCCTATATTTAGCAACTGCCCGAAGAGCATTCCCAGCCACATCCGTCATGCGTTTGTGATGGCCCATCGTTGATACCCATAACTTCATTTTCAATGGGTTTACAAAACCCGAACCCGGGGAGCCCTTAGCTGTTATTTCGTATAATATGCTGAATTCTTGACGAAAATCGATTACTATTATATAATTGGCACAGTTGGTTGTTTTAGATAATCCGGCCGCGGAATATCTAAACTTAAAAGAACATAAAAAATGTCAACGTTAACGCTGAAATTAAAAGATAAATTACTTGGAGATTACCAACTTCAAGACGGCTTTTCCCTGACGATCGGACGGGGGAGTAAAAATGACGTAGTCATCCAGGATCCTGCGGTATCGGGTCATCATGCCAAAATTGACCCGGTGGGGAACCGGTTTGTCCTCATTGACCTGCAAAGCAAAAACGGTACTTTTGTCAATGAGAACCTGGTTATCTCGCACTGGCTTAAACATGGTGATGTTATCAGCATCGGAAAACATCAACTCATCTTTAACCAGTATGGCACACAACAGATTTTCGATGATGATTTAGAGGAACTTGATAAAACCGTCATCATGGATACCTCGCTTCACCGCAATATGATGATCAGGAGCCATCCCACCAAAAGTATCAATGTGGTGAGATTCTGGGATAAAGCATCCGGTCAAGATACGGGCCGGGATGGACCACCGAAAGTTTCCACACCCTTCACTGCTAAGGATGACTACCAACCCGCCGGGGTTATAACCTATTTAGCCGGCGGATTCGGCAAGGTCATACTCAAGCGAAAAATTTCGACCATTGGCAAACATCCCTCCTCGGACGTGGTTGTCAAAGGCTTTCTGGTCGGGCAGACCGCGATCACCATCACTCAAAAGCCCGAGGGTTTCTACCTGACCCCTATCAGCGGTCTGGCCAAGCCTAAGGTCGACGGCAACAAAGTAAAAGTGACCACCATGATCGACAATCTTTCCATCATTGAAATCGGTACGGCTAAGCTTCAGTTTTCATTAGAAAATTCTAAAGATTGACGGTTCAGGCCTGCCCTGGCGCGACTGCTATGAATATGCTTAGGAGACATCAAATCGATTCGATCGTTAGATTAAATACATTCGCATTAGATCCAGGTCTGGGCCAGGGGTTCAGCGTTGGACATGCAACAGACTCTCATCTCAGCTTTCTGAATAATTACCCACAATAATAGAAATTGGCTAAAAACATCCGAGGCTTTATTTAATCGCGCCGTCTGGTGGCGATCTCCAGCAGTCGTTTGCTGCCGGTGGCTGACAATCCCAGATTCTCCAAATTCGTTTTGATTTCATCGGGGGTACCGTGGCCGCCGACATAGCCATTTACCCGGGCGGCCGCCGTTGAGTTGATAAAATCAATCGTCCGGGGAAACATGGCCTTAAATTCTGCCATCAGTTCCCGGTGCTGGCGCAGCTGATATTTCTGGTGGTAATCCTCGGCCAGGTAGAATTTGCCAAAGGGCAAGATTTCGGTCTGGATTTTTTTATTGCGCCGCTGTTCTTCACGGGTCATGGTTTCCAGCGCCAGCTTTTTTTGTGTTTCATCGTGATAGAAAATAGCCGACATGTACTGGCGCCTCCAGGCACGATAGGTCGGGTCATGATTCTGCCAGAAAATTTCCAGGAGGTTCTCGTATGAAATACGGGTGGAATCGTAATCGATCTGGATGGATTCGCTGTGATCCCCCATGCTGCCATAGGTCGGGTAGAGCGTCTCGCCGCCCGCATAACCGACCCGTGTTCTGAGAATTCCGTCCATGCTCCCGAACCGGGAGTCCGGTCCCCAGAATCAGCCGAGGGCAAAGGTGGCGGTTTTTACCTCCTGTGGCTGGGAGAGATCCAGGGGCGGAATTTGTGGCCGGATATCGGCGGTGGATAGAGCTGATTTCATTGTTTTATTCTCCATGGCTGCCGTCTTTTGGGGAGGATCGACGCTGGAGGGGTCGCAGGCGCTGAGCCAAAATCCAGAGGCCAGCGCGATCATACAAACCAGCTGGATCAGATGGCACCGATTCAAGTAATTATAAATAGTAGCTGCTCCCTCTTTGGTTGCACACGTAAACTTCATTTTGATCGATTTGATATCGTTCTGAATTTATATTATCTTTAAAGGGCACCATTCTGGTGTATCTGTGATCTTGACTTTCAATCAACTAAACCAGAACTTAACTAAACATAAGCCTAAAATCGATAAAATCAAAGGGCAGCGGACCGATTTTACTACGACACCGATCGCTAATCACCAACCAGCCCAACAAGGCCGGCATCGTCGCAAATGGGTCGCGTTACGGCCGGTTTATTGACTTGCTTCGAAGCACTTAGTGTATTAGAAGTGAGCATACATTAAACTGTCAGGATTCAATAGATCATCCTTACCAGCAACCCGGGAAGAGACGATATTGTAAACCTCAAGGAGCTTTTACCATGCCGAAACCCAAATCAAAATCTCTTAGCAAATGTGCCGAATGCGGGCTCGAAACCCCTGAAAGAATTTGTATGACCCTTGACGGCAAGGGTTCGAAAAACTGCCCCACCCTTTTGCAAAAAGAGACCCTGGCGGAAGCCAACCGGGAATACCAGTCGCCCGATACCCATGAATTTGCACAAAAGGCCTCCATTCAGGAGGCGGATTGTTACGCCAACCGCGACCAGCAGCCGTATGTCATGCAGCCTTCCAAGACCCGCATTGTCGAAATATACGAGTTTGCCGGGAAAATGAATTATCGCCGCCTGGGACTGGCTTTCTGTATAGGTCTGGCGAAAGAAGCGGCCATTGTGGAACAAATCCTCAAGGATCGCGGATTTGAGGTGGTTTCGGTACTCTGTAAAGCCGGGAGGACATCCAAAGAAATGATCGGCATCACCGATGCGGATAAAATTTACCGGGGAACGGACGAAGCCATGTGCAATCCGATTTTTCAGGCCAAACTGTTAAACCAGTCCCGAACCGAACTCAATATTTTACTGGGTTTGTGCGTGGGTCACGATTCCCTGTTTTTTAAGCACGCTGAGGCGCCGACCACTGTTCTGGCGGTCAAAGATCGCGTGACGGGTCACAATCCCCTGGCAGCAATCTATTTGTCGGATTCTTATTACCGCAAAATTAAGCAGCCATAGAGCGAGGGGAGCGCTCAATTCTATTGACATCTATATTTTGGTGACCATTTTTATCTGATGAAATCGGGTAAATCATTTAGGAGATGATCGTTATGAATTATAGCAGGGTTATAATTGGTCTTTTGATTATAATATGGTTGGGAACACCTGCAGCAGCCAGCGATATCCAGCAGGGAATCCATGGAATGAAATGGGGCAGTTCCATCTCAGAGCACCATGAGCTTACCAAGGTCCATGAAATCGGCCCGGTTGCTTACTATGCCAATTCAAACATGGTCTACCAGTCGGCCAATCAGCCGATACCGGGCGTTTTTTACGGCTTTTACAGGGATCAGTTATTTGCCGTGTTCATTAAACTGCGCTCTCCCGATCAATTCTCCCAGCTTGAACGGCAGTTTACAATCAAACACGGAAAGCCAGAAACTACCTACTATCCTGAAAGCAGCCAGACCGTTCATCGCTGGAAAGACGCCGATGTGAAAATAAAGTTAAAAATGAAAGACCCAACCCGCGAGTTCAAGCTGGCGATTTACTATGCACCGCTGGCTGCCAGCTTGAACCAGGAGCAGTTGGAAAACATTCCGTCCGATGCTTACGACAAAGCTCCGCCAAAAAAAGATACACCCGTGAAATCAGCACCCCTGCTGGATGAGTAACGATAAGCCATCTCAAAAATCCAAGAGGAGGTTCGCATGTCCATCGAAGAAGGCAAGGCCGCACCGGCATTCACCCTGCCCGATGCCAACGGGAAGAAGGTATCCCTGGAGGATTTCAGAGGGAAAAACGTCGTCGTCTATTTTTATCCCAAAGACGACACTTCCGGGTGAACTAAAGAGGCCCAGGGATTCCGTGACATGTATGGCGAATTCCAAAAACTCGAAACAATCATTCTGGGTATATCCCCTGATGGTGAGGCCTCCCATCAAAATTTCATCGGCAAATATGACATTCCTTTCAACCTACTGTGCGACCCGCAAAAAAAAGTAATGGAAACATACGGGGCGTTCGGTGAAAAGAAAATGGGCGGCAAGGTCACCAGGGGGGTTATTCGGTCCACCGTTTGGGTGGGGCCTGACGGCAAGGTCAAAAGA
>Ga0075305_1000081_pt1 | contig 17387 bp, 10 predicted proteins | sample Joice_CattailNLB_2_FD_120071 | JGI IMG/M metagenome (GOLD analysis project Ga0075305, IMG submission 120071) | Natural and restored wetland microbial communities from the San Francisco Bay, California, USA, that impact long-term carbon... | ecosystem: Environmental > Terrestrial > Soil >...
AATCGGGAGAAGGCCAGTGTGGCGATTCTCCTGGTTTCTCAGGCCGCCGTTGCGTCTGAGTATATGCAAAAAGAGGAGTGGCCGCATCTGCTCGCTCTACACGAACGTAGACAGATCATGCTTCTGCCCATAGCTGTCGAGCCATTCGAATGGTCTTCGTTGGAAGAACTTCAAAAAATCAACTTCTTTCCTCCCCAGGGCAGGCCCCTGTCTGAATTAGAACCGGACCAGGTTGATCGGGAACTGTTGAAATTTGCTGATATTGTTGCAGCCAATGTGATTAGGCGTATGGAAGTCGAACCCCGAGAATCGGGGTCCAGTGCAGCACAGCAGGCGCCAGAGATGAAACAAGCCGATCTGAAAGATTTTCAAGCCCCACCACCCAATCTGACCGACGCCCAGCTGGAAAAGCTGGTCATGCCGGATCATTCTGACACGGTTGCCGGCTACCTTATCCGCTCCCGCCAGATTGTTCCGGAGGAAAGCCCGGGAATATCATCGTTTGAACTTTTACTGGGCTGTTTGATACAGGCCGGCGAGTCGGACAAGGATACTTCGGCAAGTTTTCTATGGTCACAGCTGCTCCAACGTCATACGGCAACTTCTAAAAGCATGCCAACGCCGGAATCTTTGTTTGGATTAACCGATATTGCGCGCCGGACGGACATCGATGGACTTCCCGCGGCACACGATTTTGACGAAGATGGGTGGAATGCCATCCAGCGTGCGGTTTCGATTGCCCGCCGCACGGCGGGCAATGCAATGATCCATTCACGGCATTTGGTCAGCGCCCTGTTAGCGCCTCCGGAGCCGGATTTTCAAATCAGTCAAGCCGAAAGGCTTTTGGGGCTTTTTGAAAATCGGGGAGAGCTGCAGACCGCCCTCTGTGACCGTATCCGCAAGAAGCATCCGACCGAGGATGCGGCTGCCTGGTTGGATGTCTATGCTATTGCAGAGGAGCCTGAACCCGGCGAAACCTCACCGACGGCAATTGAAGATTTCTGGACAGCATCCATCGTCGGTTACAGTGCTGACGACCGCAGAGATAAGGACCATTTAAATATCAAACGCGATGTCAATACCCTGTGTTCGGTCATCATGGCCAAGGACTGGACACCACCGTTGTCAGTGGGCCTTTTTGGCGACTGGGGCATCGGCAAGAGCTTTTTTATGGACAAAATGAAAGATCAAATCAAGCTCCTGGCCAAGTATTCTCAAAAAGTCACACGCGAAGAAGACACAAAGTATGTGCCCTATATGGCACAGGTTGATTTCAATGCCTGGCATTACGTCGACACCAATCTCTGGGCCAGCCTGGTTACGCGGATCTTCGAAAAACTTTCGGAGGATATTTTCGGCAAGCCCCTGGCCAGCCGTGAGGATCCCTACGCGCAAGCCCGCCAGAAATTGTTTGAGGATCTGGAATCCACCAACAAGCAGATTCAGGAAGCCAAACGCGAAAGCTCAATTCTGGAGCAGGCCAAAAATGAGGCCCAGAAGGATTACGATGCACAGAAGGAAGAACTGAGCGAGACGCGCCAGGCAATCGAGGCCCTGCGTCAAATGACACCCGGGGACTGGAAAAAGCTTATCGAGCAAGATACCGAGCTCAAAGCCGATCTGAAACGGGTGGCCGCAGAACTGCAAGTGGACGCCGCTGAAGCCGCCTTCGATCAGGTGCAGGAATTTATCGGCGAAACCCAAACAGCCTGGAGCAGAACCAAAAAGCTGTGGCAGTGGGCCCGCGAAAGCAAATTGAGTCGATGGATAGCTGTCGTCACCCTCGCTTTGCTGCTTTTTCTGTTGCTGATGCCCCAGGCGCTCCGCAACGTTTTGGGCGAATGGGTCAGGGGCACCGGGGCATATGTCACGGGCGCGGCAACCATGATTGGAGGCCTGTTAGCCGCGCTGTCACCCCACTTGAGGCGGGTGAACCGATTTTTAACAATGGCTGAGACGACCAAACGGTTTGCAGATAAAGCGGTGCTGCGCCGCGAAGGCGTGCTCAGGGCAGATCTGACGCAAAAGGAGATGATTTTCAATCAGTCCAAGGAACTCCTTGAGCAGAAGAAGCATGAAGCCCAGCGCATCCAGAGCCAGATTGACGATATTGAAGCCGGACGATACCTTGAAGATTTCCTGCACGAGCGTGTGGCCAGCAAAGATTATGCCGAGCAATTAGGGATTATTGCGATGGTCCGCAAAGACTTCGAAACACTGACGAATCGACTTTCAGAGGGGATCAGGCGTAATCATCCTGGAAAAGAAATCGACAGCGAGTTGATCAAAATCGACCGGGTGGTCCTCTACATCGACGACCTTGACCGATGCGAACCAAAGCGCGTGGTCGAGGTGCTCCAGGCGGTTCATCTGCTTCTGGCCATCGAATTGTTCGTAGTCGTTGTCGCTGTGGATTCACGCTGGTTGTTGAATGCCTTGCGCTGGCACTACCAGGAGTTTTTTCATTCCGGTTCGGATGAGCTCAATATTTCCAGGGAGGAGGAATCGGCCTGGACATCGACACCGTATAATTATCTGGAAAAGATATTTCAGATACCATTCACGCTCAGACCGATGACAGATGCAGGCTACCGTAAACTGGTTGAGAGTCTGTTTGATCCAACCAAAGCAAAGCGACTCCCGACATCCGAACCGGCTTCAGAACCGTTTGTGGTAGAAAGGGCCCAACAGCCTGATGACCATGCCGATGAACCAAAGGGGAATGGAGAAGGTGAGTCTGCGATGACAGCCGTTGCGGGTGAGGCCGGTGGCGCCACAGACGAAGAGGACAGCGAAGAAATAGCAGCAGATGACAAGAGCGAAGATAAATCGCAGCCAGAAAAAGATGAGAGCGTTATAACTGGTAAAGAAGCAAAACAAAACGACGCTGAGCAAAGTGCCGACAAAGATAATCAGGATGTTCGGGATGCCGAAGACGATGAATCCCCCCCCGATTTGACGCCCGAAGGGCTTACCCTGAGTGATCCCGAGAAAGAGCTTCTCGGAATGATGCGACCCCTGATTTCAACCCCGCGCTCTGCTAAACGGATGGTCAACATCTACCGACTGATGCGGGCGCCCCTGTCTGAGGTCGAGGTCAAGACCTTCACTGGCGCTGCCGATGGTAACCCGGAATATGTTGCGGTACAGATACTGCTCGGCATTCTTGTAGGGTATGCCGGAATGGCGGCCGAAGTATTCAGAACGCTGCAAACGACTAAAAAGAAGACTTTTTGGGAATTCGTAGAAGGGCTTCGTCCTTTAAAATCAAAAAGCACCAAATCCAACCAGCAGGTCAATGCCATCCGCAGTGGAATGAATTCAATCGAAGCCATCAGGTGGATCCAGTTTTGTGACTCACTTTTGAACTTGAAAACCCATATTGAAACCGATGGCAGCGACGAGTTGAAATCAGATCTGGCGGCAAGCGACTCGATAGGAGCTTACAAAAAATGGTTTGGGCCTGTGGCTCGCTATTCTTTTCGCACCGGGCACGTGGTGAGCACCATATCCCGAGGTGTCTTCTAGTAACATGCCCGCCTTCTGTGGAAGCGGCTTTCCAGCCGTGATGCGCTCTTTGAAAATTATCGCGGCTGGAAAGCCGCTCCCACAAACCCATTTTTTTTATTGAGTTAAAGTCAGTAGTTGGCCTATCGTATTAATAGCCTCTCAAGATCGAGCAGTTCACCCAGTTTGGTAATTACCGGTCCCGGATTCTCTATTTCAGGCCAATTACGCTGAACAGCATGGTGCTTGAGCCAAATGGCGTGCATTCCGGCATTTCGCGCGCCACAAATGTCGATGCGCCAATCATCGCCGATGTAGACCGCCTCAGATGGTAAAATCTCCAATTTCTCCAAACACTGGTGAAACGGCTGCGGATCTGGTTTGGGTGGTGTCCCGCCTTCGCCGGCCACGATAATAACGCTGAAGTAATTTTCCAGCTCCGGATAAAGGCTGATGCGGTGGGTTCCGGTTGCCTTTTGTCCCTGGGTATTGGTGATAAGAGCAATTTCATAATGGGCACGAAGGGAGTCAAGCACCCCGGTTGCTTCGGGGAATAAAGTGGTAAGATTTTTTACGGTTTCCCAGTACTCAGTTTCCCAACAGACCAGCAAAGCACTGTCGACAGCAACACAGTAGTAATAAAATACCTCCTGCCACAAAGAATTTCGGGAAAAGTTGGATCGATCATGAAATTCTTTGCGAAGCCGCCGGTAGATCGCCAAAAAGTCTTCTTTCACTGTCAACCCTAAATTAATAAACAGTTTGTTCTGGGCCTCTTTTTCGGCCATACGGAAACCGTTGGCCGAATCGACCAGTGTTTGACCAAAATCGAAAATGACTGCTTTTATCATGGTGCCTCGTGTTGCGGGTTGCGGGTTGCACGTTTCGGGTTACGGGTTGCGCAGTGCGCGTTCCGCGTTAAGGAACATTCCGTGCTAATTGACCGTCAAAAATAAAATCGATAACATTCCTTTCATCAATCCGAAATCGAGGTGACCGTTTCCCACGCCACTTTCTGCAATAATAATGCCTGATCCTTTTTCAGATCTACCCGTTTCTTACCTTTAAAGCTAAAGGTCCCCGGCAATCCTTCGGGACTGGTGTTGAACAGCACGGAATAAAACACACAGGCCGTCAGGTAGGACCCGACCGGATTGGCGTGGCGACCGTCAGGGTGATACAGCTCCAGAGCGGGTTCAATCCGATGGACGGATTCCCAGACAATGCCGACCGGCGCCAGGATTGCGCCGGGTCCTCGCGCCATCTTTTCGTAGGCATCTGCCAGAACCGCCTGGGTATCGGGCCGTGTGCGGTTGGCCCAGGTCATATAAAAGATTGTCCTGGCATCCTGTTTTCGAATTTCTGCATCCAGCAATCCGGCATGGCGCGCAAAAGAATCCGGCTCCTCCAATGGCCCGCCGCTGCGGTCCTGCAAAACCACATAGTCCCAATGCTTCCCTTTGATTGCATCCCGGCTTGCCGGATTTTTCCAGTGCCACTCGAGGCTGGCCCCTTCTCCGGTGCATTGATCCACGATCAGCTCAAAACCACGATCCTCGGCATCTACAAGCATCAAGAGCATCTGAGGCATATAGTTTAAATAAGTATGGCTGTTGCCGATAAATAAAACATTTATGGTCAATATAGAAAAAAGTTGGTTTTATTTAAGGATACTGGAGTAATGGATGCTGAATTGCAGTCTTTCTGCAGAACTCCAGCACTCCATCACTCCATTATTCCAGGTTTTGGTTTAGTCTCGGCCCCATCTTTGCAGATACTGTGCGCATAGATCTTCCGCTGTGGGGATGAATTCCTCCTTGGGAATTGACAGCAGGGTATAGTTGAGAAAATTCTCCCAGTTTATGTTGCCGCTGAAAATATTGCCGGCCCAGGAGCCGCAACCCAGGGTATCGGTTGTGGGCAGACCGGTGTTCCACCCCCCGCTGTTGGCATGGGCGTGGGGCATATTGCAGACAATCCGCCCCACATTGGCCCGCAGGGCGAGTTTAACCCGCTGCTCATCATTTTCGGTGTGGATGGAGGCCGAATGGCCTTCGCCGGAGAATTTAAGAATTTTCTCCAGACGATCCAGCATTTCATCAAAGTCGGTCCACTTCCAGACGGTGAGCACAAGTGATATTTTTTCACCCGAAAAACGGTCCTCGGGGCCTATCTTTTCGCCAACAACCATCAGAAAGCGGGTGCCTGCAGGAACCGTCAAACCCGCATTTTCAGCAATAAAGGCCACCGGCTTGGCCACAATTTCCCGGTTCAGATGGACCCCGTCCGGCCACATGTATTGGCGCAGTTTTTCACGCTCATCGGTATTACACATATACCCGCCCTCTGACTTCAGGGCTTCGATCATATCATCGTATATGCTCTCATACAGCGCTACCGCGTTTTCAGACGAACAGGATGCCGAATTGTTGGCAACCTTTGACAGCCTGATTTTGTGGGCAGCCGCCGGTAAATCAGCTGTTTCGTCCACTATCGAGACCACATTGCCGGCGCCCACCGTCTGGGCCGGCTTGCCGGAGGCATAGACGACCTTGACCAGAGCCGCCCCGCCGGTGGCAACGGCATAGTCGCAGTGGGCCATCAATTCAGAGGTTTTGGCATGGCTGGTCTTCTCAATGCACTGTACCAGGTCCACCGGTGCTCCGATTTTTTCAAGGGCCCGGCGCACGTGCTGGACTGTTTCGTAGGATGTTTTTTGGGTCCGCGGATGGGGCGATACGATCTGGGCGTTTCTGGTCTTCAACGTACTCAGGGCCAGGCAGCAGATCGTCGATTCCGGGTTGGTGCAGGGCACGACATTGGCAATTACCCCGATCGGTTTGGCAAACTTGCGGATGCCCAGGGCTTTATTTTCTTCGATCATGCCGCAGGTTTTGGCATCGCGCATATCATAGAGCGTGCCCAGGGTCTTATTCTTGATTTTATTCACTTTATCTGCGGCGTTGCCGATACCGGATTCATCCACCGCCAAATGGCCCAGCTTATGGCGGACATCTTCCCGCAAAAGCTCCCAGGCCACAGCCTGAACCATCTCGTCGACTTTTTCCTGGGGCCAGAATTCGATTTCACGAAAGGCCTTTCTGGCCCTGGCATACATTTCCTGAATATTGTCTTCCATAATGTCTTTGTCCTCCATAATTTATAGATAATTAAATTGGGTTGCTTTTTAATTCTTTGTGTTTGTCAATTCGTATTGGAATGATGGAATAATGGAACGATGGGTTTATTAAGGTTAATATCTTTTTTTATAATGGTATTATCCTTGCCTTTACCCATTATTCCAGTATTCCAACATTCCACTATTCCATTTGGGTGTTTTTAAAACCGATGCTTACAGCCTCGAATTTACTTTATCGGCAGCGTGTAGCCCATCTCCTTGAAAGCCTCCTTCGCAACAACGAAGAAATCTTCGATATCTTTGTGGGTAATCTGCCCCAGGTTGCACAACCGAAAGGTTTCCAGACCAAACATTTTCCCGGGATAGATTGTGAAACCGCGTTCAAAACAATAGTCATGGAGCTTGAAAAAATCGAAGCGGTCACCATCAGGTGCTTTAACGGTCACCACCAGATGACCCTGGATTTCTTTGTCGATCACCGTATCGAGTCCGATTTCACCCAGTCCCCGGTGGATGGCTTCCCAGCATTGGGTCAGGCGATCATAGCGAGCCTGCTCACCTTCTTGCTTGTATTCCTTAATAGCCTGCTGCAAGGCATAGATGACCTGAACCGGCGGGGTAAAATGCATCTCCCCGACCCTGTCAAAAAAATCATATTGCATGAAAAGATTGCAGTAATATGACCGCTTGGGATAATTTTTCGATTTTTCGATTTCATCTATTTTACCCACGGCCCAGGAAACACCGGTCATGCCGCACAGCCCCTTCTGGGCTGAAGACATGCAAAAGTCGATGTTCTCTTCTTCAAGGTTGATCGGAAGCAGTCCGTATGTTGAAATCGTGTCTGCCACAAACATACAGCCATTATCATGGGCCATTTTACCGATTTCCCGCACCGGGTTTAAAACCCCGGTACCGGTTTCGTGATGAGTGGTGGCGACCACGGCAATGTCTTTGTCTTTCTCCAAAGTATTTTTGACGACATTGAGATCGGGCAATCCAGTTGTCGAAAACTCCAGGTTGACGCAGGGGATGTGATAATATTCGGCAATCTCCACCATCCTGCTTGAATAGGCACCATTGTTGACCACACAAAGCTTTTTGCCCTCCGGAACCAGGGAATTTACGAGAACATCCTGTACGATTGTTCCCGAGCCGGTAAACAGCACCGCCGTGTATTTATCCGGGTCGGCGTGGACAACATTTACCAATTCCCTGCGGACCTCATTCATAATCTCTACAAATTCATTTTCCCGGGGGCATATATCCGGAACCACCTGGGCGTATTTAACCGTATCGGTGGTGGTTGCCGGACCTGGATTCAATAGCACATTGCGTTTAATTGGTTTTACGACTTCCATAGCTCACTCCTTTTGAAAATGCCTAAATTATAGTTTCAATAGGTTTCCGGTGTCAGTTTCTGAATTTCAGATGTTCTTCCTGAAACCTGGCACCTGAAACCTGAAACCATATTCTAGAGCTTCCCCACCTTCCTTATACCACTTTTTTTACTGGGATCCTCTATCTCCTCAACGATCGAATGTCCGCTGCCGACAATTTTCTTTCTTTCTTCTCGGGCCGCGACCCATTCGTCGACCGACTGGCAGATGCCCGACTTGGCGACCTTGCTGCGATCTTTCAGCGGCGGAACCGGGCGGTCTTCCGGACCATCATAAAACTCTTTGGGGGTCAGGGTCTGGCCGGTGCGGCAGTATCCGTCACGCTCAACTTCCTCAATGTAGTGGGCACCGGTGGCAAAAGCACGGGTGACCGCCAGAATGGCCCAGGTGGCTTCGGGCGAAAACCCGAGGTCCAGCATGGTGGCTCCGGTGGCACCCATCATATCCAGATCAACCGGTTCATCACTCAGCTTTTGAGCGGCTTTGACGATCTCTTTGGTAAACTCAATGTATTTTCCGGCCACACCTAGTTTTTCGGCCCGCGCCATCATGCGTTTGGCAGCCGGATCTTTGAGCATCAGATTGGAAACTCCCAGAGCTTCGTCATGAATATTCTCCTTTACCAGCAGTTCAGCAGCCTGCCCTAAGCTGATGCCTTCGGCTTCAGCTTTATTAAGATACTGCTCCAGGCGGTTGCCGAAAGCCGAATAGGCTCCGTAGGCATGCCCGAAGGCCAGGATGGATGCCCCGGCAGCCTGGGTCAAAAAAGTTTTGGACTTGGCCACCATGCGGGACATAACCGCCGGCATGGACAAGCCGTCTTCCAGGGCCAGGATCATGACATAATTAAGCATCTGCTCCTCCTCGACCAGAGGAATCCGGGCCTGATAGTCAATGAACAGCATATCGACGACACCGTAACCTTCCTCCATGACCTCGGTCGTGTCGTAACCTCTTGAAACAATCCGATGAACGTTTTTATAAGCGACTTCCGACACCCATTGAAAAGGTGCCCGCTTGGTGTCCAGGGGAACCGTTCCGTATTCACGCTTCATATAATCAAAGGGATTTTTCGGGCTGTCCAGGTTGCCGATTTCCCCTTTTTTCTCGTTTAACTCCGGCTTTTCCGTTAAATTACCCATTTTTTGTATTCTCCCTCCTCTTTCTGTTTCCTGGCATACTCCTGCCGGTCTTCCTGTTTGGGAACGATCCTGTCTTCGGGGCCTAGATATTTGATCATGGACAAATCAATCATCTGCACCATCGGCTCATTTCTGGAAGCACCCCAGGCCCGTCCTTTTTTCATATTGAACAGGGCATGGGCGGCACAGCTGAACCCCCGGCAAACACTGCCGAGACACCAGCCCGCGTTGGGAGAAAACCCGATTTCCATCAAAGCCGTATTGCCGGAGCCTACCACGTTGACGCCGACATAGGAGCGTCCCTCTTTTTTGCGGCGGGCATGAAAATGCTTTTCGAGAGCCCTTTGAAACTCGAGGTAGACACCCTCGATTTCCAGCTCTTCCTGCCGGAGGTGAATCGGTTCCGCCCGGGGATCGCTGTCGATGTGCTGGGGCTGCCCCATCCCCATAACCGGTCTTCCGGCATCCATGTATTCATCAACCAGGGTCTTGGCCATTTCGTCCACGGTCTTGCCTTCTTTTTTGGCGCGCTCGAGGTATTTGTTCAACATATAGCCGTGGGCGGCCCCCGGTCCGTGAACCCCGCCAAAAGTCGAAACAGCCGCTGCAACTGCGCAGGGCAGATTCGGCCGACCGGCGCTCACCCCAATAGCGGCTACCGCCGAGGGCGACATGGAGTGCTCCATAAATACACCCATCTCATATTTGAGCATCTTTTCTTCTTCTGCGGTCGGGATGCGGTTTTGATACATCACAAACAATGCATCACAGAACGAGTAGCCCTCTTCCGCCAGCTCGCTTAAATCATATCCGCGCATGACGGTTTTTTCTTCCGTCTTGTAAGAAATGGCCGTCTTTCTGTGGATTAATGGTTCCCTGTCCATTATTTCCTCCTGTTTTTTTATAATTGTTTGAGCTTAAAAAAGTTCGGATAAACTGAATTTTAATTCAACTGATATATAAGTCAAAATAATAATTATCATGTTTTCCATAATTTAAGGTTATCTTACGGACTCAGTCTGGTCTGCCAATTTTTGATATTTCTGGAATTCTGTGGTGTATCCGTTATGAGGAATTAGACGGGTAAGATCGTCAGGGGCAAAGGACAAATCCTTGAATAGCCTATTCTCTATTTCTTTGGTTTTCTGCCAGAGCAGATAAATTCGCTCCCGATGGGCCGGTGTCTCCGCATATCTTTCCACGATATATTCCATGCGTCGGTCAAGGACGACGATTTCATCATGCATAACCCGTTTATCGGCATAATTGAGAACTTCAGCTTCGGAAATGGTCCTGGTCTTAGAATATTTATCCAGCTTGACATGCTGCCGGATAAGATTTCCGATTTCCGGATATCCACGGTCGCTCACATACTCGGCGCCGGTCAGAGCGTGATCTTCCCGGGTCGCAAAGCTTCGGGTTTTGGTGATATCATGCAGCAGGGCGGCTGACCGGATTCGATCATGGTTAAGTTGATTTTGATGCTTATTTAAATGATCGGCCAGAAAGGTGGCCACGCGGCAGACCTGCAGCGAATGGATCACGATGTGATCCATCATCTTCATTTCGCATATCATCCGGTAGCACTGGTTTTTCGAGGGGACCTGGTTGTCCATTGTTCAATTATACCGCTTTTCAAAAATATGTTTCAAAATACCGAAGGTTGGCATAAGTGGTTGTAGAAAAAAACGCTCAAAAAGCGTATCGTTTTTTAACAACCACTTTATACCGCTTTTCAAAAAAGACCCATAATACAGAAGGCTGGCATAAGTGGTTGTAGAAAAAAACGCTCAAAAAGCGTATCGTTTTTTAACAACCACTTTATATCTCCCGTATGTTAAAAAATTGTCTGTTTTTAATGAGCCGCTGATGATGAATTGTCAATCTTTTATTACATTCTTCCTGCATTGACAAATTCTAACCTGCTCAGTATTGTTTCATTTTCTAACGAATCAGTAATGATACACGGCGCCACAATTAGCGGAGAGATAAATTTGAAAGTCATTATCGTCAGGGAGGTCTCCCTAAAAACCGAAAATATGATGGCGGCCCAGTTTCCGGAGGAATGGGAAATCGTCACTCTGGGAAACAAAGACTTAATCAGTGAAATCAGGGATGCGGATGTCATCATACCTGAGGGTGCGGTGATCGGTGCCCGGCTGTTGGAGCATGCCAAAAAGCTTAAGTTGATCCAGACCGGTGCCGGCTATGACAATGTCGATATCAAAGCCTGCACCGAACGGGGTATCTATGTGGCCAATGCGGCCGGCATCAATTCCCGGGCGGTGGCCGAGCACGTGTTTGCTTTCATCCTCTGCTGGCATAGAAACATCATCACACTGGATGGGGTCCTAAAAAGCGGCAAATTTCCCGTGGATTACGAAGGCTCTGAACTGTCGCAAAAAGTAATCGGCGTTGTGGGACTGGGAAACATCGGCAGGGAAGTCGCCCGGTTGGCAGGTGCCTTTAATATGAAGGTCCTCGGTTACCATTATCGGCAGACCCGGCCCGCGAGCGATATCAATGTTGTCGAGTTGCACACCCTTCTAAAACAATCTGACATTATCACACTGCATGTGGCCTTAAACAGACAAACGCACCACATGATCGGAGAGCAGGAATTGGAGTTGATGAAACCGGATGCCTTTTTTATCAACACCAGCCGGGGTGCTGTGGTGGATGAATCGGCGTTGATCGCTTCATTACAACAAAACCGGATCGGCGGGGCCGGCCTGGATGTTTATGAAACAGAGCCATTGCCAGGAGACAGTTCCTTGCGGAAGCTGGACAATGTGATTCTGTCGCCCCACGCCGCGGGTGAACCGGATGGCGTATATTTTCACAAAAGACGTTTCCAATTCTTCGCCGCAAACATTCGACGGGTATTTGACGGCAAGGCGCCGCAAAATGCATTGAATGAAGTCCCCGGGCTGAAATCTGAAGCGGATTGGTTGATACCCGCGGTCATCCTGCCCGAAGGCTATAAAGGCAAGGTTCTTATGGTATCAGTCAGCGGCAGCGCGATCAAAAACGCCGTCCTGCTGCGCTCCGGAGACCTCTGGCACAGAGAGATTCTGCGCAACACCGAAACCGAAATCAAAAGCCGCGGATTCGAAAATGCGCTGGTCCACGAGCTTGGAGGGGCCCTGGTTCGTTTCGAACCGGATGGTGCCATAACTATTTACGGCTCCAGCCAGGAGTTCGGGGCCTGCGATAAAGATTTTGCGGCGGAAATGATCAAAAAAGAATTTCGGGAAAGGACCGTTAAAATTAGAGATTGAATATTGGGCGTGAACTATTGTTGCGACGGGTGCAAATCCGATTGTTGACACCCGGGGGCGGCGGCGCCTATATATAGCGGTTGTCAAAAAAACGTTCCGCTATTCGAACGTTTTTTTCTACAACCCCTTATACCAGCCTTTCGTATTTCGGAACTTTTATTTTTAAAAAGCGGTATAAAACCTATCCGGAAACCAGGCCGGACATCTTTGCCCCTTAACGCCAATATCGATTAATTCTAAAGTTCGGGTATAGTCGCCTCATGATCACAAAAGACCTTATACTGGCCATCGATAACGGAACCCAGAGCTTGAAGGCCCTGATATTCGATCTTGAAGGTCAACTTTTGTTCAAGGAGATGGTGCCGTTTACCCCGTACTTCTCCGATCAACCCGGCTGGGCCGAGCAAGATCCGGCAGTTTTCTGGCAGGCACTGTGTCAGGCCTGTCAGATGTTATGGCAACGCAAGGATGTGGATAAAAATAGAATTGCCGGTGTCGCCTTAACCACCCAGCGGGCAACTGTCGTCAATGTGGATCAAAAGGGCAACCCCCTGCGGCCGGCTATCCTGTGGCTGGATCAGCGCAAGACCTACGGGCTGCCGCCGGTGGCCGGTATATGGGGCGCCATTTTCAGTGTTGCCGGCCTGCGCAAAACAGTCGCCTATCTTCAGGAAGAAGCCGAAGCAAACTGGATTCGCACCTACCAGCCGGAAATCTGGAAAAAAACCCACAAATACCTGCTGCTGTCCGGATACCTGACCTATCGCCTGATCGGCGAATTCGTCGACTCGGTCGGTTCTCAGGTCGGTTACATCCCGTTTGACTACAAGAGACAGCGCCTGTCGGCGAGCTGGGACTGGAAATGGCGGGTCTTACCGTTTGAGCCCGCCCTGTTACCCGATTTGAAACCACCGGGACAAATTTTAGGCGGCATTACGGCCGCGGCATCTGAAGCAACCGGAATCCCCGAGGGATTGCCTCTGGTGGCCGCCGCCGCCGATAAAGCCTGTGAGGTTATCGGTTCGGGCAGTCTCGAGCCCCATATCGGCTGCCTGAGTTACGGCACCACGGCGACCATCAATGTCACCCATAAAAGATATATTGAACCGATTCCGCTCCTGCCGGCTTTTCCCTCGGCCATTCCCGGATATTACGCGGTCGAAGTGCAGGTATATCGGGGTTACTGGATGGTTAACTGGTTTAAACAGGAATTCGGCCACCCGGAACTGCAGGAAGCCGCTGAACAGGGATTGGAACCGGAAGCGCTCTTCGACAGGCTGGTGGACGACATCGCCCCGGGGTCAATGGGGCTGATACTTCAGCCGTACTGGACCCCGGGCCTGAAATCCCCGGGCCCGGAAGCCAAGGGCGCCGTCATTGGTTTTGGAGATGTCCATACCCGCGCCCATCTGTATCGTTCCATTTTGGAAGGCCTGGCCTATGCTCTGCGCGAAGGCAAAGAACGCATCGAGCGCCGCAGCGGAACACCGATTACCAGCCTGCGGATCTCGGGCGGCGGCAGTCAGAGTCGCAACGCCATGCAGCTCTCCGCCGATATTTTCGGCCTGCCGACGGCAAAACCGCACGTTTATGAAACCTCCGGTCTGGGCGCTGCCATTGATGCAGCGGTGGGCCTGGGCCTGCACGAAGATTTCAAATCAGCCGTAAAAACCATGACCCATGTGGGTGAAGTCTATGAACCGGATCAAAAAAACCAAAGGCTCTATGACGCACTCTACCATGATGTCTACAAAAAAATGTACAAGCGTCTTAAACCCCTGTATGAGCGCATACGGAAAATTACCGGCTACCCCAAATAGCTGCCGCAGGTCTGAAATGGATCGCCCATTAACGGGCGAGATCCAACATCAGTAAGAGCAATTGCTCCGTTATCGCCGCTGCCAGTTTTGCAGGCGAACAGGATCAATGGGAATAACAGGAACAGCAAAACAACTGCAGCATTTTTTGCCTTTATCTTCATAATCTATCTCCTGGGTCTCTATGAGGTTATGTACACCTTATACACAAGTTAAGATTCATACATATTCGACTTGATCCGCGAACGGATTAGTGTGGTTAATATTATGAGCCGCCCAAAAACCGTTATCGATGGAAAGTATCTTGCATATTATGAGCCAATATTAATAGATAAATGGGTCGCCGAGCTAAAAATAAAAAAATGAGATATTATCAGTATATTAGAAAAAAGAAGGCAAAATTTTTCAGTCTGAAGAGTTTGTTTTACTCCGGCTGCCCACCCAGTTAGCCAATTGGCTGACCATTGACCGCCAAATTTCTAGGCAATCGGTTTAAAAGCAATTGCGATAAAAGACATAGCGGAAGGAAATTCTGAAATTTAACTAGAAGCTATCTCAAAAAGTCTATTGGCCAACCCTTCAGAGGCGGATTAAAATCAAAATTCTGTTTTTTTGATAACTTAAAGTACGCTTTTATCAAATCAGGTCGGCTAATTTCTGATATCTTTCGAGTTCGGTGGTCTATCCGTTATGAGGAATTAGACGGGCAAGATCGTCAGGGGCAAAGGATAAATCTTTTCCAATTCTTCGCCGCCAACATTATTTTTTCAGGGATATCCCAAAGTTCTGATAAGTTTACAGTATCTGAAATTTGGAAAGCACAAATTTATTGCAGATACTTAAGCATGATATCTGCAATTGAATCTCATTTGCGATGAGTTGGAGGTACCAGTAATCTGCTATTCAAATGTCAGGCTCTCAACAATCGATGCAATTTTTTCTGGGTTTCGTCCGGTATTGATAACAAGATAGACACATTTTTTATCTCTGTATGAAGATACGACCAGCGATGTCAATTTAATATAATCGTAATATGTCCATTTGATATCTGTCCTGTATGCGCGTGAGCCACAATTCAAAGTTATTTCCTTATTGGCAATAACCTCAGCATCAGAACCTATGCCTTGAAGATATTCCATATACCATCTTGGTCCAAAATCCTCTAATTTGATCTTATCCGGAATGTCAATTATAGATGCTTCAAATTTTGCCTCGTTCGGTGTTTTCATTCTCATGATCTGCCATTTTGAGGTGGTACTAAGTTTTTTACTTCCAACAGGATACTCAAACTTAAATTTTGGAGATTTAGCTCGCCGGAATATACCGTCCTTTGCTATACCCTCTTCTCTGGAGACCCAGATAAAACTATCTGAAAAAGAAGTGGACACGCTTTTTACCAATTGATCAAGTCTTTCGGCTTCTCTCGTATTTGCTGGCAATGACTCAGAAGATACAACCGCCGGAAATATATATTTCATCGTTAATTCAAGCGGAAGAGAAGTTTTCCCGACGGGTAAGTCACCGGTAAATACCACAACCATATTCATCTCTGTTGCCACCATAATATACTGACCTCTAGAGCCGATAGCAGAATAATTGCCGTCATCATCCACCCACCATTGATACCCGTATTGCTGAGCTGGTTTAGCTTCAATATGTCCACGCGTTGATTTTTCTACCCAAGAACTCGACACAAGTTGCTTCTTCTCCCACCTTCCCTCATTGAGGTAAAGCCATCCGATTTTGGCCATGTCATGGGGTTTTAACCACATCCGACCATATCCAACATCAATACCCTGCGGGCTTTTTTCCCACTCAATTTCTGAAATACCAAGGGGAGTGAATAGATTCTTTTCAGCAAATTCTCTGGTTTTCATTTTCGTTGTAGTGTTGATGATTACCGATAAAAGATGTGATAAGCCGTTGCAGTACTCGAATTTACTACCTGGAGGACGGACCATCGGTAGATTAAGGACATGTTGCCCCCAATCACCGCTGCGCCTCATTTCGAATAATCCTTTCCAATTGTAATGATGAGAGTCCCTGCAATCTAAACCAGAGGCCATAATCAACAAGTGCTCAAGTGTTATTGACCTTTTATTGTCACCTAAGCTATCAATTATATTATGCGGTAATAATTCAACAATAGGTTGATCGACACTTTTTATATACCCTCTATCAATCGCTATGCCTACCAGGATCGACATAATACTCTTTGTACAGGAACGAATGATGTGTCTCTGGCCTTTTGAAAATGGGTAAAAGTAGGCATCAAGAACCATGTAACCATTGCGGATTATTGATATGCTATCTATGTTGTAACCTTTAATTTTTATCTCTTCAATCATATTGGCAAGCACTTGAGATTGTATGCCCTGTTCCTCAGGAGTGGAGGTCTGCCACCCATTTGCGGGGTAACTGTTAACGGCTGCGGGCGAGAGTGAGTAGGAAAATGTAGTAATCAAAAAAGCAAGAAGGGTGTAAAATAAAATGTACCATTTATCTTGAATCAAATTCATGGTTCCCCCCTTGGGCAAATATTAGACGATTGCAGATACATGGAGATAATCGGCAGAAAACCACCTATTTAAAAACCTGTGATTTCATAAAATATCACAATTTAGGCCATATCTTAGATATGTAGATGAACTGAACCGCTTCGCGGAGAACGCTAACCCACCGAAGTCCTATTAATACACAAATCAACTTTATCCTCCTGGTCCAAGCGATATTGGTTTATAGTACCTCCCAGTAAAACGTCGTATTTTATTAACTTTTTACCAAGGAGGTATCATCATGACCAGTGACCTGAAAACCCAATTTCTCAACTTCATGACCGTACAACGATTTTCCGATCACACAAAAAGAAGCTACGTAACCGGTGTTAAACTTTTAACCAAATATTACATGCAATCGCCCGACACCTTGAGCAACGATCAAATCCAGGACTATATCCGCTTTCTACTTGAAGAGCGCAAATTGTCCTGGGGCACCTGCAACGCTTATTTGTCCGGCATCGTCTGCTTTTACAGGCATATATGTAAATGGGATGATACCCAGTTTCAAATCCCGCCCCGGCCCCGTGTTAAAAAACTGCCGAC
>Ga0075305_1000097_pt1 | contig 16261 bp, 19 predicted proteins | sample Joice_CattailNLB_2_FD_120071 | JGI IMG/M metagenome (GOLD analysis project Ga0075305, IMG submission 120071) | Natural and restored wetland microbial communities from the San Francisco Bay, California, USA, that impact long-term carbon... | ecosystem: Environmental > Terrestrial > Soil >...
CTAACTTTAGCCCGGTTTCAATTTTTTTCCAGAGTTCGCCGAGGCCGTAAAATTTTTCGACTGTTTCATCAACGTTCTGCATGCTGCTTTTCCTCCGGTCCAGTTTCAAAAACCCACCATCGTTTCTGCCACCAGTCGATGCGAATCGTCAGCAGAAGCAATCGGAAAATTCTCCACATCGAACCCAGCCGCTGTTGTGGCGATTCCCTTCGGTCTGGGTCACGTGGAATATGCCACCGGGATTCTGCAGGCGGCGATGCCGGCCGCCATCCTGGTCTCCATCATTGCCATCGAGCATGACGTGGTTCCCGGGTTTGTCACGACCACCGTATTTTTCTCCACCCTGCTGAGTCTGCTGACCCTGACGCTTTTACTCACCCTGATCTGATTTTTCGACAGGTTATACCGCTTTTCAAAAATAAGTTCCAAAATTCGGAAGGCTGGTATAAGGGGTTGTAGAAAAAAACCGGCACATAACGGATCGTTTTTTTGACAACCCCTATATGCGGCGGATTATATCCCTACCGAACATCTGAGGGAAATCACAGCGATATGGCGAAATCCCAATCCATTTTAAGCGCCAGCCAATGTGGAAGAAGCATTATTGACCGCGAAAAATCCAGGCCAGCGTTTTCGATATGATCCCTAATTGCCATTGAAAACGGACTTGTCGCCGTCACAACGGCCGTGAGCTTCATCGGAGCGTCTTCGGTAGATTCCGGATCGGTTGCGGCGCTGCAGGACAGGGGATGCGAACTGACAAAATGCGTTCGACACACGACGGGCCTCACGGAATAGGCAATGCAGGTGCCATTTACCAGCAGGGGGCAGCAAGGTTCATAGTTGGAAAGATCAGTCTGCGCATCGATGTCGGCGGACGGGTATCTGCCCGGCCGGGAATTGTCCCATTCATGCCATTGCAGCGTTCGCATCCGCAGGGCGTTTATCTGATCTGTTGACAATTCCCGCCTGACATATTGCGCCAGGTTGTGGGCTTCTGCAATGTTGGTAAGGATATGTTGCCGGCAACAGTGACAACAGCCCAATTTACAGGATGCAATAATGCCATATTCGCTACGCAGCCGATCCAGTCCGGACGCAGCTGCTTTATCCACGGAAGAATACACGCCGTTGACGAAGTTCTCTTGGGGTGTAATCGGGATATCGGCCCCGAATTTTTCAGGGCCCATACCAAAATTGCTATTTTCAATCGAGTACATCATTCTATTTCTTCCGCTTATCGCGAAGATAAAGGGCCTTTGACTTGGTGGCGCCTATTTGCCTTGCTTCTATATCAAAAAGCTTAGTTGCCGAAACCAACTCGCCCAACCGTACATACCCGTAATTGCGCGGGTCAAATTCGGGTGCTTGTTTCGCAATTCTACTGCCGACAGGTGCGAGATGAGCCCACCCACTATCATCGCAGGACGCCTCCACGGCATTACGTAACAGGTTTACCAGTTTTGCATCTTGTTTTAACTCGCTGCTGGACTTTTTGGCAATCGCTGCACTCTCATCAGTCTTCGCACGCAGGACCTCTGTGTAAATGAATTTGTCACAGGCTGAAACAAAAGGAGAAGGGGTCTTTTGCTCACCAAAACCGTACACCAATAATCCCGACTCTCTAATTCTTGAGGCCAGTTTGGTAAAATCACTATCACTGGTTACGATACAGAACCCATTAAAGTTACCGGTGTACAATAAATCCATGGCGTCAATAATCATGGCGCTATCTGTGGCGTTTTTTCCTTTTGTGTAGGCAAATTGCTGCATCGGCTGAATAGAATGTTGCAGCAAAACCTCTTTCCATCCTTTCAGGCCAGGCCCCGTCCAATCGCCATAGATCCTTTTGACGCTGGCTGTCCCGTAATTTGCAATCTCTACCATTAAACCATCTACAATGCGTGGCTGAGCATTATCCGCGTCAATAAGAACTGCTAACTTGTCGGTGTTTTCCATAGTTTTGTCCTTTCGCAACAAACTCGCCATTGGATTGATCTGCACCTACCGCTAAACTCAGGGCAGCCTGTATATAACCCCGCCCCAGGTGAGACCTGCGCCGAGGCCGATGAACATGACATTGTTCCCGGACTTCAGCATGCCTTTCTCCATCAGTTCATCCAGGGCGATGGGAATCGTGGCTGCGGTGGTATTTCCATATTGCTGAATATTATTGTAGACCTTTTCCTCTGGGAGCTGCATGCGATCCCTGAAAGCGTCATTTATGCGCAGGTTGGCCTGGTGGGGAACGACCATGTCCAGTGCTTCCAGTTGAATACCGGCTTTTTCCAGCAGCTCCCCGGCGACTTCAGGCAGTAAGATGACTGCCAGTTTGAAAACGGTTCTTCCGTCCATGTAAGGGAGAAACTTTTGTTTGGCCAGGACCTCGGCATTCATGACCGGGCCGCTTTTTTGCGCCGGGATGCCCGCTCTCAAAACATCGGCATAATTTCCATCAGCATGAAAGACAGAGGCCAGAATACCCGTTTCTTCGTCTGTCTCCTGGGCCTCAATGCAGACGGCACCTGCACCATCGGCAAAAATAACGGCTGTATCGCGATTCTGCGTGGTCAGTTCCAGAAACCGGCTCTGGGTTTCGGCCCCGACCATCAGGATTTTTTGCGCCTTGCCGCTCTGGATATAGGCATCACACAATTCCAATCCATGCAGAAAACCGGTGCATTGTTGGCGAATATCAAGCGCCGGGACTTTTTTAGCCCCCAGTTTATGTTGCAGTATGACACCTGAACCGGGTATATAAAGATCCGAGGTCATGGTGGCGAATACAATCAGATCAAGATCGGTGGGTTCCCAAGCGGCTCTCTCAAGGGCGATCTTTGATGCTTCCAGTGCCAGGTCTGACGTTCCCACGTCATCGCCTTCTTTTACCCAGTACCGGGCCTCAATCCCCGTGCGTTGCCGGATCCATTCATCTGAGGTATCCAAAATTTTGGCTAAATCGTCGTTGGATACATGATGATCCGGTACGAACCTGCCCGTGCTTCTAATAATTGATCTTTTCATAATTTGGTGATAACCCCTTTGTCTTCTATAGCGAGCCTGAAGAGCCCTGTCCCGTTGATAAGAAGCTTTTTTTCATACTTTTCCCCAGACTGATTTTGTCCAGCTTATCTTGTTTTTGCATCCCCCACAATATTTTTTCGAGTATATCCCAATGATAAGCACCTGATTGTTGGACATGAATGGTTAACAAATTGTTTTCAAACCCATCTCAATTGACTTAAAAATGAGAAACATGCTATAAAAACGGCAAATACAAAGAATGCACGAATCCAAACTCATGAGGTTGCCATACGCTGAATTTCGAAAACCATGTTTCTGCTGTCGAGACGTGGTTTTTTTATTAAGGTTCAAACAACAAACTTTTGGCGCAGAGCGAGATATGATCATGCTGAAGAGATTGTATCGGATGGCTTCTTTGCTTATGCTGGTCGGCCTGATGATGACTCCCGCGGCTGTTGCTGCGGGGTCCGCCCAGGCCTATAGGCAACAGAACGGGCTGCTGGCCTACGCCCCGCCCGCCTGGTTATTAGAGGGGTACTTCATTGCCCGCGAAAAAAATCCGGCTTACGTTTTCGGGCCGGTGCAGGATTTCGTTGGCACTCTCAGCGGAACCCCCACATGGTTGATCGAAGACCTGGAATTAAAGCGCCTGGAGGAGGCCTCCGCTGAAGGAAAGAAACCCGAATATACGTTGTTTCTCGAGATTGTCTCACCTGAGAGTACAAAGTATTGGGTTTTTGTGGTGTTGCCTCATGCAAGCGCAAAGGATTGGTTCGACGCCCGTCGGGCATTTCATGGGGGAAAGGCCGAGGCTTATTACGGCGAAACCCGCAAGGAGCTCGAACGCGCCCTGGGCCAGGGCCTTAAAATCAAAGCAGAGCTTCGCTTTTTGATAGAGCAGGAAGAAACCAGTTTGCAGGTCCCCGAGGACGTGATCATGAACAGATACAAAGTCCGACCGGTTTTCGACCTCAGCGCGGGCCGCAGGCTGATTCCGGCCGCCAAAACCGAGTAGTGCCTATCTAAGGAGGAATGAATAATGTCATCTTCCAGGAAAAAAAGCGGCGAACTTGATCGCCGCAACTTCTTTAAAAAAGCAGCCGCCATCGGATTGGGGGCCACGGTGGGTGGCGCCTCTTTCTGGCAGTCTCGTCAGGCCTCGGCCGCGGTCACCCTGCCCCAGGAGCCGGCACCCCGTAGGCCTTTCGGCCGGTCAGGCGTAATGGTCTCCTCACTTTCACTGGGCGGAATGTTCGACATTCTGAACAACCGTCTGATGCTTGCCAAAGCACTTGATTGGGGCATCAACTATTGGGACACTGCTGAAGGATATGGCGGAGGCCGCAGCGAGGAGGGCATCGGTCGCTGGTTCGCCCGTAATCCGAATACCCGCGAACAAGTTTTTCTGGTAACCAAGCTTTCCCCGAGAAGAGGCACCGATTTTACGCCCCGGCTCGAGGAGAGTCTGAAAAGGCTGCACACCGATTACATCGACCTGTTTTTTGTGCATGGAATCCGCGGCATCGATGAGATGGAAGCCAGTCTGGCAGATTGGTCACAAGCCATGAAAAAGGCCGGCAAAATAAGGTTATTCGGCTTCAGTACCCATTCCAACATGGAAGCGTGCCTCGAGGGAGCAGCCGAGCTGCCATGGATAGACGGCATCATGTTTACTTACAACTACCGTCTGATGCACGAATCCCGCATGAATGCGGCGGTTGATGCCTGCCACCGGGCCGGCATCGGCCTGACGGCCATGAAGACCCAGGGCGGCGGCCCGCTCAGAAGCGACAGCGAATCTGAGATTGAAATGGCGGGCCGCTTTATGCAGAAAGGATTTACAGAGCATCAGGCCAAGCTCATGGCCGTCTGGCAGGATAAGCGTATCGCCGCCATCTGCTCTCAAATGCCCAATCTTACCATTTTGACCACTAACGCGGTCGCGGCAGTGGACCATACCCGCCTTTCCCGGGCAGATCGTGCGATGTTGGCCCAATACGCCCAGGAAACCGGCAGCGACTACTGCGCCGGATGCGGCCGTCTCTGTTCTGAGGCTCTTGCCCAAAGGGTGCCGATCAACGATGTCATGCGATGCCTCATGTACTTGCATTCCTACCAGGATCTCGGGCTGGCACGTTCCTCCTTCGAAACTTTGCCGGCTGAGACAAGCGCGCTTTTGACTCAATTGGACTTCAGCGAAGCAGAAAAGTCATGCCCCCGCAACCTGCCGATCGGAAGCCTGATGCGGGAGGCTGCGAATCTGTTGGCCTGAGTGCAGTAAAATACCGGCACTGTCGAAGAAGCCCCGGGTTGCAGGAAACGGAATTCGCCCAAAATCTTCTGAGCAATTCCGTATGCCTTAATCGGTCCAAAATCAAAATAATCAGAACAAAGATATCCTATTGCCAGGACGTCAGGGTTCATCCCATGACTCATAATATTGGTAACAATATTGAATGGTTGTGAGGAAGAGCAACAACAGTGGCAAACTCGGGTCAAGAGCAAACCCGAAATGCGGAACTGCCAGTTCTGATGTCATTTCCCCTAAAATTCCGTATCATCCTGGAAATATTCTGAAAATATTTATGGCACATATTTTGCTGTATTTGAAGCACGAGGCACTCAAGATGAGATCGATGCACATACCCCAATCTAAAGGAGAACCGGATCATGTTGAACAGAAAACCATATGTCGAAAACCATAAGAACCTTGCTGAAAGCAAATTGGCAGCCCGCTTGGAATTCCTCAAATCAAAGGGAATGACCGCAGTACAAATTCAAAGGGATGCCACACTAAAGCACATTAAGGCGGAGATGCGCAAGGCAAGGAATCAACTGGCAGATATTGCAAAACTTGAATCACAGATCGCCCAGAAGGCTGAAATCAAGGCTCAAAAATTAGCGGCCCCGAAGACCGATCATCCCCAACACAAACGATCTGTTTCAGATCCGGAGAAAAAAAGAGCCCAACGAGAAAAGAAGCGTGCCGCCGCGACAGCAGAGACCGAAGAATAGAACCCTGATGGATCGCAAACAAAATGGGATAGGTTTTTTATCTTTTTTTGCTCAACTAGGTGAGAACACCGTCTAGGTCTGCAAAAGAGCAGATTGGACAGCTAATAAGTAACTTACTCAAGTTTCGCACCCTTTAAACGGTGCGAAATTTGTTTAGGAACTTGGGAACTTGACCCAAATGAAAAAGGCACCGAGTTCACCGGGGGCCGGCAGTTACGGCGATCCGATGCAACGGCTCGTTAGAGTCTTACTACCGAACTCCCCGCTCTCTCGAGCTTGCGAATCCACATCTCGGTGAGAATACGCAGCTCTTCCGCTGCATTTGCCGCAGAGTCTTCGGCATGCGCAAGTTCGTCGAGGACCTCAAACTCAAAAGACGATTCTCCAAACGATTTCCACTCACCAAGCAACTCTGTGTTTCGATGACTTCCAAACTTCAGTTCTGTTTTTTGTCTATTAATTCTTGCCTGCAAGTCCGTACTGTATCCGACGTATGATTTGCCGTTTCGTCTATTGCGGATTCTATATATCCCCATCGGCCGTTTGGCCTGCTTGTAATCTTTCTTTGCTTCCGATCTGTCCATACTGTTCTTCCTTTTTGCCTCTAACGATGTTTTCAGGGGCGCGCAGCAGTTTGCGCGTCCCTAGCAAAACGTGGTTAGGCTTATGCCTGTTCATTCTTCTGCCTCTTCGCCACCACCACCGCCTCCGATATAGTTATGGGAAGAATTAAGAACCGACAGTTTGAACTCCTCAGCCCGAGTCAGTTCTCGATCCAATAACCGTGCGACTTGATATTGATAAGGCGGTCCGTCGTTTTCTAATGCAAGAAGTGTTACGAGTTCAATGGCTAAAGATTCTTTGTCGCTTTTATCAAAACGAAACAAAATTGACTTTAGAATGGTCTCTTTATCGTCGTTGTTTCTATTCATACAAACCTCCTCAAGTTATTGTGACATATCCATATAAAGCGATAAAGACAGCTAATATAATAATAGCAGCGATAAGGCTGTACCAACTGTAGCGAACCCAAATAGCTTTCTTGTCGTTAATATCGCTATTCTGTTCAAGAGCTATTGCATAGCTCATAGCAGTGGCCCTATAAAATGCAACTTCGTTTTCGCTTATTAAATAATCAGATTCCGGGGCGAACAAACTTGAAATAAAATTCTTTGGATGTTCTTCCTTATAAATTTGGAGCTTAATAGATTTTAAAACTGAGAAAAGGGCTCCCAACAAGCAAATAGCTAATATGCAAAGCACACCATAGAGGGGCCAGGCGATAAAGCTTTTAAAGCTGGAATTGCTTATTATGTCTTTAAGATTCTTGAAAAAATCTAACTTAAAATATATTACTCCAAGCATCAGAGTAACCAACGATAAAATCATTTGAGCTTTTCGCTCAAGAGTTTCCTTACGTTCTCGTTCCCGCTCAAATAATTCCTTGCAGTATTGGTATCGAGTTTTCTCAAATGAAACAGATTGATTGTTTTGGTGAGCATCGGGCATTTGAATCCACCTATTTAAAAATATTGTTAAATTGCTATTGAGAGAAAGCACAAGGTCGCGTCTTAAATATTAGCGGATAATCAGCAGGTTATGTTGCCTGCGATCCTTTTCTTTTCCATTTATCAGGACAAGGAAGTTCCTCCTTTGGTAAGCCCGGATACACCAAATGCAACTATGCAGATATAGGGGGCTGTAAAATTATGGACGTCCCTAAGGTTCCTATGAATTTGCCTTGCTGGGAATCATTTCTCTGTTTCCGTGAGAACCAGTGTCATAGATAGCGGCGCGCTCATGGATTGATCGTATTTATAAGCGTTTACCGTGTGCCCGAGATTCTTCTCCATCATCCCTTTTATTTCCATTACCTTGGTAAAATCATCTTTATTAAAATATATGTAGCTTGGAGTGTTCCGCTCTTTTTCCAAAGGCGGATAGCTTGAGGCAGGCTGAAGATTGACCAAATAAGCTTGCTTCGTCAAAAAGTTGCTTAATGCATATGCGCTTTCCTTGCGAGTCGGAAAATAATAGACAGTTATCTGAAATGGTTCCGCGTTCTGATTTTCGACATTCTTTTGAGGTCCCTGAGTGTCTCTCATTATTTCTGGAGGACGAGCTGGATTATCAACAGGGAAAATCTTATCCCAGTTGCCAAAGATGGCAGCTCCTATCACACCGACCAGGCTAATTATTGCGATGGTTATTTGAACTTTATAGTTTTTTGTATCTTCACCCATTATGTCTCCTCCAAATTTCAAAGTTGCGGGCCCAACGTCCCGGGAAGAGCTGCACGCCGCTGTGCCGTGGCGAAGCTCTTCAGAGCGAAGACTGGTCAGCCCCACCGCTTCCGTAACTGGGGTTGGATCAAGCTACTCTGTTTATATTCAATGACCAAATGCACCCATTTTTTCCCTTAGGGTGCCGGCGTTTTAGCCGGCAGCAGTTGCTGCACCAGCCTATAATCACCCCCCTTGATTTCCAGAAGGGTGACGGCTTTTACCGGGATCTGGCTGCCGGCCGGATAACCCAGTTGGCCCGTTACGCCGTCGAACCTGCGGATGCTCGCCAAGGCGTCAAGAACGGCTGCCGGGTCGGCGCTTCCAGCCTGGCGAATGGCGGTTAAAAGCAGGCGCGCCGCATCATAGCCGAGGGCGGCGAAAGCATCGGGCATGGCATCGGGATAGGCCTGGGTATACGCCCGGCGAAAAGCAACAATTTTGGGATCGTCGTTGTCCTCACCAAGATAGGCATGGGTTGTGAAGAAAACATTGCTGATCTCCGGATGCACCTGCCAGATGTCAGCGGCGTCAAAGCCGTCTCCGCCCAGGATGGGTGCATGATGACCCACTGCGCGCAGGGCCAGCACCACATCGAGTACCTCAGCGGGAGTCGCTGCCAGATAAATGAGGTCAGCCGCCTGTAATCGGCCGATCGGGGTGCCTAAATCCTCCCCGGGCGTGTAGCTCGCAACAGAGAGCACCCGGCCGCCGAGTTCCTCGAAGCGGGTGCGGAAATAGCCATGCAGCAATTGCGTGTAAGTCGACTCATTGTTGAAAAGGATAGAGACGGTGCGGGCTGAGAGGCTATCGTAGGCCCATTCGGCCCCGGCGGCAGCCTGGACGTTGTCCCCCAGGCAGGCCAGGAAGAGATAGCCGGGTATCTGGGCGGGCAGTTTAGGCGAGGTGGCCCCTGAGGTCAGGAACAGACGTCCTTTGCCTGCAGCAACAGGTGCTGCCGCCAGCACCAGATCGGTGTCGGACAGACCAAATAATGCGGTTACAGACGGATGCTGGTTGAGGATATCGGCACTGCGGCCGGCGGCCAGCCCGGGCGCTGATTCCGCGTCCCCCACAACGAGTTGCACCGGCCGGCCCAGTACACCTCCCGCCCGGTTGATTTCGTCAACAGCCAGTCGGGCGCCCCGGGACGACGGCACATCCAGGGCCGCCTGTCCGCCTTTCAGGCTATAGATTGCGCCCAGCACAATAGGCTCCGTTGAGGACGGCACCGTTCCGGGCGCACAGCGTGCCATCAGCACACTCAGTGCCAGCACAGGGATGAACAACCAAATTTTCTGCATGGATTTCATGGCCTTTTGTTTAAACATGCCTTCCCCGTCTGAACAAGAAAAAAATAGTAAAAACCATGTTTGGGCAACAACCCGTCAAGCAGTGAGCCTCGATTTTTGCAGGATACAGAAGACTAGGAACAGGCCGACCGGACGCGCTATCAGCGGATAAATCATTTCTGCTCTCTCTCTATCCACTCGCTTACGGATACCAGCTGAGAGCCATCACCGTCTCGCGAAACGTCCACCGGACACTCAAGAATGTTCTTTATCGTGACTTCTTTTATCGAGACTGAATGTACTTTAGCATGGTCAAAATTCACTGAATTTAAACTGGCACGATCAAATGAAGCGCCTCGCAAATCAGCCATTTTAAAGTTAGTATTCATGCAAATAGATTCTACGAATACTGCGTTCTTTAAAATTGACTCCCTATACTGAGCACCAGATAAATTCGACTTTCTGAAAGATGCCCGGGACAGGTCAGCCGCATAAAAATCTGCGTACTCAAAGTTACATTTTGCCCAATACGCATCTATAGCTTTAGCCCCGGATAAATCTAACTCTTTTACACTCGCAAGTCCTCCACTGGACTCCGGTTTATGCAAGACAAGATTAATTGTTAATGTTTTCAAAACCTTTTGGTCTGTTTCGATCGATAGAGCAGCCGCCAAAACGTTCTTGGTTAATTGGAGAAGTTGTTCTTTTCGGGTGTCACTGACATTCCACTCTGCGGGAAATGATTTAAGAATTGCACCAAGTTTCACTGCTGCTGCGGCTCTTAAAATAGGTGATTCACCAGCTAACTCTTGAACGATTGATTGATATACTTCGTCAACATTTTTTCTGTCCTCAAAATTTAATCTTGCGAATGTTGCTCGGCTTTGGCCGATTAGGTAGCCGCCAACCGCGCCACCTACCGTTACGAATAAGGCAACCAATTTTAGCCAAAACAAACTCCCGGCGGTGTCACTTCGAATCTTGCTTATTTCAGCGTCTAACTTTGTAATCTCATACTCAGTTTTTCTGTCAGCGAGCTTTTCACTAGAAACAACGATATCGCTATCAATGTAATATTGTGCACCATATATGACCAATAAAATTGAGAAAAAAGACAGTACCACCAAGCAAACAATCGCTGCCGTACTCAAACCACTTTTTGATTTAAAATCCATTGTCAGAGATTCCTTATAATTTGTTCTACTGAAAGATTCTGATCTAGGTTGTATTTATCGCCTTTATTACCATAAAGGTTCATCGTTTTGTTGTTACTGTCAATATGAATCATTGATTTTCTGACTCTTAGACTTAGCGAAACCGCTTCCCAGGTTCCTCCAATCGTGCCTTCTTTCCTGCCATCCCATATAGCCACAACTGTATTGGATTTAAATACTATCCATTCCATACTTTTCTTATAGGCAAGATTGCTTCTTTCTGAAAAATTTGTTCTGGTTTCATATTTCGATTGGGATCGCAAAGACCTATACCTTTCATAGGTCAAATCTTCTTGAAAATCAGAGGCAAATTTCCCAAAAGGTATAATCGACTCCAAGGGAATACCCAATGAAATGGCCGACTGAGCGAATATAGAATCAGCACCATCGGAGATGGCTGATATCGCAATTACATCAGAATATTTTTGTTTTAATCCGGCGAGTAACCGGTGACAGCAGAAGTGGGCGTATGAATGTCTTTCAATGTTACCGAGGTCACGGTGACCGATAACTCCAATTTTAAAAGCCTTAGCTTCCATTGTGTTGATTGCCTTATTTACTCTCAGCTATCGTTGCGGATAATCAGCAGGCTATGTTGCCTGCGATCCTTTTCTTTTCCATTTATCAGGACAAGGAGTTCCTCCTTTAGTAAGCCCGGATACACCAAATGCAACTAGGCAGATATAGGAAACTGTAAAATTATAACTTTCTACCCCATTGCCAATTTGAATTTTTCTGTCGCGACGTTCTTCTCACTAACGAATTTTGTTTTTTCATCTCTCATAGGGAGCCAACGCGCAGCTCACTGCCGGTGTGGAGCGACAGCGGAACACCGGTCTAGTGCAGCGGCAAGGTTGGGCTAATTTGTACTATAAATTAAAGCTATCTTTTACTTTGGAGTTGTATGCTTGAAGGCTTTTATTCATTATTTCTATCCAATTCCCTCCGCTAGCAACCTGGTAGCTTCCTTCTGACTTTACATATATTTCTTTTGGTTCTGAATTGTAATTCGTGAAAATAATTTTAGTTCCTATTTCAGAACTTAATGTTATAGCCCAGAATCCTGGGTTCATCCATGACCAAAACTTTTCAATGGAGACATCAATGATGATGGTATCTTTCTCTAGGTTTGCTTTATCGAATAATATTTTGTACCCAAGATCGTAGAATGATTTTTTAAGAGAATCGGCAATTATTGTTTCTACAGTTTGATTCTGGTCCAAAAGAATATCTCCGAGAGCTTTGCCATAACTGTTTCTTTTTCTAGCGATTGCCCTTTTCTTTGTTTCAATAGAAGCAGCGTTCGTTCCGCCAAATCCTAAAGATGGAATTTCTGGTGAATTGGGTTTTTCCTCAAATACTCTGTTGTCAGTGACAGATTTGATGAAAATTGATTTGCCATTAGTTTGGGGGGACATTTTTGATTCAGGTACCTGGAGGGTAACTATTCCTCTATTTGTTGCACAACCTCCTAAAATAAAAAATATGAAAATTAGCAAACTGCATGACTTCAATGCTGATTTCATTTTCTCTATCTCCAATGTTTTTCGTCCAACGTTTTGGGATGAGCTTCAGGCCGGATGCTTTACAAGCTTGTCCGGCATTTTACAAAAACCGCCCGTCTTTTCCTGTCAGCTCCATCCCTTTGGTTAGCTGCTATAAAGGGTTAATACACTGAGCTTTTAAGAAGTCCTTTGACAGGTCCTCCAGTATCTAATTACACCACTCTACACTTTCTTGGATAGAAACATCCTTGATGAAAATTCTTGTTAGGCTAATGCCGTTGTTATCTGTTGAGAGTAATTACAATTAACTATTAACTACTCTCGTTTTGGACCAACGATCATGCCACCAGGTTCCATTATTGCCGGAAAATGGCTCAAAGGGCACAAATCTGGACAATGTTCTTTTGGCAATTAAACCAGCATCAGGTTTTGAGCCATTCTGCATCACAACCTTTGTACCGGTAATAAATTTTGCTGGTGTTCTTTGAAAAGCTGTTTCAAAAATGAAATAGTAAAATATTAGCAAACATATCCCAAATAGCCAGTCTAATCCCGGATTCCTTGCTATCATTTGGATAAAATCTGTGTTTACAAAGGGAATGATTAGCAAAAACAGAGCGATTCTAAATAGAATTATATCACCAATAAAGTTGACGAATCGTCTGCCACCCGATACATTCGAATCATTCTTTATTTCTTTCTTGTAATTTAATTGACCGGGGAGATTCTCCCCTCTCTGGGTTAGAATATTTTGTATTGCTACAAATGCCTCATCTGACCATTCCCCCCTATCATTTTTCTCCCAAATATTGAGTAGTTCTTCCGTGCTTTTTGAATTCATACGTTTTTGAATCTGTTCAGTAAATTTCTGAGCCATATTCTGTCACTCCTACCTCTGCCGTCCGTTGGCAGATAACGTGCTCTTCACCGGCCGAGGTTACGAGGTCCGGTGCAAGAGTCTTGTTGGCATCGTCTACTTGCGTTTGGGCAAGGTGTTCTGGCTAACTGGGGTCGGACCAAATTAATCTGCTGATATTTAAGAATTATCGTCCCCAAAGCCACTGTTTTCAAACCTTAAACCTTCATTTTCATACCCCCAATCACCCTTCTAAGATATCGCTGCACATCCATATCATCAGCAGATTTTTTCTTAGAAGTCCAAATTGCCCCACAAAAATAGCACTCTAAGCCCAAAGGAGGGCCATTTTTTTATCAATGCTTCAGTATTTCGGATAGTTGTTTTGGTTCCCAAAATGCGATAACCACTTCAGCGACCGGTTATGTGCCATATTAATCGACGATAAATAGTTTTGACCCTTTGCTTGTAAAGGAGCGATGAGGCTCGGCATTGTCAGCCACCTGATAACTGACCCCTGGAGTCAGAGTGAATTTCCTCCCATCAGCAAGCTCGGTGTGCAACTCACCTTCAATACACAGCAAAATGTGTCCCTTTGAACACCAGTGATCGGCGTAATAACCGGGTGAGTATTCAACCATACGTACCCGGATGCCACCAAACTCTCTTGTACGCCAGGAGGCAGTGCCTTTTTCACCCTTATGTTCGGTCCTCTCGATTTCTGACCAGTCTGTAATTCCGAACGGAATATTTAACATTTTCATAAAGCATTTCCTTAAGCAAACGCTCCGCATGAATCGCGGCGGCTTTTTGCCGTCGCCCTCCATGCTGTTGTTATGTTTCGATTTCGATTTTGCCTTCTAAGTATTTTGTCGCCTTGCCGGATATAAAAACCCGATCATCAACAAGCTCACAGGTTAACTCGCCACCGCGCGGTGAAACCTGTTTAACACGAAATCGTTTTGAACCAATCTTAGAAGCCCAATACGGCGCAAGTTGCGTATATGCAGATCCCGTTACGGGATCTTCGGGAATTCCGTATTTGGGTGCAAAGAATCTTGCAATAAAATCCCAATGATCTGATATTGCGGTAATAATGACACCTCGAAAATCGAGATTCATCAGCTGGGCGAAATCTGGTTTTGCCAATTCAATATCTATTTCACGCTCAAACACTGCGATAAGGTCTTCTGACCTCAGGCATTCAATTGGCGCCACATTAAATGCCTTAACTATTTCTTCTGGAATATCGCAGGAAACAGGAGGCTGGGAAGGAAAGTCCATGGTAAACCATTCTTTATCCTGCGTAACGGACAATATCCCAGATTTGGAATCAAACGAAATTTTGTCTTTTTTATAGCCAAGAATATTGAACAAAACATAAGCCGTTGCCAAAGTAGCATGGCCGCATAAATCAACTTCGCTTTTCGGCGTAAACCACCTGATATGGAATCCATCGCTTTTAGGCACAAAAAATGCCGTTTCTGACAAATTATTTTCTTCCGCAATAGATTGCATTAATTCATCAGGTAGCCATTCATTTAAAGGGCAAACCGCCGCCGGATTCCCATTAAATAATTTAGATGCAAATGCATCTATCTGATATAGGGATATTTCCATTTATTTTTCTCCATAAACATAACGACGAAGTCAGGAGCAGGCAGAACCTCCACTGACCGCTTCAAAAATAATAAATATCACTTCTTAACAAACGGTCAAAAAGGCATGGCCCCGGCTGTCACCTGAACTGACAGGTTAGAAAATTGATACGTTTTTTCAATGATTACACTTTGCCAAAGATAAGAGTTCTTCTCCCTTTCCTCTGGAGCTTGAATAATCCTTTTTCAGTTAGCCGTTTAAGAATTTCTATCTCTTTCATGTGATGGTCGCTGAAACACATGGTTGCATCCGATTTGAGTACTCGGTGAAGCTCAATAAGAACTTCTTCCTGATTTTTGAGCGCGTGAAACACATCGAAGAAAATTACGAGATCAAGGCTGTTGCCGGGAAGGGAGGTGGAACAGCTTGAGAGAATAGTTTTATAATTTGAAAGATTCTTTTTACGAGCATTCTGTTCGACCGCTTTTATTGCAAGCGGATGAATATCGAGAGCATAAACAATACCTGATTGGCCTATTATTTCAGCTATCATAATTGTAAAGGCGCCAGGTCCACAACCGTAATCAAGGACTTTATAACCTGGATGAATTTCGACTTCGGCTATCATTTTAGCGGGGGGCATGAAAAGATTGCGGATAGGCATGCCGACATTCACCATCATTTTAAATCCGAAATTTGACATTTTCGTTTTCATAATATTGATTCTTTTTCTAACGGCCGGTCGACTCAGTGGTTGGCGGGTGCAGCGAAGCGCAGCCCGATGGCCGTAAGCTGATCGGGAACCGGTAACCCCGGCCGTTGATCAGCAGCCGGCTTTTTTGGCGATCGGCTCTACCGCCTTGTTCGCGGCTCCGTTCATTGCGTGGGTAAATGCACATATCTAAGGTGTTTCTGCAACCGTGATAAAATGCGTTCCGTTGATTCGGTGATGGCCGAAATGATACTCGTCCTCTAGGTCTTTGGCAGAACTGCTTTTCAGGAGTTTCAGACCAAGTTCCTCCATGAAGGTGTCAATATGGCCTTTCTCAATCCCGAAGCGCCAGGCTTCGTTGTATTTGTTAATCCGTTCATAGATTGCTTGTTCTCCATACAATGTGTTTTCCTTACGGAGCACTGATTTGTAAATGAAGTCCGATACGATCAGGCTATGGGGTCCGCAAAGCCCCTTCATGGTCTTGAAAGTACCACGAACCGCAGCCTCCTCCAAATACATGGTGATACCTTCCAGGATGAACAGACTCTTTTTGTTCGTCTGAAACCCATTCTTTTTGAGCTTTTCTGCCAAATCATCTTTGTTGAAATCGATTGAGATGTAGACGGTATTATCATAAAGGCTTATCCTGCGGTTTTCCAACCACGCGATTTTCGAGGCTTGCGTGATGGCCGCATCCAGTTCAAAAAACATGATGTGAGAGCCTGGTCGACCGAAACGAATTGACCGGCTATCATACCC
>Ga0075305_1000098_pt1 | contig 16253 bp, 17 predicted proteins | sample Joice_CattailNLB_2_FD_120071 | JGI IMG/M metagenome (GOLD analysis project Ga0075305, IMG submission 120071) | Natural and restored wetland microbial communities from the San Francisco Bay, California, USA, that impact long-term carbon... | ecosystem: Environmental > Terrestrial > Soil >...
AAGGCGCCCGTTATCGCAAGCCCGGGGCTTGCCCCGCCGCCACCCTTCGGAGACAGTCAGGAGCAAACGAGTGCCGGTCATGGTCACTGACGACAAGATAATGTTTCACGCCCCGAGCCTCGCCGGGATCGACGGCGTCAGCCACGGATTCTTCACGCGACTCGGCGGCGTTTCCGAAGGCATCTATACTTCGCTGAACTGCGGCCCCGGCTCGTCAGACGACGCCGCCAGCGTCACCGAGAATCGCGGGCGTGTGGCGAGGCTGTTGGGCGTGGCCCCCGAGAAGCTCGTCACCGTCTATCAGAAGCATTCGAATACCGCGGTGGTGGCGACGAAGCCATGGGACAAAGGCAAGACCCCCGACGCCGACGCCGTCGTTACGGCGACACCCGGGCTGGCGATCGGCATTCTCACCGCGGACTGCACCCCGGTGCTGCTCTGCGATCCTGAGGCCCGGGTCATCGGCGCGGCTCATGCGGGCTGGCGCGGCGCGCTCTCGGGCATCGTCGAGGCGACCGTGGAGGCCATGACCGGGCTCGGCGCCGAGCCCAAACGCATCCATGCGGCAATCGGCCCCGCGATCAGCCAAGGCGCCTACGAGGTGGGGGAGGACTACAAGGCGCAATTCTTGGCGGAGGAGCCCGGTAGCGAGGCATTCTTCGCAACCGACGAAGGCTCCGGGGAGCCCCATTTCGACCTGCCGGGCTATGTGGCCGAGCGCCTTGCCCGGGCCGGCGTGGGCGAGATACTGGACCTCGGTCTCTGCACCTATTACGACGAGACCCGTCTATTCAGCTATCGCCGGTCCCAGCACCACGGTGAGCACGATTACGGCCGTCAAATTTCCGCCATCGTACTTGCCTGAGCTGTAATTCACCATGAGGTGCATTGGTCCGGCCTGACGGGGACGCTAGAACTGGACGCAAATGGGCCGGGACAGGTAAGCTCTTGTTCGATCAAGGGTTGGGAGTCCACTCGCGAACGATTTCACGCGAGCGGCGCTGTGCGGCCAACAGAGGGAGTATTTTGTTGGACGCGGACTCAGGACACGTACGCGCCCTTTTGAGACGTATTGCGGGGATCGCGCTCGCCGCCCTCGCGGCCGCATGCCTGGCAGGCTGCGGCGGCGGGAGCACGAGCATGGGCGGGCTCCTGAGCGGCGCCGGAAGCCTATTCGGCGGCTCCCCCAAGATCGCCGTGGCCCCCATTATCGGGGCACCCGAGAGCGTCACCAAAGAGCTCACCCAAGCCCTGATTGTCGCCGGCAACGACCGCAATCTGACGCTCATGCCAGGCACCGAGGGGGCCAATTATACCTTGCGCGGCTATCTCCTGGCGGCGCCCGAGCGGCAAGGATCCAAGATCTCCTACATTTGGGACGTGACCGACGCCGAAGGCACCCGGGTGACCCGCGTCTCCGGCGAGGAGACCGCCGCCCGAGGGACCAGCAGCAATCCTTGGCGCGGGGTCGATGACAAGGTGATCCGCAGCATCGCCAACAACACCACCTCGCAGCTTGCCGCCGACTTGCCCGGGGGCCGCAGTGCGAGCGCGCCAGCGGTAGCAGCCGCCCCTGCCGCAGCCACCACGGCGACCGCAGCCGCCCCCGCCGCAGCCGCGAAACCGGCGCCCGCGCCTAAGCCTTCGGGCGTGGTCGTAGGCCCCGTGACAGGGGCGCCCGGCGACGGCAGCCGATCGCTGGCCACGGCCCTCAAGAAGAAGCTCTATGCGGACGGGGTTAAGCTCGTGAACGGGACGTCCGGCAACGTCTACACGGTGAAGGGCATCGTGAAGCTCACCGATGCCGGCGGCAGTAAAGAGAAGATCCAGATCGACTGGCAGGTGCTCGATCCCAACGGCAAGCGCCTGGGCACGGTGTCGCAGCAGAACACCATTCCCAAAGGCTCGCTGAACGGCCCATGGGGCGCCATCGCCGATGCGGCAGCCGGCGCCGCCGCCGACGGCATCGTCAAGCTCCTGCCGAAGTCCAGCTGACATCCGGCTAACCCTCGTCCACATCCGGCGCTTCGTTAGTGCTTAGTAAGTTTACATGGGTGCCAGACGCTTGTTACAAGCGCGCCGTGGCGTGGGAGCCGGGCCGGCTCGCCTCGCGTAGGCTGGGTCTCAAGGAACGGTCGCATGAAACTGGTTGCAGGCAACAGCAACCGCCCCCTCGCCGAGGCGATCGCCGCATATCTCGACAGTCCGCTTGCTCGCTGCATCGTTCGTCGCTTTGCGGACAAGGAGATTTTCGTCGAGGTCCAGGAGAACGTCCGCGGCGAGGACGTGTTCATCATCCAATCGACCTCCGCTCCGGCCAACGATCACCTGATGGAACTGCTCATCCTCGTCGATGCCCTGAAGCGGGCCTCCGCTCGCCGCATCACCGCGGTGCTCCCCTATTTCGGCTATGCCCGGCAGGATCGTAAGCCCGGCCCGCGCACACCGATCTCGGCGAAGCTGGTCGCCAATATGATCGTCCGCGCCGGCGCGGACCGCGTACTGACCCTCGACCTGCATGCCGGACAGATCCAAGGTTTCTTCGACATCCCGACCGACAACCTTTTCGCCGCCCCCGCCATGGTCGCCGACATCAAAGAAGTCATGTCGGAGGACAATGTCATGGTCGTCTCACCGGACGTGGGCGGCGTGGTCCGCGCGCGCGGCCTTGCCAAGCGCATCGACGCGCCGCTCGCCATCGTCGACAAGCGCCGCGAGAGACCCGGCGATTCCGAGGTGATGAACGTCATCGGTGACGTCTCAGGCCACAGCTGCATTCTCGTCGACGACATCGTCGACTCCGGCGGCACCCTGGTGAACGCGGCCGAAGCGCTTCTCGAAAAAGGCGCCAAAAAGGTCACCGGTTACATCACCCACGGTGTGCTCTCCGGCGGCGCCGTGGCGCGCATCATGGCCTCGCAGCTCAAGGAGCTGGTTATTACCGACTCGATCCAGCCGAGCGAATCCGTGCTTAAGGCTCACAACATCCGCGTGCTGCCCATCGCCCCGCTTCTGGGCGAAGCGATTGCCCGCACCGCGGAAGAAAAGTCGGTGTCGAGCCTCTTTTATTAGCGTCAAAAGTGTCGCCCGCGACGGCACCAAGTTCGCGCCCGGGCGTTGATAACTCCATTACCCTGCACCACACCCACCGAGGAGAGAGTACCCATGCACGTAACCTTGGAGCATGCCGAGAAGGCCATCGCCGCCGCGCGTAAGAAAGCCCTCGAGTTGAACACCCAAATGTGTATCGCGGTGGTCGACTCCGGCGCCAACCTGAAGGCGTTCATTCGCATGGACGACGCTTGGGTCGGCTCTATCGACATCGCCATCAAGAAGGCCACCACGTCCTGCTTCTTCGGCATGGCGACAGGGCAACTCGGCCAGTTGTCACAGCCCGGCAAGCCGCTTTACGGCATCGAGCATTCCAATGACGGTTTGATCACCTTCCCCGGCGGCGTACCCATCGTCGATGAGGACGGCGTGCTCGTCGGCGCCATCGGCGTCAGCGGCAGCGTGGTCGAAAACGATCATGCCGTGGCCGAGGCGGGCGTGAAGGTGCTCGGCGTGACCGAGCTACCCGAGCATCCCTGGCGGACTTAAGCCGCGAAAACCAGATTCTCCGGCAAGGCGTTGACGTCGGCGGTTCCCGTCAGCGTCATCGCCTCGTCGAGTTCCTGCGCCAGCAGCGAAAGCGCAGCGGTGACACCCTGCTCACCATGGGCCGCGAGCCCGTAGATATAGGCGCGTCCCACCAGACATCCATTCGCGCCACGCCCTAGCGCCTTCAAAATGTCGGAGCCGGAGCGAACGCCGCTGTCGAGAACCACCTCAGCGTCGTCGCCGACCGCCTCTCTAATCCGCGGCAGCATTTCGATGGTGCTGCTGGCGCCGTCGAGCTGACGGCCCCCGTGATTGGAGACGACGACGCAATCGGCGCCGAGGCTGACGGCAAGCTTGGCGTCTTCGGGGTCGAGGACGCCTTTGACGATCAATTTGCGCTGCCAGTGATTGCGAACCCACTCAAGATCGTCGCGTGTCACCGAGCCCTTGAAGCGCGGCTCGGCCCAAGCCGAGACGGTCGCCAGATCGGTGCCGTCGGGCGAATAAGGCGCGAGATTGCCGAGGGTTGGCTTGTTGCGGAGCCAATTGTAGAGCCAACGTGGTTTCCGAACGATACGTGCGACGTGGCGCGGTCGCACTTTCAACGGCACGACCAGACCGTTGTCGAGATCGCGGTTGCGCCGTCCTTGCACCGCCGTGTCGACATTGACGACGAGTCCCGGACATTTCGCCTGCTCGGCGCGCTGCAGGAGCGCCGCGTTGATCGCGCGGTCCTTCATCATGTAGAGCTGAAACAGAAACGGCGTCTCGACCGCGGCGGCGACATCCTCAATGGAGCAACTCGCCAGGGTGCTGAGACAATACGGGACGCCGTGGGAAGCCGCGGCGCGCGCCGCATGAATTTCCGCACGGGGGTAGAACACCCCGCCCATGCCAATCGGCGCCAAGGCAACCGGGATCGCGGCGCGCTGCCCGAAAAGAACCGTGTGCATGTTGCGGCTGGCCACATGATCAAACACGCGCTGCCGCAGCCGCAATGCCGCGAAGTCGTCGAGATTCCGCTTGAGGGTCACCTCGTCGTTGGAGCCGCCTTCGAGAAAGTCGTAGATCGCGATCGGCAGCCGCCGCTTGGCCGCACGTTTCAAGTGACCGGGATGCTGCGCCAAAGCCGGTGGCCTGACCATGGCCCCGCCGCGCAACTCCGGAGCGTCGATCGCTCCAACCCGTTCGGCACTGGTATCGGCGAGTTCGCTGTCGAAACGTTCGTTCATACTCTACGCTCTTATCCCGATCCGCCCTGACGGCAAACCCAATGAGGTGGCAAACTTGACGCAGCCTCTGACCAAAGCCGCTATATCTACCCTAATCGACCCAAATCGACCCTGCCGGGAAATTAAGCCCACTTCATGGTTGTATCCGATCATGCTTAACCCCATTACGAAGTCCTATCCATGAGATTCGCGCGCAAGACCGCCATCACCGTCGCAGGCGCCGGCAGCGTCGGCTGCTATGTCGGCGCGCTCCTGGCCGCGTCGGGGCGGAAAGTCACACTGCTGTCACGCGCACCGCTGGCAGAGGCCATCGCGAGTCACGGCATTCGCGTGTCCGATCTCGAAGGACGCGACACGACGCTGCCCCCTACGGCCCTAACCGCCACCGCCGATGCCTCGTCTGCGCTGCAAAGCGCGAAGATCGTGCTGGTCACGGTGAAGTCGCGGGACACGGAGACGGTGGCTCAATTGATCAAGGCGTATACGGCAAAAGACACAGTTGTCGTCAGCCTGCAGAACGGCGTGGACAATGCGCACGTCCTGCGCCGCGTCCTGGGGTCGAAGCGCCGCGTCCTCGCCGCTATGGTGCCGTTCAACGTGGTGCAGAACCACGAGAGCGACGAAGCCCCGCGCTTCCACCGGGCAACGAGCGGCGTGATCCGGATCCAGACAGGTGTCGATGGCTTGCGCAAGCTGCTCAACGTAAAGGGCGCGCGCGTGGCCGAACACCCCGACATCGACGCGGTCATGTGGGGCAAGCTCCTCGTAAACCTCAACAACGCGCTCAATGCCCTGTCCGATCTGCCGCTGCATCAGCAGCTTCGCGACCGCCGCTGGCGTCTCCTGATGTCGCGGCAGATGCGCGAGGGGCTCGCCGTCCTGCGGGCCGCCGGCGTCCGTCCTGCGCCGGTCGAAGGGGTGCCGCCCCGGCTCATGGCCTTCGCGCTGCGCCTCCCCGACGCCCTCTTCAGGCTCGCCGCGCGGGGCATGCTGGCCGTCGATAAGAATGCCCGCTCGTCCATGTGGGACGACCTGCGGCGGGGGCGCCAGACGGAGATCGACCATCTCCAAGGCGAGATCGTCCGGCTGGCGGCCGGACATGGCATACCCGCCCCCCTGAACCGCCGGGTCCTGGAACTCATCAAGGAGGCGGAAGAGGCGCAAAACGGCTCCCCTGCGCTCTCTCCGGAGGCCATCAGCGCCGCGCGCTAACACCGCAACCGGAAGCCCTATAGGCGATTGTCTTCCCGTGGGCCCTTGGGCTATAAGCCTCTCGAATTCCGTCGCGGCGGCTCCAACGACAGCGCCGCGCCCGATCTTTGCGGGGCCGGCTTCCGGCCCTTCATTATTTCAGACGTTTGGAGGATTACATGGCTGAGGCGATCGAACTCAAGGCGTGGGCCCGGGGCCGCACCGGCACGGGCGGCGCCCGCGAGGTCCGCCGCGAAGGGCGCGTTCCCGGCATTATTTATGGCGGCAAGGACGAGCCGCAGAATATCGCTCTGGAGACCAAGGAAATCTCCAAGCAGATCCAGACCGGTCACTTTCAGAGCACGATCTTCATGATCGACATGGAAGGCACCAAGGTCCGCGTGATCCCCCGCGACGTGCAACTCGACCCGGTCCGCGATTTCCCGCTCCATGTCGATTTCATGCGGCTGGGCAAGGATGCGCAAGTGACCGTGGACGTGCCGGTCCACTTCCTGAACGAGCCGGCCTCCCCCGGCTTGAAGCGCGGCGGCGTTCTCAACGTCGTGCGCCACGATATTCCCGTGCGCTGCCCCGCCGACAGCATCCCCGAGTCCTTCGAGATCGATCTCACCGGCCTCGAGATCGGCGACTCGATCCACATCTCCTCGGTGAAGATGCCCGAGGGCGTTGTCCCGACCATCACCGACCGCGACTTCACGATTGCCACCATTGTCGGCCAGAAGGCTGAGGAGTCGGAGGACGAGGCCGAAGGCGCCGAAACTCCGGAAGGTGCTGAGGACGAGGACGAGGACAAGGAAGACGAGGACAAAGAGAAGAAGGAGTAGTCTTCTCTTGGCTTCGCGGCCGGGGTTCCGGCTGCCGATCGGGATGACGCGATGAAGCTCTTTGTCGGCCTCGGCAATCCGGGGGCGCAATACGCCTTCAACCGTCACAATGTCGGCTTCATGGCGCTCGACGCCATCGCCGGTGCCCATAACTTTCCCGCTTGGCGCAAGCGCTTCTCGGGCTTCGTGTCCGAAGGCCGTCTTGGCGGCGAGCAGGTGATCCTCCTGAAGCCGCAAACCTACATGAACGAGTCCGGGCGCTCGGCGGGCGAGGCCATGCGCTTCTACAAGCTCAACGAGAAGGACGTGATCGTCTTCCACGACGAACTGGATCTGGCGCCAGGCAAGGTCAGGGTGAAGACCGGCGGCGGCGTGGCCGGCCATAACGGACTCAAATCCTTGAGTGCGCATCTCGGCAACGACTATGTGCGCGTGCGCATCGGCATCGGCCATCCCGGCCACCGCGAGCGCGTGGTGGGCTACGTGCTGCATGACTTTGCCAAGACGGACCTCGACTGGCTGGAGCCGCTGCTCGGTGCCATGGCCGAAGCCGCGCCGCATCTCGCCGACGGCGCCAACGACAAGTTCCAGACCCAGGTGGCGTATCTGACCCAAGGCGACGAGCCGGAGACGAAGAAGGCGAAGGCGGAGAAGAAGCAGGACAAGACGCCGGCGCCTGCCCCCGCGAAGCATGAGAAGCCGGCCCAAGAAGGCGCGCTTGCCGCCAAGCTGCGCCGCTGGTTCGACTCGTAAGGACAAGAGAGTAGATGGGATTCAAATGCGGCATCGTCGGGCTGCCCAATGTGGGCAAGTCCACCCTGTTCAACGCGCTGACCCAGAGCGCCGCGGCGCAAGCCGCCAACTATCCGTTCTGCACCATCGAGCCCAATGTCGGCGACGTGCCGGTTCCGGATCCGCGTCTCGACAAGCTCGCCGGGATCGCCAAATCGGCGCAGATCATTCCCACACGGCTGACCTTCGTGGACATCGCCGGCCTGGTGCGCGGCGCCTCCAAAGGCGAAGGGCTCGGCAACCAGTTCCTCGCCCATATCCGCGAGGTGGACGCTATTGCTTACGTGCTGCGCTGCTTCGAGGACCCGGACGTGGTCCACGTAGACGGCAAGGTCGATCCTCTTGCCGACGCCGAGACCATCGAGACCGAGCTGATGCTCGCCGATCTGGATAGTCTCGAGCGTCGGATTCCGATCCTCGAGAAAAAGATTCGCGGCCAGGACAAGGAGGCGAAAGCGACGCTGGCGCTTCTGGAGCGTGTCTTGCCGCTGCTCCGCGACGGTAAGCCAGCGCGCCTCGCCGAGGTCAGCGAGGACGAACGCCCCCTCTTCAGGACGCTCGGACTGCTCACCTCGAAGCCGGTGCTCTATGTGTGTAATGTCGACGAGGCATCCGCCGCCACCGGCAACGAATACTCAAAGGCTGTCGAGGCGCGCGCCAACAAGGAAGAGGCGGGCTGCATCGTCATCTCCGCCAAGATCGAGGCCGAGCTTGCCGAGCTCGATGCGGACGAGCGCAAAGCCTATCTCGCCGATCTCGGTCTCCCCGAGCCGGGCCTCAACCGTTTGATCCAAGAAGGTTACAAGCTTCTCGATCTCGTGACCTATTTCACGGCGGGGCCTAAAGAGGCCCGCGCCTGGACCATCCCGCGCGGCACCCGCGCCCCGCAAGCCGCCGGCGTGATCCACACCGATTTCGAGAAGGGGTTCATCCGCGCCGAGACCATCGCCTATGACGCGTATGTGGGGCTCGGCGGCGAGGCCCCTGCCCGCGACGCCGGCAAACTGCGCCTCGAAGGCAAGGACTACGTGGTCAAGGATGGCGACGTCCTGCATTTCAGGTTCGCCAATTAGGGTCGGGCTGCGCCGCGGCGGCTAGTCCAGTTTCTTCGCAGCGGTCGTGTGGGTTGGATCGTCTTGCGTGGAGGCGCCGGCACGCCAAACCGACTTCTCGTAGCGGTCGCCATTCTTGCTGAGCTTGGTCGTCCAGCCGCTATCCCACTTGATCACCGCGGCGTCGGCCTCATTCGTCCAGGTTCCGCTTAGGACATGGCCATCCTTTTCGCCGGCGGCCTTGCCGTCAGCGCTCAGCACGATTCTGAACGCGTTGCCCTTCGTATCCTCGGTCATGTAGTTGCCCGTCCAGTCGCCGGCGAACGCAGCGCTGCCGGTCAGGACGGCGATAAGACCGGTGACGAGGAAGGCTTTGAGCGATGTGACGGTCATGGGCAGCCCATCTTAGCGCGGCGCCGTCCGCTCGCCGCAAAAAAGAAGCCCCGGGACGGGGGGACGACCTCCGGGGCTTCCTTGGTTCCGAGTGGGGGAGGAACCGTCGGCGGGTTGGGGGAAGAAACCCGTCGAATGCCCCAAAGCTATGCCTTCTGCCGTCCATCGCCCAATTACAATGCAGTAATCTTGGGGCACGTTTTGTCGCACCATTGCCCGAATCGTCGGTTTTCATAGTCCCTACAATTCGGGGGAACGGGGGAAGCCTTGCCTTTGCGGCGGGGCTTCTTCTGTTTTGGGGCCAGTTCCAACACCCTCGTCACGGCCAGCACGTCTCCCGCCGCTGAACTTTTTGTTTGGGCCGGGCGTTTAAGTCCTGCGTCCCACGAATGGCATAGGGCTGATTCCATGTCTCGATACGTTCCCCCCAAGGGCTTCTTCGATCCGGATGATCTGGCGGTAATGGAGAAGACTCTCCAAGGCGCATGGACAGCGATTGAGACCTCCAATCTCTTGAGCTTGACGAAAGACGAGGCCCTGAGACGCGCCGTTTGCGTGAAACTCTTCTCCGTCACGCGCAGCAAGCCGGTCGAACCGGGGCTGCTCCTGGACGCCTTACTGCAGACCTTGCGGGAAGACCCGGCGCAGGCGCCATCCTCCCCCGTGATCCAACGCGCTTGAACTCAGGCCTTCGACTTGCGTGAGAAAGGCACTTTCTTTTGTGCGGCTGGCGAGCGCGCCTCGACGATCGTTGAGGTCCCCTTGGAGGACATGTTTTCCGGGGGCGTGACGCCCATGGAAACGTAGACATTCATCAACCGCTCCACGCCGCCTTCCGCCGGCCTTATCCAATCCTGCGGCACATAGATCAGCGCGCCTCCGAAAGGCACCGGAGCCGAGGGCACCAGCACCGGGACATATCTGTGCTCCCCGATCTCGACCGGCTCGTGCGAAGGCATCAGCGCTAGAACCGCCGCGCTCCCCTCGCCGCCGAAGAAACACCACACCGGGCTCATGCTCTTAAGGCTGTCCTCGTCGCCGCGATCCACGATCGCGACGAAGCGTTTGGACAGGGCGTAAACGCTCGAGACCAACGGAATGCGCATCATCAGCCAGTCGAAGCTGTTGGAGATCCATGAGCGCAATCCGGATTCGACCAATAGTCCGAGCACGAAAATGACGGCGAGAATGATGCCGAGCCCGATGAAATAGGCGATCGTCGAGGAGTCGTAGACGTTCAGCCCGAGCGAGGTGATGAGATTGCCGAGGAAGCTGCCGGGACCCGCATAACTTGCCACGAGTGACGCGACCCACGCTGTCACCATCACCGTGACCATGATCGGCAGGAGCGCCAGAACGCCCGACAGGAAAATGCGGATAATTCGGCCCACGCGGCGGCCCTCCCCTTAGCGTATGGAGGCTAGCTTATTGCACGCATCAATGCACCAGATGCGAAAAGGCCGGGACGAATCCCGGCCATTCGTACGCGGAACCTGAGACTGTTAGCTTGCCCGCTTCAACGCGTCGGCCGCGGCCACCTGGCGCAGGAAGTTCTCCACCGTATGGCGAAGCTGCTCGGCCTGGCGCGAGAGATCGCGGCTGACTTGCAGCATCTGGGTCGCCGACTGGCTCGTCTCGTCGACGGCCTTGGTGACGCCGGGCATATGGGCCACCACGTCTTCGGTGCCGCGCGCCGCCTGGCGCACGCTGTGTGAAATTTCCGAGGTGGCCGCCGATTGCTGCTGCACCGCGCCGGCGATCTCCTGGGTGTTCCTGTTCACTTCACTCATGGTGGTGACGATGGACTGCATGGCTTCGACAGCGCCATTGGTCGAGCTCTGGATCGAGTTGATCTGCTGCTTGATGTCGTCGGTCGCCTTGGCGGTCTGGTCGGCAAGCGTCTTCACCTCGCTCGCAACCACGGCAAAGCCGCGGCCGGCCTCGCCCGCCCGGGCCGCCTCGATGGTCGCATTGAGCGCGAGCAGATTGGTCTGCGCGGCAACGTCTTGAATGAGGCTCACTACGTCACCAATACGCTGTGCCGCGGTCGCCAAGCCTTCGACCTTGAGATTGGCGGTGCGGGCGTTCTCGGTGACTTGGTTGACGATGCGGCTCGCGGTGGAAACGCGCGTGCCGATATCGCTGACGGAAACGGCCAGCTCCTCGGCGGTCGCCGCCACGGTCTGCACGTTCGCGGACGCCTCGTCCGAAGCCGAGGCCACGGAGGTTACGCGCTCGTTCGTGTCGGAAGCCACGTTCGACAGCACCCGCGCGGTCTCATCCATGGTTCGCGCGCTGTCGGCGAAGGCCCCGAGAATGCCGGCGATTGAGCCGCGGAACTGATGGATCAGCTCCTCGGTGCGCTGCTGCGAGGCAAGCCGCCCCTGAACCTGGCTATCCTGCTCGCTCTTGTGGCTCTCGCTCCACTGAATCGCATCGGCTTGGAACGTCTTCAGGGCTTTGGCGATGCCGCCCACCTCGTCGGACCGCGCCGCGTGCGGGACCACCCCGTCCATGTCCCATTTGGTGAAGCGCAGAATGACGCTGCTGAGATCGCTGAGCGCCCTCGAAAGGCCGCCGCCCCAGTAATAACCGAAGGCCGCGCCGAGACCGACCGCGACGACGAGCGCAAGCAGCGCGGCCGCGCCCACGTTCGGGATCAGTTGCTGGAGTACGAAGGACACCAGGACTGCCATAAGCGCCGTGGCGGCAAAGGCGAGCGTGACTTTCAGGCGGAGAACCATTTGAAATCTCTCAATATTTAAAGCAAAAATTCGTCCCTAGATGTCATTGGAGGGGACGGCGACATGGGCGAATCCCCCCGCGAAAGGCGTGTGGGGAAGCCTGTCCCTTTGTGGTTAAAACTCCCTTAGGATCGCCCCGTTTTGGGCGACGGATCGCAAAATATCGCGGGACCGGCTAGCGCAGCGCCGCGGCGATGTTCCCGCCGTCCACCGTCTCGACATGCCCTGTGGTTTTTCGCGCCTTGGCAAGTGCGAGGAACGCTTGCGCCACGTCGTCCGCCGTGACCTCGGCGCGGAGCAGGTTGCCACTCATATAGTCGGCCTCCGACAGGCCCCGTGCCTTGGACCGGGCCGCAATCATCTCGTCGGTGAGCAGCCCACTCCTGATACGGTCGGCGTTGACGCCATTTGAGCGGATACCTTCGGCGCCGTAATCGAGCGCGTATTGGCGCATGAGCAGCATGGTGGCGGCCTTGGGCAAACCATAGGGTCCGAAATTCTGGCCCGGATTCACCGCCTGCTTTGAGATGTTGAACAGGAGCACCCCGCCCGTATCCTGCTTCAGCATGATGCGCACGGCCTCACGTGCGACGGTCTGATGCGCGAAGAAATTGAGCTCGAAACTCTTGCGCAAGGTCTCGTCGGAGACATCGCCGATACGCCCCTGCCATGCCGCGCCCGCGTTCGACACCAGAATGTCGACACCGCCGAAGCGCTCGCAGACGGCTGCGAAAGCTTGCTTCACCTGTTCCGGCTTGGTCACGTCGCATGCAAGGCCGAGCCCTTTGACTTCGGCGGCAGCTTTCTTCGCCGCCTCGCCGTCGATGTCGAGCAGCGCAACCGCGGCCCCATCGCCGGCGAGTGCTTTCGCCGTTGCCGCGCCAATGGCACCCGCCCCAGTCACCACGGCAATCTGACCGGTCAGCGGCTTCGCCACAGCACCTTTGAGCTTGGCTTGCTCGAGGCTCCAATATTCGAGCGCGAAAAGATCGGCCTCGGGCAGCGGCTCGTAGCGGCCGATGGCTTCGGCGTCAGTCACCACTCTGATCGTGTTCTCGGCGAGATCGCCCGCGATCGCGGCATCTTTCGCCGTGCGCCCCAGTCCGAACAGACCGACGCCCGGCACCAGGATCACCCGCGGCATGGGGTCGAGCTTCGTCTTGGTATTACCCACCGCTTCGTTCTCGCGTGCGAAATAGGCGTCGTACTCGGCCGCGAACTGGTCGACCGCCGCCTGCACCGCAGCGGTGAAATCGTCGAGCTTGCCGGCTTCCGCCGCGGGCACCACCAACGGTCTATTCTTGGTGCGGATGATGTGGTCGGGGGTCACCACGCCGCGCTGACTGTAAGAGGCGAGCTCCGCGCCGTTCACGTAGTCGAGGATTTCCGGGCCCGTGCGCAACTCGGCGATGAACCGGATCGGTTCTGCATTGTCTTTCTTGATGGCGCACGCCCCGCGCAGGATCGGCGCGATCTCCGCTGCGGTCTCTAGGCTGTTTGCGATCTGCGCGGCCGGAAACACAACGGGGCGCCCCTGGCGCAAGCGGCTCTCGGCGAGCGACACCATCTCGATCATACGCTCATACGCTTCGCGGGCCGTCTCGCCGAAGGTGAAGATGCCGTGCTTGTGCAGGATCAGCCCTTCAACGTCGGGCTTCTCCTCGAACACTTGGGCCGCCGCCTTGGCGAGGCCGAAGCCCGGCGCGATATAGGGCACGATCCCCATGCGCCCGTCATAGACCTCGCGCGCCAACGCTTCTCCGTCCGGCTGGTCCACCAGCGCCAGCACTGCGGCGGCATGGGTATGGTCCACGAACTTATGAGGCAGGAAGGCATGGAGCAGCGTCTCCACGGACGGGTTCGGCGCCGAGGCGTCGAGCAGATTGAGCCGCTGCAGATTGACCATCGCCTCGTCCGACAGGTCATCGAGCGCGCGCATCTTCCGCAAAGGCTCAAGCTTCACCGCCGGCAGCCCCCAGGGCTCCATGTCCGCCATGTCGGCGCCCGAGCCCTTGACCGCGATCACCTCGTGCTCCTGGCCGAGATCGTCGGTGGCGCGGGTCTTCACCGACGTATTGCCGCCCCCGTGCAGCACGAGCAGCGGGTCGCGGCCGATCAGGCGCGTGGTGTAGACGCGAAGGGCGATGTCTTCATTGACGCCTTCGGCGCCATAGGCCTCGACCGTCTGCTTCGCGGTGTCGTCGTTCCATTGGCTTTGCATGGCGCGGGTTTTGGCAAGTTTCGTGACCTCCGGCAAGGAAAGAGCGCGCCTCGAGCTTGCGGCGAAAAATCCTCAATTCCGCCCCGGTCGGATACCGATTCGCAACATATTCACATGAATTATAGGAAGTTAGGGGCGTATCTGGATGAGGGAAATCAAAGGTGGGTAGTTTCCGTAACGCGTACCATCCCGAGCGGCACTATATGCGGGGCCCGGGGCCGAAATGGCACGCAAAGCACACAGCCTCGCTTATCGCCGCCGCCAGTCTCCAACCGGTAGTGAGCGCGAACGCGCCGCGGGCGGCCTCCGGGACGGCCGTTGGGGTGATGGCCCAAAGCACAGTTATTACGTGGATCGCGCCGACCGCGGCAGCCGCGGCCCTCGGCTTCATGGCTGTGATGGTGTTGGCTTAAGACAGACGCTCGAGAGCCGAAGAAGCCAGGCGCGGCGGAAATATCCGCCGGAGCCCGGGCCTTTATCCGTTCCTCAACACCTGCGTTCCTAGAGTCTTGAATTCATGGGGTTCCCTTCTTGGGAACCGATCCCCATTTCCTAGGTTAGCTGAGGAGGGGTCAACCCCTAACGCTCGAGGTAAACACCCATGCGCGGAGTTCTTCTTACGGCCCTAGCGGGCCTTGTTGCCGTCTTCGTCGTCGCGGGCCCCAAACCCGCCTCGGCCCTGCCCGCAGCCGCGGCGCTGAATTACAGCCACGCCAGCGGGGACCTCATCGAGGTCAAGAAGTATTACAAGAAGCGTCGGTACTACAATCGCGGCCGCTATTACCGCGGGCCTCACTACCGGTCGTACCTATATAACCGGCCCTATTACCGGCCTTACTACCGCCCGTACTACAGGCCCTATTACCGGCGCCCGGGCGTCAGCCTCTGGTTCGGCTGGTAGGCTGACCGGGAGCTAGTTGGATCGACACGGCGCGGGGCTTCGGTCCCGCGCCATTTTTATGCGTCCCATCCTCTACGCGGCCGCTTGCTCCCGATGCTCCGGATAGAGCAGCCGCAAGCCTTCCGCCGTCGCGGGCGTCACGCCGCGCTCGGTGATGAAGCCGGTGATGAGCCGCGCCGGCGTCACATCGAAAGCATAATTGGCGGCGGGACTCCCCTCAGGCGTGATGGTCACCGTGGCGATCGAGCCGTCCGGCAACCGGCCGGTCATCTGCGTCATTTCCGCGGCGTCGCGCTCCTCGATGGGAATGGCGCTGCCGTCGGTGAGGCTCCAATCGATGGTTGAATGGGGCAGCGCCACGAAGAACTGCACCCCGTTATCCTTGGCGGCGAGCGCCTTCAAGTAGGTGCCGATCTTGTTGGCCACGTCGCCGCTCGCCGTCGTGCGGTCGGTGCCGACAATGCAGAGATCCACGAGCCCATGCTGCATCAGATGACCGCCGGTATTGTCGGCGATGACCGTGTGCGGCACGCCATGGGCGCCGAGTTCGAATGCGGTCAGCGAGGCGCCTTGATTGCGCGGGCGCGTCTCGTCGACCCACACATGGATAGGCAATCCCTCATCGTGAGCGCGATAGATGGGCGCGAGCGCCGTCCCCCAATCGACCGTGGCGAGCCACCCGGCATTGCAATGGGTGAGGATGTTCACGCGCTCGCCCTGCTTGCGCTCCGCATGAGCCTGGATCAGCCCGACGCCCTTTTCGCCAATCCTCCGGCAGGTCTCCACGTCTTCGTCGCAGATCTCGCCGGCGCGGGCGAAGGCTGCCGCCACGCGCGCCCCTTGCGGCAGCGCCGTGAGCTCTTTCTTCATTTCATCCAGGGCCCAGCGCAGATTGACCGCCGTGGGGCGCGTCGCCGCGAGCGCGGCACAGGCCCGGTCGAGACCGTCATCGGAAGCGTCGGCCCGCATGGCGAGCGCCACGCCGTAGGCAGCCGTGGCGCCGATCAGCGGCGCGCCGCGCACTTGCATGGACGAAATGGCGTGTGCCGCGTCTTCGAGCGACCGCAAAGGGACGATCTCGAGCGCAAAGGGGAGCTTTGTCTGGTCGATGATCTCGGCCGAGACGCCGTCGTCACCGAGCCAGATAGTCCGATAGGGTTTGCCGTCGATATTCATAGGCGTGGCTTAGCACACCCGGCCCTGCAAGTTGAGAGCCCTAGTCGCCCTCGAAGGAAATCAGCGTGTGGCACTCCACCCCAAGTTCCGCGAGGCGCGCGCAGCC
>Ga0075305_1000129_pt1 | contig 14291 bp, 13 predicted proteins | sample Joice_CattailNLB_2_FD_120071 | JGI IMG/M metagenome (GOLD analysis project Ga0075305, IMG submission 120071) | Natural and restored wetland microbial communities from the San Francisco Bay, California, USA, that impact long-term carbon... | ecosystem: Environmental > Terrestrial > Soil >...
AAAGTCATCTTCAGTTCATTTACGTCATTCCGGCGAAAGCCGGAATCCAGTGATTTCAATACGTTCTGGATGCCGGATCAAGTCCGGCATGACGAATTCGGACTTTTTACGAGACCATCAATATTCGAAATTCAATATTCGATATTCTCCTTAAAAATTCACCCAGAATCCTGCCTGCCCTCCGAAGCCTGAAAGGCGCAGGAGGAAGCGCTGAATCCGCCAGAGGCGGACAAGCCCTCCAACTTTTCTAATCCAGCATCCAGATGTTGTGGATATCGTCTACCGTATACCGAATAGTCTTTATTGCTTTAAGAACCCGGGTATACGTCATTGCCAATCCGATATTTTCGGACAACACCAAGAGTGAGTCAACATCACGATCTGATATATCCCATATCTCATGGTGATAAAGTCGTAAGGCCCCGATAACTTTGCCGGAAAAATTGATGGGAACGGAAACAATGGCACCGATTCCTTCTTTTTCGGCATCCTGAGGGTATTGAAGTTTATTGGTATTTTTAACATCGCGGACAACAAACGGCTTCCCGCCAAAGGTCTCGGCCATACTCTTATCAGATAAAAGCGGTCCCTTCTGAACATAATCCATGCTTAAACCGAAGCTCGCGAGGACCTCAAGTTCATCTAATTCAAGGTTCAGGGCAAAAATTGTGCACCCCTTTATTTCAAGGGCGGCAACCAGAAGTTGCGTCAAATGATTGGCCATTATTTCAAGGTTATCCGATTCCGCGATAGCTCTAAAAACGACTTTAAAAAGATCAATGTCTATTTTTTCTTCAGCACTCATTGATTACCCTCCTCTTTATTTTTAGGAAACTATGCACACGGTAGTTTCTTTAAGCGTCATTAAGACTTTGTGAGAAACACTTCCGGAAAAAAAACGGGTGACCCGGGAAGCTTTGCGATTGAGGACGATCACATCGAAATTTGTATCCCGGTTGAGATTCATAATTTCGCTGGCAATATCCTTTTTCCGGGGTCTGAAAACGGTATGAATCTGGCTATTCGCTAAGTCATTCTTAGAAAGATTCTCGGTGATCGCCTTGAAATCATTTTCCCGCTGCATAATTTGCTGGGAAAGATAGCTCAAACTGGTCCTAAGTTTTCCGGTCACGTTGCTGGCCTGGGTCTCAATTTCGGGTATGGGCGTATAGGCATGAAAGAAAGTGATCTCTATCCCATCAATATGTGCAAAGGTGCTGGTAACAAATTCTATCGCCTTTTGATCCAGGTGAGTAAAATTAAAGGCAACCAATATCTTTTGAATGGCCATTTTGTCTCCCCCCTTTCAAATGATTAAGGTTTAATCAATTACGTCGCCATTCAAGCGAAGCTAACGATATCTAGAATGAGACGTGCCGCAGTGTTGCGCTCGAAACCGATTGAAGCAGATGAATCGCTGGGTGATATAAAGACAGGTCAGAAACAGATTTTTCTGAAATATTGTATTTGTGATGTTGATCGGCTGATTCTTGCTATATAAATCCCGCCATGGCGGGACCTTGCACCTGATAGGCAGACGGCAGTTGACGCCGGTGCAGGTTTCAGCTTTCCTAGGATAAATGCCACAAAGTAACAATTTGTGTCAACAAAAATTTGATTTGGCTTTTACACTGCAAGTTATACCTGTGAGGTTTGAAGGTATGTTAGAATGGTTCAATTCAAATTTATTTCAAAAACCTTGATTCTTGCCATCTAAAACGGGTACTATGCCCCCGGGTGCAAGTTCGACCTTAAGCACACGGGCCGGTTTTTTATCTGCATCCATACCATTGTTTTCTCCGAAGCGCCGGTTTCACTTTCCCGGCCTGATTCCCGCGGGATGGCGTCGAATCGGAGCAGCATTTCCTTCTTCCACAGATACGCAACCGCTTCAATCTGTTGCCAGACATTCTTCTTGTAAAGGTTCAGGTAGCAGAGAAAGGACCTTTTATGGCGCGACTTGAGAAAATGCCGGAACCCCAGCGTTCCCACATCGCCAATACCAGGCTGCCTGCCTTTGATACTTATCCCTGGGTTGACGGACCGGCACTGAACATGCGGCGAATAGCCATTGTTTCCACCGCCGGACTACACCGCCGGGACGATAGGCCCTTCACGTTTGAGCCCGGAGATAATTATCGCATTATTCCGGGTGATACAGCCGCCAATGATTTGATCATGTCGCATGTTTCCACCAATTTTGATCGCAGCGGATTTCAACAGGATTGGAATATCGTTTTCCCCCTGGATCGGCTCCATGAGCTTTGTGATGAGGGTCACATCGGAAGTGTCGCCCGGTTTCACTATTCGTTTATGGGAGCCATGGATCCCAAGGATCTGGAACAGTCCGCGCGCAAGCTGGCCGGTTTGTTAAAAGACGATACCGTCGACGGAGCATTACTCGTCCCGGTGTGACCGTTGTGTACGCGCGCCGTTGGCGGGCTGGCACACTATATTGAAGAAGAGGGGGTTGCGACCACCCAGATCAGTTTGATTCGACCGCACACCGAAGCCATCAAACCGCCGCGGGCATTGTGGGTGCCGTTTGACCTTGGCCGGCCCCTGGGTGTGCCCAATGATGCCGGTTTCCAGAAACGGGTGCTTTTGTCTGCCTTGAAATTGCTGGAAGAACCGTCCGGACCGGTTATTACCGATTTCCCGGATGATGCGCCGGTTAGCAGGCAGGCTGATGTGGTCTGGGCCTGTCCGGTTAATCTGGCCCGTAAGAAAATAGACCTGAGCGATGCGGATGCTATGCGGGCCGCTTTTAAAAAGGAAATGGTTGAATTGCGCACCTGGTATGATCTGGCGGTGAAAAAGCAACAGCGCACAACTATGGGGGTCAGCGGTCTTGAATTGGCTCAAATTATCGACTTTATCGGGGCTTTTATTGACAGTATCCCTGCCAATCCCAGGGAAGATATATCCCTGGCACTATCACTTAATTTCGCGGTGGATGATCTCAAGGCCTATTATTATGAAGCTGCCGCCGCCCAACCGGGCAGCAGTTCACCGACTGCCGAAGAATTGGACGACTGGTTCTGGGGTGAGACGGTTGCCGCCAAAGTGTTGTTTGCGGTTAAAGACAGGTGTCTGAAAAGAGATGATAAAATGATGCAGCTGCTTGGTAAAATTTTGCTGATTCCCATGTCGCATAGCGATGCTTGATGCTCGTCTCTGGTCACTGGCTTCTGGTCGCTGGTCACTTGTCACTGGTCGGTACAGAGGCCGACCCTACTTCGCTTGTTTGCAATATATCATGGGTAGGGCGGGCCTCCGTGCCCGCCAAGATGTACCACAGTCCAATGAGATATTGCCAATTTCCATTTTCTAAGATTCATATAGCCGAGACAAGCTTCAAGCGACCTGGGGCCAAAAGCCAGCGACCGGCGACCAGAGACAAGTGACCAGTTGCCAGATACCAGAAGCCAGATTGCCCAAAATTTTCCTGCAGGTTACCAAATTTTGACAGTTCTTAGAGAAATGCAAGGAGTTAAAAATCAATAAAACCGGTTCAACCAATTAGAATCATTAAATTAACTTCTATTGATCGGATTCTGGCTTGGTTTTTGCTTATTTTAGTATGTTCTGGATAATGCCGATGACAATAATTGTTGTATCAAATTGAGGACGAGCCGAATTGGGTTCATTATACACAGCGCCACCATTAATTGCCTATTCTAAGGGTAAATTGTTGACATTAATGGATTCAAACTTCAAACGATTGTTTCCAATTATTATCCTGACCACTATTTTGACCGGTGCTGTCTTTTGGGCGGACGCCCGGGCGGAATCCGACTCCTTTCCTGTACCCCCGGTAATTCAACCAAACGTTGATTTTTGGACCAAAATTTATACCGAATACGCATCCAACCAGGGTGTCATCCATGGTAGTCGCAACCTGAATATTATTTATGGTGTTATTGAGCTGGAAGATCCCGACAGTTTTGGCGGTCGGAAAACGAATAAAAACCGAATCAAAAAAGCCAAAGAGAAATATAAGGCCATTCTGGCAAAACTGATGCGCGGGGAAGCCCCCGTCGGACCGGTGGAGCAGCAGGTGGCCGGGCTGTTTGGTCCTGATGCTGAACCGGCTGAATTTCGGGCGGCCATGCGAAACATTCGCTGCCAAACCGGGCAAAAAGATCGTTTCCGTGCCGGCGTCATTCGTTCCGGGGCCTATATTGATGAAATCAAAAAAATATTTCGCAGTCAGGGCTTACCGGAGGATCTGGCCTATCTGCCCCATGTTGAATCCTCATTTAATCCAAAAGCCTACAGTAAATTTGGTGCTGCCGGCATATGGCAATTCACCCGCGCCACCGGCAAACACTATATGGAGGTTGGCTATGCCATTGATGAGCGGCGCGACCCGATGATTTCTTCCCATGCCGCCGCCAAATTGTTGCAGCACAATTATCGTAAATTGCAAAATTGGCCCATGGCGGTTACCGCATATAACCACGGTGTTTCCGGTATGCTGCGCGCACAGCGGAAAAAGGAAAGCTATGAGCAGATCTTTACGGAATACCGCAGCCGAATTTTTAAGTTTGCCTCTCGCAATTTTTATTCCGAGTTTCTGGCGGCCCGGGAGGCAGCAAAAAATTACCGCCAATATTTTGGTGACCTCGAACTGGACAGGCCGGTTAAAAGCCGGGAGGTGGTGCTGGCAGGTTATGTTTCGCTGCCCCAGATGGCGCGACACTTGAACCTGGAAATCGCCGAACTGCAAGAGTTGAATCCGGCCTTGCGGCATCCGGTTTTCCACGGCCAGAAATATGTACCCAAAGGCTACCGCTTAAGGCTGCCTTACAGTAATGATGAAGATTGGGGAATCCTGATAGCTAAGCTTGAAGACAAATTCTACAAGAACCATCAGAAAAAAAGCAGCATCTACATGGTCCAACGGGGCGATACCGCCGGAGATATTGCCAGGATCCATGGCGTTAAACTGGCGGATTTGATTGCAGCCAATGATTTAGACTCCCGGGCCACCGTCTATGTGAACCAGAACTTAAGAATTCCGCTGCCGGATGAGCAACCCATCCTGGTTGCCAAACACCAAACCAGGATACCGCTTCCAGAACAGGAACCAGTGCCGTCGCCGCCCATACAGGCTGAGACAGTGGTTACAAACCGGGAAAAACCTGAGTCGCGTCTGGTGCTCGCCCGCCAATCCTCCGTTCAGACCTCCGGGAGCAACGCTCAGAGCACACGGGAGATTGAAGCCAAACATCCGCTGGTGCAGGTTGCCGACCCATCTCCTGAGATAACCGGGGAAGAGGCACCAGAAGCATCTCCCGAAGGTCTACCGGTCAACAACCTGTTTGTGGACTATCCCATGGTTGAGTATCTGCCTGCCCGTGAAGAGCGTGACCAACCGCCTGTCGAAATCGCCGACTTCGTATCCGAACCCGAACCATTGCAGAAGGTGGAAATCCGTCCGCTAACACCTGTCACTAACAGGCCGCAGAATAATCCTGAAGTTATCCTGGCCAATCTGGTCGTCAAGAAGACCTGGAATAAGAATGGAAAAGAGCTGGGTATCATACGGGTGGAGGTCGAAGAGACCCTCGGTCACTATGCCGAATGGTTGAATGTTCCAGCCAGTGAAATTCGGCGCCTTAATGGATTTCCTTACGGACGAACGCTGCAACTAAACCAGAAAATCAAGATACCACTGCACCGGGTTACCCGGGAAGATTTCGAAGAAAAACGCTTTGAATATCATCAGGAATTAGCTGAAGACTTTTTTGCTTCCTATCGAGTTGAAAAAGTACTCACCTATTCCATCAAACGGGGCGACAATATCTGGACCCTGTCCCGCCAGGAATTCGAAGTACCGCTGTGGCTGATAAAAAGATACAATGCCGGCGTGGACTTTAATTCACTGGTTCCTTCGCAGAAGCTACTGATCCCCATAATAGAAAAAAACGTGTAACTGGCTTCAAAACCATCATCTTTTGCCCGGCGGCTGCGTTGCTCGTCGTCGAATGATGCTCATCCGCCTCCGGCGGACTCCGCTTTTGAATCGAATCACGCCTTGCCCACAATCAAAATCTAATGCTTTAAATGCAAGTTTAACATTTCTCACTGATTAAGTTTCCTATCTGGTCCGCCGGAGGCGGACCAGATGGAAACCTATATGGGGGGAGCGATGGTCACCAGAAGCCTCAGGTCGGTTTTGGCGCGCAGACCGTGGGGTTCGGCGATATCACTGATCACGACATCCCCGGTTTTGGCCGGAATTGCAGCGTTGTCTTTTCCCAGAAACTCACCCTCACCCTCAAGTATGACCAGACTCAACTGTCCTTCGATATCATGGCTGTGGACGGGAAGTTCTTGGCCGGCCTTGAAGTTGAAATTTATAATTTTAAAATACGGTGAATCATGCACCAGCAATTTCTTAAATGCTTTTTCGGCAAAATCGTTTTCTTCAAAAAGGTTAAGATGTTTCATTTCTTGTCTCCCATAGCAGGTTAATAAAATTACTCTTTTCTCTCTTTATTAAATAAAAGGTAGACGTTTAGCATTGATCTAAGTCAAAATATAGCCACAAAACGTTCGAATAACGGAACGTTTTTTTGACAACCGCTATAAGAGCATCATTGTGGAAAGCGGTATAATTATTGACCAACCTTATAATTTCCTGTTAATGAGTTCCATAAACTTGGGCTTTCAGGATAGCCACCGACTTTAATCCAGGTCTAAGGAATTTATCTTTACCAACCAGATTGCTGAAGCGATTAACCGGCGCACCGGCAAACCCAAGGGTTCTTTATGCTGGCCTTTATCACTCGAAGATTTATGCTGTTGATTGTTGTCCTCTTTGGCGTGTCCGTGCTTCTTTTCGGTATCCTGATGACCTTCAGCCCGGAACGACGGGCGGCCACCTATGTTTCCTCCCCCCAGCAGGCCAAGGATATACCTAACATCATCAAACAATTTGGTCTCGATGATCCCTTCTACCTTCAGTATCTTAGATGGATGAAAGAGGTTTTCAAAGGCAATATGGGTTGGTCGCTGGTCGCCTCGCGGCCGGTGTGGGAAGCTTTCTGGACCTATTTCCCCATTACCCTGGAGATGAATCTTTTTGCCGCGCCGATTGTGCTGTTCTTTGGTATCTGGCTGGGGACCCTGTCGGGAATCCATCGGGACCGATGGATCGACCATATTACCAGAATTTTAGCCATTATAGGCTGGTCGCTGCCTACCTTTTTATTTGCCCTGGTATTGCTGATGATATTCTACGGCTATTTTCAAATTTTTTCTCCCGGGGTTCTCAGCGATCATTTAAAAATGTTTATTATTGACAATCCGGACACGTTCACCCGTTACACTGGAATGTTTACCATTGACGGCATTCTAAATGGTCGTTTGGAAATTACTCTGGATGCCATCGCCCACCTGGTCTTGCCCGTGATGACCTACGTAATTGTTGTTGTGGCACTGAACATGCGGGTCATGCGTTCGGGCATGATCGAGGAGCTTTCAAAAGACTATGTGATTACCGCAAGGGCCAAGGGGGCTGACAAACATACGCTTCATATTAAGCATGCACGCCGAAATGCACTGCTGCCCGTTATTACCGTGGCTGCCCAGTTGATTGCCATGTCCATGGAAGGCAGTATTGCGGTGGAGGTGGTCTACAATCGTCACGGCCTTGGCTGGTGGCTGGCGGAATCGGCGGTGCAGCTGGACATGCCGGTGCTCATGTGTATTTGTCTGTTTATGGGAATTGTGTTTGTCATCACGAATCTGACACTGGATATATTGTATGCATATATAGACCCCCGCATTCGCTTGAACTAGCTTTTTAATTAAAACTAATTCCGTTATTAAAATGCGAGATCAGAATTTCTGTTAGAACACAATAGGCCGATTTATGCCCCAGCCTCATCCGCGACTGCGGGAATTTAAATTTACATTGCATCGAATTTTCAGGAATCCGGCTGCCATTATCGGATTTACCCTGCTTTTGCTTTTTGCGGCGATGGCCGTTTTGGCACCCTATATTGCGCCCCCCCAATATGCCGATAATCCTTATTTGATGCCCCATAAGGGATTTTCTCCCACACCCAAACCACCCGGTGAGAAAAATATCTTTGGCACCACCTCCGGGCAGTACGACATCTTTTACGGTGTTGTCTGGGGCACCCGCACCGCATTTAAAGTAGGGCTTTTTGTTGTCTGTATTGCCGCTCTGGTCGGTGTGACCCTGGGTGCCATTGCCGGTTATTTTGGTGGGATCATCGATGAAATCCTGATGCGCATTACCGACATCATGTGGGCCATACCGACGCTGGTTCTGGCGATGGCCATTGTGGTGGCCTTTGGCAGAGGGCTGGACAAAATTATGATTGCCCTCGCTATGGTGGGGTGGCGCTGGTACGTGCGGGTCATGCGCGCCGAAATTCTTACCGTGAGGGATCAGGATTTTGTTCAGGCGGCCAAAATCATGGGTGTTTCTGACGCCAAAATTATTTTGCGCCATATTTTGCCCAATGCCATTTACCCGGTGCTGATTATGGCGTCAATGGATATGGGATCCATGGTGATCACCGCCTCTTTTATGAGCTTTGTGGGCTTGGGCGCGCCTAAAGGATTCGCCGATTGGGGACAGATGGTGGCCCTGGCGCGAAATTACATTGTAGGACCGCCGGATGATCCGTTGAAATTCTGGTACGCCATTGTGATTCCCGGCGGCTGTATTGTGCTGTTTGTGCTGGCCTGGAATCTGATCGGTGATGCCTTGAGGGATGCGTTTGATCCGAAAGTCAGGCGAAGATGACTGGAAGGCGGAAGGTGGCGGTTTGAGGCGAAACCCTTGGTTGTTAGAGGTTGGAGGTAATCGCCTTCGGCGGTAGGAGGTCTGAGGTTGGAGGTTAGAGGCCGTAGTTTAGTGTCAGAAATAAAATGATCCGATCTGAGTTTGCCTCCAACCTAAAGCGACGCGAGCCTCAAACCTTAAACGGCCAAAGGCCTTGCCTCCAACCTCGAGCGAAGCGCTCCTCGAGTGAAACGGTCCTTAAACGTGGCTCGCTTTTGTTTAATAGACTGATTGAAATAAGTAAAACCTTTAACTGGTGAATTATCTTTAATGGGAAAGCTGCTGGAAACGGTTGATCTGGTTACCAACTTTTACACCTATGAAGGGGTGGTGAAGGCCCTGAACAAGGTGAGCCTGGTGGTGGATCACGGGTCTACCTTTGGGCTGGTGGGTGAATCGGGTTGCGGCAAGAGCGTTACCGCTCGCTCGATCATGCGTATCATTCAAGAGCCCGGGCGGATCGAGAGCGGTAAAGTTATTGTCTATCTGGATCAAAGAGATCGACTGGATGGTATCGACCTGCTCGAACAACCCGAGGCCTATATGGAGAGTCTCCGCGGGGATCGTATTTCCATGATCTTTCAGGAGCCGAATGCGGCCCTGAACCCCACCATGAGGATTGGCGAACAGGTCAGCGAGAGCTTTCTGTTTCATCAGAAAAAGGAGATGAGTGCCGCAATCCTGGCAAAATTGGAGACTTCGCGAAACCCGTTCAACCGATTTTTGCAGGCCCTTTACCGGATCGCTGCCACCAACCCCGATGATTTTCGTCTGCGGATCCTTGACAAACTTCCGCTGTTCAAACTCTGGCAACAGCGCCTTAAAAAAGAAGCGCTCCGGTGCTCAATTGAAATCATCGACAAACTGGGTATCCCCAATGCGGCGCAGGTGGCTAATCAATACCCTCATAATTTATCCGGCGGGATGAAGCAGCGGATTGTTATCGCCATCGCGCTGGCCTGCAATCCGATTTTACTTATTGCCGATGAAGCCACTTCAAACCTGGATGTAACAATCCAAGCCCAGATTCTTGACCTTCTGCGGCGACTTAAAGAAGAGGTGATTTCTTCGATTTTGTTGATCACCCACGACCTGGGTGTGGTGGCTGAAACCTGTGACCGGGTGGGCGTGATGTATGCCGGGAATCTGTGCGAAGTAGCGAATGTTGAAGAACTGTTTGAGAATCCGTTACATCCCTATACCCGTGCCCTGCTGGAAGCGGCTCCTAAATTAGCCATGGAAGAAGAACTGAAAAGTATCGAAGGCCATGTGCCCAACCTGGTGACACCACCGCCCGGATGCCGGTTTCATCCGCGATGTGCGCATGCGATGGAGGTCTGCAAGGGGGTGTTTCCCGAGATGATTGATGTGACCAAAAACCATCAGGTAGCCTGCTACTGGGTCGCCTCAAAGAAAAGCTGATGTGCGCAGCCGTCTACGGGCACAGCAACTTGGGAGTTCCTTAGGAGTCAACTATTAATCATAAGGTTTCAGGTGTCGGGTGTCAGGTGTCAGGTAACTGATGACAGAAGGCCGAAAATAGAAGCCAGATAGGGGCGGTAGCTTTCGTTTTCACCATCTGTCTTCTGTCCTTTGAAAACCTGACACCTGACACCTGAACACTGAAACCAGTTAGAAGCCTGACACCTGAACACTGACACCTGAAACCCATTTTTTGATATGCCAAAGATTCTCGAGTTAAAAGGCCTTAAAAAGTACTACCCGATTCTGGGCGGGGTTTTGCGTCATGAGGTTGCGACGGTCAAGGCGTTGGACGGTATTGACCTGGATATATACCGCGGTGAGTGTCTGGGAGTGGTTGGAGAATCCGGTTGCGGCAAGACCACGACCGGCAAGGCCATTGTCCGCCTGCAGGATCCCACCGCAGGGCAGGTGTTTTATCACGGCAAGGGCAGCCAAGATTCAGAACCGGTTGACATCGCCGGGACGAAAAAGTCGGCTCTGAAAAAAATGGGGATTCGCAGCAAACTGCAAATGGTATTCCAGGACCCGACCACTTCCCTGAACCCGAGAATGCTGGCTAAAAATATTATTGCCGAACCGATTACCGTCCGGGAACGTCCGGGCGGTAGAGAGCTTGAAAAACGGGTGATTGAACTGCTTTATCGGGTCGGCCTGACCCGGGATCACCTGCTGCGGTATCCCCATGAGTTTTCAGGCGGACAGCGCCAGCGGATTGCCGTGGCCCGGGCGATTGCGACCGATCCCGAGTTTATCGTACTGGATGAGCCCACCTCGGCCCTGGATGTATCCGTGCAGTCACAAATACTGAACCTGCTTAAATCCCTCCAGCAAACCCTTCAATTGACCTTCATGTTTGTTACCCATCACTTACTGGTGGTCAAATACATCAGCCAACGGGTTGCCGTGATGTACCTTGGAAAAATCGTTGAAATTGCCGATACCAGGGATCTTTTTACACAACCGGTCCATCCTTACACCCATGCCCTGTTGTCGGCGATTCCGATTCCTGAATTAAAGGGTCGGCGACCGCGTATCATTCTTGTTGGAGATGTCCCCAGTCCGCTCAATCCGCCGGATGGATGCCGATTCCACACCCGCTGTCCATTCGTGATTGATCGCTGTCTGAAGGAAGAGCCCCTGCTCGAATTTGTCCGGCCGGGTCATCTGGCAGCCTGCCACCGAAAAAGTGACATGGATAAGCTCGTCAGTGATCGCTTCAGACAAAATAGATCTGGCAAAACATCCTAGAAAATGATATCTGCTCTGCGGGTTCAAGGTTCAACGTTCAGGGTTTCGCGGTTCGGTCTCAAAATGAATCGATTGGTCCGTTTTGGATTATCGGTTCGATTGCCTAATAATCACAAACAATTTTTAAAACCCAATGGAGTGAAAATATGAAAGCATTAATGATTTCGATACTGATTGTTATTGGAGTTTCGCTGGCTGCAGGCGCGGCCGACAAACCAGGTGATAATCCGAAGGTGGTGCTGGACACAACCAAAGGTAAAATCGTCCTTGAACTCTACCTCCAAATGGCCCCTGAAACCGTGGTCAACTTTTTGAGTTACGTCGATGCCAAATTTTATGACGGCACCATATTTCACCGCGTGATTCCCAACTTTATGATCCAGGGCGGCGGTTTTACCGCTGATATGGAGCGCAAGCCCGGAAAGGGACCTATTAAAAACGAGGCCGACAAGGGGCTGAAAAATGATCGCGGTACCATTGCCATGGCCCGCACGGGCGATCCTCACAGTGCAACGGCCCAGTTTTTCATCAATACAATCAACAATGACTTCTTGAACCACAAAAACAAAACCCAGCAGGGCTGGGGCTACGCTGCCTTTGGCAAAGTCATCGAGGGGATGGATGTTGTTGATGCCATCTCCGCCGTAAAGACAACCAACCGCGGAAGCTTTCAGGATGTTCCGGTTGAGGCGGTTGTTATCAAGTCCGCCCGAGGCCTAAAGTAAAATTGGTTTTATAACCCCATCTAATGTCCGATAACTGCGTTGCAGACCGATTCAAAATGCTCACGTACTAACGTGTACGCTCCGCTTTTGAATCGGTCTGCGCCTTGCTCTCGAACATAATCTGGGATTCTAAAACCAATTTCGTCTTTAATTATTAACGAGAAAGGAACTTGAAATGGCTGAGATTGAAGCCAAAAAGATACTGGTGCTGCTGGGCAGTCCGCGGAAAAATGGGAACAGTACAGCGCTGGCCAATCAGATTATTGCCGGGGCCGAATCCGTTGGTGCACGCGCTGAAAAAATTTCCTGCACGGCAAAGATATCTCTCCCTGTCAGGCGTGCTATGCCTGTCAACGGCCGGACAGTAAAGGCTGCGCAATTGATGATGAGATGCAGCCCATCTACGGCAAACTGGTCGAGGCCGACGCTTGGGTGATTGCCAGTCCCGTGTACTGGTTTTCCATGTCGGCCCAGACCAAGCTGTTTTTGGACCGTTGTTTTGCACTTGCGGCCTATAAAAAAGACGCCTTTAGCGGAAAAAGAATCGCCGTTGCCATGAGCTTCGGCGATGAAGATGCCTTCATTTCAGGATGCGTGAATGCGCTGCGCACCTTTCAGGATTCCGCCCGGTATGTGGGCGCCAATCTCGTCGGGATGGTTTACGGCAGCGCGGATAAACCCGGGGAGATTAAATCAAATACCGCATTGATGCAGCAGGCAGAAGCACTTGGGAAAAAGCTGGTCGGTCGAGCCTCCCGGACTGCTTGAAGCCGGAAGGCTGGGATGCCTGAAAGCATCTAAGCCTAAACGATTACAAGCTTTTCAGTTTTCTAAAGACAGCAACACCTGTCGCTTTTATTTCTTGTAAAGCCGCTTCAAATCTTCCCAGGCGTCTGTCAGGATGGCGTTGGGCACGTAACCGTGCACATAATCCCTGTAAGCCCGAACATTGATCTGCTGATATAATAGAATGCCGATGGCGTCTTCATACCACAGGTGCTGGAGTTTGGCATAAATCTGCGCGCGCCGGGCCGGATTGACGGTGGCGATACCCGCCTCGCAAAGCTGATCAACTTCCGGATTTTCGTAAGCCATAAAGCGGCCGTAAGAGCCCTGGGAATGCATGAAGGTGTACAGGAAGTTGTGAGGATCGGCATAATCGGCAGCCCAGCCGGTGATGAAAATCGGATACATAAAGTTGCGGTACTGAACCAGATAGTCCTTCCACTCGACATTGCGGATTTCAATGTGAAATTTAGGATTGAGGGACATGATATTTTCAGCCAGCATCAGGGCGGCGGACTCCCGCATTTCATTACCGGTGTTGTGGGCGATGATCATTTTAAAACCTTTTTGCCAGATTTCCCCTCCCCGGGCCTTTTGCAGGTATGCTTTTGATTTTTGAAGATCAAATTCATAGACCGGCGTTTCGATGCGGTACGGCAGGCCTTCAATATTGGGGCTGGAGGGCATAATTACCAGGTTATTGAATACATCTTCTTTATATGTCCGCCGGTCAAAGGCATGCAAAAACGCTTTGCGGACATTAATATCTGCAAAAAAATCGACCGGGATCCCGTTGCCGTCCAGATTGCCGCTGCCGATATTCGGATTGCCGGTCGGGTCGACTTTCTGGCAGAACAAAGCGGCAGTAAGCGACAGCTGCGGTGTTTTATACAGCTTCAGCCCTGGTATGGCCTCCACTTCAGGGACATAGGGGATGTCTACCGTGACCCGGTCGGCATCACCGTTTTGGAGCATGAGTTTGCGGGTGCTCCACTCCTTGACGTATTTAACGATGGCAGTTTTCAATGCCGGCCGGGTGCCCCAGTAACCGTCATGGCGTTCGAAGATGAACTGATTGGAAGGCTGCCAGAGTTTCATTTTAAAGGCACCGGTGCCGTTGGTTATTTTTTGAAGGGGTTCATGACCGGGCGGGGGGTTGTTGTACCCGGCCGCCTGACGGATATCGCCGTTCCAGCATCCTTTGGAAATCGCCCACT
>Ga0075305_1000131_pt1 | contig 14151 bp, 9 predicted proteins | sample Joice_CattailNLB_2_FD_120071 | JGI IMG/M metagenome (GOLD analysis project Ga0075305, IMG submission 120071) | Natural and restored wetland microbial communities from the San Francisco Bay, California, USA, that impact long-term carbon... | ecosystem: Environmental > Terrestrial > Soil > Wetlands...
AGCACCTTTCAAATCGCTGCGCGTTGCACGGTAAATACAGAATTTGAAAGGTGCCCAGATGAAAACCGAAAACAAACAACTGCCCCGAATAATCAATCTCTTATTCAAGGCAATTTGTTCATTTGCCGCTCTTATCGCTTTGGTGATCCTGGTTCCCGTAACGGCCCATGCGCTGACGCCCGTTACCGTGGCCTGGGATGAAAACAATCCGGTGCCGGAGGGTTACATCCTCTACTGGGGTACCGCCAGCGGCAATTATTCAGACAGCCATGATGTCGGCGCTGCAACTCAATATACCATTCCCGGCCTACAAGACGGTCTAACTTATTATTTTGCAGTCAAGGCCTATGATGATGGGAATGAGAGCGCTTATTCGCAAGAGATATCACACACTGTCGCGACCCCAAATAGTAGTCCGACCACGCCATCGGTTCCCAGCGGTCCTGCCAGCGGTTTTACACAGACAGGCTATGGGTTCAGTTCAACCGCTTCAGATCCTGATAATGATATTCTGCAATACAAATTTGACTGGGGCGACGGTGTAATATCCGGCTGGGGCAATTCCACCCAGAGCCACTCATGGTCTAACACCGGCAATTTCTGTGTCAAAGCCCAGGCTATAGATGGTCACGGCGCATCTTCAAGCTGGTCAAACTGCCGGTCCATTAATATTGGCCTAAACACTCACACTGTTGCGGCGTCCGCCGGATCCCACGGATCTATCACCCCTGCGGGGTCGGTGGTGGTCAACAACGCCGCCTCTCAAACCTTTGCCATTGCTCCGGACCAGGATTACCAGGTTCTGGAGGTTCGAGTGGATGGTTATCTGATCGGAACGGCCACCTCCTATACCTTTAATAACGTCACCGCAGATCATGCGATTACAGCCAGTTTTGTGTATGTGGACCCGAATCCCGTTGACAGTGACGGAGACGGTGTGCCGGATATACTGGATGCGTTTCCGGCAGATCCTGATGAAACTGCAGACACTGACGGCGACGGAACCGGGAACAATGCAGATATTGACGACGACGGCGACGGCATGCCGGATGCCTGGGAAATAGCAAATAATCTGGATCCGCTGGTCAATGATGCTGCGGGAGATCCCGACGGTGACGGGGCCACCAATTTTGAGGAATTCGAAGATGGAACCGGTCCCAATTTCTTTGAAGATCATTCGGCACCGGATGCCCCGGTCATTCTAACTCCTCAGGACAATGCTATTGTCCCATTGACCCTGGAGATAACGACAGACGAATTTTATGATCCCGACATCGACGATGTTCATGCCGGATCTCAGTGGCAGATATTCAGGGCCGGTGATAATTTCTGTGTACTTGATGTCACCAGTTCTGCTTCTTTGACCTCTTTAAAGGTGCCGAAACTGATACTGGAGGAAGACACGGACTATATCTGGAAGGTGCGTTTTATAAACAGCCGTGGTACCGAGTCCAATTGGTCTGACGTTGGCTCCTTCACAACCGATTTTATCAATGACGACCAGAACGGCAATGGTATTCCGGATATTCAGGAAGTGGCAGTCGATCTGGATCTTGACAATGACGGCATTGTGGACAGCGAGCAGAACGATATCAAATGTGTCAACAGCAGTGCCGAAGATGTTCAGATCGGGGTCAGTATTAAAGAATCTGAAAATGTGGCTTCCATCATGTCCATGGAAATTGAAGATGCGGGCGAAGCCAATACAATCACCAAATCAAAAGGCAAGCCCAAATCCATCCAGTTTGGATTGATTAACTTCAAAATACTGGTGGATTTTCCAGGGGATGAGACGGTGGTGACCATCTATCTATCCAGGCCGGCCTTTGACAAGGGCAAATTATATAAATATGATTCGATAAATGCGGAATGGGTGGATTATTCCGATTATGCTGAATTCAGTCCCAATCGGAAAGCGGTTTATCTGACGCTTAAAGATGGCGGTTTTGGCGATGCGGACGGGGTTGAAAATGGTATCATCGTTGATCCGTTGACGGTCGGCACGGAAACCGCTGTGGATGACAGTTCCGGGTCCGATTCCGAAAACTTTTTTGAGAGCATCCTGCCCAACGCCGGGTGTTTTATATCCACTGCTGTTCCGCAGCCGGAGGGTGGATTGAATATCTGGTCTGAAATTCGCGGCCGGGAACTGGCGATCCTGTTTGTCCTGATACTATTTGTTTATGTGGGAAAGGTAATTTTTAACAAGATCAGAGAATATCATGTTGCATGGCTTTCATCCCTAAAATTAGTTGAATAAAACGTCGAAATCCGAAGGAGGGCAAAGATCTCCTTCGGATTTCATTTTGGGAGGTTATTTGGTTGCTATGGATAGGGGTAATTAATCCCTTAATCCCATTGTTGTGTGTTCCGGCGCTATTTATTGATATTGCCGGACGCTTTCAACCCGTTTTTTATTCGGGTTAAACTATTTATAACACACCTTTTTAGCTTTGTACAGCAAAAATGTTCTTTTATTTGGACAGTTGCAAAAGATATACCGTTTTGACATAAAATTTTTATTATGTAATAATATCAGCTGTATATTAATTAATGGGACAAAGCTTATAATAAAGTTGGGCATTTTTTTCCCTAAAACTGTGGAAAATAATCCACAGTCACACAAATTTTTCACATATTCATGTTCGGGATTAAAGGGGTCTAAAAGAAGGGTTGGATTATAGTTCATTTAGGACGCGGATTTGCACGGATGACATGGATTTTTTTAGGAATGGATTCTAATTTAAGCAATAACTTTAAACTAAGAAAAATACTTCGTGCAGATCCTGTTGATCCTGTCGACGATGTAAATAAAAGTTAGAATCCATTCCTTAAATTTTTAGTGATTTTTTGCGACTGGCAATCTTTCTGATATATAGAAACAGCAGCGGTACCAGGAACATCATCGCCAGTTCGATACCCCGCATTTTTTTCCGGATATCGGTTGGCTCTTTTTCAGAGAGATGCTGATTCGCGGTGGTAATAAAACAGCCCGCAGAGGAGCCACCGCTACCGCTGGTGACAGCAGAGGAGGGGGAGCCTGAGCCGCCTGATACACCAAGGCCGATAGGATCGATAATGACACCGTTTTCAGTGCCGTCGGCATCACCGAAACCGCCGTCCATAAGGGTTAGATAAACTGATTTTCGGTCAGCACTGAACTGTGTGAACTCCGAATAATCGAGCCAGACCTTATTGACCGGGTCAAATTTATACCAGAAAGCATCATTAGGTGCCGCCTCGGAGAGGTAAATCTTTACCACAGCCTCATCACCAGGCTGATCGACGATCAGCTTGAAGCTCAGCATACCGTACGGCATCGATTCCGGTTTGCCTGCTGTATCTGCATCTGCACCGAGCGCTTCCGGGTCTTCAGTTTCAATCGAAATTATAGATTCCACCGTTTCCGAGTCTCTAATGCTGACGCCGATTTGACTCAAACCATCAGGGGAATTCAGGCATTTGATGTCCACCTGGTCGATATCCGGAGTGCCGTCTTCATCCAGGTCAACATAAGCATCCACTTCCTGGTGATCCGGAATACCGTTATCGTTAAGGTCATTATTGGCATTGTCGGTTGTAAAAGTTGCGCTATCGGACCAATCGGATTTGGTCTGACGGTTGTTTATAAACCGAGCCTGCCAGCGATAATCCGTGTCTTCTTCCAGAATCAGTTTCGGTACACGCAAAGAGGTCAGCGAAGCAGAACTGGTGACATCGAGCACGCAATAATTATCCGCAGCCCTGAAAATCCGCCACTGCGTTTCTGAGTGAACATCGCCGGGGTCCGGATCATAAAATCCGTCCGTCTTCAACTTGGGCGCGAGGGAAACCCTTTCGTAGTCTATCGGCTTCAAAACCACGGGGGCCTCCGGTGGCGATGGATCCTCATATTTAAAGGGGCCTGTTCCACCCATGTATTCTTCGAGATTAGTCAATTGATCCCCATCCGGATCTCCATTTGCATCATCTACCAACGGATTAAGATGATTGACTATTTCCCAGGCATCCGGCATGCCGTCGCCATCGTCGTCCAAATCTGCATTGTTGCCGATACCGTCACCGTCCGTGTCCATGGTCTCAGCAGGGTCCAGCGGAAAAGCGTCCTGTGAATCAGCAACACCGTCTCCGTCCGAATCCGTCAAGGGAACGGTATAGGGGATCTCCTGAGAGAATGCGCTTTCATTGTCGCTTGTGTCGTAAGCGGTTGCAGCGATATAGTAGGTTCGTCCGGGCACCAGGTTAGTAATTGTACCATAGGTTTTGCTGCCGACATCAACCATGTTGGGGTAGTGGTTGCTGGATGTTCCATAATATATCCGGTAGCCGGCTACATTCGCTTCCTGACTTTTGTCCCAGGCCAAAGTTACCGAGACTGCATGGGCTACGCCAGAAGACAGAAAACAGAGAATAAAAACCAGAAGAAAAAGAAAGAATATGGATTTATAAAATTCGCGCGTGCCAAACCTGCAAAACATCAAAACGATACCCCTTTTAAGATAAATTTGGCTGGATTGGAAGGCGTGTCTCCTTTTTGACAACCGTCACGGATGAAATCTTTTGACAATGGTTCGCTTGTGCCGTATCGGTACTTCCCCCAGAGCTGTGTAAACGGCTTAAATTATGAGCAATTCCGGTGCCAGTTTTTTAATGAATGCGGTTTATTAGATTAATCGCAGATATCAGTTAAATGGTATATATCTATAGTGATTTAAATAGGTTATGAGATCGATTGATTACGGTAAAATGATGGATCGCACGGCAGGCAACGGGTTTGGCCATAAAAGCATGCCTTGCCGGGAAATTTGTTATGATTTTTTATACAGAGAGGTGTCTTTTTGGATACGGCCGGTTACATTTTTGAAAGTAAATTTCTGACAGAAAAGAAATATAACCACCCCTGTTAAATAGGCTTCGCATTTAACTGGGCAGGCGGAATTGCACCAGCCGTCGCTAAAGCTATGGCCGGCCGGCGGAGTATCACGGAGAAAATTGAGGAATGGCTTCTATTCAAAAATGGTATGATAGGACACGGATGAACACAGATGAACACGGATAGAAAGAAACATTATTTCGCCTACGGCGAGGAAAAACGATTTACAAATAGACTCTATCCTATTCAAGGACGCTTTACCGCCGCCAGGCGGCTATAAATAATCTGCGTTAATCCGTGAAAACCTGTGTCCTAAAAAAAACTTTTAAGATAAGAATCCAATCCTTTTTGTGCTCCGTAATACTCAGTGTAATTCCGTGGTTAGATAACTGCTGAGTTTGCACCTGGTGCCTGCAGTTCGCCTCCAACCTATAACCTATCACCCATCACCCATGGCCTATCAGCTATTTATTCTTGCGCCAGCGCGCGTGGGTGATGCCGAGTTTTTTGATGCGGTAATTCAGGGCGCGGGGTGAAATGCCCAGTTGGCGGGCGGCGTCTTTCTGGATCCAGAGGTTATCTTCCAGGGCTCCGGCGATCACTTCCTTTTCCTCATTTTCCGACAGCCTGAGGCCCGTTGGCGGAGCTTTTGGGGGAGACAGGTCCGAGATTTCCGGCAGAGAAATGCTGCTTTTGCGGATCACCTTTTGGTCCTCCAGCAAAATAGCCCTTTCAATGGTGTTGGAAAGCTGGCGAATATTGCCCGGCCAGGGATAACGGCGAAACATATCGATGGCTTCGGGGTCAATCGAGTGAATCTTCTTTTTAACGGAGCGGCCCAATTTTTCCAGCAGGTAATATGCCAGCGGTTCAATACAGGCGATCCGCTCACGCAGCGGGGGCATGTGGATTCTGAGTACATTGATACGATAGTACAGGTCTTCGCGGAATTTGCCCTCCCGTACCAGGGCCTCGATATCCCGATTGGTGGCTGCTATGATGCGGGTGTCTGCCTGGATGGTTTTACTGCCTCCCAGGCGTTCGAAGGCTTTATCTTCGATGGCCCGCAGGAGTTTGGCCTGCAGGTCAATGCCCAGCTCACAGAATTCATCCAGAAAGATCGTGCCGCCGTCGGCCTGTTCAAACCGCCCTGTGCGGGTTTTATCGGCCCCGGTAAACGATCCCTTTTCATGACCGAAAAGCTCACTTTCCAGCAGGGTCTCGGGGATGTTGGCACAGTTTACAATGATGAACGGCTTGTTGCGGCGGGGACTGTTGAAATGAATGTTGCCGGATAAAAAGCTTTTCCCGGTGCCGGTTTCACCCGTCACCAGAACCGTGGAATCGGTGTCTGCCATCCGCTTTATTGTTTTGATGACCTCCTGCATGGCCCCGCTGACTGCAATGATCTGATCATAGTCATAAACAACATCCTGCTTCCGGCGCAGGTAATCGATTTCGTTTTTCAGGCTCCGGTGTTCAAGGGCCTGATGAACCGATAACTTTATTTTTTCAGGCGGATAGGGTTTGGTGACAAAGTCAAAGGCTCCGGCCTTCACGGCCCTTACAATTAACTGGGAATCATGCTGAGGACCGATAACAATAACCGGGGTGCCCGGCGCATACTCTTGCAGTTTTTCAATGCTGTTAACGAGATTAGATCCATCATCGGCAAGGTCGAAAAGAATTACACTGAAGGCTTCTTTCTGCAGGCACTGAGCGGCTTCCAGGATATTGGGCGTTGCCCTGATGAGGTAATCGGCCGCCAGGGCGTCGGCCAGATTTCTGGTTTCATCTTCATACTGACCGACAACCAGGAGTCTCGTGCTTTTATCAATTTGGCTTAGTGGGTTAACTGACAATTTGTCATCCTAATTGATTATAAACAAAATGAAAAACATGGTTAATAATTTAAAATAGTTATTATAAGTAGTGTTACGTATATTTGGGAATTTTTTTTCACCACAGAGACACGGAGATCACAGAGACATTTTATCTTTTTGCCCATCCCGCCACAGAGGCGGGACGATGGGCAAAAGAACTAATCTTGGGCTAATATACCGGTAAAATAAGCGACTATAATCTTTGGCAGACAAAAATGGTTGATTTTCGTTTGCCGCCGTCTCCCGGCAAACGAAAAAAATTAACACCTCAGTGTACTCCGTGCCTCTGTGGTGAGAACATGATCGGTCAATCGTTCGGTTATTTGCATTTTATACGTCAATGTATTTGCGAATACATGTACTGAGTTTGTATGGATCATAGCTTACGGTGCCAGTTCCAGGCCGTGCGAATAATATCGTCAAGATTCGTATACTCGGGCTGCCAGTTCAGGCATTCCATTGCTTTGGTGTTCGATGCCACCAATACCGGGGGATCACCCGGTCTGCGATCCGCATAGACCGCAGCGATATGCCTGCCGGTAACCTTTGCAACCTGATCGACGACTTCCTTAACTGAAAACCCTTGACCCTGACCCAGATTATAAAAGTCACTGGCGGCACCATCCTGCAAACGTTCCAGGGCCAGGACGTGGGCCCGGGCAAGGTCGCTGACATGGATGTAATCCCTGATGCAGGTTCCGTCCGCAGTGGGGTAGTCATTGCCGAATATTTTGATTTCCTTGCTTTTACCGGCCGCAACATCGAGAATGAGCGGAATCAAATGGGTTTCCGGATTGTGCTTCTCGCCGACCTCGCCCTGCGGGTCTGCCCCTGCAGCGTTGAAATAGCGTAAACTGTTATATCTCAACCCGTAGGCTGCGTCACAGTCTTTTAAAATCTTCTCGATCATCTGTTTGGTTCTGCCATACGGGTTAATGGGATTCAAAGGATGGGTTTCGTCAATGGGAACCGCTTCAGGAATGCCGTATGTCGCACACGAGGAGGAGAAGATAAAATAACGCACATCGTGGGCCAGGGCTGCCTGCAGGAGGTGGATCGTGTTGCCGACATTGTTTTCATAATATTTCAACGGATCCGTCACCGATTCTCCGACGTAGGCGTAGGCGGCAAAATGGATCACGGCATCAATCCGGTAGCGCTTGAAGCAGGTTTTTAAATCCTGCGGGTGTCCCAGATCGCCTTGATAGAGATCACCCCACCGGACGAAATCCTTATAGCCATAAACCAGGTTGTCGAAGGTAATCGGGTTGAAACCGCGGTCGCGCAGTTCCTTGCAGCAATGGGAACCGATATAACCGGCCCCGCCGGTAACCAGTACGTTGGTCATTTCATATCCCTCGTTTTCCGAATAGTATGTGTAATAAGCCTTTGGTTGTTTTACCACCCGCTGCGCTCGAGGCACAGAGTTCACGGAGTCCGCCTGAGGCGGATTTCCCGGGCGGGAGACGACGCCCGAGGAAAAGACCTCGGCCGCTTCGCGGCAATAGCATGGCTAACTTCTTACTGGCTGTATGTGTGAAATACTATAATACAAATAACCATTTGGTTATCTGCCCGCATTGCAGTAGGCTCTTGTTGGATCGTTCCGTCTATGGCGGGATCCAACAAAAAAATAATAGCTCTGTGGTCTCAGTGTCTCTGTGGTAAAATTAATTCAAATGTACCCTTTCTGCTGCAGATGCAGCATGATTTCCTGGGCGGCTTCATCCGGTGCGATGTTGGTAGTATCTATCCTGACTTCGGCTGATTCGGGGATTTCGTAAGGGTCATCGACGCCGGTGAAGCCCTTGATAAGGCCGGCCCTGGCCTTGGCATACATGCCCTTGCGGTCGCGTTTCTCACAAACCTCGATGGGTGTAGACACGTGAACCTCAGTGAATCCTCCGTATTGTTCGATTATTTCCCTTATTTCCCGGCGGGTGGCGGCATAGGGTGCGATGGGGGCGCAAATGGCAATGCCGCGGTTTTTGGTGATTTCGCTGGCCACAAAAGCGATGCGCCGGACATTTATGTCGCGGTGCTCTTTGGAAAAATTTAATTCGTTGGACAAATTCTGGCGCACAATGTCGCCGTCCAGAAGGGTTACCGGGCGATCGCCGATCTCCAGAAAGCGGGCGTACAGGATTTTGGCAATGGTGGATTTGCCGGCACCGGAAAGCCCTGAGAAAAACACCACAAATCCCTGATTGCGCGGGGGCGGATAGGCTTTTTGCATCTCGTCGACAACCTCTGGAAAAGTCGCCCACTCCGGTATGCGCCGCCCGCTGCGAATACGATCGCGGATATCAGAGCCGGAAAGCGATATGAACTGGGTGCCTTCCGGGACTTGATCGGCATTGCGGTATTCATCTTCAAACGGCAGATAGACCATCTCGGAAAATGGAATGCTGGTCAGACCGATCTCTTCACTAAAAGATTCCACCAATTTGATGGCCTCGTCACTTTGGTAATAAGGCTGCCCGTTGCTGTCCGGCCCGGGACTGGCATGATTGCGGCCGGCGATAAAGTGGGTACAGCCGTAATTTTTTGAAACAATGGCGTGCAACAGGGCTTCCCGGGGGCCGGACATGCGCATGGCCAGCGGCAGCAGGCTCATGAGGTGAGTATCCGGTGGATAATGCCGCACAACGTGGCGATAGCAGCGTACCCGGGTGTAATGGTCAAAGTCCCCGGGTTGAGTCATACCTGCGATGGGAAGCAGCAGCAGATTGGCCCGGGCCTGGCGCATGGCATTGATGGTCATCTCAAACTGGGGGCGGTGGAGGGGATTGCGGGTTAAAAACCCTGCCATTCTCTTCCAGCCGAGTTTTTTGAAGACGGCCCGGACCTCGGCCGGCGTCAGGCGAAGCTTTTTAAAATCAAAATGCAGCGGGAGGCTTAATACTTCAAGCCTGCCGCCCAGGTAATAGCGCCCGGCCCTGGTCAATAAATAGTTTGAGCCGGGATGGGCTTTATCCTTTGTGCCGTAGACCCGGGCGGCTTCTTTTTCAGGATTGATCTTCCAGATATCTTCAATATGCATGACTGCCAGCAGAAAACCCTCCGGATCCCTGAGCGCGACGGACTGGCCGGCTTCCAGATTGTGGGCCTGCAGCTCGCTTACATCAAGGCAGATGGGTATCGGCCACAAACTGTCATTTTGCAGCCGCATCCGATCGAGCACGGATTCATAATCGGAACGGGTCATAAAGCCCGTTAGCGGCGAAAAGGCGCCGTTTGCCAGCAATTCAAGATCACACAATTGGCGATCATTGAGGGTAATATCGGATAAATTTATTACAATATCTTTAAGGATGGCGGCGCGCTCATCATCCACCAGCAGATTTACCAGCGAACCGCCATGAGGTGCTGTGTTATTTTCTTCGGTCATAGTTTTTAAACCATCCAATTTTTTAGAAATTTCAATTTTAGCTAATTATTTTAGCATACTACGTTAATTACAATCTTGCAATAGGGAAAGGGCAGGGAGCTGAAGAAGAAGGCGGATGATACAGCAAAAAATTAACCACCCCGGTTAAACATTAAAAAAGGTTTAACTGGGCAGGCGGAAAGACACTGAAATTCACGGAAAAGATTACGGAATGGATTCTATTTTAGCGAGGACATCTTGGGACACGGATCAACACTGATGGACGCGGATTAAAAATATTTATTTCGCCTTCCGTGCACTTCCGTGGTTAGAAATTATCCAGCAGCTGTCGAAAGAAAGAGGCCTTAAAATGAAATTGTTACGTTTGCAGCGGTCTTAATTGAGTATCAGATTGAATTTCTTTTTGGCGGGTAACGTGTAGATGGTAAAATCTTTTTCGTCAAAAGTGGCAATGTTTTGTATCCCGGCTTCAGCGGCAAGACATACCAGGGTGGCATCTGCATAATCCATGGGCAGATCGGCATATTTTTTCATCAGATTTTTGGTTTTCTGCAGGCTTTGCATATTGGAAGGCAGAATTTCAACGATGAATTTCAAGACAAAATCTATAGCCGCACTCTGGGCAATTATAGAAAAATTCAGCAGGAAAAGAACTTCTGTCAGCACTGCCTCGGTCGAATAGAGGTTCCCGGAAAATTTTTTTAGCCATTGAACGCACTCAGGGTGTCTTGTTTCACTGCGGTCGATTAAGGCAACCCACGGACCGGTATCAAAAATAACATTCATCTTTATTTGTTGCCCTTAATCTTTTGAATCAAATAGTTCCGGTGATTCTTTCCAAGATCAGATATTCCGCTTTCGACAACACCAATAAGGTCTTTAGCCCTGCCGTAATGACTTATCTCTTTTTGCACTGTGTAATCTTCGATATATTTTTTGATTGCCATACGGGTAATATCAGATTTTTTCAAGCCCGTTGAAGCAGCTATTTTTTCGATGTCGGCCAAATATTCTTCCGGCATTCTGATAGTAAGCTGTTGCATGGTAGCTTGATCCTCCTGTTTGACTCAGGTCGGCACGTTGCTTTGTAGTCTAAACGATTACAATGTAGTCGCTTTGCAAGTCTTTGTCAAGGAATTTGCTGCCTGTTGACTCATTAGCAGGGAGTCTATGATCTGCGAATGCCATGACCACATTCCCCTTGATTGTACCGCCAAAACGTAACATAATCAGGATCTCCAATTAATTTTTTACCTCTTTTAAAATAAGTTCCGAAATACGAGAGGCTGGTATAATTGGTTGCAGAAAAAAATGTTCAAATAACGGAACGTTTTTTGACAACCTCTATAAAAGGCTGAAATGGACAAACAAAATGCTGACATGCCCAGGCCTGAGATTTTGGCTCCGGCCGGTAATCGTGCTTCCTTCCTGGCAGCTGTGGCGGCGCAGGCCGATGCCATCTACTGCGGGTTGAAGTTGTTTTCCGCCCGCATGCAGGCCAAAAATTTCACGATGGAGGAGTTTGCGGAACTGGTGCACCTGGCCCATGATCAGGGTATAAAAGTTTTCGTGACCATTAACTCGCTGCTGAAATCAGATGATTTGTTGCGGGCCGGACAAATGCTCGATCAGCTGCAGCACCTGGTAAAGCCCGATGCCGTTATCATCCAGGATCTGGCCATGGTACCGCTGGTTAAACAGACAGGATTTTCCGGGGAGATACATCTGTCAACCCTTGCAAATTCAGGATTTTCAGCAGCGCTGCCGGTGATCCGGCAAAAGATAGGTGTCGATCGGGTGGTTCTGCCCAGAGAGCTTAACATCGATGAAATCAAACAGCTGGCTGCGGCGTGCCCGGCCGGGCTGGGACTTGAGGTTTTTATTCACGGCGCCCTGTGCTATGCGGTGTCGGGCAGATGTTATTGGAGCAGCTACCTGGGAGGAAAGAGCGGGCTCAGAGGACGGTGCGTTCAGCCCTGCCGGCGGCAATACAGCCAAAGCAATCAGAAAAACAGGTATTTTTCCTGCCAGGATTTTAGTGTCGACGTGCTGGCCAAGGTGCTTTTGTCCATACCCCGCGTGTGCGCCTGGAAAATAGAGGGCCGTAAAAAGGGCCCCCATTATGTGTACTACACGGTCAGTGCCTACCGTATGCTGAGAGATCACGGCCATGATGCCAAAATGAAAAAAAATGCCCTGGAGTTGTTGGCCAGGGCCCTGGGTCGGCCCGGAACCCATTACAATATTTTACCGCAACGACCCCAGAATCCCGTCAACCTCACCGGTCAAACCGGCTCCGGTCTGCTGGTGGGGAAAATCAAAGGCTCCGGAAAAAAACCGTATTTTATTACCCGGGAAGAGCTGCTGGCAGGGGACGTATTGAGGCTGGGCTATGAGGATGAGGCCGGCCACTCCATCAAGCGCATCGGCCGGTCCGTTCCCAAAGGCGGACGGCTTGATGTCCGCCCGGCCTCAGGAAGCGCCCCTGCCACAGGCGCACCGGTATTCTTGACCGACCGGCGCGAAAAAGCCCTGGCGGACATGATTTCGAATCTTGAGACGACACTGGTCCGGAGACCGGGGTCTCGCCATCGCGAATCATCGTTTCAACCCCGACTGCCGACCGCCAGGATAGAAAAGGGCAGGGTGGTTGATCAGCCGGTACATCGCCAAGCGGTCGATTCGGTTCCCCGGGATGGCATCGGGATCTGGTTGTCGATGCAGTCGGTCAAAAGTATTTCGGCCAGGATGAAGGCACCTGTCTGGTGGTGGCTGCCACCGGTGGTCTGGCCGGAAAATGAAAATGAAATAAGTACCCGGGTGGCAACGGCGATTAACAAAGGCGCACGCCATTTTGTGCTAAACGCTCCCTGGCAGGTGGCATTTTTCAATAAACAAAAAGGACTGCATCTGTGGGCCGGACCCTTTTGCAATCTGGCAAATCCGCTGGCCATTGCCGTGGCAGAATCTCTGGGCCTCAGCGGAGTTATTGTCAGCCCTGAGCTTGGCCGGGAAGACTACCTGCAATTGCCGCGGCACAGCCCGCTTCCGCTGGGAATTGTTATTGCCGGAAGCTGGCCCCTGTGTGTTGCCAGATCCCTGGCGGAAGAGGTAAAGCCGGATAATGCTTTTTCAAGCCCCAGGGGGGAGCAAGCCTGGGTCACGAAATATGACACCGACTACTGGGTCTTCCCGAACTGGAAGATGGATCTTACAAGTCAAAAGAAGTTGCTGCAAAATGCCGGATACAAGCTGTTTATCGAATTGGTCGAACCCATACCGGAAACGGTAAAGCTCAAGAAACGGGAGGGGCTCTGGAATTGGGACGGGAAACTTCTGTGAAGTTTCAGCTCATAGCTGATAGATGAAACCACGGAGGATCACGGAATTGCACGGATTATTTAAGGAATGGATTCTTATCTTAAAAAACTGCAAGTAGACCCCGGTGAAATAGGCTACGCATTTCACAGGGCAGGCGGGTCGTCCGCCAGAGGCGGATGAGCAGTGCATTTTGCGTCGGATCGCAACGCCGCCATCGGGCATTAGGCGCAGCCTGTTAACCAATTTTATTCGAAGACACGTCGAAACTCGTCTATGGTCTTCTGCACCTCACTGGGTTCTTCATGCTCGCCGGGTACGAGCGGCTTTTCGGGTGCCAGGGGATAAAACGACCTGAGGTGGTCGATATCAAAGAGATCATCAGAGAAAATGTCGCCTTCCCTGAAACTTTTGACCTGGTTGACACGCACCAGTTTGCCATCCTGGTAGAATTCAATCCGCGACGGGTAGCGGCTTTTGCCGGATTTCCACCAGGCAAGATAACGCACCTCGAGTACATCGGACCTGGAGTCCGCCTGAGGCGGATTGCCCCGAATAATCCATCGCGTAGGCAAGAAAGTTTCCCGATCGATCCAGATTTGAGAAACCGACTCATCCGGATATACCGCTCCGAGTACAAATTCTATCTCACCCTCAAATCTTCCCAGACTCGATACCGATGCATC
>Ga0075305_1000146_pt1 | contig 13286 bp, 11 predicted proteins | sample Joice_CattailNLB_2_FD_120071 | JGI IMG/M metagenome (GOLD analysis project Ga0075305, IMG submission 120071) | Natural and restored wetland microbial communities from the San Francisco Bay, California, USA, that impact long-term carbon... | ecosystem: Environmental > Terrestrial > Soil >...
AGATTGAACACGGGTCCCGGATCCCTTAAGCCGAAAAATGCAGGTTCATACCCTAAATATAAAATATTGGCAAACCAAAAGGGTTTAAGAATATTGACTTGAGAAAAACCGACATGGTATAGCGGTATAAATCAAGCGGAGTAATTCCGGCCTTCCTGTCTGGTTGGCTTCACAACTGACCCGCCGGCGACAAATTGCCCTGATCAGGAGGCGCCATGACCTTCGACGAATACCTTACAAACATCAAGAACAAAGCGCCATCTTCAGAACTTTCCGAAACGCTGACATCCCTGTGGTGGGATCAAAAGGGGGACTGGGATAGGGCCCACTCTATCGCCCAGGAGATCCCAACCACCCAGGGCAGCGCCGTCCACGCCTATCTCCACCGGGAAGAAGGGGTATTGTGGAACGCCGACTACTGGTACGCCCGTGCCGGCAGGATACGGCCGGACATATCCCTGGAAGAAGAATGGAAGCAGCTGGTCGAAGAAATGCTGGCGTCTTAAACTCTAATAATGAGGACAGGGTATGCTGCAAAATCTGGTAACCGGGGGCAGCGGTTGACAAATTTATCCACATCAGCACCGCCGATGTATACGGGCATCCGGATTTCCCTGCCAACGAAACAGCTCCCTATCGCATGCGGGGCTGGCCTTACGGCGATACCAAGATCGAAGGTGAGAAGCTGGTATGGAAATACTACCACCGGCACGATCTGCCGGTCAGCGTGGTGCGACCGGCAAATATCTACGGCCCGCGATCGACCCCCTTTGTGCTGGAAATAGTGGAGCTGCTTAAAAGCGGCAGCAATTAGGGTACACCCCTGGAGTCGATTTTGAAGAGGGAATGCGGCGGGTGGAAGTCTGGTTGGATCAAATCAATCAGAAACCACGCTAGTTAAGAAGAAGATCCAAAGGCCCGATCCTTAAATGTATCCAGGGTATTTTGCGCCGGTCCCCTGGATGAGTCCATCTCCGATACGCTGATATTTTGCGGGTCAAAAACGCGGCCGGACCGAGCCTGCTTCTAAAACCTGTCGGATCGGTCAGTCGATATGTGGTATCCGGTCCTGCGCTTATGGTAAACCCGGATCAATTTCATCGCAAATCGAATGTTCTCGTCGTGCGTCCCCTCCAACCGGATACCGGTTCGAAACATACCTTCCCCATTTTTTTGGGAGTAAGCAACTTTGCCTTTGATCTCTATTAACTTTTGTTCTGCATCACTTGTCATCAGCGAAACGTATTCGGATTCAACCCGCTGGCCGGTTTCAAGATAAATTCCGTTCTGGCTCACATCGAGCGCCCTTCCCATCCTGTGATAAGTGAGGTTGCCGCCTCTGTTAATGGCGGCATAAGAAATCAGGTTGCTTGTTTCGACTCGAACGTATGCTCTTTGATCGATGCTGGCGATTGAATAATTCTGATCGGTGTTATGGTGATTTAAATTTAGCATGGTTCTATATGAAAATTTCCGGGGTTTTGATTTAGATAACCGGTCAATATTTAGCATGATTCATGCCAGAAGCTTTAAAAATTGGAACGCGGGCTGAAAGATTCTAAATAATTTAATATTTAATTTAATATCATATAGATACACGTCTCTCCCGTTTTCGATCGCGGAACCAAACGGTTGTTGCCGGATCTTCTCAATCCCTCCTGAGAAATATTTACCATAATTTTTATGGAAAAAAGTAAACAGTCCCGGGATAAAAATCAGGTCCCATTTCCGGGCGATAATCAAAATGCCGCCTTATCTGCTTTTGAGCCACAATAATTTAAGTTTTGCTGACTTCCAGGCTTTTTTTATTTGATTTCAATCAATGATGGTTTATGTTACGAAATAATGATCGAGAAAATTTCTAACACACCAGAGAAAGAGGAATCCCAATGGCTCAAAAATTAAATAAATACAGTTCGCGCGTCACCGGACCCAAGTCCCAGGGGGCATCACAGGCCATGCTTTACGGCGCCGGGTTAACCGATGAGGACATGGGCAAAGCCCAGGTGGGGATCAGCAGCGTATGGTTCGAGGGCAATACCTGCAACATGCACTTGAACCATCTGGCCGCCAAAGTCAAAGAAGGCGTTGAAGCCGCAGGGCTGGTGGGGCTGCGCTTTAATACCATCGGGGTCAGTGACGGTATATCCATGGGAACCGAAGGAATGAGCTATTCGCTGCAATCAAGGGACCTGATTGCCGACTCCATTGAAACGGTGATGTGCGCCCAGTGGTATGACGCCAATATCTCACTGCCGGGCTGTGACAAGAACATGCCCGGGTGCCTGATGGCCATGGCCCGGATCAACCGTCCGTCGCTGATGGTTTACGGCGGCACCATTCGCGCCGGCCATTTAGACGACGTCAAACTGGATATTATATCGGCCTTCCAGAGTTACGGCGAATACATTGCAGGAACCATTGACGAGCAGCGCCGTCAGGATATCGTCAAAAACAGCTGCCCGGGGGCCGGCGCCTGCGGCGGCATGTATACCGCCAATACAATGGCATCGGCCATTGAGGCCCTGGGCATGTCGCTGCCTTTCAGCGCCAGCCGGCCGGCCGAATCCTCAGAAAAACTGGCCGAATGCTACGCAGTCGGAGCCGCCATCCGGCGTCTGCTGGAAGACGATATCAAGCCGCGGGATATCATGACCCGTCAGGCTTTTGAAAACGCGATGGTGGTCATGACCACCCTGGGCGGATCGACCAACGCCGTACTGCATTTGATCGCCATGGCGCGGGCCGTGGATGTTCCCCTGACCATCGATGACTTCCAGCGGATCAGCGATCGAACCCCCCTGCTGGCGGATATGAAGCCGAGCGGCATCTATGTTCAGGAAGATCTTGACGCCGTCGGCGGCATCCCGGCCCTGATGAAATACCTGCTTGAAGAGGGCCGGCTGCACGGAGACTGCCTGACGGTCACCGGAAAAAGCCTGGCCGAAAATTTAAAAGACATCGCTCCGCTGGCCGAAGGACAGAAGATCATCAGTCCTTTAAGCGCGCCGGTGCATAAAAACGGGCACATTCAGATACTGCGCGGCAACCTGGCGCCGGAAGGCGCGGTGGGCAAGATAACGGGCAAAGAAGGGCTTGCATTCACCGGTCCGGCCAATGTCTTCGACTCAGAGGAAGCAATGTTGAAAGCGCTGGAAAATAACCGGATAAAAAAAGGGGATGTGATTATCATTCGTTACGAAGGCCCCCGGGGAGGTCCCGGCATGCCTGAAATGCTCACCCCCACCTCGGCCATCATGGGGGCCGGTCTTGGAAAAGATGTGGCCCTGCTCACCGACGGTCGTTTTTCGGGAGGCTCCCACGGTTTTATTGTGGGTCACATCACTCCCGAAGCCCAGGTGGGAGGCCCCATCGCGCTGGTAGGCAACGGCGATCAAATTACGATCGACGTGGCCCAAAACACCCTCAGCGTCCAACTGAGTAATGAAGAACTGGCGACCCGGCGCAAAGCCTGGAGCCCTCCGCCCTACAAGGCAACCCGCGGAACGCTGTACAAATACATCAAAAATGTCAAATCTGCTTCAGAGGGGTGTGTGACCGACGAATGATGGCGGGCCGGTTAGAAGTGGTTTCAAAACCTTGAGTTCGTGTAGGGGGGTGAGAAATCAAAGTACCTCAAATTTCGCTAAGTGACCGGAGAGGACCTTCTCACTTCTTCTCACCTCCCACATTTTCGCGCGATTTTCAAGGATGTTTTGATATTAATAGATATCACAAAATATAAATAAACTTCAAAATTCAAGAGTCGAGTAGACCGAGGGAACCTCCCCCTCAGTCTCTCACGCAACCGGACGTGAACCTCTCAGCTCATCCGGCTCCTATCGACCAGCCGCTGGCCGCACGTATCGCCAGTGGGCAAACAACATAGGCTCTCGACATGCAATACGCCCAAGCCAGTACCTTGCTCGCCTCTGACGTCCACGCAGCTTTTTGTATTTCCGCATTGCCCAACGTTTAAGCGCACAATTTAACTGATCAAAAATAGGGTAAAGCGCCGACTTATAAAATCTACCGTAGTAATTTAGCCAGCCTCGGAGCACAGGATTAAAGATTCGTGATATATCTTCAATGGACTTATCACTCATCCGGTGGATTCGCCACCCTCTAATCGCTCTGCGCATTGATTTGGCAGCTTCATCGCCTACGGCTGGGCTGAAATTTACGAAAAACTCTCCCTTTCGACTCTTTGACAATCGTGGACGAAATGTATATCCCAGAAAGTCAAATTTCTCGTTGGAGTAGTTGCCCCTTCGGCTCAAATCCTTACAATAGACAATCTTTGTCTTCTGAGGATGTAGCTGTAGCCGGCATTGTTGCAGCCGTTTCTCAATGGCAGATTTGATCCATCTGGCCTGGCCCTCACTTTTTCAGTGAACGAGGATATCATCTGCATACCTCTCAAACGGAATGCTGCTATGGTTCCGTCGCATCCATTCGTCGAAGGCATAGTGCAAGAATAAATTGGCCAGCAACGGACTGATCACTGATCCCTGCGGCGAGCCTTTACCCCGACTAACCAAAGTGCCATCTTCTAACTGAGCCGGCGCTTTCAGCCATCTCTTTATGTACAACAGCAACCATCGGCAATCAGTATGCTTGCGCACCGCACGCATCAGCAGCTCGTGATCGATTTCGTCAAAGAAGGCCTTGATGTCAAGATCTAAAACCCAATCAAAACGCCAACATCTCTGCCGGGCCGTTTCAATGGCTTCAATCGCTGACTTTCCAGGCCGGTAGCCGTATGAGTCCGGATGAAAATAGGCATCAACCTGCGGCTCAAAATACAACTTGGCTACCATCTGGGCGATACGATCCGATACGGTTGGCACCCCCAGTTTTCTTTGTCCACCGTCTTTTTTGGCTATTTCCACCACCCTCACAGGCGGCGGAAAATAACTGCCCGACGACATGCGATTCCAGATCTTGTAAAGGTTGCCCTTTAGGTTAATCTCAAAATCGGCAATCGACTCCTCGTCTATCCCCGCTGCTCCTTTGTTCGCTTTTACCCGTTTGTACGCGTCCCACACAACTTGCTTGGAAATACTAAACGGCTTTGTCTCACTCAATGATTCCTCCCAGGTAATGGTTGATCAAATCATAAGACCGGTCAATGCAGCCCCTTCGCTCCACACCCATTACAAGTGCTTCCTCACTACTACGAGCTGCTCCGCCCCCGTGCTCCGCATCGGTACTCTCACCCTCATGGGGCTTCCACTTGGGTTTCTCCCTTAACATCGAAACGACAGGTTCCCACGTTCCACACAAAAGCCTAGTTCAGGTTCATGCCGCCTTTATGCCGGACGCCGCACAGACAGTAAACAGGTTTCCTCTGCACTTATCCTGGGCTCTATCTAGCACCCAGTTTTGACGTCACCTTTAACTTTTCGACACCTCATCGGACGGTTCGCTTGTACTCATCTCCCTGAACCATACCTGCCACGGTCCTATGCCGTGACTTTTCCTAAACGCTCACTACCCTGGCTCTTTACCAACGCAGCTTTAGGTGGTTTGAAGCCTACTCCTGCAAGCCGGCTCCGAGGGACCTACCCTCATCTTTTGTGCAGTTACGCACACTTATATAAAAGTGCGCTCGTGGCGCACTAAATAACAGTTATCAAAAGGTCAGCATAATGTCGCAAATCAGCCGCGCGGCATTTTGCGTCGGCTGGATTTGCATGGTTATGCGGCACCAGATTTTCGAGCTTAATGCCCCTCACATTAAGTTTTGCAACAAAGTACCGACGATGGCTTCTGGTGCATCTTCGTGGACGATATGGGCTGCATTGTGAATCACGGGAAAGCTATCTGCAGCAAGAAGGCCCTGCAGTTGACGCCCTTGCTCAAGTGGAATGAATGTGTCGTGTTCACCCCAGATCAGATGAACTTCAAACTCCGGTTTTTTGTATAGCTCTTGTACGTCTGCAATATGGCGAGTATCGGCTTGCGCAATTTGCCGATAGAATGCTGCTTGTCCTATTTCCCCACGCCAAGGTGCAGCGTAGATCTCAATGGCTTCTTCTTTGAGCGGGTAATGAGCCTCATTTTTCTGCTACCTTATAACTGATGGAAATCCCCGCTCTGCTGGTTGTGTCGATGGTAGTTTTGAAATTGGGTAAACTTTTCACGTAGTCCATGAATTCTCGAATGCCCTCCATTCCGGTGTCTCTGGCGTTATGAGCTGTGAAGCAACCACCAACTTCAAGTTTCGGGGCAAGCGCTACGAAATAATTCTTGTACCAGTCTTTATCAGCGTCAGAAAAGACAAAATCAAGGGGTCCCTTTAGTTTTTCAACAAGCTCATGGGCATCAGCAAGGCGTGCATCGATATATTCAGAAAGTCCGGCTTCTTTAAAATTAGCAAGAGCTTCCTTATGGCGCCCTTCATCAATTTCGATAGTTATGAGTTTGCCCCCTGTTTTGCTCAGCGCCCATGCTATCCAGATCGCTGAAAGTCCCGTGGAAGTCCCAATCTCGATTGCTTTCGTGAATTTGTTTTTAAGGATGAGATCATAGAGGATCTTACCGTCAGAGTACGGGATGTTCCAATCATGCCATCTACCTTTACGGTTCTCCAGGAACAGTCTCACTTTCTCATCAAGAGCCTTGTTATCTTGGAGTTCTTCACACAAGGCGGTCCGAATTGAAAAACTCAAACAGAGGATCAAGGTAATCAATAGAATTGGGGTGCATTTTTTTTTGTAAAACCTGGTTATTTTCTGCATGTCTTCAAATTCACCTCCAATAATATTCAGTCACAAACCTTCCTATAATTGCAACCCGACCTCACTCATCTTCCTGCCGGTTTTCCAGTCAATGATCTTAACACCACCACCATCTGTCCGGAACCAGGGAAGCCCTTTTTTGCCGATTGCGCCTATCCCGTGGTTATTGTTAGTCGGGATTTTTAAAACCTATTTAATTTCTCCAACAAATCCAGCACCCCATGAATATATCTGATTAACAGGGGAGGCAAGTTGGTGGGTTGAACATAAACCACTAAACAATACAATAGTAGATGAGAACATAGAACAACCACCAACCCCCAAAAAATGGCATATATTTTCCCCCAATTGAGAATAAGCGAAAATATAAATACCCCTATTGAGACCAGAAGAAATAAACTGATTACGGCTGTAATGATCTGCAAGCTACCCAGCATACTGCCTCTTATTTAAAGGTTTATACCAAGCCACTTTACACATAATAATAGTTATTCAAAACCTTCGCAGCATATTTCTAAGGTTTCTATCGCGATCGCGTTACTCTTTTCGTTAAAACCTGGACCACTGCACTTAGATGGCCAGCCTTGTATAAAATTCCAGCGCATAACCTCTTGACGATTTTCATTCAACAATATGATGCTGCCATTGGCCGGGGCTAACTGACCACCAGTACCACTGATAATCCAATTCCAGAGTTCGATATCCTTTGTAACACCACTCATAAGGGTAATGATTTGAAATTTTGTTAGGCCTGGCATTTTTTTCTTGTCATCGCCATTTTTGCCTTTACGATAGTCAACTGACAGCACCTCTGAATTCAAACCCGAAACTTCAGTAAACAAGCCCTTAACGACAGAGCCGCCTATACCTATTCCTTTGATGCTGAAAAAAAATTATAAACTCCGAAATTGCTATCGCCATGTTCATGAGGCATAGGAGCACTCTCAATTTTTTTTTTATTGCTTTGGTTAATCCTAAAAATTACAAATCAAGGAAACAATTTTTCCAGTTTTGTTCCGTCATTTAAACATATTTGACTTGATACACATAAGCCCCAACTCAAACACTCCGCTCACCGATCCGCTCACCATCACCGGATGCGAGGGTTGATTTGATTAACTCAAGAATAGTTTCGACTGTTTTTGTGGATTGATTCCCGGTGAATTCGTTTTGCTCTGTGATGGCGTCGATTAAGTGGGATTTTGTGAGGGTCATGCTGGGGCTCCTTATTTTTGAACGTCAATATTTTCAAATTTGGAGCTCTAATTCCGGGTAAGTTACCGTTTTTAAATCGATTTTGTCAACAGAATCCTACCATTCTTTAAATTTTAATTGGACACAATCTTAAATAAGTTTTAAAATACGGTCAGCAAACAGTCGATGAATTGAAGAAAATTCCGACCTCTCACGCCGGTAACGCGGGTTCGTTGGCCGGGGGCCCATAAATAACCCACCGGGACCGGCCGGCAGCGCTCGGAAAGTTTGGGATACAAAGAAGCCGAACCGTCTCGGCTCGGCTTCTTTGGGTAATCATGCCTCGCACCGTCGTCTTCATTGAGCGGAAATTCAAGGATTGCCGCTGCATCACCCGTATCCGCCGGGCTTGAGCCGTTTAGGCTAAATAGTCCGGAGACAAATGCAGGATTAGGCCGCCTTTTTGGCTGCTTCTTCCGGCAGCCATTGGGCCCAGCGATCGCTTGCCCAGCCAGCCACCTTTTTGGCCTTATTCGATTGGAGGTAGGGTTTGTCCCTGCGGGCAGCCTCCTCGGTTTTTCCCACCCACAACAAATATTTCTTTTCGCTTTTTTGGGGCCAGGCAGGGTTTAATTCCAAAATGACCATATCGTCTCCGAAAGTACGGCTCGTGTGCAGCTTCAGTTTTTCTCCGGGTTGAATATTTTCCAACCGTTTCACAATTTCATCTCTGCTTACCGGTTGCATGTTTGGCTCCTTTCTTTATGAACGTTGAAATTTATTTAATACGGGTCCTAATTAATTAAGCAAGACAGGTGCCAATAATATATCTATTTGATTTTATTATAAATTTTTATTAGACGGACTGCCCTTCAGGAAACCCCAATTCGCTAAAGCGATTGTTGTAGGCGGGTAGATCTGAGGCTTATACAGGTAACGCCTTGATATTAAATAAAAAAAATCGCAAATTGAAATCAGGAACCACCATTTCTGGTTCCGGGTGAAATCAGAACTCCGATATCCTATATCAGGATTGATGACCACAAGCCTGCACGTCTTTCATGTCAGCGCAGTCTTCAGCAGCAGTCCCCGAAGTGGTCAGCTTCGATCAAGCCCAAGCGCTATATTGGTCATTGATTTTCCAAACAATGGATTACTATGAAGCATTTGGATGCGAACCGGAAGAATCGTAGTCCAAACGGCGCTGGTCTTATTCCGGATCAGCGCCTCAACCAGAGAGATATATGACCTATCAAAAATACCGAATCATTGTTCAACACATTGCAAAGGAGGTATATTATTCACAGAATAAATTATCTCTGCCTATATGAATGGGATCATAATGGACTGGGGTCTATCCTTAGCCGGAATGGCGTTAAGGGCAACCACATCATGTTCAGCAGGCTTAAGTTAACGGCATTGGGTCAGGCAAAATCCGATCCTCCGATAATCAGTAAAATGTTTTTCATAAAATATCCAATAAATAAACAAAATTCATAGACTATAATCATTTTTCATGCCATAATGTTCCCAACTAAAAAAGGTAATTCATAAATATGGCAATTTATAATCAAATTTCACAGGATGTAACTGTTTTTCATGGTTTTCCGGCCTTGGAAGAGGGAGCCCGTTTGGCTGGATATTCCGCACTAATTCAGGCCCATTATTTAAAAGTCCCGCTGCCTGATCACCTGTATGCCATAGGTACGAAACATAAAAAATACGATTATGAGCGCTGGCACATTTTTACACCGCGCCATAGACCTGAAGACACAGTTTATGGTCATTTAACCTTCGCACTGAAGTATGAAGGTATTGATCTATCCATTCTCAATGCATTGTTTCAAATGATTGGAGCCAGAGATATTGAGACAATCATTCGCTCAGAGCCGACCGGAATGTATAGCCGCAAACTATGGTTTTTGTGGGAATGGCTACGCGAAGAACAGCTTGATATTGAAGATGCGCGGGCAGGAAATTTTGTTCCTCTCGTTAATGGCAAATTACAATATGAAGGGAAGTCATATCCGTCCAAACGCCATCGCGTTCGCAACAACTTACCTAGGACACGTAATTTTTGTCCTTTGATCAGAAAAACAAAAAAGCTTGAGCAATATATAGGCAAGAAGCTATCCGAAACAGCCAAAAAAAATATAGGCCGAACCCATCCCGACCTACTTAGTCGCGCTGCTGCTTTTTTATTACTTAAGGATTCAAAAGCATCTTACACGATTGAAGGGGAAAGCCCGCCGCATAACCGCATCGAACGGTGGGGAAGAATAATTGGCGAAGCCGGGCAGCGTAAGCTCAGCATTTCTGAGCTGGAATATTTACAACAGATTGTTATTTCAGATAGCCGCTTTATTAAGCCAGGACTGCGCATTGAAGGCGGTTTTGTTGGGGAACATGACCGCAGTTCAGGCATGCCAATGCCCGATCATATTTCTGCCAGGCCAGATGATTTAAAAGCTCTTATGAATGGCTTAATCGAAACCTATGAGCTTCTTATCAGAGAGAATTTTGATGCCGTTTTATTAGCGACTTTCATTGCCTTTGGTTTTGTATTTATCCATCCCTTTGAAGATGGAAATGGCCGGATTCACCGCTATTTATTTCACCATGTTTTGGCTGAGAAAGGATTTGTCCCAAAAGGGTTAATATTTCCGGTATCCGCTATCATTTTGGAGCGAATAGATGGATATCGCAAAATATTAGAGCATTTCTCAAAACCGCGCCTTGGTTTGATCGAATGGCGGCCAACAGGGAAGCATAATGTTGAGGTTCTAAACGAGACAATCGATCTATATCGATATTTTGATGCAACAAAACAGGCTGAGTTTTTCTTTGAATGCGTTGAGGAAACTGTAAATCAAACTTTTCCTGAGGAGGTTGAATATTTGAAAAAGTACGACCTTCTCAACGAATTTATCAAAAACTATATTGATATGCCCGACAACCTTGTTGATTTGCTTATTCGCTTTTTATCTCAAAATAATGGAAAGCTTTCTAAACGTGCACGGAAAAAAGAATTTGTAAAGATGACAGAGCCGGAAATTAAGGCGATTGAGCAAAAATACGCAGAGATTTTCGGATAAGACATTAGTAAGAAGGGCTATTAACAGAAAGGGCATCAGGTGAATCCCAGGAGTCATTTAAGAAATGGCTTGCTAAACGTTCGAAAAAAGCCTCTTTAGGTTAAGATTTGGTAATCATAGCGTATAGTCTACGCAGTTTAACATCCTTTCCGCTCAATTAAAACGATAAGCCTCCCCTCCTGAGAGACCCATCACGCAGGCACAAAAAAAAGGCCGCCAGAAATTCTGACGGCCATATCATTTAAGTGGCGTCCCCAAGGGGATTTGAACCCCTGTTGCCGGCGTGAAAGTCTACCGACACAAAAACTAATTATTTTATAATATCAAATAGTTATAAATATTACAGAGACTTACTGAGTGAATAGTTGCGATAATTTACCTATAAAAATATGGAAAAACCTTTAATTCCTTCCCTATTTTCACTCAGTTTTTCACTCAGTGGCCAGCCAAACTTAATTGAATCAAAGCGACTTACTTTGAGGATTTAATTACGCAAAGCAATCTTTGCAAAGAACACAAAATCTACTCCTTTCGACTATTCCCGGCTGATGCCCGCAAGATCCTCCGGGCGCAGTCGGTAGCGAATGACATTGCCCTCATGCAGGCTGCGAAACTCGTTTCCTATATAATTGACTACCTCCTCACGGTCCTCTTCTGGAATATCAGCCTCGACGACCATGGCCATAATGAGCTCGTACCGGAAAGCCTTCCATTCGAGCACGCTGCGGCGTACGGCCTTGCGAACGAAATCGCGATAGACCAGCGCAGCCTTCTCCGGAGTTTCGATCTCCGCGCGCAACGTCCTGTAGTTCTCAGCCGAAGTAAGGTAAGCGTCGATATACGCCTTCCGCAGCAGGGAAACATTGTTCAGCTCATAGACTCCGATAAGACCGTCAATATAGGTGCTGTCGTCCATGGTGAGATACGACATCGGTGCGAGATCGGCCTTCAACAGGGGAATGTTGGAGGCGATGCGCGAGGTTCTCTTGTTGATATCGTCGAAAGCCTGCAGATAAGGGATATAAACGAGAAAAAAAAATGACTGTTCAAAGGGATCATGAATGGCTGCTGCTTTTGCGATCATTATATCGAATTCTTCCTCGATCGCGAACTGGTCCTCAAGCGGCCTGAAGCTTGAATGGGTAATACCAACGGGCATGCGCCGCAGACGGCCGGCCATAGCGGGATCGACCAGAAGGCCATCCGCGAGCAAAGCGTGGATGTTGAATAGGTCCGACCGGCTAATTGTGATGGCAGTAAGATTGTCCACGACGTACTGGATTGCTTCCTTGTGATTAAGGATCATCACCGCTTCTTTGCGATCCTTTCCGGATGCCTCCTGCCCGAATTGGATCAAGCGTTCGGTCTCGAGAAGGTTGTACGTGTTTCCTTCCATGCGCGATGATGCCCAGGCGAGATCGATCAGAAGCCGTTCAAGAATGCGGCGCGCATAGGTACCAGTCGGCAAGGAGGCGACGGTAGGCGTGCCGGCTTCACACAGGCGCTGCCGGTCAGCCTCGGAAAGGTAGAATGTCTTATCCGGAATATAGCGGTCCAGGAATTCCTTTTTATAACTCGTTGGTCTGCGACGGTTGTAAGGCGTCTTCAAATGGGCGAGGACCACTGCAGCGCCCGCAAGGCTGTAACCCGTGGCCGGGCCTTTCCCTGAAACCTCCAGTTTGCCTTCGTCAACGAGCCTCTTCAGAGCGCGCCAGACGGTAGTTTCACTCGCATCGGGGGCGGCTTGGCGGCGGATATCCTCCCTGCGTGCACCGGGATGGGCCGCAATGTATTCAAGAATAGCTTGGTTAGAGAGCGCCATGAAACGATTGGTCAAAGCTGTGAAATAAATATGTCACTATAATATAAGGGTATTTCCAGGTTGTCAAGATATCGTTTCATGCTTTTTGAAATGATAATCGCATAGGCTTGTTGCAACGAAAACTGCCCTACATGAAACGATTAACCACCTGATATAACGCATTTATTAGTCGTTTCGTCTCTATCGTTTCATCAATAATGAAATGATAAGCGTAAATGCTTGGGCTTACTTGAGCGATTTGAGAGGAATCACCGTAGAATATCATCCGCCGAATATCACCAACAAAAAGAGCCCTACCATGAAGGCAAGGGCTTTTTGGTAACAAGCGTGGCGTCCCCAAGGGGATTTGAACCCCTGTTGCCGGCGTGAAAGGACGATGACAGGCTTTTTGGGAAATACAACGTGGTTAGAAAATAAACTATAATGATTTAT
>Ga0075305_1000150_pt1 | contig 13071 bp, 12 predicted proteins | sample Joice_CattailNLB_2_FD_120071 | JGI IMG/M metagenome (GOLD analysis project Ga0075305, IMG submission 120071) | Natural and restored wetland microbial communities from the San Francisco Bay, California, USA, that impact long-term carbon... | ecosystem: Environmental > Terrestrial > Soil >...
CCGGCGATCCTGATGGGTCGCGCCCTGTCATCGATACCGACCGTCGTGTCGCTCGACGCCACACCGACGCAGTACGACGAGCTCGGCGAGCACTATGCCCACGACGTCGGGCCGGCACCGGTCGAGCGCATCAAGACCTGGCTCAACACACGCTGCTTCCGCCGCGCCGCGGCGCTGGTGACCTGGGCGGCCTGGACCAAGCGCAGCCTGGTCGACGACTACGGAATCGAGGCCGACAAGATCACCGTGATCCCGCCCGGTGTCGACGCCGAGCGCTGGGCCGCCCCCGCGGACCTCGTACGTGCCGACGACGTCGTCCGCATCCTCTTCGTCGGTGGTGACCTGCGGCGCAAGGGTGGACACCACCTGATCGCCGCGTTCGCCGACCTGCGCGGGCGCTACGGCGACGGCGTCGAGCTGCACCTCGTCACCACCTCGCCCGTCGAACCCGGTGCGGCCACCGCCGTGTACGACTCGATGACCCCCAACAGCCCGGAGCTGATCGCGCTCTACCACCGTTGCCACATCTTCTGCCTGCCGACGCTCGGCGACTGCCTGCCGATGGTCCTCCCCGAGGCCGGGGCGGCCGGGCTGGCGCTCGTCGCCACCGACGTCGGCGCCATCGGCGAGGTCGTGCGCGACGGCGAGACCGGTCTGCTCGTGCCGGTCGGCGACGTCGATGCGCTCACGGCGGCGCTCGGCCGGCTGGTCGACGACCGCCAGCTGCGCGCCACCGTGGCGGCGGCCGCCGCCGAGCTGGTGCGCGCCGAGCACGATGCGGCGACCAATGCGGCGCGCCTGGTGGAGGTCGCTCGCCGGGCCGCCGGACGGGCGTGATGCACGGGAGGCTCCGCCGATGAGCGAGCGGCCGCTGGTGAGCATCGTCGTACCGACGTACAACCGCGTCGACCGTCTCGGCCGCGTGCTGCGGGCGCTGGCCGACCAGACCGTCCCGGTGCGCGACATCGAGGTCATCGTCGTGTCCGACGGGTCGACCGACGGCACCAACGAGTACCTCACCGGTGGCGACCTGCCGGTGCCGGTGGTCGCCGTGCTGCAGGACAACGGCGGTCCCGCCGCCGCCCGCAACGGTGGGCTCCGGCGGGCGACCGCCGAGCTCGTGCTGTTCATCGACGACGACGTGATCCCGACCCCCACGCTGGTCGCCGAGCACCTCGCCGCTCAGCGGGAGCACCCCGGCACGGTCGTGATCGGTCCGATGCTGACCCCGCACGACCACCCGATGCAGGTGTGGGTCAGGTGGGAGCAGCAGATGCTCTACAAGCAGTACGACGCGCTCGCCGCCGGGCGCTACGCGGCGACGGCGCGGCAGTTCTACACCGGCAACGTGTCGCTGCCGCGGGCTCTGCTCGAGCGCTACGGGGGCTTCGACGAGTCGTTCCGCCGGGCCGAGGACATCGAGCTCGCCTACCGGCTCGCCGACGACGGGGTCGAGTTCCACTTCGAGCCCCGGGCGGAGGCGCACCACTACGCCGAGCGCAGCTTCGCCAGCTGGTGCGACATCGCCTACCAATACGGGCGCAACGACATCGTCTTCGCCAGGTACCCGGGCCGGGAGCGGCTCGGGCGCTTCCTCGCCTGGACCTTCTCGCAGCACCGGTTGCCGGTGAGGTTGATCACCTGGGCGACGGTGTCGTGGCGGCTGTTCGGCAGGATCGTGGTCGGCTCGATGAAGGGGATCGTCCGCCTCGGCGAGCTGCTGCGCGTCCACGCGCTGTCGCGCGCCGCGCTGAGCATCATCCACAGCGTGCTGTACCACGAGGGGATGGCCGACGAGCTCGGCGGGGCGGCTCGCTTCAAGGCGCTGATGCGGACCGGCGAGATCGCCGCCGACTGACCGCCCGGGCCCTCTGCCCGCCCGCCTACGGCTCCCGATCGGCCGAGTAGTCCACTCCTGACTAGTGTGCCCGCATGTGCCGTCCGCCACGCGTCCACTCGCCGCGCGGTGCCGTGATCCTGCTCGTGGCGACCGGTATGGCGATGGGTGTGGTGCTCGGAGCGTGCGGAGGCGATCACGACGACACCGGCGCCGGGGAGGCCGTCGACGGCACCGGCGGGGCGGTGTCCGGGGAGGTCGTGGTGTTCGCCGCAGCGTCGCTCACCGATGCCTTCACCGCGATCGGCGACGTCTTCGTCGCCGACCATCCCGGTGCGCACGTCACGTTCAACTTCGCCGCATCGTCGGAGCTGGCGACGCAGATCATCGAGGGTGCACCGGTCGACGTCTACGCCTCGGCGAACGTCGAAAACATGGCCCGCCTCACCGCGGCGGGCGCGACCGCCGGTGAACCGACGGTGTTCGCCGTGAACTCGTCGGCGATCGTCGTCGAGAAGGCGAACCCGCAGGGGATCACGAGCGTGGCCGATCTCGCCGACCCCGATCTGGTCGTCGTGACCTGCGCGCCCCAGGTGCCGTGTGGCGACTACGCGTCGCGCATCTTCGCCAACGCCGGGGTCACCGTCACGCCCGACTCGTACGAGGCGAACGTCAAGGCGGTGGTGACGAAGGTGGCGCTCGGCGAAGCGGACGCCGGGATCGCCTACGCCACCGACATCGCCGTCGCCGCCGACGACGTCGACGGGGTGTCGATCCCGGCCGACCTCGACGTCGTCGCCGAATATCCGATCGCGACGACCGCCGAGGCGCCGAACGCCGCCGGCGGGCGGGCCTTCGTCGCCCTCGTCACGAGCGCCGTCGGCGAGGGGATCCTCGAATCGTTCGGGTTCGGGTCACCGTGACCGGGACCGCCGCCGCCGAGCGCGGCGCCGCGGCGCGGCACCGGCGCGTCGGCAGGGAACGCCTCCCGGTGCCGGCCCTCGTGCTGGCGTGGTTGGCGGTGGCCTTCTTCGCCCTTCCGTTCATCGGGCTCCTGTGGCGCGCTCCGTGGGGGGCGGTCGGCACGGTGATCGGTCGTGATTCTGTGCGCACCGCGCTGTGGTTGTCGATCCGCACGTCGCTGACGGCGACGGCGGTGTCGATCGCGCTCGGCGTGCCGCTGGCGTGGATGCTCGCCCGCGGCGAGTTCGCCGGCCGGGGCGCCGTACGGGCCCTGTGCACGCTGTCGATGGTGCTGCCGCCGGTCGTGGCCGGCGTCGCGCTCTTCGCCTCCTTCGGCCGGCGGGGCCTGTTCGGCCGGTACCTCGACGAGTGGTTCGGTGTGCGCCTGCCGTTCACCACCGCCGGCGTCGTGATGGCGCAGGCATTCGTCTCGATGCCGTTCCTCGTGCTCACCGTCGAGGCCGCGCTGCGCCAGCTCGACCGGCGCGTCGAGGACGCCGCCCGCACGCTCGGCGGCAGTCGCTGGTACGTGTTCTCGCGGGTCACCCTGCCGACGATCCGCCCGGCGCTGGTCGCCGGCGCCGTGCTCGCCTGGGCGCGGGCGCTGGGCGAGTTCGGGGCCACGATCACCTTCGCCGGCAACTTCCCCGGCACGACGCAGACGATGCCGCTCGCCACCTACCTGGCGCTGGAGACCGACCCCGACGAGGCGATCATGATCGCCCTGCTCCTGATCGCCGTCAGCTTCACCGTGCTCGTCGCGCTGCGCGACCGGTGGCTCGGCGGCGGGCGCCAGGCGGGCTGATGGGGTTGCAGGCACACGTCACCGTCCGCCGTGACGGGTTCCAGCTCGACGCCGAGCTCGGTGTCGAGGCGGGCGAGGTGCTCGCCGTCCTCGGGCCGAACGGGTCGGGCAAGACGACGCTGCTGCGGGCGATCGCCGGCCTCGCCCCGATCGACGCCGGCCGGATCGCGCTCGACGGCACGGTGCTCGACGACCCCGCCACCGACGTGTTCGTGCCGCCCGAGCGGCGGCCGGTCGGGATCGTGTTCCAGGACTATCTCCTGTTCGAGCACCTCAGCGCGCTCGACAACGTCGCCTTCGGACTGCGCGCCGCCGGCGTCGACCGGGCCGCCGCCCGCCGGCGCGCCGCCGAGTGGCTCGCCCGCGTCGGGCTCACCGAACGGGGGCGGGCGCGGCCGGCGGCGCTCTCCGGTGGTGAGGCCCAGCGGGTCGCCCTCGCCCGCGCCCTCGCCATCGATCCACGTGTGCTGCTGCTCGACGAGCCCCTGGCGGCGCTCGACGTCGGCACCAGGCGGCAGGTGCGGCGTGACCTGCGGCGCCACCTCGAGGGCTTCGAGGGCGTGCGCATCCTCGTCACCCACGATCCCGTCGATGCCTACGCCCTCGCCGACCGGGTGGCGATCCTCGATCGGGGCCGGGTCGCCCAGATCGGGACCATCGCCGAGATCACCGCCCATCCCCGCTCGCGCTACGTCGCCGAGTTGGTGGGCACCAACCTGATCACCGGCACGATCGGCGACGACGGGCTGGTGACCTCCGCCGGCGCCACCGTCGCCGTGCTGGCCGACTTCACCGGACCTGCGTTCGCCATCGTCCGACCGCAGTCGATCACGGTGTCGCGCACGGCCGCCGACACGAGCGCCCGCAACACGTTCGTCGGCGCGATCGACGACATCGACCGCATCGGCGATCGCGTGCGGGTCGGCATCGACGCGCCGATCCATCTGACCGCCGAGATCACCGCCGCCGCCCTCGACACCCTCGGCCTGCGCCCCGGCGACACCGTCTGCGCCGCGGTGAAGGCGACCGACATCCACACGTATCCGCAATGACCGGCCGGGCGATGGGCGATCCCGGGGCGGCGAACCGCCCGCTCCCCGAGCCGTCGCTCGGCGAGTGGGCGTGTCTCGGGATCCTGTACGACCGGCCGGCACACGGCTGGGCGATCGCCGCCCGGCTGCGACCCGACGGCGACATCGGTCGCGTCTGGCACCTGTCGCGGCCGCTGACCTACCGCTCGGTCGAGCACCTGGCGAGGCGCGGCTGGATCCGACCGGTCGGCGAAGAGCCCGGCGACGCCGGTCCGAACCGGACGATCCTCGCCGTCACCCGATCGGGCCGGGCCCGGTTCCGCAACTGGGTCGGCACGCCGGTCGAGCACGTGCGCGATCTGCGCAGCGCCCTCCTGCTCAAGCTGGTGTTCGCCGAGCTCCACGGGATCGACGTGGGAGCGATGCTCGAACGCCAGCGGCAGGTGATCGACCGCCATGCCCGGAACCTGGACGGCGCCGGCACGAGCGACGTGGTGTCCCTGTGGCGGCTGGAGGTGACGCAGGCGGCCCAGCGCTTCATCGACCGGATCGAGCGCGCCCGATCGGCCGACGGGTGAGCTGCCTCAGCGGGCGGTGACGCGCCAACGGAGGTCGTCGTCGAGACGGCCACGGCGCTGCAGGTCGAGGATCGTCGGCAGCCGGTAGTAGCGCGGCGACTCCCACTCCTCCCGGTCGAGGTTGCCGGTGTAGGCGTGGTACAGCTCCTCGATGCCGGCGCGCAGCGTCCACTGCGGCTCGTAGCCGGGGAGCTTGGTCTCGATCTTGCCGAAGTCGATCCGGTAGTTGCGGGTGTCGGCCGACGCCCCGTCGGCGAAGGCCACCACGCAGTCGGGCACCACCTCGGCGACGAGGTTGGCGACGTCGCGGATCTGGTAGTTCTCGCCGCTGCGACCGACGTTGAACGCCTCGTCGTGGATCGCCTCGCGCGGTGCCGACAGGCAAGCGACGAAGGCGCCGATGATGTCGGCGATGTGCACCAGCGGACGCCACGGCGACCCGTCGCTCTGCAACAGCACCTTGCCCGTGGTGACGGCGTGTCCGACGAGGTTGTTGACGACGACGTCGGCGCGCAGGCGACGCGACACGCCGTAGGCGGTGGCGTTGCGCAGGTACACGGGCGAGAAGTCGTCGCCGGCGAGCGACGACAGCTCGTGTTCGACGCGCACCTTGGACTCTCCGTAGGGCGTCACCGGGTTGAACTCGGAGCGCTCGTCGAGCAACCCGTCGCCGCCCGCGCCGTACAGGCTGCACGACGACGAGAACAGGAACCGCTCGACGCCCGCTTCCGCCGCCGCTCGCGCCAGGCGCACCGACGCGTCGAGGTTGATGTCGTACGTGAGGCCCGGGTTGATGTCACCCAGGGGGTCGTTGGACAGCGCCGCCAGGTGGGCGACGGCGTCGAAGCCGCGCAGGTGGTCGGCGGTCACGTCGCGCAGGTCGACGCCGATCGACTCGACGGGATCGGGTGGGCTGACGAAGTCGCACCGGTCGTACAGCCCGGTGTCGAGCCCGACGACGTCGTGGCCCGCGGCGCGCAGCGCCGGAACCATCTCGACCCCGATGTACCCCAGATGCCCGGTGATCAGAACCCTCACGGTCGATCCTCACTCTCCACTTGTCATACCGCCGTCGTCGTGCCCGCCGGTCGTCGTGCCCGCTGGCCGTCGTGCCGCTGATCGGCCGTCCGCACCATCGAGGAGCCGAGTCGGCTCCCGACGAGCTGTATCGACCAGTCTCGCACCGTTGTTGAGCGCAGCGGTCGCCGCCGGCGTCACGTCACAGTCAGGCGAGGATGGCCTTGCGCAGGTGGAACGCCTCGGCGAACCCGCTCGGGCTGTTGCACTCGACGCCGCGCACCGCCATCAGCCCGCGGAACGTCCGAGCCGAGAACCACGACCTCCCCCGCTGGGTGGCGAAGTGCTGCAGCAGCAGCTCGATCTTGCGTTCGGCCGTCCTCTCGTCGAGGGGCACGAAGAGATTCGGTGGAGCGAGATCGCCCTCGTACTTGGGGATCTCGTACTCGGCGATCACGTGGTCGCGGAAGTGGTTCCACGTGAGCTCGCCGATCGTGCGGTGGTCCTGGTGCAGGTCGTCGCGCCGGTGACTGAAGACGACGTCGGGGCGTACGTCGGTGGCCAGCGCCGCCAGCGACTGCTTGATCGCCGCACCCTCGAACGGGAAGTAGCTCTCGCGGAAGCCGTGCACCGTCACGTCGAGCGACGCCGCCCCGGCGGCGAAGTCGGCGGCGCTGGCCCGCGCCTCCCCGGCCCGCTCGTCGTCGGCGGAGAAGACGACCCAGCGCACCGACGAACCGGGTCGGTCGCCCAACAGACGCAGCAGCGCGCCGCCGCAGCCGATCTCGATGTCGTCGCTGTGGGCGCCGAGGCAGAGGATCGACAGCGGCCGACGGGGCTCGCCGCCGAGCGTGAGGGCCAGCACTCAGATCACCGGTGCTCAGATCACGGTGGCGGTGGGGATCGGCACGATGAACTTCGCCCCCCACTCGCGCACGTGCGCCATCTGCTCGAGGATCTCGTCCTTGAAGTTCCACGGCAGGATCAGGATCAGATCGGGGCGGACCTCGTCGATGCGCTCCGGCGGGTGGATCGGGATGTGCGTTCCCGGGAGGAAGCGACCCTGCTTGTAGGGGTTGCGATCGACCGTGAAGTCGAGGAAGTCCTGGCGGATCCCGCAGTAGTTGAGCAACGTGTTGCCCTTGCCCGGGGCGCCGTAGCCGACGATCGTCTTGCCCTCGCGCTTGGCGGCGATGAGCACCTCGAGCAGCCTGCGCTTGGTCTCGCGCACCTGCTCCTCGTAGGCGGTGTAGTAGTCGACATCGCGGAATCCCGCCGCCTCTTCGCGGGCGCGCAGCTCGAGCACCCGCTCGCCGACCGGCCGGCTCTCGTCGGCGCTGGGGCGGGCGTAGATGCGCAGCGATCCCCCGTGGGTCCACAGCTCCTCGACGTCGAAGACGGTCATGCCGTGGGCGGCGAAGATGGCCTCGACGCTGATCAGCGAGAAGTAGCAGAAGTGCTCGTGGTAGATCTGGTCGAACTGGTTCTCCTCGAACGTCTTCAACACGTGCGGGAACTCGATCGTCACGGTCCCGGTCGGCGACAGGATCATCTGGATGCCGGAGACGAAGTCGTTGAGGTCGGGCACCTGGGCGAGCACGTTGTTGCCGAGGACCAGGTCGGCCCGGATGTCGTCGGCGACCATCTCGGCGGCCTTCGCCTCACCGAAGTAGGAGACGTCGGTCGGGATGCCGTTGTCGATCGCCACCTGGGCGACGTTGGCTGCCGGCTCGATGCCGAGGCAGGGGATCTCGCGCTCCACGAAGTACTGCAACAGGTAGCCGTCGTTGCTGGCCAGCTCGACGACCATGCTGTCGGGTCCGAGCCCCAACCGCTCGGTGATCATCGCCACGTAGTCCTCGGAGTGCTGCAGCCACGACGCCGCGTACGACGAGAAGTAGGCGTACTCGTCGAAGATCTCGTCCGCCGCGACGTACTGGTTGAGCTGGACGAGGAAGCACCGCTCGCACACCCACACGTTGAGTGGGTAGAAGGGCTCCATCGAGTCGAGCTGGTCGGCCGGGAGGTAGCTCTCGCACAGCGGCGACATCCCGAGGTCGACGACCCGGTGCCGGAGGGTGGTGCCGCAGAACCGGCAGGGGAACGACGTCACCCGGCGCAAGGTAGCGGAGTCGCTATCCAGCCGCAATCGGGCGCCCTCGCCACCTCGGCGACGGTCGCGCCGCGCGAGGTTGGTGGAAGCGCGAGGATCGACAGTAAGTTTGACGAGAAGGCGGAACGCGGTCGGAGGTACTGCACATGAAAGTTGTCTTGTTCTGTGGCGGAATGGGCATGCGACTACGGGACTACTCCGGGAAGATCCCGAAGCCACTCGTCGAGGTGGGACCTCGACCGATCCTGTGGCACCTGATGAAGTACTACGCGCACTTCGGTCACAACGAGTTCGTGCTGTGCCTCGGCTACGGCGGCCAGGCGATCAAGGAGTTCTTCCTCAACTACAACGAGTGCGAGATGAACGACTTCGTCTACGCCGACGGCGGACGATCGGTCGAGCTGCTCGGCACCGACATCGAGGACTGGCGGATCACCTTCGTCGACACCGGGCTCACGTCGAACGTCGGCGAACGGCTGCGGCGGATCGAGCCGTTCCTCGGCGACGACGAGATGTTCCTCGCCAACTATGCCGACGGGCTGTCCGATCTCGATCTCGAGCCGTACGTCAAGAACTTCGAGGCCAGCGACAAGATCGCCTGCTTCCTGACCGTCGCCGCGCCGCACACGTTTCACAACGTGCGCACCGATGCCGATGGACAGGTCGTGGCCATCGAACACATCGGTCAGACCGCCGTGCGCGTGAACGCCGGCTTCTTCGCCCTACGCCGGGAGATCTTCTCGTACATGCGGCCCGGCGAGGAGCTGATCATCGAGCCCTTCCAGCGGCTGATCGCCGAGCGCCAGCTGATGGCGGTGCCCTACGACGGGTACTGGCAGCCGATGGACACGTTCAAGGACAAGAACGTGCTCGACGAGGCGATCGCCAACGGGCGTGGTCCGTGGCAGCTGTGGGACGACCCGTCGAGCGTTCGCGCATGACCGACCAAGCCGACGACGGCATCTCCGACGCCGTGGAAGGACGAACGGCCGCTCGGGCGTCCGGCGCCGCGGGACGCGGTCGGCCGTTGGTCAGCATCGGGCTCCCGGTGCACAACGGCGAGCGGTACCTGGCCAGCTCGATCGAGTCGCTGCTCAACCAGACCTACGACGACATCGAGCTGATCATCTGCGACAACGCGTCCGACGACCGCACCCGGGAGATCTGCGAGAAGTTCGCCGAGGTCGACGATCGCGTGCGCTACTACCGCAACGAGGAGAACATCGGCGGCGCCCGCAACCACAACCTGACGTTCACCCTCGCTCGCGGCAAGTACTTCCGATGGGCGGCCTACGACGACCTCGCCGAGCCCACGCTGATCGAGCGGTGCGTGACGGTGCTCGAGGCGCAACCCGAGGTCGTCGTGTGCCACACCGATTTCGTGCACATCGATGGCGAAGGCGAGATCACGGGGCGCTTCTCGCGCAATCACGGCGCGTCGCCCAGCGCCTCCGAGCGCTTCGCCACCGTGGCCGCGGCGCGCGACTTCTGCGAGGAGACCTACGGCGTCATCCGCTCCGAGGTGTTCGCCCGCACCGACCTCCAGCAGGACTACACCGGCTCCGATCGCACGCTGATGAGCGAGTTGGCGCTGTACGGCCCGTTCGTGAACGTCGGCGAGTCGCTGTTCCGCAAGCGCCTGCACGGCGGCAACGAGTACATCGACTGGCGTACCCGCATGGCGTGGTTCGGCGAGAAGTACAAGGGCCGGATCGTGTTCCCCTGGTGGACCCAGCTGCGCGACTACCTGCGGGTGATCCAGCGTGTTCCGCTGACGAGCCGGGAGCGCACCCGCTGCCGCCTGTACATGGCGCGCTGGATGGCGACCAACTCGCCCAAGCTGGCCAAGGATCTGCTGGTGGCGGCGATGATGGCCTCCCGCACCCGGTCTCGGCGGGTCTCCCAGTTCACCGCGACCGAGAACTGGGCGTGATGGGGGGTGGCGTCCACCGGCCGCCCAGACCGGTGATCGAGCGGGTGGACCGCATCGGGTTGATGGGTCCATACGGCTACGGCAACCTCGGCGACGACGCGTTCCTCGGGGCGATGATCCAGAACATCGAGGAACGCCACCCCGACGCCGAGCTGCTGGGCTTCGCCCTGGATCCCGTCGACACCGAACGGCGACACGGCATCACCTGCTACCCGCTCAGCCGCATGACCTGGCAGGAGGAGCAGACCGGCGGGAACCCGTTCACGCGGCTGATGCGCCGCCTGCGCACCAGCGACCGCGCGCTCGTCCGCCGGGTCGAACGCGTCGCCAGCCGCGGCGTGGCCGAACTGGGGATGCTGCGGCGCTCGTACCAGGCGCTGGAGGGGCTCGATGCCCTGATCGCCTGCGGGAGCGGCCAGATCCAGGACTACTGGGCGGGCGGCGGACCGATGAGCTACCCGTACACGATGCTCCGCTGGGCGCTCCTGGCGCGCCTGCGCGGCGCCAAGTTCGTGGTGGTCAGCGTCGGCGCCGGGCCGGTCGACCACCGGTTGAGCAAGCTGTTCTTCCGTTGGGCCCTGCGACTGGCGGCGTACCGCAGCTACCGCGACGAGTGGAGCAGGAGCTTCGTCGAGCAGGAGATCGGCGGGCCGGTCGGCGATCCGGTGTGCCCCGACCTGGCGTTCAGCTTCCGTCATCCCGACCCGCCGGCGCGTGGCGGCGACGGGGCATCGGACGGGCCACCGGTCGTGGGCATCGGACCGATCGGGTACTACCATGACACGGCCTGGCCGGAGTCCGACCCGGCACGCTGGGCGGCGTATCTCGACATGATGGCGACGCTGACCCAACACGTGCTCGACGCCGGGAACCGGATCGTCTTCCTCAAGGGCGAGGCGTTGCACGATCAGCCGATCGTCGACGAGCTCGTCGCCGAGTTGCACCGCCGCGGGGTCGATCTCACCGACCGCTCCCTCGACCTGCCGATCGTCACCGTCGACGAACTGCTGGCGGCGCTGTCGGCCTGCGACGTGGTCGTCGCCGCCCGCTTCCACAACGTGCTCCTCAGCTACGTGCTCGGTCGCCCGGTGCTGTCGGCGTCGTACCAGGCGAAGATCGACGCGCTGATGGCCGAGTTCGGCCAGTCCGAGTTCGTGCTACCGATCGGCGAGGCCACCGCGCCGGAGATGATCGAACGCTTCGATCGGCTCGTCGCCCAGCCCGACATCGCCGACGACCTGTCGTCGATCGTGGCGCGCAAGCGGAAGGAGCTCGACGATCAGTACGACCAACTCTTCGCCCGCGCCTGAGCTGCCGGACGCGTCGGTCGCCGACCCGACCGCGGTCGGAGAGGAGATGCATCGGCTCATCGAGCGGCTCTATCCGATCTGCCGGAGCGTCGCCGGCGAGGGGGTCCGCCAGACCCTCGACATCCTCGGCGAGATGATTCCCCTGGAGCGGTACGAGGTGCCCTCCGGCACGCCCGTGCTCGACTGGACGGTGCCCAGGGAGTGGAACATCCGGGACGCCTACGTCGCCGATGCCGCCGGCCGGCGGGTGATCGACTTCCGCGCCCTCAATCTGCACGTCGTCAGCCACAGTGTCCCGGTGCGCGCCCGCATGTCGCTCGACGAGCTGCGCCCGCGCCTGCACACCCTGCCGGAGTTCCCGGATCGGGTGCCCCATCGCACGAGCTACTTCAGCGAGGACTGGGGCTTCTGCCTGCGCCATCGCGACCTCGAAGCGCTCGAGCCGGGCGAGTACGAGGTGGTCATCGACTCGACGCTGGAGGACGGATCGCTGACCTACGCCGAGTGCGTGATCCCGGGCGAGCGTCGCGACGAGGTCTTGCTGTCGACGCACATCTGTCACCCGTCGCTGTGCAACGACAACCTCTCGGGCATCGCCCTGGCGACGTTCCTGGCCCGTCATCTGCTCGATCGTCCGAACCAACTGTCGTACCGACTGCTGCTGATCCCGGGCACGATCGGTTCGATCACGTGGCTGGCCCGCAACGGCGACAAGCTGGAGCACATCCGCGGCGGGCTCGTGCTCAGCACCGCCGGCGACGCCGGGCCCCTGCACTACAAGCGGACCCGCAGCGGAGCGAGCGAGATCGACCGGGCCGTCATCCACTCGCTGGTCCACTCGGGCAAGCCGTACGACGTGCGCGACTTCGAGCCGTACGGCTACGACGAGCGGCAGTACTCGTCGCCGGGCTTCGGCCTCGAGGTCGGCAGCCTCACCCGCACCCCCTACGGACGCTTCGACGAGTACCACTCGTCCGCCGACGACCTCGACTTCGTGCAGCCCGCGTCGCTCGCCGACACGCTGGCCCAGCACATCGCTGCCCTCGAGATCCTCGACGGCGACGGGACCTACCGCAACCTGTGCCCGTTCGGCGAGCCGCAGCTCGGCCGTCACGGGCTGTACGCCGCGCTCGGTGGACGCAAGGGCGATCGCTCGGCCGAGGTCGCCGTGCTGTGGGTGCTCAACTTCTCCGACGGCGACCACTCGTTGCTCGAGATCGCCGATCGCGCGGGACTGCCGTTCGCGGCCATCCGGAAGGCAGCCGACGCGCTGCTCGACGTCGGGCTGATCGAGCGCATCGCCTGAGATGGCCCGAGCCCGACGGGACGTCGGTCGATCCGTCGCGGGTGCGGCCGAGCACCGCGCGGCAGCACGCTCGATCGTGCTGGTCGCGCTGACGGCGATCGCCTACTTCACGCTGTTCCCGTTCGACTTCCACGTCCCGGCCGGGGCGTCCATCGGCAGCACCCTGTCGGGCTTCGAC
>Ga0075305_1000152_pt1 | contig 12928 bp, 13 predicted proteins | sample Joice_CattailNLB_2_FD_120071 | JGI IMG/M metagenome (GOLD analysis project Ga0075305, IMG submission 120071) | Natural and restored wetland microbial communities from the San Francisco Bay, California, USA, that impact long-term carbon... | ecosystem: Environmental > Terrestrial > Soil >...
GGCGTCCGAGCGCCAGCGAGGCGTGCGGGATGGGGTGCGGGGGCGCAGCCCCCGGGAGGTGACGGCATGAGCGCAGCGAATGGCGGCCGGGCGTCCGAGCGCCAGCGAGGCGTGCGGGATGGGGTGCGGGGGCGCAGCCCCCGGGAGGTGACCGCGTGAGTGCGTTGCTGGAGGTGTCCCAACTGACCGGCGGCTACGGGCCGATCCAGGTGCTCCACGGGTTCGACTTCGTGGTCAACGAGGGCGAGGTGGTCGTCATCCTCGGCGCCAACGGGGCGGGCAAGACGACCACGCTGCGGGCGATCTCGGGGATGATCGACACCGATGGCAGCGTGCTGTTCGCCGGCGAACAGTTGATCGGCAAGAAGCCGGCCGACATCGTGCGACTCGGCGTCGCCCATGTCCCGCAGGGCCGCGGCACGCTGCCCGAGCTGTCGGTCGAGGACAACCTGCTCGTCGGCGCCTACATCCGCAAGGACAAGGAGGTGCACGCCGACATCGAACGGTGGTTCGACGTGTACCCGGTGCTGCGCGACCGCCGCACGCAGCGGGCCGGCAGCCTCTCGGGCGGTGAGCAGCAGATGCTGGCCGTCGCCCGAGCGCTGATGTCGCGGCCCAGGCTGCTGCTGCTCGACGAGCCGTCGCTCGGTCTCGCGCCGATGATCGTCCAGGATCTCTTCAGCCGCTTCCACCGGATCAACGAGGAGACCGGCACGACGATGCTCGTCGTCGAGCAGAACGCCCAGCTGGCGCTGAGCATCGCCACCCGCGGCTACGTCCTCGAGTCGGGCCACATCTCGATCGAGGGTGCCGCCGACGACCTCCTGCACGACGACGCCATCCGCAAGGCCTACCTGGGAGTCTGACCGAACCATGGAGCTCTTCGTCGCACGACTCTTCGACGGCCTGTCCAACGGCGCCACCTACGCGCTGATCGCGATGGCGCTGGTCATCATCTACAAGGCGACCACGCTGATCAACTTCGCCCAGGGCGAGATGGCCATGTTCGGTGCGTTCATCGTGCTCGTCCTGGCGACCGAGCGCGGCCTGCCGATCTGGATCGCGCTGATCGTCGGCATGCTCATCTCGGCCCTGATCGGTGCCGTCATCGAGCGCACCCTGATCAGACCGTTCGATCCAGCCGACCACTTACCCCTGGTGATCATCACGCTCGGTCTGTTCCTCGGCTTCAACGCGGTCGCCGGCATCATCTGGCGCTTCGATCCGCGCGCCTTCCCGCGGATGTTCCCGGACGGCAACGTGCTCAGCTTCGGCGTGGCGACGCTCAGCTGGTACACGGTGTGTGTCGTGATCACCGTCATCGTGGTGGCCGGTGGGGTCAACCTGTTCCTCAACACCACCAAGATCGGCCTGGCGTTCCGAGCGGTCTCGTCGAACCTCGAGTCGAGCCAGCTGGTGGGCATCCGCATCGGCCCGACCTTGCAGTTCGGTTGGGCGCTGGCCGCCGCGGTGGGCACCCTCGGCGCCTGCGTGTTCGTCGCCACCCCGCTGCGCCAGCTCGAGCCCAGCGTGATGGTGCGGGTGCTGATCTTCGCCGCCTCCGCCGCCGCGCTGGGTGGTCTCGACAGCCTCTGGGGGGCGGTCGTGGGCGGACTGATCATCGGGATGGTGCAGAGCATCCTCGTGCAGTACACGACCTTCATCCCCAACGAGATGAGCCTGGCCACGGCGGTCATCGTGCTGATGCTGGTGCTGCTGTTCCGACCGTCCGGTCTGTTCGGGACCAAACGAGTGGAACGCGTGTAGGGGGCGCCATGGCTGCACGCTTCAGACTGCTCGAACGCTCCCCGCAGGCCCGCGCCTACAAGTGGATCGGGTGGGGCCTGTTCATCCTCGGCGTCGTGCTGTTCGCGTTCGCCTACGCCGACACGGCCCAGATCACGCTCCTCGACAACGACTACGCGATGAGCCTGACGCGGGTCAACAAGTCGATCTCGTTCATGATCGCCATCCTCGGTCTGCAGGTGATCGTCGGCTTCACCGGCCAGCTGGCGCTCGGTCAGAGCTTCTTCTTCGGCACCGGCGCCTACATCTCCGCCTACCTCGTGGCCAACCACAACTGGTCGTGGTTCTTGTCGATCTTGGTGGTCGTGCCGGCGTGCTTCCTGATCGGCGTGATCTTCGGCCTGCCGGCGCTGCGAATAAGCGGCCTCTACCTGGCCCTCGTGACGCTCGGTCTGGCGGCGGTGTTCCCCTCCGTCGTGCAACTGGAACAGCTGCAGAAGTACACCGACGGGGCGGCCGGCAAGTCCGTCTCGTCCTCCCTCGTGCCGCCGAGCTGGCTGCCGCTCGACGGCATCGCCAGCTTCCTCCAGAGCATCCCCCTGGTCGGCCAGTACTTCGGCGACGGCGATCTCTCCTCGAAAGAGGAGGAGCGGCTCTGGGCGTTCTTCCTCTTCGCCGTCCTCCTGGCGATCTGCATGTGGTTGATCGCCAACCTCATCAAGAGCCGGCCGGGCCGGTCGATGCGGGCGATCCGCGACAACGAGACCAGCGCCGCCGTGTCGGGCATCTACCTCGCCAAGGACAAGACGCTCTCGTTCGGCATCGCCTCGGCGCTGGGTGGCGTCGGCGGCATCGTCTACGTGGCCGAGATCGGGATCGCCTCGCCCGGTGACTTCACCCAGCTGCTGGCGATCAACTTCATCGTCGGCCTCGTCGTCGGCGGCGTGGGGACGCTGTCGGGTGCGATCGTCGGCGGATTCGTCATCGCCTTCATCCCGGACTGGGCGTCGTCGACGGTCAACGTGCCCGGTGTCCCCGAACGATGGCTGCAGGGCCCGACCGGAACGCTGTTCCTCGGCATCCTGCTGATCCTGCTGACGTTCGTGCTCCCCGGCGGCATCGTCGCCGGGGTCCGCAAGGTCAAGGCGCGGATCATCCAGATCGTGCCGCAGCCGCCGCCGGGGGCGACCATCCCCCCCGCTGCGACAGACGGGTCGGTGGTGGCTAGCGTGGCGGCGGACGCCGACGAGTCGCCGGACACCTCCGACGGCGTGTCGGACGTGACGGGGGAAGCGTCAGGGGAAGATCTCCGATCGAGCGCGACGAGCGACGGTCGGTCAACGAGCTGAACAACTCAGCACCAACCACACAACAGGGGAGAACATGAGATCACGAGCATGGAAGCGCTCCGTCGCGGGGGTCATGGCCGCCGGCCTGCTGATCGCCGCCTGCGGCAGCGACGACAGCGGTAGCAGCGACACCACGGACGCGGCGACCGAGGCCAGCGAGGTGGCCTCGTCGGTCGAGGAGGCCGTCACGAGCGAGGCCGAGGCGGTGACCAGCGAGGCCGAGGCGGTCACCAGCGAGGCCGAGGAGGCGGTCACCAGCGAGGCCGAGACGGTCACCAGCGAAGCCGAGACCGCGTCGACCGACACCGCGGCAAGTGGCGAGGCGCTGCCCCTCGAGGGCCAGGTCGAGGTCGCCGCCGGCACCACGCTCGACCTCGACGCCTGCCCGGACGACTGGGATGCGACCCAGGGCGTCGAGGGCGACGAGATCCGCATCGGTCAGTCGCTCCCGCAGAGCGGCCAGCTGGCCGCCTTCGGGGCGATCGGCGAGGGGATGCAGTTCGTCTTCGACTCGATCAACGACACCGATCCGATCGACGGCAAGAAGCTCGTGCTCGTCACGCGTGATGACGGCTACGAGGCCGGCAAGGCGGTCGCCAACGTCGAGGAGATGCTCGACACCGACGACATCTTCGCCTTCGCCCACATGATCGGCACGCCGATCAACTTCGCCACGCGCGACATCACCGGTGCGGCCTGCGTACCACAGTTGTTCAACTCGTCGGGCTTCCCGAACTGGGGTGACCCGGTGAACTACCCGTGGAACACCGGCAACATCCTGGCCTACAGCACCGAGTCGGACATCTGGTGTCAGGACATCGTCGACTCGGTCGGTGAAGGTGCAACCGTGGCCGCGCTGATCATGAACAACGACTTCGGCCTGACCTACAAGGCCGGTCTCGAGCGGTGTGAGTCCGACGGCAACATCGAGATCGTCGGCATGGAGCTGCACGACCCGGCGGCGCCCGACGTGACCAACGAGATGACGACGCTCTCGGCGACCGACGCCGACGTGTTCGTCGCCGGCACCACGGCCGCCTTCTGCCCGCAGACGGTCGCCGCGGTGGCGGGCTCCGAGTGGCGGCCCACGTACTACATGTCGTACACCTGCAACAACCTGGCCAGCTTCTTCGCGCCGGTGCAGGACCTGGCCGGCCAGCTCGCCGACGAGGGCTCGGGTGTGCGCATGACCAACGGGATCAAGGTGTGCGGTGACCCGGTCTACGCCGACGATCCGTACATCCAGGAGGTGGAGCAGGTCCTCGACGAGTACGGCGGCGTGACCTGCGCCGACGGCTCGTACTCCACGGGCTACCTCTACGGCCTCATGGTCGCCGACGTGGTGCGTAAGGCAGCGGCACTGCCGGGCGGGCTCAACCGGGTCAACCTGATGAACGCCATGTGGAACTGGGAGTACACGCCGGGAGCACTTCTCGGCGGCACGCTGAAGCTCGACGGCGTCAACGACGCCTACGTGACGGAGGCCGCGCAGGTCCAAGAGGTGGTCGTCACCGATGGCAACCTCAGCTTCAACCCGCTGGGCGACGTGGTCGACTTCGAGGGCCAGACCGGCTCGTTCCAGGGGTGACCTCCTGACGTGAACAGGAGGGCGATCACGCCCACGTGAGAACGGGAGTGGCCGGCGGCGCCGAGGGCGCCGCCGGCCACTTCGCGTCCGGGGTCCGGAGTCGGGAGGTCGCGCCGTCAGCTCTCGCCGGCGCCGCCGAGGTCGAAGCAGCCGATCAGCGCGCCCAGCAGCTCCGGAGGGATGTCCTCGCCGGACGATCCGGACTGGGCGAGTTCGCCGAGGTCGAAGTCCTGCATGCCCTCGCGGACGCAGTCCTCGTCGAACGACTGGCCGGAGCTCTTCATCTCGTCGACGAACGCGTTGATCAATGCGTCGTTGTCGAAGCAGTCGAACAGCTCCAGCGTGAGGGCCTCGCCGTCCGCACTGAGGTCGGGATCGCCGTCCGGACCTGCCGCGGCGATCGCCGCGGCGTCCTCGTCGGACAGCTCGGCGGCTTTCTCCTCGACGCACTGCCGGTCGAAGACCTGCGCCGCGTCCTCCTGGGACATCAGCTGATCGACCGCTGCCTGTTGATCCGCCGTCAGGCCGTTGTCGCTGCTCCCACCGCCGTCGCTGGTCGCGCTGGTCTCGCTGCTGCTGTTGGTGCTGTCGCTGGTGCTGTCGCTACTGCTGTTGCTGTTGCTGTTGCTGTTGCTGTCGCTGCCGCAGGCCGCGGCGACGAGGAGGATCGGGATGACGAGAAGGCGCGCCTTGTTCATGTGTCTCCGTTTCGAGGTCGGGTCCGCCGGGATCATCGTGACACATGTCAACCACGTGCCGGCTTGCGCGACTCGTTGACGGTGAACTCGTTCTTGGCGGTGATCTCGACGTCGAACTCCCACTCGCCCCCGTCGCGGTCGACGGCCGTACACAGGAAGTGCTCGCCGACGTCCTGCGTGCGCGGTTCCTCGCAGGCGACGCTGACGAACTCGGCTCCTACCACGTCGGCGACGTCGGAGTCGATGTACTTCTCGGCATCGCGCTGGTAGTCGGCCGAGGTCGTGAAGCATCCGGTCAGCATCACGGTCGTACCGAGGGCGAGCACCGCCAGCCGTGAGTGCAGCATGGACCGGGAAGGTAGCTCAGGTCGGTGACGGGATCGCCGCGCGCCGGGCCGCCGCTCGTCGGCCCCACCGGAGGCGATCCCACATCACGGCCAGCAGCGCCATCCAGACGAAGCCGAAGCCGATCAGCCGGTCGAGCGGGACGGGCTCGTCGTACACCGCCCAGCCGAGCGCGAAGTTGACCACCGGCACGACGAGGTTCAGCGGCCCGAGCAGCGTGAACGGGATCGTCTTGGCGGCGAAGGCGAACATCATCAGGGGTACCGCGGTGATGACGCCGGTGCCGAGCACGAGCGCCCACTCCGGCCGTGTCGCCGTCTGCACCACGCTGTCGGACCGGGACGACACGGCGAACAGGGCGACGACAGCAGGGGCGAACAGGACGAACGTCTCCCCGGCGAGGCTCTCGATGGGGCCGAGCGCGATGCGCCGCTGGCTGAGCCCGTAGAGGCTCCACGTGGTGGCCAGCACGAGGGCGATCCAGGGCGGCCGCCCGTACGAGACCGTGAGCACGACGACGGCGACGGCGGCGCAGGCGAAGGCGAAGCGCTGGGCGTTCGTCGGCCGCTCGTGGAGCACGAACACCCCGAGCGCCATCGTCGCCAGCGGCGCCATGAAGTAACCGAGTGCGGTCTCGATGACCCGGTCGTGGGTGACCGCCCAGACGTAGCTCCCCCAGTTGGCGGTCAGCAGCAGGGCCGCCACCAGCAGCCGTCGCAGCATCGGCACGTCGCGCAGCGCCGCCACGATCGTCGGCCACGTCCCCCGGAACGTGACGACCAGCGCCATCACGATCGCCGCGCAGAGCATCCTCCACACGATCAGCTCGACGGCGTCGAAGGAGGAGAGCTGCTTCCAGTAGATGGTGAGGAAGCCCCACAGGAGGTAGGCCAGGAACCCGACCTGGATCCCCCGCCGCTCCAGCGCCTGCTGGCGCGTCCGATCCGGCGGCGGCTGCTCGCTCACGTGCCGTACGGTACGGTCCGCGAGGCGGGTTCCAGGCAACGGAATCGACGAGAGTGGAGCGCCCGACGATGAGTGAGCAGCATCCGGAGGTCACGATCAGCGCCGATCCGGCGCAGGCCGCCGCCGAGCAACTGGCATCGTCGGTCGATGCCGCCATCGCCGAGCGTGGTGTCGCCCGGATCGCCGTCAGCGGCGGCTCGACCTCGCCAGCGCTGTTCGCCAGGCTGGCTGCGTCCGGGGCCGACCTGGGACGGGTCGAGGTCTGGCAGGTCGACGAGCGCATCGTGCCCGACGGGGACCCGGACCGCAACCTCGTGCAGCTCGGCGGGCTGACATGGACGATCCATCCCATGCCGGTGACCGACGACGACCTGGTCGGCGCCGCCGCCCGCTACGCAGCCGGGTTGCCGCCGCGCCTCGACGTCGTGCACCTCGGCGTCGGCCCCGACGGGCACACCGCCTCGTGGCCGCCGGGCGACCCCGTGCTCGGCTCCCCCGACGACGAGCGCGTGGCGCTGGTCGCGGCGTTCCGCGGCCACGACCGGATGACGATCACCCCGCCCGTCGTGCGGGCGGCCGGGCGCCGCCTGGTGCTGGTCACCGGCGCGTCGAAGGCGGAGATCGTCCGCCGTTGGCTCGTCGACGGCGAGGATCTTCCGGCGGCGCGCATCCCGGCCGGCGACACGACGATCCACCTCGATCCCGCGGCGGCGGCACAGCTCCCTGCCGGCCTTGGCTAACTTCGAGCGGGTGACCGCGCACGACCACCCGAGCCCTCGAGAGCAGTCTGCGACCCCGGCCGGCGACGATCCGGTGCTCGCCGCGATCGCTGCGCTGCCCCCGCCGCTGCCGCTGGCGGCGTTGTTCGCCGACGACCCTGACCGGGCGACCCGGTGCGTGGTCGAGGCCGCCGACCTGCGGGTCGACTACTCCAAGCACGGGATCGACGCGTCGATGTTCGACGAGCTCGTCGCGCTGGCCGGCGCGGCCGGTGTGCCGGAGCGACGCGACGCGATGTTCGCCGGCGAGCACATCAACGTCACCGAGGATCGGGCCGTCGGCCACCCGGCGCTGCGCGCCCCCCGCGACGCGACGTTCGTCATCGACGGGCGCGACGTGGTGCCCGACGTCCACGAGGTGCTCGATCGGATGGCCGCGTTCGCCGATCGCATCCGCGCCGACGAGCGGATCGAGCACGTCGTCAACATCGGCATCGGCGGATCCGATCTCGGACCGGCGATGGCCACCCGCGCCCTCGACGCGTACCGGCACGAGCGCATCCGCTGCTCGTTCGTCTCGAACATCGACGGCACGGCGATCGCCGACGTGCTCGCCGACTCCGAGCCGGCGTCGACGCTGTTCATCGTCGCCTCGAAGACGTTCGGCACCATCGAGACGTTGACCAACGCCCGCACGGCGCGCCAGTGGCTCGTCGACGCGCTCGGCGCCGAGGCGGTCGCCGATCACTTCGTCGCCGTCTCGACTCACCGCCAGCGCGTCGAGGCGTTCGGGATCGATCCCGAGAACATGTTCGGGTTCTGGGACTGGGTCGGGGGGCGGTACTCCGTCGGCTCGGCGATCGGCCTCTCGCTGATGATCGCCATCGGACCGGCGCGCTTTCGCCAGTTCCTCGACGGGATGCACGCCATCGACCTGCACTACCGGACTGCGCCGCTCGAGGCCAACGCGCCGGTGATCATGGGGATGCTCGGCGTCTGGTACATCTGCCGGCTGGGCCACGCGACGAAGGCCGTGCTGCCCTACGCCCAGGAGCTGGCGCGCCTGCCGGCGTACCTGCAGCAGCTCGACATGGAGTCGAACGGCAAGTCGGTGCGCCTCGACGGGTCCCGGGTGCGCACCCACACGGGGCCGGTTGTGTGGGGGGAACCGGGAACCAACGGCCAGCACGCCTTCTACCAGTTGCTCCACCAGGGGACCGAGATCGTGCCCGCCGATCTGATCGGCTTCGCTACGGCCCACCACCCCTACCAGGAGCACCACGACCTGCTCGTGGCCAACCTGATCGCCCAATCCGAGGCGCTCGCCTTCGGGCGGCGCAACGCCGACGAGCCGTATCGCAACTTCGACGGCGAGCGGCCGACGACGGTGATCATGGCGCCACGACTGACGCCGTCGGTGCTCGGGCAGCTGATCGCGCTCTACGAGCACGTCGTCAACGTGCAGGGCACCGTCTGGGGGATCAACAGCTACGACCAGTGGGGCGTCGAGCTCGGCAAGGAACTGGCCAACGTGATCACGCCGGAGCTGCAGGGCGCGCCGGACCCGGACCGTCACGACCCGTCGACGAACGCGCTCATCGACTGGTACCGGGCCAGACGGTGACCTGCCCGGCCGGCGTGGCCGGGGAACGCTGAGCGACGGCCACTGCTCGCTATGGTCGAGCCATGACACGCACGATCGAACGCGTCGGGGTCGTCGGCTGCGGCCAGATGGGCAGCGGGATCGCCGAGGTCTGCGCCCGCGCCGGTCTCGACACACTGGTCCGCGAGGTCGACGCGGCGACCGCCGAGCGCGGCCGCAGCCGGCTCTTCGCCTCGTTCGACAAGGCCGTCGATCGGGGCAAGATGACCGAGGACGACCGGGAGGCCACGATCGGCCGGCTGACGTTCTGCACCGACCTCGACGAGATGGCCGATCGCCAGCTCGTCATCGAGGCGGTGGTCGAGGACGAGGCACTCAAGACGTCCGTGTTCAGCACCCTCGACCGGATCGTCGAGGCCGACGACGCGATCCTGGCGACGAACACCAGCTCTATCCCGATCATGAAGCTCGGCATCGCCACCAAACGTCCCGAGCAGGTGGTCGGGATCCACTTCTTCAACCCGGTACCGGTCCTGCGCCTCGTCGAGCTCGTCACGAGCCTGATGACCTCCGACGAGACCGCCTCCCGATCGAGCTCGTTCGCCACCGATCGTCTGTCGAAGGTGGTGATCCGCAGCCAGGACCGGGCCGGTTTCGTCGTCAACGCCCTGCTCATCCCGTACATCCTCTCGGCGATCCGGATGATGGAGTCCGGCTTCGCCACCGCCGACGACATCGACAACGGGATGGTCGAGGGGTGCAACCACCCGATGGGTCCGTTGCACCTCGCCGACCTCATCGGGCTCGACACCACGCAGGCGGTGGCCGCGAGCCTCTACGAGGAGTTCAAGGAACCGTTGTACGCCCCGCCGCCGATGCTCTCGCGAATGGTCGAGGCGGGTCTGCTCGGCCGCAAGTCCGGGCGCGGCTTCTACGACTATGGGGAGCGACGGTGAGCGGTGAGCGGGTGCTCGTCGCCAAGGTCGGCCTCGACGGCCACGACCGGGGTGTCAAGGTCGTGGCCCGCATCCTGCGCGATGCCGGGTACGAGGTCATCTACACCGGGCTGTTCCAGACGCCCGACTCGGTCGCCGCCGCCGCCGTCGACGAGGACGTCGACGCGATCGGGCTGTCGATGTTGTCGGGCGCGCACATGACCCTCGCCCCGCTGGTCGTCGAACGAGTCCGTGCCCTCGGCTCGTCGATCCCGGTCATCGTCGGCGGCATCGTGCCCGACCAGGACATCGAGCAGCTGACCCGCGCCGGCGTCGCCGCCGTGCTGGCGCCCGGGGCGTCGGCCGCCGAGGTGGTGTCGGCCGTGCGGACGGCCATCGACGAGCACGTGTGAGGCTCGAGAACACCGGGACGCGGCGTGGCTGACCGAGTCGAGCGCCTGACCAACCTGCTGGCGCTGCTGCTCGAGACGCCCGAGCCGTTGACGCTCGTGCAGATCACCGCCGAGCTCGCCGGGCAGTACCCCGAGGGCGAACACGCCCGCCGGGCGTCGTTCGAGCGCGACAAGGCGGCGCTGCGCGAGATCGGCGTCCCGATCGAGACCGAGATCGTCACCGGTGGTCCCTACGCCGGTTCGACGCGGTACCGCATCGACCGGCGGCGCTACGAGCTCGCCGACCTCGACCTCGACGAGGACGAGGTGCGGGCGCTGCAGGTCGCCGTCGCCACGGTTCGCTCCGATGCGGGCAAGGACGGCCTGTGGAAGGTCGGTGGGGCGCTCGTCGAGATGCCCGACGACGATCCGCCCCCGCTGTCGGCGATCGTGCCCGACCGTCCGGAGCTCCCCGTGATCCGCGGCGCGGTGGCGGGTCGCGCGTCGATCACCTTCCGCTACCGCGACGAGGCCCGGCGCATCGATCCGTGGGGTCTCCTGCTGCGCGGCGGGTTCTGGTACGTCATCGGCCACGACCACGGCCGGGGCGAACGGAGGACGTTCCGCGTCGACCGCATCGAGGGCCGATCGATCGAGGTCGGCGAGGCAGGATCGTTCGAGCGGCCCACCGGCTTCGATCCGCGCACGGCTTTCCCGGCCGATCCGAAGCAGATCGGCCACGATCCGGCCGACGCCGCCGAGGCGGTCGTCCTGATCGACGCCGTGCGGGCGAAGGCGATCGAGCGCGAGCTCGGCGGCGAGCGCGTCGCCCGCCGCCATCCCGACGGTTCGATCGAGGTGCTCGTGCCGTCCGGCAACATCGACGCGTTCCGCTCCTGGATCCTGGGACTGCTCGACCACGCGGTCGTCCTCGGACCCCCCGAGGTCCGGGCCGTCGTCGTCGATTGGCTGTCGGCGATCGCCGGTCCGCCGCCCCGACCGGATGGAGACCCGACGTGAGCGGGCCACGAAACGCCGAGGACCGCCTCCGGCGCCTGCTGGTCATGCTGCCGTGGCTGATGGACGTCGGCGAGGTCGAGCTGGCGACGGTGGCCCGGCGGTTCGAGATGACCGAGGCGCAGGTGCAGCGCGACCTCGAGCTGGTGGCGATGTGCGGCCTGCCACCGTTCGTCGACGAGATGATCGACGTCTTCGTCGACGACGGCATCGTCTACGTCGGCGTGCCACGGTTGTTCACCCGGCCGTTGCGGCTCACCGCTCCGGAGGGCTTCGCCCTGCTGACCTCGGGGAGGGCGGCGATGGAGCTGCCGGGTGCCGATCCCGGCGGTCCACTGGGCCGCGGGCTGGCGAAGCTGGCCGCCGCGCTCGGCGAGCCCACCGACGGCGACGAGGCGTCACCCGACGACACCGCCGGGGTGGCCGTCGACCTCGCTCGGCCGGCGATGACCGACGAGGTGCTCGAGGCGGCGGCGGACGCCGCCGAGCTGCGCGTCCACTACTACTCCTCGACGCGAGACGAGCGCACGGAGCGGGCGATCGTGCCGCGCCACGTGTTCGCCGAGGCCGGGAACTGGTACGTGGTCGCCGACGACGAGCGCTCGCGGGCGAGACGCACGTTCCGGATCGACCGGATCGAGGCGATCGAGCGCACCGGGCGGATCGTGCCGACCGACGACCCGGCCACGGCCCCCGAGGCGTTCTTCCTCGACGCCGACGTGCCCCGCGCCGTGGTCCGTCTCGCACCGTCGGCGAGCTGGGTCGTCGAGCAGTACCCGGTCGACGAGGTGCGCCCGCTCCACGACGGGTGGATCGAGGTCACCCTCCCGGTGGCCAGCGAACGGTGGTTGAGCCGCCTGCTGATCCGGTTGGGTCCGCACGTCGAGCTGGTCTCGCCGGAGCGCGCCGCCGACGAGGCGGCCGCGCTGGCGCGCACGATCCTGGCCCACTACACGACCGAGCCGTGACGGCGGGCGTCAGAAGTACCGCTCGAGCGTGACGTCGTCGGTGATCTGGTGGGCGGCGAGGAGGTGGGGCAGGACGCGCGCCGTGGCCGTGGCGTCGGCGAGGGCGTCGTGGGGACGGGTGATGGTCACCCCGTAGCGCTCGCAGACGTCACCGAGGCGGTGCGAGCTCGTCCGCTCGGGATCGAGACGCCGCGACAGACGCAAGGTGCACAGCCGCGGCGACAGCTTGCCGTCGAGCCCGAGATCGGGACGGCGGCGCGCCGCCCTGAGCAGGAACTCGGCGTCGAAGTCGGCGTTGTGGGCGGTGAACACGGCACCGTCGAGGCGATCGCGGAACTCGTCGAGCACGCGGTCGAGCGGGGGAGCGTCGCGCAGGTCGGCGCGGCGCAGGCCGTGGACGTGGGTCGGACCGACGCGCTGCCAGGGCCAGCGCAGCCGGACGCGGGTCTCCCAGCTGTCGACCGGGCAGCCGTCGGCCTCGACCGTGACCATCGCCAGCTGCAGGATGCGGTGTCGCCGGGTGGACACGCCGGACGTCTCGAGATCGACGACGGCGAATCGCGGCAGTGGCACGCCTCCCACCATATTCAGGCGGTGTCGCA
>Ga0075305_1000154_pt1 | contig 12858 bp, 12 predicted proteins | sample Joice_CattailNLB_2_FD_120071 | JGI IMG/M metagenome (GOLD analysis project Ga0075305, IMG submission 120071) | Natural and restored wetland microbial communities from the San Francisco Bay, California, USA, that impact long-term carbon... | ecosystem: Environmental > Terrestrial > Soil >...
CATCTCTGGATCCCACGTGTGGGTCAGGTTGTTGAACATCGCGTCGCGGACGCGCGATGGCCTGAACGAAGCGACGACGATGACAGGAGCAGCTCCGTGGCAGCTCCGTGGCTGCACGGGTGGTCACACGATCGCACTCGGCCGCCGTGCTCCAGCGTGTCGCCACGATGGAGCTGGGTCGTCGCATCGGGAGTCCTGTCGTTGATGGGAACGTTCCGATCGTCCCGCAACGATCCGGAGACCCGCTCGCCCGAATCAACACCCCGGCCACTGCTCGGTCGTCGAGATCCGGGACTGCCGAATCTGGATAGCGGACGTCGGATCCCGTCCGTACGTTGCGAACTGCTCGACTCGCGGTCAGAAGCTGGCCGGCGATCCCCAGAAGGTCGTCGAGGCCGTCGAGCGTGCGCTGACGTCGAGACACCCGCGGCGTCGGTACCTGGTCGACACTGCGAGCCGAATCCAGAGGCTTCTCCTGGCGATCACGCCGGCGGCACTCAGCGATGTGATCTTCGCCAGGCTGACGACGAAAGCCGTGGGCTGATGGCCGCCGAGACCGGGCGCTCGCTTCGTTGTTCTGCCTCGCTGCCCGGTCCTGATCGGCGAGCCGGACGAACATGCCGGTAGAGCGTTGCGTCATGGAATGCACTCCGCCTAATGTACGGCAGGCCCCCAGCTGCACTGGACAGGAGAACCATGAAGCTCTGCACGATGCTGATGTTCGACGGCGACCCAGAGCGGTTCACGTCGAAGATCCTCGACCTCGAGGCCGCCGGCGTCGACATGGTCCTGATTCCGGAGATCTACGGCTTCGATCAGATCTCCACGCTCGGCTACGTCGCAGCCAAGACCGAGCGGATCGAGCTGATGACGGGCATCGTGAACGTGTACTCGCGATCACCTGCGCTGATCGCCTCGACCGCCGTCACACTCGACGCGCTCTCGGGTGGACGATTCACGCTCGGCATCGGGAGCTCGGGCGCGCAGGTGGTCGAGGGTTGGCACGGCGTCCCCTTCGCCAAGCCGCTCGGACGGACTCGCGACGTGGTCGAGATCTGCCGGAAGGTCTGGTCCGGCGACAAGGTCACCCACGACGGCAGCGCGATCTCGCTGCCTCTTTCGGCCGATGAGGGCACGGGGCTCGGCAAGCCGCTGAAGTTCATGAACCGCGTCGCCCGCACCGACATCCCGATCGTGATCGCCTCGATCGGCCCGAGCAACGTCGAGATGACCGCAGAGATCGCCGACGGATGGCAACCCATTCACTTCGTGCCCGACCGATTCGATCGCGTGTGGGGCGACGCGCTCGAAGCCGGCCGGACGAAGCGTCCCGCCGAACTCGGCGCCCTCAGCATCTTCGGCGACGCACAGCTCGCCATCGGTGAAGGCGCCGACGTCGCTGCGGCGCGCGAAGCGGCACGGAACCACGTCGGGTTCTACGTCGGCGGCATGGGCGCCAAGTCGAAGAACTACTACAACGACCTCTTCCGCCGGTACGGCTGGGAGGACGAGGCCGAGAGGATCCAGGATCTGTTCCTCTCCGGTCACCGGGCCGAGGCGATGGCGGCGGTTCCCGACGAGTACGTCGATTCCGCCAACCTCATCGGCACCGAGTCGCACATCCGTGAGCGGATCGGCGTCTATGCCGATGTCGGCGTGACGCACCTGACGGTGAATGCCACCGGACCGAACTCGCTCGACGACCTGGCGGCGCTCAAGTCCTGGGTCGAGGCGGTGGAACGCTGATGGACATCGGCCTCTACATCTTTCCTACCGACCAGACGATCGGCCCGATCGACCTGGCGACGACTGCCGAGGAGTACGGCTTCGAATCGCTGTTCTTCCCGGAGCACTCGCACATCCCGACGAGTCGACGGTCGCCGTGGGGTGGTCGCGAGGGTGCGCCGCCGTTGCCGGAGTACTACGCCAGGACCTACGACCCGTTCGTCGCCCTCGCAGCCTGCGCCGCCGCCACCTCCACCATCCGCCTGGCGACCGGGATCTGCCTCGTGGCCCAGCGTGACCCGATCCACACCGCCAAAGAGGTGGCGAGCGTCGACGCATTGTCGGACGGGCGGATGATCTTCGGCATCGGCTATGGCTGGAACGAGGAGGAGATGGCACAGCACGGCACGGAGTACGGCGAGCGTCGGGCGCTGCTGCGCGAGAACATCCTGGCGATGAAGGCGCTGTGGTCGCAAGACGAAGCGTCGTTCTCCGGCGACCACGTGCAGATCGAGCCGAGCTGGGCGTGGCCGAAGCCCACGCAACAGCCGCACCCGCCGATCGTGCTGGGCGGAACCGCCGGCCCGAGAACCGCTGCGCACATCGCGGAGTTCTGCGACGGTTGGATGCCGCTCACCGCGCGTGGGCTCGACCAGGGAATCGGCGAGGTCCGTCGAGCGTGCGACGAGATCGAGCGCGACTTCGACTCGATCGAGCTCGGGTTGTTCGGCGCGCCGGCCGAAGAAGAGCGGCTGACCGCTCTGGCTGCGTCGGGGATCCGCCGTGCCGTCCTCACGCTTCCGCAGGGGTCACGCGACGACGTGCTCGCCGAGATCGATCGGGTCGCTCCGTTGATCGAAGCCATGCGCGACGCCTGAACGACACGGCGCCGGTAGCGCCTCGGTCGGCCTGACGGCCTCAGGCGTCCGACGCCGCCTCGTCGACGTGGGTCGACATCGCCCCCGTGACGTTGGCGATCATGACCGCCGCCCGGTTGCCGAGGAGCGCCCCGGTCGCCTGGAGTGAGGCCACCTCGTCGGCTCCGTAGCCGAGCTCGCCGACGATCTCGACGTTGTGTTCGCCCTGCATCGCCGGATCGCCCGGAACGGGCAGTTCGGCATCGGAGAACTTCCACGGCCGGCCGGGGAGGCGGAGCGTCCCGCCCTTGCGGTCGGAGACCTCGTGGGTCGCCGTCCAGTAGTCGGCCCACGCTCCATCGGCGACCTCTTCGAGCGAACGGATCTCTCCGATGGCGATCTTCGCCTCGTCGAACTGCGTGTCGAGCGACGCCATGTCGGAGAACGACCGGATCCACGCCTGGACGACCGACTTGAGCGCCTCCAGGTTCCGACGTCGCGCCGTCGCGGTGGCGAAGCGAGGATCATCGATCAGATCGGGTCGGCGCATCGCCGCCATGAAGAAGCGGAACGTGATGGTGCCGACGAGGCTGATCGCCGAGATGAAGTTCTCGCCGTTCGGCCCGACGAAGAACGACCCGTCGGCCGCTCCCAGGATCGCCGGCTCGCCGTCGAGCTCGAGACCGTTGAGATCGACGTGGGCGCGCTCGTTGATCGACATGATCGTCGCCGCCATCGCGACGTCGACGTGCTGACCGACCCCGGTCACCTCACGCTGGCGGAGCGCAGCGAGCGCGGCGACAACACCCTGGAGCCCGGCGTAGCAGTCGGCGTGGGACAGGGCGTCGGTCTGCGCGGCGGCGAGGTTCTCGCCGAAGTGACGCAACGAGTGATGGGTGAACCCGGCCTCGGCCTGCACCGTCGGCGCATACGCCATCCGCCCCCGGAACGGTCCTCCCTGTCCGTAGCCCGAGATCGACACGTAGATCAGGCGGGGATTGCGCTGTGCGAGTTCCTCGTACCCGAGTCCGAACGCGTCGAGCGTCCCCGGGCGGAAGTTCTGGACGAGGAAATCGGCCCGATCGCAGAGCCGGAGCGCGACCTCACGGGCATCAGGCACGTTGAGATCGAGGCAGATGTTCCGCTTTCCGGCGTTCTGCTGGGCGTAGTACCCGGAGACGCCGTTGGCGTCGATCGGCGACGCCAGGCGCGACACGTCGGGGTTGGGCGGTTCGACCTTGATCACCTCGGCCCCGAGATCCTGCAGGGTCCGTGCACACAGCGGACCTGCGAGTACCCGGGAGAAGTCGACGACCCGCAGCCCCTCAAGTGGTCCGGTCACGGCGTCACCGTCCTACGAAACGGGCCAGGCCGGGACCGTTCTGATGGAACGACGTCAAGCCGATGGCGAGATCCTCCGACGCCCACAGCTGTTCGTCGAGTGCCTCCATCACCGCATCGGCCGCGGCGACACCGTCGTTCGCCGCGAGCCGAGCGAGCTCCTTCGTGATGCGGTGCGCGACGGTCGGCCCGTTCGCCAGTTCCATCGCGACTGAACGAGCGGCCTCGTCGAGATGCTCGTCGTCGACGACACGGTTGATGAGGTTCCAACGCTCGAGGGTCTCGGCGTCGTAACGCCGTCCGAGCATCGACATCTCCTTCGCTCGCAGCGAGCCGGCGCGCTGTACCTGCCGCTGGACGGCGCCCATCAACGGGTTGAGACCGAGCGTCACCTCGACCGAACCGATCTTCGCGGTCCGGCCGGCGATGACGAAGTCGCAGGCGAGCGCCAACTCGAAGCCGCCACCGACGCAGATCGAGTTGAGCGCGGCGACGATCGGCAGCGGACACGCTTCGAACGTGTGGAGGAACTCGACGGCCGAGACCGGCATCGAGCCCGTCCGGACCGCCTCGTCGAACATGGTGATGTCGGCGCCGGCACAGAAGTGCTTCAGACCGCTCCGCAGGAGGATGGCACGCGAGCCGCGCTCCCGGGCCTGCTCGAGCGCTCCGAGGACCCCCTCCATCAGCTCGCGGCTGAGCAGGTTGTACGGAGCGAACTGCATCGTGGCGATCGCGAGCGGACCGTCGAACTCGACGGCGACCGGGTCGTCGGACGCCTCGGTCATGCCGACGCGACCGCCTCGAGTCGTGCCGGCACGGTCTTGTGCCAAGGAGTGCCGGCGAAGCGGTCCCGATGGTCCGAACCGGTGAGCTCGTTGGGGGCGACGCCGTCGGTGACGCGCTCGCCGTCCTCGAGACGGTCGGTGCCGGTGCCGTTCGGCAACGCGAGGTGGCCAGGATGCATCCCGGGGTCGACGGCGACCTCGGCGGTCGCCTCGCCTCGCTCCGTGATGATGCGCACTCGATCGCCGTCGGCGACGCCGAGGCGTTCAGCGTCGCTGGTGGCGATGCGCAACGCGTCCTGACCCGCTCGCTTCCGCCACGCTTCGTCCCGGAAGATCGTGTTGGCCGTGAACGAACGACGCTCGCCGGCGGAGAGGAGGAACGGCCACTCCTCGCTCGTTCCCGGCGGATCGCCCAGCTCGTCGAGCTCGGCCAAGAGCTCGGGCATCGCGAGCTGGATGAGCCCGTCCGGCGTCGACAGACGCCGCCAGCTCATGTCCGGGTCGTCGTCGGTGATCACGACGCCCGACGGGCTGTCGATGATCGCGTCGAAGAGTCGCTCGGCGGCCTCGGGGCCGGTGCCGAACCCGGCTCGCTCGACACCGTTCGGGTTCAGCTGCGCGCACCGCTGCGCAATCCCCCACAGCGCGGCCGCTGCGGCCGCACCGTTCGGCAACGTCGGCCCGAGGGTGCGGTACAGCAACGCGGGCGCGACCGGGCCGAGCGACGGCTTGGCGGCGAGCGCCTCACCGAAGGCCTTGGCGAACTCGTCGCGTCCGCGCTCGGCGGCCGCACGCAACGGTTCGATGTCGTCCGGCGTGATCAGGCCCGCAGCTTCGAGGATGCGAGCGTGGATCTCCGGCTCTCCGAGTGGTCCGTCGGGGGGCTCGACGACGGGGTGGCGGAGATGGAACACGTTCTGCGGGAACTCGAAATTGAAGAACGTCGACTCGAACTTCTCGAACTGCGTCGTGGCAGGCAGCACGTAGTCGGCCTCGCGTGCCGTCTCGGTCATGAACACATCGATCACGAGCACGAAGTCGAGCGCTCGCATCGCTTCGCGCATGCGGGCGCTGTCGGCGATCGAATGGGCGGGGTTGCCGGACTCGACGATCATGGCCCGGTATCGGTCGGGGTGATCGGTCAGGATCTCCTCGGGCAGCACATTGCAGGGGACGAGTCCACCGAAGATCCGCTCGCCGGAAACCGGGCTCCGCGGCGCTCGAGCGGCATCGAGTTCGACCGAGTACGCCTTCACGAGCGGCACCATCGTGGACGGGATCTGTTGGCCACCGTGGTTGGCGAAGTTCCCAGTCAGCGTCCACACGAGCTTTTCGAGGTAGCTGACCAGGGTGGAGTGACGGTTCATCTGGACCCCGAGATCCTCGAACGTCGCCACGCTCGACGCCTTCGCCAGACGCCGCGTCGCCCGCCGGACGAGGTCCTCGTCGACACCGGAGATCTCGCAGTACTCGGCAACGTCGATTGCTGCGAACCGCTCCTCGACCGCTTCGAGACCGGTCGCGTGCTCGGCCAGCCATGCGGTCGCGCCGAGACGTTCCTGGACGATGATCGCGACCATCGCCGCGAGCAGCCAGGCATCGCGGCCGGGTGCGACCTGGAGATGGAACTCCGCCAACTCGGCGGTCTCGGTGACGCGCGGGTCGATCACGATCATCGAGCGGTTCTCGTCGTTGGCGATGGCCTTCAAGGTGGTCCGGGCGTGGGGGATGCCGTGGCTCATCCACGGGTTCTTGCCGACGAAGAAGGCGACCTCGCACGCGTCGAACTCGCCGCGGACGGCGTTGCCGAACATCACCCCGTTGACCCAGATCTCTCCGCTCTTCTCCTGGCCGATCGCGCTGCTCCGATATCGCCCACCGAAGCCCTTGTGCAGCGCCGCTCCGTAGGCGCCGCCCAGGTGGTTGCCCTGGCCACCGCCGCCGTAGTACACGATCTTGTCGCCGCCGTAGGTGTCGCGAACCGCGCCGAGACGCTCGGCGACCTCACGGGCCGCCGTGTCCCAGTCGACCTCCTCGAAGGTCCCGTCCTGACGGCGCCGGAGCGGACGCAGGACACGCTCGCCCCGACCGTTCTGATAGTGGTCGAGACGCAGCGCCTTCTCGCAGGTGTAGCCCTTCGACGCCGGATGCTCCTTGTCGCCGCGGATGCGTTCGAACGACCGGCCGTCGGCGCCGAGACGGATCTCGACGCCACAGTTGCATTCGCAGAGGATGCAGGCCGACTTCTTCCACGTCGGCTCGGTCGTCTTGTCGGATGTCATGTCCGGCGCGGTCTGGGTCTCTTCGATGGTCATTCGGATGCGCTTCCTGTCGGTGTTCGGGTGGAGGTGATGTGGGCGCCGGCCTCGTCGGCGAGGCCGATGAGCGTCTCCAGCTGGGCGACCTGCTCGTCGAGGCTCCCGCCGACGTTGACCCGCAGCGTCGTGACGCCACTTCGCTCGTAGTCGACGAGTCGATCCCGGATCACGTCCGGTGGTCCGACCAGGTTCGTGCCGAGACCGATCTCGATCGGCACTCGCGCCGCGGCGCCGTCGCGGTCGCCGGCGGCCCACAGCCGCTGGACCTCCGCGACGTCATCGCCGTACCCCTGCCGGGCGAACGCGTCGTTGTAGAAGTTCGTCGTCGTCGAGCCCATCGCGCCGAACGTGAAGGCGTACCCATCGGCATGACGGCGCCCCGCCGCCTCGATCGCCGCCGGGTCGTCGCTCGTGAAGTCGAGCCCAACCGCGACGACCCGATCGACATCGTCCAACGAGCGGCCAGCCGTCTGTGCACCGTTCCGGATCGGGTCGAAGAAGACGTCGGCCGTCGCCGGGAAGAACGAGTTGCCGATCCAACCATTCGCGAGCTCGCCCGTGAGGCGAAGATTCGCCGGGCCGAGCGCGGCAACGTAGATGGGAATCTCCGCGGTGTGGGCCCGCGAGCGAATCGCCCGCCCCGGCCCATCGGGCAACGGCAACTGGTACACCGGCCCGTCATACGCGAGACGTTCGCCGGCGGCGATCATCCGGATGATCTCGATCGTCTCACGCGTCCGTTGCACCGGGCGGTCGAACGGCACCCCGTGCCAACCCTCCATCACCTGCGGCCCGCTCGCACCGATGCCCAGGATCAAACGACCATCGGACAGCATCTGCACGCCTTGCGCCGTCATCGCCAGCATCGCCGGCGTGCGCGCACCGAGTTGTGCGATCCCGGTCGCGAGACGAATCCGCTCGGTCACCGCCGCGATCGCGGCGAGGGGTGTGAACGCGTCCGCCGCCCAGAACTCTGCGACCCAGATCGAGTCGACGCCGATCCGTTCGACCTCCCGAGCGAGATCCAACATCCGCGGCATCGATGGATCGATGGACAACCCGATCCGGAGGGTCATGACGCGGGCTGCCGATCGGTGCGAGCGAAGCTCGGACCTGCGATGTGCACGAGGTTGGCGGGATCGACGACGGTGCCGGTCTCGTCGTCCACGAGTTGCAGCCGAACCGGGTTGCCGGTGGTTCGATCGACGAGCCGAAGCGGCTCGTTGCCCGGCCCGAGGACGTGGCGGTCTCCCCACTCCCGGAGCGCGATCAGGACGTGCCGGAGCTCCCACCCCGATTCGCTCATCCGATACTCGGTGCGGGTTCGTCCACGCCCGGCGTCGTAGTCGGCCGTCACCAGGATCCCGGCCGCCGTCAGGCGTCGGAGACGATCCGAGAGCGTCGCTCGGCTGATCGCGAGGCGCTCGACGAGATCGTCGAATCGCCGGACTCCGTTCATCACGTCGCGGATGATCAGGATGCTCCAGCGATCGCCGAACAGGTCGAGCGACTCGGCGACGGGGCACGGGCGCGGCGGGAGATCCTTCCAGTTCACGCGTTCGATCGGTTCACTCATCGCCCGCCCCCTCCGACTCCATCGGCGTCACACAGTCCCTTGATCCCCACGAGCATGCGTTCCATGTTCAGGCGGTGTTCACCCAGCCGCCGCTCGACGATGCGTTCCTCCTTGTGGGGCATGGACTCGATCGCAGAGTTCAGGCCGCCCCGCCCCGGTCCCATTTGGAACCAGTACTCGAGGCGAACCGAGCCATCGCCGAGATCGTCGATCGTGTACCGCCAGATCGAGGAGACATCGTCGTCACGCCCGATCACACTCCATTCGAAGACGCGCTCGGGTTCCAACGCAGTGACGATGCACGTGGTCGTCCATTCCCCGATCGCATCGTGAGCGCTCGTGCCGGCAAAGCGCGCTCCCAGCGCCGGCCCCTCGGCACCGTCGAGCCACTCCACTCGGCTGACCTCGGTCGAGAACCGAGACGAGAGCGAGATGTCGGACACGAGCGACCAGACGTCAGCCGCCGACGCGGCGATCGTGTCGGATACCGACACCGTCGGGCAGTCGGCGTACTTCATCGCACTGTCGCGATCGGACGAGCGGGTGGCCGAGGACGAGGAAGCAGCGTTCGCAATCGGGCAGCTCGAGTACAGTTCAACATCTGAATGCTGAACTTAGTCACCCCGGCCCCGCCGTGCAAGCCCGACGGGACGCTCGTCGTTCGAACGCGGACGAATTCGGCTCATGCGATCCGGGTTCCGGGGATCCACCCACAGCGGACCGCGGAACCTGCAGGGATGGAGGGACCGTCGGCGAGGTACGCATAGGCATTCGCACTCGACGTTCCGGCGACATGGTGTCGACCGCGTGTCGCTGCCGACGTGATCGACACGACGCCGTCGACGAGTCGCGCGATGACCGGCTCGACGTGCAATCGTCCGTCCGGTTCCCGGCGGAACTCGCTCGCAGCCGTCGCCGTGAACATCCGCCGCGTCCGGGCCTCACGGTGACCGGCGAGGCGGTCGAGCACCGGCAGGGCGAAGAGACCGAAGCTGACGAACGCGCCGGCGGGATTGCCCGGCAGTCCGAGCACCGGCTTGCCGCGGACCGTCGCGAACATCAACGGCTTGGCCGGACGAACCGCGACCCGCATCCACCGCGACACGCCGCAGGACGTCTGAGCCGCTCGGGTCAGCACGTGCTTGACGAGGTCGTGGTCACCCACGCTCACCCCGCCGCTGGTGAGCAGTGCGTCACAGTCGCTGACCGCTCGATCCAGCCGCGCACTCAACGCCGGTTCATCGTCCCCGACCGACCCGAGGTCGATCGGTGTGGCGCCGCTGGCCTCGATCAACGCCAAGAGGCCCGGTCGATTCACGTCGCGGATCGACGATCTGCCCGACCGGCTGCCGGCGAGCTCGTCGCCCGTCGACAACACACCCACCCTCGGACGTCGTACGACAGAGGGGTGGTCGTGGCCGATCGAAGCGAGGACAGCGATGTGCGCCGCTGACAGTTGGGTGCCGGACCTGACGAGGACGTCGCCGGCCTGGTGGTCCTCTGCCCGCGGCCGGATGTTCGCCCCGGCTGGGATGATGTCGGGGATCGTGACGAGTCCGTCACGGTCGACGGCGTCCTCGAAGGGGATCACAGCGACTGCGCCGCCGGGGACACGCGCTCCGGTCATGATGCGTAGGGCTTCGCCTTCGCCGAGCTCACCGACGAACTCCGCTCCGGCACGGGACCGACCGATCGTCACCACCGTCGTCGGCGACCGGGGATCAGGTCGCACTGCGAAGCCGTCCATCGCCGATGTGTCGAACGCCGGCATCGCGTCGAGTGCTCGGGCATCGGTCGCCAACACCATTCCCGCCACGCTCGACAGGGGCAACTCGATCGCGTCGAGGGGTTCGATCTGGTCGAGGATCCAGTCACGCGCTGGGAAGGCGGTCATCGACACGGCCCCGCTCCACGGTGCTGCCGATTCGAGACGCGACTTCACGAGTTCGGATCGTCGATCGCGCTCAGGATCCGAGGATCGGATAGAGCGCGGTGAGGTCGCCGGACAGCGCTGCCCTGACGTTGCGACTGACGTCGTCGGCCAACACTTCGTGATCGCCGGCGTCGAGGGCGTCCATGACCTGGGCTGCGACGTCGTCGGGAGACGACTTGGGCGCGTCGATCCCGGCGGTCATGTCGGTGTCCATGTAGCCGACGTGCAGGGCGATGACCTGCGTTCCCTGTGCGTGCAGTTCTTGGCGGATCGCGTTCGTCAACGACCACGAGGCAGCCTTCGCGGCGCAGTACAGCGCTGTGGATGGCGAACTGAACCACGCCAGCACCGAGAGGACGTTGACCATCGCTCCACCGCCGTTGGCACCCAGGATCGGGGCGAACGCGCGACTCATGGCCAGTGGGCCCATCACGTTGGTGTCGAACTCGAGCTTGGCCATCTCGGGGGCCTGGTCGGAGAGGGCTGAGGTGCCCGTTCCGATGCCCGCGTTGTTGATCAGAATCGTGACGTCGCCGCACCTCGCCGCCGCGGCGGCGACGGCGTCCGTCGAGGTGATGTCGAGCTGGATCGGCTCGACGCCATCCAGGGTGACGGAGTCGGGGCTGCGGGCACCGGCGTACACCTTGGCGGCGCCGCGCTCGAGCAATGCCGCGCAGAACGATTTCCCGAGACCGCGGTTCGCCCCGGTGACCAGTGCGACAGATCCTTCGACGTTCATGACTCCCCATTCCGTTCGCCGACCGACATGCACCTGTGCGCCGGCCCCTCTGTGAGTTCCGTGATGGAACGGATGCTAGACGAGCTGGGTCCCATCGGCAAGCCGCAAGGCGGTGCCCACTCGTCGGCGCACGGCGCTGATGCCCGGTGCTTTGCGGTGCTCCGGCTGACGGAGGTAGTCTCCGTTTCATGATGGAATCAACTGAGATCGACCCTGCGCCACGACACCCGCACGGTGAGGTTCGGGCCGAGGTCGTCGACGACCACATCTTGGTGGTCACGGTCGATCGGGTCGAGAAGAAGAACGCGTTCACCCCGAAGATCAGCAACGAGCTGGCTGATGCGCTCACCCGCCTCGACGACGACCCCAGCCTCTTCGTCGGCGTGCTCACGTTCGCCGGCGATCACACCACCGCCGGTCTCGAGATGCCGTTGTTCTTCACCGAGGAGGCGAGGGCTGCAGCTGCAGAGCGCCGAGCCGCTCAGACCGTCGAACCGGTCGATCCGTTCGGCCTGGGAAGACGATTGACGAAGCCCCGGATCACCGCCGTCCAGGGCATCACGTACACCATCGGGATCGAGATCGCGCTCGCCGGCGACATCGTCATTTCTGCATCCGATCTCCGCATGTGTCAGCTCGAACCGAAACGCGGACTGGCCCCGTTGGGGGGTGCGACGGTTCGCTACGTGCAGCGAGCGGGCTGGGGCAATGCGATGTACCACCTGCTCCTCGCCGACGAATTCGGCGCCGACGAGGCCCATCGGATCGGCCTGGTCCAGGAAGTCGTCCAGCCCGGCGAGCAACGCGAGCGTGCGATCGAGCTCGCTCGACAGATGCTCCAGTGCGCTCCGACCGCGCTCCGTCACACGATCGCGAACGCGCGCTTGGCCCTCGACGAAGACGAGCCGGCGGCGATCGCTGCGATCCCCGCGATGGACAAGATCGTGCAGGCCACCGACGACTTCCAAGAGGGGATCGCTTCGTTCCTCGAACGTCGTCCGGCGGAGTTCACCGGTCGCTGATGGACATCGACTCCGTCCACGTCGACGAGACGCTGGCGACGACACGAGCGGTCCGACGGCGGCTCGACCTCGAACGTCCGGTGGACAACCAGCTCCTGCTCGACTGCATCGATCTCGCCGAACAGGCTCCGACTGGTGGCAACCTCGGGAGTCGTCGCTGGATCATCGTGCGCGACCAAGCGGTGAAGGACCGCCTGGGCGGGTTGTACCGCGACGCCGCGCTGTCGCTCATGTCCGATGCCGCAGCGCGCCTCGATGGCACCGGCCATCCGCAGGTGAAGGTGATGAAGTCGGCGACGTACCTCGCCGAACATCTCGCAGAGGTGCCGGCCATCGTCGTGCCGACCATCATCGGACGCCACGACGGCAGCGGTCGACCCGGGCTGTTCGACTCCGTGATCCAGGCCGCGTGGAGCTTCTGCCTGGCGCTGCGAGCACGAGGACTCGGGACCACGTGGATGACCGCCGCGCTCCAGAACGAGGCCGCGGTCAAGGAGGTGCTCGGCATTCCCGACCACATGACCGAGATCGCGATGTTCCCCGTGGCGTGGACGATCGG
>Ga0075305_1000165_pt1 | contig 12380 bp, 12 predicted proteins | sample Joice_CattailNLB_2_FD_120071 | JGI IMG/M metagenome (GOLD analysis project Ga0075305, IMG submission 120071) | Natural and restored wetland microbial communities from the San Francisco Bay, California, USA, that impact long-term carbon... | ecosystem: Environmental > Terrestrial > Soil >...
CGCATCGATCACTCCAAAAACCACCAGCGCGATCAGGTAAGCGAACAGATAAGTCAGCATTCGTGGGCCTCCTAGGGTGCGGATGGATAGCGAACATCATGCGTGACGGGTTCCACCGCCCGTGTTATATATCGCGCATGTCAGCAAAGTTGACACACCTTAGTGTAATCTTAGCTAGACCAAGGGGCTTTTGCGCCGGCGTCGTGCGCGCCATCGAGATCGTCGAACGGGCGCTCAGCCATTATGGCCCGCCGGTCTATGTCCGTCACGAGATCGTCCATAACAAGCACGTGGTCGAGCGCTTGAGGGCGCGGGGCGCCATCTTCGTGGATAGCGTCGAAGAAATTCCGCGCGGCGCCATCACCGTGTTCAGCGCTCATGGCGTCTCTCGGGAAGTTGAGCAGGCTGCCGGCGTGAAGGCGCTCGACGTCATCGACGCCACCTGCCCACTCGTCCGCAAGGTCCACAACGAGGGCCGCCGCTACGCCGAGAAGGGCTGCGACGTCATCCTGGTTGGCCATCATGGCCATGCGGAGGTGGAGGGCACCAGCGGCCAGATTCCCGGCACTCTGCATATCGTTTCTTCGGTGGAGGACGTGGACCGGCTCGTGGTGCGAGATCCCGCACGCGTCGCCTATGTGACTCAGACTACGCTCAGCCTCTACGACACCCAGGACATTATCCAGGCTTTGCGGCGGCGGTTTCCTGCAATCCTCGGGCCCGATACCCGGGACATCTGCTACGCAACGCAGAATCGGCAAAAGGCCGTGATCGAACTCGCCAAGCAGGTGCAGCTCTTGCTGGTCGTGGGGTCCAGCAACAGCTCGAACTCGAACCGATTGCGTGAGATGGGTGAAGCGGCGGGCGTTGAGAGCCACCTAATCGAGGGGGCCTCGGCGCTCGACCCCGTTTGGCTCGACGGTGTCGAGGTGGTCGGCCTCACGGCCGGAGCGTCCGCGCCCGAAAGCGTCGTTCAAGACACGATCTGCCGCTTGCGCTCGCTGAGGCTGGTAACGGTCCAGGATCTCGACGGAGTCGAAGAGAAAGTAAGGTTCCAGCTACCCGAGCGCATCGGCGATATGGAGAGGTTGACCGCTTAGCCTCTCCACAATGCGCGCCTGGCTCTAAGCGTTTGGGGGACGAGTGAAACCGATTTTCCCATACACGGCCATCGCTGGCCAAGATGAAATGAAGCTCGCGCTGCTTCTGGCTGCGATCGACCCGTCAATCGGCGGGGTCCTCGTTTTCGGTGATCGCGGCACGGGCAAATCCACCGCCGTGCGCGGGCTTGCCGGCCTTCTGCCCCCCATGCGCGTCGTCTCCGGCTGCCGGTATCACTGCGATCCGGGCGCCAACGGAGCCGCTTGCGAGGAATGCCATGAGCGCTCGGCTCGTGGCCGCCTCAAAAGTGAATTGGTGCCGGTGCCTGTGGTCGACCTGCCGCTCGGCGCGACCGAAGATCGGGTCGTCGGTGCGCTCGATCTGGAGCGTGCGCTCTCGAGTGGCGAGAAATGTTTCGAGTCCGGACTGCTCGCGCGGGCGCATCGCGGCTTCCTCTATATCGACGAGGTCAATTTGCTCGAGGACCATCTCGTCGACCTCCTGCTCGACGTGGCGGCCTCGGGAGAGAATGTCGTCGAGCGCGAAGGTTTGAGCATCAGGCATCCGGCGCGCTTTGTGCTGATCGGCAGTGGCAATCCGGAGGAGGGCGAACTCAGGCCGCAGCTTCTCGACCGGTTCGGTCTCTCGGTTGAGGTGCGAACGCCCGACGACGTATCGACCCGTGTCGAGGTGGTCCGGCGCCGCGATGCATTCGAGCGTGATCCAGGCAAGTTCATCGGCGCTTGGCAGGAAGAGGAGACGCGCATGTGCGAGCGGGTCGCCGCCGCCAGAAAGCGGCTCAATTCGATCAAGACACCTGACGCACAGCTCAAGAAGGCGGCGGAGCTCTGCATCGGCGTCGGCACGGACGGCTTGCGCGGAGAGCTGACGCTGATGCGGGCGGCCCGTGCTTTCGCGGCGCTCCAGGGCGATAAGGCGGTGACGCAAGACCATCTTCGGAAGGTTGCGGCGCCCGCGCTGCGCCATCGGCTGAGACGGAACCCGCTCGATGAAGGAGGTTCCACGGTGCGGATCGATCGCACCGTGGAGCAACTCTTCGGTGCCTGACGTCAGCGAACCGTCGGACTGGACACGCGTCGGTGATGCCCGCCTCGCAGCCATCCTGATTGCGATCGACGGAACCGGGCTTGGCGGCGTCTCGCTGCGCGGCCGCTCGGGCGGCGCCCGCGAGGCATGGCTCGACCTGCTGCGCGAACTCCTGCCGGCGACCACGCGTCTGCGCCGGCTGCCCGCCCATATCACCGACGACCGGCTTCTCGGGGGGCTAGATCTCGCCGCGACGCTGGCTGCCGGGAAACCCATCGTCGAGCGCGGCATCCTTGCGGATTCCGATGGCGGCCTGCTTCTCGTGCCGTTGGCTGAGCGCATGTCTCCCGCCGTCGCTGCCCGTATCGTCGCCGCTATGGACAAGGGCGAGGTGGCGATGGAGCGTGACGGCCTTACTCAGCGTCTGCCGGCACGGTTCGGCGTGATAGCTCTCGATGAGGGCATTGGCGACGATGAGCGGCTGCCGGCGGCGCTGCTCGATAGGCTCGCATGCCATGTAAATCTCGATGAGATAAGCGACGGCGACTTTCGCGATGCCAAACATGACACGAGCATCGGCCCCGAAGAGATCGTTCAGGCGAAAGACCGTCTGCGCAGTGTTGCCGTGACGGCTGAGACTATAGAGGCTCTGTGCGGCGTTGCCCTAGCACTCGGCATCGGCTCTCTCAACGCGCCGCTGCGGGCTTTGAAAGCCGCCCGTTGCCTCGCCGCCTTGCGCGGCCATGCCGTCGTGGACGACGAAGATGTGGCGACCGCCGCGCGGCTCGTGCTTGCGCCCCGCGCCACGCGCATTCCCTTGGCGCAGAACGAAGAAGAGCAAGACCTGACGCCGCAAGACCAAGAGCAACAGGACGTTTCCGATCCGGAGCCCCCGGAGGCGCCCGAACAACCCACGCCGAGCGCCGCCGAATTGCAGGAAATCGTGCTGGCCGCGGCCCAGGCTGCAATTCCGCGGAACCTCCTTGCGCGCCTTGTCGGCCGGCAGTCGCCTCGGTCGCACGGCTCGGCCTCCGGCCGCGCGGGTCAACGTCAGCGGACGCGGCGGCGCGGCCGCCCGGCGGGAACCCGGCGCGGCGATCTGCGCGCCGGCGAGCGGTTGAACGTTCTCGAAACATTGCGGGCTGCCGCGCCCTGGCAGCGCCTGCGGATTCGCGTTCAGCCGGGCGAGAGCGCTACGCGGCGCCTTGAGGTTCGGTCGGAGGACTTCAGGATCAAGCGCCTGAAGGACCGGCGTGAGACTGTCACCATCTTCGTGGTGGACGCCTCGGGATCGAGTGCCGTCAATCGCCTCGCCGAGGCTAAGGGGGCAGTCGAATTACTTCTCGCCGATTGTTACGTGCGCCGCGACGAGGTGGCGCTGCTGTCATTCGGTGGCCGCGGGGTAGAGCTCCTGCTACCACCGACCCGCTCGCTCACGCGGGCCAAGCGGTGCCTCGCCGATCTCCCAGGAGGCGGCGGCACGCCGCTGGCGAAGGCCTTGGAAGAGGCTGCGTCGCTGGCGATCGCGATCAGGCGCAAGCACCAGACGCCGACAGTCGTGGTGTTGACCGACGGACGCCCCAATATCGCCCGCGATGGCAGCAAGGGGCGCGAAGCGGCCGAACGCGATGCTATCGGCTCTGCGTGCGCCTTGCGCGAGACGGGCATTGCCGTTCTTCTGGTCGATACCTCACAGAGGGCCGGCGCCGGCGCCGAACGGTTCGCCGAAGCCATGGGCGCGCAATACCTCCCCCTGCCGTATGCAGATGCAAGAACGCTCTCCGAGGAGGTCAAGGCGAGGATCGGGAGCCCAGCGTGACCGGCAAGCTCGACTTTGAGCGGGATGGGAAGGACTGGCCAAACCGCGAGGCAAGCCGGTTCGTTTCCGCCGCAGGCCTGACGTGGCATGTCCAGGTGATGGGCTACGGCCCAGTGTTGCTGCTGGTGCATGGCACCGGCGCGTCGAGCCATTCCTACGGCGAGCTTGCGCAGATCCTCTCGAAGGCCTTCACGGTCGTCGTGCCGGATTTGCCGGGACATGGCTTCACGGAGCTGCCGCCGACGCCGCGCCTCTCGCTCCCGGCGATGGCCGGTGATCTCGCGGAATTGCTGAGAAGTCTGAAAGTCAAGCCGGCCGTGGTCGTAGGCCATTCGGCGGGGGCGGCGATCCTTATCGAGATGTGTCTGGACGGGCTTATCGCGCCGGAGTCGGTGGTGAGCCTGAATGGAGCGCTGCTGCCCTTCGGCAGCGTGGCCGGCCAGTTCTTTTCACCGCTCGCCAAATTGCTGGTGCTCAATCCCTTCGTGCCGCGGTTGCTGGCCTGGCGCGCCGACAATCCCGCCGCGGTCGATCGCCTGATCCGCAATACCGGCTCCAGCTTGGGGTCTGAGGGAGTCGGCTACTACGCACGTCTGTTCCGGAGCGAAAGTCATGTCGCCGCGGCGCTCGGCATGATGTCGAGATGGGATTTGGCGGCCTTCTCGAAGCGGCTCGGCGCGCTGAAGGTGCCCCTTGTCCTCGTGGTTGGAACGCAGGACCGGGCGATTTCACCCGACGACGCCTTCAAGGTCCGCGGGCGCGTGGCCAAGGCGGAGGTCGTCGTAATGCGCGGATTGGGCCATCTCGCTCACGAGGAACGGCCCGAGGAAATCGCGGAAATCGTGGTGAGGGTAGCGCATCGGAATCGCGTACCGGCTCATGCGTGACGTCTTCGCTTTCTCGCTTGGCAAAAATAAGTGACACCGCTAATGTCAAGTAATGTTGACAACCGCATCTGCTCGGGGCAAGGCAGCGCGGGTCGGTAGGCCGGGCCGGCATGCCGTCGTGATCGGTAGCGGCTTTGGCGGCTTAGCCGCCGCGATCAGGCTTGGGGCGAGGGGCTATCGGGTCACAGTCCTCGAAAAGCTCGATGCTCCCGGCGGTCGCGCCTATGTTTTCCGGCAGGATGGTTTCACCTTTGATGCCGGTCCCACCATCGTTACGGCGCCTTTCCTGCTCGAGGAGCTATGGGCGCTGTGCGGGCGCGAGCTTGCACAGGACGTCGATCTACGACCGCTCGACCCGTTCTACCGTATCCGCTTTCACGATGGCACTGAGCTCGATTGCCTCGGCGATGACGAGGCGATGCGGGCCGAAGTTGCGCGCCTCTCCCCAAACGACGTCGCGGGCTACGACGCCTTCATGCGGCAGGCCGAGGAGATTTACCGCGTTGGCTTCGAGGAGTTGGGTGCCGTGCCCTTCAGCTCGTGGTCAGACATGGCCAAGGTGCTGCCGGAGTTCGTGCGCCTGCAAAGCTACAAGACCGTGTATGGGCTTGCGTCGAAATTTGTACGCGATCCGCGATTGAGATTCGCCTTGAGCTTCCATCCGCTCTTCGTCGGCGGGAACCCGTTCAAGGTCACCTCGATCTACGGCCTTATCGCCTTCCTGGAACGCCGCTTCGGGGTTCATTTCCCCATGGGCGGGATGGGCAAGCTGGTGCAGGGCCTGGTAGGTCTGATCGAGCGTCAGGGTAACGACATACATTGCGGCGCTGAGGTCGGCGAGATCACCATCGAAGGCCGGGCCGCGACCGGCGTGCGCCTCACGACGGGCGAATACATAAAATCCGACATCGTCGTGTCCAATGCCGATACAGCTTGGACCTACCGGAAACTTCTTCCTGCAGCGGCGCGCCACCGCTGGACAGACAAGAAGCTGGATCGCGCCAGCTACTCCATGGGTCTGTTCGTCTGGTATTTCGGCACATCGCGGCAATATCCCGACGTCAAGCATCACACCATTCTGCTCGGACCGCGCTATCGAGATCTGCTCAAAGACATCTTCAAGCGCCGCATCCTCGCCGAGGATTTCAGCCTCTATCTGCATCGGCCGACGGCGACAGATCCTTCTCTGGCCCCAAAGGGCTGCGACGCCTTCTACGTGCTCTCGCCTGTTCCGCATCTCGACGCCGGCGTCGACTGGAGCACGAAGGCGCAAGCCTATCGCCGCGTCATCGCCGAGTTTCTCGACGAAGTCGTGCTCCCCGGCTTCCAGCAGCACATCGTGACCTCGCGGTTGATGACGCCACAGGATTTCCACGACCGGCTCTTGTCGCACAAGGGTGCTGCGTTCGGGTTCGAGCCGCTGTTCAGCCAAAGTGCCTGGTTCCGGCCGCACAATAAAGCCGAGGACGTGGATCGGCTCTATCTGGTCGGCGCCGGAACCCATCCTGGCGCGGGCGTGCCTGGCGTCCTGTGCTCTGCGAAAATTCTAGATCAGGTAGTGCCTCATGCAGCGCTCCTCTGAATCCTATCGAAGCGCTGCCGACATCGCGGCCTGTCGAACCCTGCTCAGGTCGGGGTCGCGCACCTTTCATGCGGCGTCCTTTCTCCTCCCGCGCCGCATTCGCGAGCCGGCTTCGGTGCTCTATGCATTTTGCCGGCTCGCGGACGATTCCGTCGACATCGAACGCGGTCCTGCCGCAGTCGATCGGTTGCAGGTCCGCCTCGACCGCGTCTACCGGGGGATGCCGGCGGCTCACCCGGCCGATCGAGCATTGGCCGAGATCGTTGAACGGTTCGCTATTCCCCAGCATCTGCCGGAGGCGTTGATCGAAGGCTTGGCATGGGACGAACAGGAGCGGCGCTACGAAGACCTTGCCGCGCTCCAAGCCTATGCAGCGCGGGTCGCCGGGACGGTCGGCGTCATGATGGCGATCCTCATGGGTGTGCGGGCCCCTGACTTGCTGGCGCGCGCCGCCGATCTCGGTGTGGCCATGCAGCTTACCAACATTGCCCGTGACGTGGGCGAGGATGCCCGCGCGGGCCGTCTCTATCTGCCGCTTGACTGGCTTCGTGAGGCAGGCATCGACGGCGAGGCTTGGCTGGCCGACCCGCGTTGCCTTCCCGCGCTGCGCTCGGTGATCGGCCGTGTGCTCGATGCGGCCGACGCACTTTACGCCCGGTCCGACGCAGGCATCGCCGCGCTACCGGCGAGTTGCCGGCCTGGTATTCGTGCCGCGCGCCTGCTTTACGCGGAGATCGGCCAAGAGCTTCGGCGCCAGGGGCTCGATTCTGTGACGCAACGCGCGGTTGTTTCGGCCAAGCGCAAGCTCGGAGTCCTGGTCAATGTGTTGGCCGCGGCCCGAACGGACAAGTCGGCTCTCGGAGCGCTTTGCCTCGAGCAGGCGCGGTTTCTCCTCGAGGGCATCAGCGATGGTCCGGCGTCATCGCGCCAAGAGCACCGATGGTGGGATTTTCAGGCGCGGGCCATTTGGGTCATCGATCTCTTTGAGCGTATTGAGCGCCGCCGTGCCGGGGCGGGTACCGATCCTGCACGGGCAACAGTTTGAGTGGAAAAAGGGGGAAGCGATGAAGGTCATCACGAAAGCGGCGGGCGAAAGCGCAACGCCGCTCCTCGACCAAGTCAAGGTGCCGGCCGATCTGAAGAAGCTTCCAGAAGACGAGCTGCAGCAGCTTGCCGACGAGCTTCGGCAGGAAATGATCAGCGCCGTGTCGGTAACGGGGGGCCATCTCGGCGCGGGGCTCGGTGTGGTCGAGCTTACCGTCGCGCTGCATTACGTGTTTGACACGCCCGCCGATCGGTTGATCTGGGATGTCGGCCATCAGGCTTATCCCCATAAGATCTTGACCGGAAGGCGGGATCGCATCCGCACCATTCGCCAGGGCGGCGGGCTTTCCGGCTTCACCAAACGTTCCGAGAGCGAATACGACCCGTTTGGAGCCGCGCATTCCTCCACCTCCATTTCCGCGGGCCTCGGCATGGTCGTCGCGCGCGACATGAAGGGGGAGACGAACAATGTGATCGCCGTGATCGGCGATGGTGCCATGAGTGCCGGCATGGCCTACGAAGCCATGAACATTGCCGGTGCCATGGACTCGCGCCTCATCGTGGTCCTCAACGACAACGATATGTCGATCGCTCCGCCGTCCGGGGCACTGTCACGCTACCTCGCGCGCATGACATCGAGCGGCACCTATTTGCACTTGCGTGACATCGCCAAGCAGCTTGCGCACCGTTTGCCTAAGGAGTGGGAGCGCCGCGCGGCCCGCATGGAGGAGCTTTCGCGCACCTATTGGTCGGGGGGCGGTCTCTTCGAGGAGCTCGGCTTTTACTATGTCGGGCCTATCGATGGTCACGACCTCGAGCAGCTTCTGCCGGTGCTCAAGAACGTGCGCGACACGAAGCAAGGCCCGATCCTGGTTCATGTCGTAACGCAGAAGGGCAAGGGCTACGGTCCGGCGGAGGCATCGGCCGACAAGTATCATGGCGTGACCAAGTTCAACGTGGTCACCGGCGCACAGGACAAACCGCAGGCCAAGGCCCCGTCCTACACGCGCGTGTTCGCCGAGAGCCTCGCCATCGAGGCGCGCAAGGATGAGCGCATCATCGGAATCACCGCTGCGATGCCGGACGGCACGGGGCTCGATCTCTTCGCGAAGGAATTCCCCGACCGCACCTTCGATGTCGGGATTGCCGAGCAACATGCAGTGACTTTCGCAGCCGGCCTTGCCGCGGAGGGCATGAAGCCGTTCGCGGCGATCTACTCGACCTTCCTGCAGCGCGCGTATGACCAGGTCGTGCACGACGTGGCCATTCAGAAACTCCCCGTTCGCTTCGCCATCGACAGGGCCGGGGTCGTCGGCGCCGACGGCCCGACTCATGCAGGCTCGTTCGACGTTGTGTATCTCAGTTGTTTGCCCGGGTTTACGGTCATGGCGGCGGCCGACGAGGTTGAGTTGCGCCATATGGTTGCGACTGCGGCGGCCATCGACGACGGGCCGGTCGCGTTCCGTTATCCCCGCGGCGAGGGGACAGGCTTGGCCCTGCCGGACGAGGGCGTACCGCTGCCCGTCGGCAAGGGCAGGCTGCTGCGCGAAGGCAGTGCCGTGGCACTTCTGTCGTTGGGCGGGCGCCTGCAAGAATGTCTCAAGGCGGCGGAGCAGCTTGCTGCATTGGGGCTGCCGGCCACCGTTGCCGATGCGCGGTTCGCCAAGCCTCTTGACCGGGATTTGATCCTGCAACTCGCTCGCCATCACGAAGTGCTCGTCACCATAGAGGAAGGGGCCCTCGGCGGTTTCGGCTCGCATGTCATGCAGCTCGTGAGTCTGGAAGGTCTGCTGGACGGCAAGCTCAAACTGAGAACCATGGTGCTGCCCGACGCGTTCATCGATCAGGACAAGCCCGAAGCGATGTATGCGAAGGCGGGTCTCGATGCGAACGGCATCGTCGCGATGGTCCTTGCGGCTCTCGGGCGCGACCTCTCGGCGATGGTGGCCATCGGCCGCGCCTGATGGCCGAGAGGTTCGGTCTCATCGAGCTGATCGTCGTATTCGGCGCCGTCTTGGCGCTGGCAATCATCGATCTGGTTCGCACGCGCCGCGCGTTGGAACCGCGCAACCGGAAGCCGCCCGATCCCGACGAGGACTAGATGGCCTCGTTCAACCCGCTCGCCTTCATGGAACTCTTCGTCGTGTTGGCGTTTGCCGTCGGCTGGCTGGTCCTGGAGCGTGTGGCGCGGCGCTTCGACAAGCGCGACAAGGACGATGCGCCCCCGGGACCTCGGAACAGCACCGACGAGGAGCGATAGGGCGTGGATCGAATTTCGGTCTTCCGGCGTTGGACGGTTGTTAGCTGTCAATTTTGTTGGGCAGCCCGACCGGGAATCCAGCGAATCGGAGAAGAAAGACAATGGAGACCAATGAATTGCTGCCCATCCTGGCGCTTACCACGCTGGGGGGCTTTCTAGTGCTCGCCATCGGTTCGATGATCTATTTCCTTCGCAGACGTCGCAATCGCGAGGCGGCTAAGCGCGGATTTGAGAAAGTCGCCGACTAGTTACGACCGCCGCCAGCGTCGTCGCGGCATGCGGAATGGCAGCATCGCCCGAACGATCGGGTTGGCGACGCGGTCGAGCGACAGGCTTTCATGTACGCCGAGGGTTTGCTCTCCGGCTATCTGCGCGGCTACCAGCGAGCGGGCATAGAACGGCGTATCCTCCAGCGTCTTGATCAGTTGCGGCGTACAGTCGTCCGAGCGGGCGTGTCGCGCGATCCGCCAAATGGTTGATGGCAGGTCGGCGCGCGGCGGCGCGGCGAACTCCTCGACCCGACCGTTGGGGTCAAAGCGCAAGGCCAAGGAGACCGGTGGGCCGTGACGCGGAAAAGTGTCGTAAAGAACCGCGGTGCGGGATCCGATCTGCGCGCGGGTCCAGTCCCACTCAACGAAGGCGGCTTCGAGCGGTTCATCTCCGAAATTGCAGTCGAGATAGCCGTGCCCCCTCCAGCTGAGACGCGGCCGCTCCATGACGACCTCGATTTCGGCAGAGGGCGCGACCGGATGCCATTGGTGACGACCCTCGCCGTCGAGATCGAATACGCAGCGAGTCAGCGCAGCAGGCCTCACACGGACGACGCCTTTGAGGCGCGACGGCCACGGCACGGTGATCTCGTCCACATGGACGACGAGACCATCGCCGTCCCAGTCGAGTCGGCTCGGACCGATCTGCAAGGAGCGCGCATCGCGTCGGAGATCCTCACGCGTACGCTCGGTCAAAGCCCAGTGCTTGGCCGAACATCCGTACAACGCGACATTGAGCGCGCAGTGATTATGCGGATCGCCGCGGCCGAAGCGCCGGGCGAGAGCGTAGTAGGGCGAGAAAACGCTGCCGATGAAGGCGATGATGGTCAGCGCATGATTGCCGTCGTCGCTTATGCCATCGACATACCACCAGGCATAGCCGCCTTTCGGTACGGCCTGGCTGAAGTCAGGTCCTCCAGGATGGTCGCGGCCGCAAGGCGTCCCGACAGCGCCGCCATGGGAACGCCCGGCCCCGGATGCGCGCTGCCCCCGGCGAGATAGAGACCCGGAACCTTGGTCCTTGTCGTCGGCCGATTGAACGAGGCCGCCCAGCCGTGAGACGCCTGGCCGTAAAGGGCCCCCCCGGTCCCCGGATAGAGTCTGTTGAAATCCGACGGCGTTGTCGCCACCGTCGCTTCCGGTCGCGTCCTTAACGCAAGTCCGCAGCGCTCCACTTGGGCGAATGCTCGGATCCGGCATCGCTCGATCTCCTCGGTTGAAAATTCTCGCCTATCGCCGCAAGGGGGCGCGTTGATGAGGCACATCACGCGCTCGATGCGGGGTGCACCGTCCCCTTCGACTTCGCCGGCACTGCGGTCTTGAGCGCAGACATAGACTGTCGGTGCGCCAGGCACGCGGCCGGCTTGGAAAATGTCATCGAATTCTCGCTGATAGTCGTTGGAGAAAAACACGTTGTGCCGCCGAAGCGGAAATCCCGTGGCCTCGGCCAGCATCGAGAAGGTCATCGCGGACAAAGAGCGCGACGACGGTTTGACCGGCGCCGCCGCGGAAGCAATCTCGGGTCCGAACAGGCCAGAGGCGAGTGCCGCAGTGTCGGCGTTGAGAAGAATGCGGTTGGCATGGAGCGTCTCGCCGGTGGTCAAGATCACGCCGGTCGCACGGCCACCCTCGACCGTGATTTTCTGAGCCTCACAGCCATAGCGGAACGTGGCCCCATGGGCTTTGGCACGGGCCGCAATCGCGACAGCCAGCTGGTGCATTCCGCCCTCCACGAGCCACACGCCCGACTGCTCGACATGTGCGACGAGCATCAAGGTCGCGGGGGCGTTGAAGGGAGAGGACCCGCAATAAGTCGCGTAGCGACCGAAAAGCTGACGGACGCGTGGATCGTGGAAGTAAGTGCCAAGCGTACGCCAGAGTGTCACAAACGGTGAAATGCGCCACAAATCGCCAAAGCCCTTTATGCCGGCATTCAAGGCAAGCGAGAGGGGCGTGGGTTGGCCTGCGGTGATGAACGGACCTTCGAGCGTTTCATAGGTGGCGCGGGCGCGGGCGCAAAAGACGCGAAAGCGCCTTGCCTCTTCTGCTCCGGAGAAGTCGCCGATAGCGTTGGCCGAGCGGTCGATGTCAGCAAACAGATCGAGACGCTCGTCTGCGCTCCAGGCATGGCGCGCGAGGATTTCGGCAGGGCGCAAGGTCACGTGATTGCCGAGAGTCTCGCCCAGATCGTCAAAAAGCTGCTCGAACACGAAGCGCATGGTGAGCACGGTCGGCCCCGAATCGATCGGGCGCCCGCCGATCTCGATCTCGCGCATCTTGCCGCCGGGGCAGGGCGCTCGCTCCACCACCGTGACGTCGAGCCCTTGGTTGGCCAGTTCGAGCGCTGCCGCCAAACCGCCAATCCCGGCTC
>Ga0075305_1000166_pt1 | contig 12360 bp, 11 predicted proteins | sample Joice_CattailNLB_2_FD_120071 | JGI IMG/M metagenome (GOLD analysis project Ga0075305, IMG submission 120071) | Natural and restored wetland microbial communities from the San Francisco Bay, California, USA, that impact long-term carbon... | ecosystem: Environmental > Terrestrial > Soil >...
GGCGAGCGGCGCGACGCTCGTCCGCGCGCGCGCGCGGCTCGCCGGCGCGGGGCGGGTCGAAATCGGCGGCGCGATGCACGCGGCAGGCCACGTCGTCGTCGCGACCGGCGGACGGCCGGTCGTGCCTGCCGTCCCGGGCGCGGAGGCGGGCATCACCTCGGACGGATTCTTCGCGCTGGAGTCGAGGCCAGCCGCGGTCGCGATCGTGGGCGGCGGCTATGTCGCGGCCGAGCTTTCCGGCGTCTTCGCCGCGCTCGGCAGCCGCGTGACAGTCGCGTTCCGTGGCGAGCGGATCCTGCGCGATTTCGACGAGATGCTCTCCGGGCGCCTCGCGGCGGCGATGCGCGCCGATGGCATCGAGATCGTCGAGCGCGCGCTGCCCGCCGCGCTCGAGCGTGAGGCAGGCGGACTCGTCATCCGGCTCGAGGACCGCCGTTCGCTCGGCCCCTTCGATTGCGTGATCTGGGCCATCGGGCGCGAGCCGGACGTCGGTGGACTCGGCCTCGCCGAGGCCGGCGTGACGCTGGGCCCGGGCGGTGAGATCCTGACCGACCTGAAGCAGGACACGAACGTCGCCGGCATCCACGCGATCGGCGACGTCACCGGTCGGGCCGAGCTGACGCCGGTCGCGATCGCGGCGGGCCGCCGCCTTGCCGACCGGCTGTTCGGCGGGCAGCCCGACCGGCACCTCGATTACCGGCTGATCCCGACCGTCATCTTCAGTCATCCGCCGATCGGCACGGTCGGGATGAGTGAAGCCGAGGCCCGCGCCTCCTGGGGCGACGCTGTCGAGGTGTTCCGTCACGATTTCATGCCGCTTTACCACGGCATCACCGCGCGCAGGCGCCGCGCGGAGGTCAAGCTCGTGACGACCGGCCAGGAGCGCCACATCGTCGGCCTGCACGCCATCGGCATGGGCGCGGACGAGCTGCTGCAGGGATTCGCGGTCGCGCTCCGGCTGGGCGCGACCAAGGGCGACTTCGACGACACCGTCGCCATCCATCCGACGAGCGCGGAAGAGCTCGTGACGCTGCCCGGATGAGCGTGCGCGGCTACCGCGAATGGCAGCCGGTGATCGGGCGCGGCGCCTGGATCGATCCTGCCGCCACGGTGATCGGCCGCGTGACCATCGGGGAGGACGCCTCGATCTGGCCCGGCGCCGTCGTGCGCGGCGACGTCAACTGGATCTCGATCGGCGCGCGCACCAGCATCCAGGATGGCAGCGTGCTGCACGTCGCCAGCAGCAGGCTGGCGGGCGGCGAGGGCATCCCGCTGGTCGTGGGCGAGGACTGCACGGTGGGCCACGGCGTGATCCTGCACGCCTGCACCATCGGGCGCTGCTGCCTGGTCGGCATGGGCGCCATCGTCATGGACGGCGCGGTCATCGGCGAGGAATCGGTCATCGGTGCCGGCGCGCTCGTGACGGCCGGCACGCAGGTCCCGCCGCGCACGCTCTGGACCGGCAGCCCGGCGCGGCAGCGGCGCATGCTCGCGGCGGGGGAGATCGCGCGGCTCGCGGAGTCCGCGGCGCATTACGTGGCGCTGAAGGACGATTACCTCGGAGGGGTCAGACCCCTTGATCCCTGATGCGCGACGGGAGCAGGGCCCTCTCTCGATCAAGGGGTCTGACCCCTCCTAACAAAGGTGAGCGTCCCCTTTATTTCCTAGTGCCTGTCCAGCGCCCCCATGACGGGCTTCGTTTCGGGCCGCACGCCGTGCCAGAGCAGGTACGACTCGGCGGCCTGTTCGACCAGCATGCCCCAGCCCTTGAAGGCGCGCTGCGAGCCGCGCTCGGCCGCCCAGCGCATGAAGGCCGTGTCGCCCCGGCCGTAGGCCATGTCGTAGCAGACGGTGTCGCGCCCGACGACGCGCGGCGGCAGTTCCGGCACTTCGCCGGCGAGGCTCGCCGCGGTCGCGTTGATCACGATGTCCCAGGGCCGGTCCTCGACGGCGTCGAAGCCGGATGCGGAAATGTCCCCGAGATCCGAGAACTCCTCGGCGAGCTGCTTCGCACGTTCCGGCGTGCGGTTCGCGATGCGTACCTCGCGGGGTTCCTGCTCGAGCAGCGGCGCGAGCACGCCGCGGGTCGCGCCGCCGGCGCCCAGGATCAGGAGCCGGGAGCCGCCGACCGTGACGCCGAGGTTGCGCATGAGGTCGGTGACCAGCCCCACGCCGTCGGTGTTCTCGCCATAGAGCTCGGTGGCGCTGCGCCGCACGATGGTGTTGACGGCACGCGCGCGCTCGGCGCGCGCCGAGAGCTCGTTGACGATTTCGGCCGCCGCGGGCTTGTGCGGCAGCGTGACGTTCGCGCCGCCGCCGCCCTCGACGAAGAAGTTGATCACCGCGTGCCGGAAACCGCCGGGCGCCACGTCCTGGACCTTGTAGTCCACGACGTGGTCGAACTGGCGCGCGAACATGCCGTGGATGAAGGGGGACCAGCTGTGGCTCACGGGATGCCCGAAGAGCACGAATCGCTGCGGCCCGGAGTTGCCTGTCATTCTGCCCGTTCTCCGCGCAGCCAGCCCGCGGCCCGCCCCGCATAGTAGCTCAGGATGCCGTCGGCGCCCGCGCGCTTGATGCACACGAGGCTTTCGAGCACTGTCCTGCGCTCGTCCGTCCAGCCGTTCGCCGCCGCGGCCGCGAGCATCGCGTATTCGCCGCTCACCTGGTAGACGAATGTTGGCACGGCGAACCGGTCCTTCACGCGGCGCACGATGTCGAGGTACGGGAGCCCCGGCTTGATCATCACCATGTCCGCGCCTTCCTCGATGTCGAGCGCGACCTCGCGGATCGCCTCGTCGCTGTTCGCGGGATCCATCTGGTAGCTCGCCTTGTCCGATTTTCCGAGTGCGGCGCCGGAACCGACGGCGTCGCGGAACGGTCCGTAGAAGCTGGAGGCGTACTTGGCGGAATACGCGAGGATCCGGGTGTCGTGACGGCCGTCTTCCTCGAGCGCCGCGCGGATCGCGCCGATCCGGCCGTCCATCATGTCGGACGGCGCGACGACGTCGCTGCCTGCCGCCGCCTGCGAGCGGGCCTGGCGGACGAGCGCCGCGACGGTCGCGTCGTTCTGCACAAGGCCGGCCGCGTCGACGAGGCCGTCCTGGCCGTGCGTCGTGTAGGGGTCGAGCGCGACGTCCGTGATCACGCCGAGGCCCGGGACCGATTCCTTGAGCGCGCGCACCGCGCGCTGCACGAGCCCGTCCGGGTTCCAGGCTTCGCGGCCGTCCTCGCTCTTCGACGCCGGGTCCGGCACCGGGAAGAGGGCGATCGCCGGGATCCCGAGCGTGGCGAGGCGCCGCGCCTCCACGACGAGGAGGTCGACCGACAGGCGTTCGATACCCGGCATCGAGGCGACGGCCGCGCGCCGGTTGCCGCCCTCGATGACGAACAGGGGCTGGATCAGGTCGTCGGCGGTGAGATTCGTCTCGCGCGCGAGACGACGCGAAAACGGGTCACGCCGCATGCGGCGCATGCGGGTACCCGGGTACTTTCCTGTGGCTCTGCGACCCATCAGGCTCCTTGCGCGGCTCTTCCTGGGTTAAATTGGCCCGCGATGGGCCGGAAATAACCAGCGACTATGGCCGGTCTTTATACATGAACGGCGGGGACGGAGAAACGGACCGGCGTCGGCGTTTCGGCGAACTGTGCGAGAGCCTGCGCCCGGACCTGCTGCGGTTCGCCTGGTGGCTGGGGCGGGACCGGGGTGTTGCCGAGGACGTGGTGCAGGAGTCGATGTTGCGGGCGTGGAAGTCACTCGACGCACTGGCCGACGAGCGCAAGGCGAAGGCCTGGCTGCTCACCATCGTGCGCCGCGAGTTCGCCCGCAGCTTCGAGAAGAAGCGCCTCGAGCTGTCGGACGTGGACGCGCTCGTCGCCGCCGAGTCCGCCATCCTCGCCGCGCCCGAGGACGAGCGCGTGGCCGAGATGCGCGAGGCGATCTTCCGCCTCGACGCGGAATACCGCGAACCGCTCGTGCTGCAGGTACTGATGGGATATTCGACGCAGGAGATCGCCGGCATGATGGGCATGCAGCAGGGCGCCGTGCTGACCCGACTGTTCCGCGCGCGCGCGCGCCTGCGCCAGCAGCTCGGCCTCGCGCCGGAACGGGAACCATGACGACCTGCCTCGAGTTCAGGCGCCGCGTCGGGGCCGAGCCCTTCGCCGCCGATGCCGCGATCGACGCGCATCGCCGCGAGTGCGCGCCCTGTGCGCGCCACCAGGACGAGCTGCGCGCGATGGACGGGCTCATCCGGCAGGCGCTCAAGGTGAATCCGCCGGCGCGGGAATCGGCCGCTGCCCCGGCATCGCCGCGCGCCTGGCGCCCGCGGTTCTTCGCCGTCGCGGCAAGCCTCGCGGCGGGCGTTGCCGTGGCGCTCATCGTGCTGGTCGCCTCCCCGCGCGCGGCGATCGCGCGCGAGGTGGTCAACCACGTGCTGCACGAACCGGACGCGACCGGTGCGACGGCGTCGCTGCCGCCCGCGGCCATCGCCGCGGTGCTGGATCCTTCCGGCATGCGGCTTCGCGACGGCGTCGCCGGGTCCGTCAGCTTCGCAGCGCGCTGCGTCGTGGACGGGCAGGTCGTGCCGCACCTGGTCGTGCAGCGCCCCGAGGGCCCGGTCACCGTGCTGGTGCTCGCCCACCGTTCGGTCGCGAGGCCGGTCCGCTTCTCGCGGCAGGGCTACGCCGGCGTTGTCCTGCCGGCGCCGCGGGGCGCGATCGCCGTGGTCGGCCAGGACGTCGCGGACCTCGACGCCGTCGCGCGCGAGGTCTTCGCCGCGGTGGAGTGGGGAAAATAAAAGGGGACGCTCACCTTTTCTCGATCAGGGTCTCTCTTGCAAGTCTGGCGTCACCGAGAAAAGGTGAGCGTCCCCTTTTCTCCTTTTCCGCTTTTCTTTCATTCTCCCGCGAGCAGCGCGACCCGCGTGCGGCCGCCGCCGTCGGGCGCAAGCACGGGCAGCAGCGCCGGCAGGATCCGGTGCAGGTCTGCCGCGAACTGCCAGGGCGGATTGATCGTCACGAGCCCGGAGCCGTTCAGGCCGGCGCGCGAATCGTCCGGGTGCACGCACAGTTCCGCGACCAGCACGCGCCGCACGCCCGCATCCACGATCCGGCGGTGCAGCCGCGCGGCGACCGCGCCCTGCTTGATCGGGTACCAGGCCATCAGCGCGCCCTGCGGCCAGCGAGCCGCCGCGGCTACGAGCGCTTCGGCCACGCGTTCCTGGTCGCGTTCCTGCTCCTCGTAGGGCGGGTCGACCAGCGCGAGGCCGCGCATTTCCGGCGGCGGCAGCAGCGCCGCGAGCGCCTCGAACCCGTCCCGGCAGTGGACGCCGATGCGCGCGTCGCCGCGGAACAGCCGGCGCAGCGCATCCGCCTCGCCGGCCAGCAGTTCGCAGAACGCGGCGCGGTCGCCAGCCCGCATGAGCGCCGCCGCGATCATCGGCGACCCGGGGTAGGCGGCGAGGCGGTCGCCGTCGTTCATGCCGCGGACGACGGCGAGATAGCGCGCGATCGCAGGATGGGAGTCGTCGACGCCGGCCGCGAGGACGCGCCCGATGCCGGCCGCGGCCTCGCCACCCGTCGCCGCGAGATCGTAACGGCCGCGGCCCGCGTGCGTGTCGAGCAGGAACAGCGGCCGATCCTTCCCGGTGAGCCTGGAGAGCGCGGCGACCAGAGCGACGTGCTTCATCACGTCGGCGAAGTTGCCGGCGTGGAAGGCGTGCCGGTAGTTCACGCTTCGCCGAGCCAGTCGCGCGGGCGCAGCCACTCGCGCGCGAGCGAATCCTCGGACGAGCCCGGCTCGGGCGTGAAGCCGTACTCCCAGCGCACGAGCGGCGGCAGCGACATCAGGATGGATTCGGCTCGCCCGCCGGTCTGCAGCCCGAACAGCGTGCCGCGGTCGTACACGAGGTTGAACTCCACGTAGCGCCCGCGCCGCAGCAGCTGGAACCCGCGCTCGCGGTCGCCGAAGGGCGTTGCGCGCCGCCGCTCGGCGATCGGCAGCCAGGCATTCGGGAAGGCCTCGCCGACGGCGCGCGCGAAGGCAAAGCAGTCCGCGAAGGACGGCGTGTTCAGGTCGTCGAAGAACAGGCCGCCGACGCCCCGCGTTTCATTCCGATGCGGCAGGAAGAAATAGCGGTCGCACCAGGCCTTGTACCGCTCGTAGCTGCCGGGAATGGCGGCGCAGGCATCGCGTGCCGTGCGGTGCCAGTGCAGTACGTCCTCGCGCACCGGGTAGAACGGCGTGAGGTCGAAGCCGCCGCCGAACCACCAGGCCGGCTCCGCATTTGCAGGGGTCGCGACAAAGAAACGCAGGTTCAGGTGCGTCGTCGGCACGTGCGGGTTCCTCGGGTGCAGCACCAGCGACACGCCCATGGCGGTGAACGGAGCGCCTGCGAGCGCGGGCCGGTCGTGCGTCGCGGAGGCGGGCAGGCTCGCGCCCGAGACTTCCGAGAAATTGACGCCGCCCTGCTCGATGAGGGCGCCGTCCTTCAGCACGCGCGATTCGCCGCCGCCGCCGCCCGGCCGCTCCCAGCGGTCACGCCCGAAGCGCGCCACGCCGTCGGCCCGCTCGATGGCGGCGACCAGTTCGTCCTGGAGGGCGGCGAGCCATGCGCGCACGGCGACGCGGTCAAGCATGGCTCACGACCCCGCGGGTGGTTCCTTCGCGGCCGCTTTCTTCGCGGCGGGTTTCTTCTTTGCGGCCTTTGGCTTCGGGGCTTTCACGGGCTTTGCCGGGACCGCGGCGGCGTCCGGCGCCTTGCGGCGCGCGCGCGGGGCCTTGGCGGCCGGGGCTGCCTCGGCGGCTGGCGTCGCCGGGGCGGCGGCCTTGGCACGGCGGCCGAAGCGGCCGAACTTGCCCTTGCGCTCTGGCGCGGCGGCGATGAGCGCTTGGCATTCCTCGAGCGTGAGCGAGGCGGGGTCACGGTCCTTGGGGACCTTGGCGTTCTTCTTCCGGTCGGTGACGTAGGGCCCGTAGCGGCCCTTCAGCACCTGCAGGCCCGCATCCGGGAAATCCTGGATCGTGCGTTCGCGGTCCGCCGCAAGCTTCGCCTCGACGATCTCGATCGCGCGCTGAAGTTCGAGCGCGAACGGGTCGTCCTCCTTGATGGAGGCGTACTTGGCGCCGAACTTCACGTACGGCCCGAACTGGCCGCGTCCGACGCTTACCGGCGTGCCGTCCGGCATCTGGCCGAGGTCGCGCGGCAGCGAGAGGAGCTTCAGCGCGTCGGCGAGCGTGACGTCGTCCATGTGCTGGCCCGGCAGCAGGCTCGCGAAGCGCGGCTTGTCCGGGTCGTCGCGCGTGCCCTGCTGCACGAACGGCCCGTACTGGCCCATGCGCACGCTGATCGGCTTGCCGCTGACGGGATCCCTGCCGATCTCGCGCGACTCGGCGACTTCCTCGCGCGTGACGTTCTTCTGGACGTGCTCGACGGCCTTGGTGAACGGCTTCCAGAAGCGGCCGAGCTCCTTGTGCCATTCCTTCTCGCCGTTGCTGATCTCGTCGAGCACGTCTTCCATCAGCGCGGTGAACCCGTATTCGACGTAGGTGCCGAGGTACTTCACCAGGAACTTGCTGACGATCTTGCCGATGTCGGTCGGCACGAAGGCGCGGCCGCTCATCTCGACGTACTTGCGGTAGCGCAGCGTCTCGATGATCGAGGCATAGGTCGAGGGGCGCCCGATACCGTGGCTCTCGAGCGACTTGACCAGGCTCGCCTCGGTATAGCGGGGCGGCGGCTGCGTGTAGTGCTGCTCCGGCCGGATCGACTCGAGCTCGACGCGCTCGCCGACCTCGAGCGCCGGCAGGCGACGCTCGTCCTCGCTCTCGACGTCCGCCTCGTCCTCGTCGTGGTCCTCGTGGTAGGCGGCGAGGAACCCGGGCTCGAGCAGGGTCTGGCCGGTGGCGCGGAACACGTGGCGGTTCGTGCCGGTCGCCGCCTTCGGGTCGCCGGTCACGAGGTCGACCGCCACCGTGTCGAACACCGCCGGGGCCATCTGGCAGGCGATCGCGCGCTTCCAGATCAGCGCGTACAGGCGGCGCTGGTCGTCGTCCGCGATCTCGTGCTCCGATTTCTGCGGAGTCTGCGCGGCCACGGTCGGGCGGATCGCCTCGTGCGCTTCCTGCGCGTTCTTCGACTTGGTCTTGTATTCGTTGACGGTTTCCGAGAGTGCCTTCGCGCCGAAGTTCGCCTGGATGGTCTCGCGGATCTCGCGTACGGCCTCGGCCGAGAGCGTCACGGAGTCGGTGCGCATGTAGGTGATGTAGCCCGCCTCGTACAGGCGCTGCGCGGACTGCATCGTGCGCCGCGCGGTGAAGCCGAGTTTGCGCGCCGCCTCCTGCTGCACGGTCGAGGTCGTGAATGGCGGCGGCGGGTTCCTGCGCTTGGGCCGGCGCTCGACGTTCTCGACCGTGAGCCAGCCTTTCGACTGGTCCTGCAGCGCGCGCTCGACGCGCCGCGCATCGGCCTCGCTCGTGACCGTGAAGCGCGACTTCTGCACGTCGGTCTCGAATTTCTCGCCGGCGAACTCGGTGAGCCGCGCCGGAAACCGCGCAGACTCCTTCCCGGCCTCCGCCTCGACGGTCCAGTACTCGAGCTTCTGGAACTTCTGGATCTCGGCCTCGCGCTCGCAGATGAGCCGCAGCGCGACGCTCTGCACGCGCCCGGCCGAGAGCCCCGGCTTGATCTTTTTCCACAGCAGCGGCGAGAGGTTGAAGCCGACCAGGTAGTCGAGCGCGCGCCGCGCCTTGTAGGCGTTCACGAGGTTTTCGTTCACGCCGCTCTCGGCCTGCTCGACCGCCGCGCGCACCGCATTCTTCGTGATCTCGTAGAAGCGCACGCGGCGCAGGTCCTTGCCGTCGAGCGCGCCCTGTTCCCGCAGGATCTCCGAGAGGTGCCAGGAGATCGCTTCCCCCTCGCGGTCCGGATCGGTCGCGAGGTAGAGGGCGCTCGCCTTTTTCATCGCGCGCGCGATCGCGTCGACCTTGGGCTTGCTCTTGTCGATGAGCTGGTACTTCATCTCGAAGTCGCGTTCGGGATCGACCGCGCCTTCCTTCTCGATGAGGTCGCGCACGTGGCCGTAGGAAGCCAGCACCTCGAAGTCGGACCCGAGGTATTTCTTGATCGTTTTCGCCTTGGCCGGCGATTCGACGATGACGAGATTGCTGCTCATTTGTCCTTGTTCATTGCCCGGGTCCCAGAAACGCCAAAGCCGCGGACCCGACCGCGGCTCTCTGGCGACCGGTGCCGGCGGCCTTCAGTGCATGGCATCCCGGCGCTCGTCGAAGACCAGGTCTTCCATCCGCTGGTAGGCGTTTTCCTGCCCCGGCTGGCTGAAAAGCACCATCAGGACCACCCACTTGAGCTGCTCGATGTCGATGTCGTCGGCCTCCAGCGCCAGCAGCCGGTCGATGACGACCTCGCGCTGCGCCGCCGAGAGTATGCCGAGATTCTCGAGGTGCAGCAGGTAGCCGCGCACGTCCGTGTCCAGGCGCACCTGCTCGGAGCCGCTGAACACGCGCATCGCCCGGGCCGTGCCCTCGGAGACCGCGCGGTCGCGATCCGTCGCGAGGCTCTCCAGCCACAGCAGCGCGCGCTCGATCTCGGCCTCCGGATATCCCTCCTGCTCGAGCTCGGCCTTGAGCGCCTCGCGGTCGGGAATGGAATCGTCCTCGGCATCCAGGAAGTTTTCGAACAGGTGGATCAGGATGTCGAGCACGCTGTCCTTCATCGGCCCTGCCTCGCTGTTGTCCGGCTGTATCGCCCGCCGGCCTGGATTTCCACCCGGCCCTCGAGCTCGAGCAACTGCAGCTTCGAGAAGACGGAATGAGCGGCCAGCCCGGTGCGTTGCACCAGCCTGTCGAGTCCCGCCGGCCCGAAACCGAGGGCATTCAACAGCATTTCCGCGTCGCTGTCCAACGTGCCGCGCGGATTTTCTGCGCCGTCGCCCGCTTTTCGCGCGGTTCCCTTCACGCCCTTCGGCAGGGAAACGCCGAGCGCAGCGAGCACGTCGTCGATTGTCTCGATCAGCGCCGCGCCATCCCTGATCAGTCGATGGCAGCCGCGCGCGAGGGGATTATGTATGCAGCCCGGGATTGCCATGACTTCGCGACCCTGTTCGCCGGCAAGTCGCGCGGTGATGAGCGAGCCGGACCGGGAAGCCGCCTCGATCACGAGCACACCCCGGGCGAGACCGGACATCAGCCGGTTGCGGCGCGGAAAGTTCGGTGAACGCGGCGGCGTGCCGGTCGGGAACTCGCTGACCAGCGCGCCGGCCGCCGCGATGCGCGCCGCGAGTTCGCGATGCGCCTCCGGATAGACGCGGTCGAGCCCCGTGCCACAGACCGCGATCGTGACCCCCTGCGCGGCGAGCGCGCCGCGGTGCGCCTGCCCGTCGATGCCGGTCGCGAGCCCGCTCGTGACCGCGAACCCAGCCGCCGCGAGCCGTGCGGCGAAGTCGAAAGCCGCTTCGCGCCCGAACGCCGTCGGGGCGCGACTGCCGACGACCGCGACCTGCGGCCGCGAGAGGGCCGACAGGTCGCCCTCGACGAACAGCGCCGGCGGCATGCCCGGGACCGCGGCCAGCTGCGGCGGGTAGCGCGGGTCGTCCGCGGTCAGGAGGCTGCGATTGGGCCCTTCCAGCCAGGCGAGATCCCGGGCGATGCCCTCGGGATCGCGTGCCCCCGGACCGCGCAGGCGCTCGAGCCAGCGGGCGGGCTCCGTCGGGCGGCGGTCTGCGGTCACCCGGCCGATTCTCCGGCCTCCGGAGCGCCCCCGTGCCGCGCAAATCTGGACCGTACCGACACATTTAATGGTGTTCGCCAGCAACGGTCCGAACCTGCACACCCGGCCGGCCGGAGCGCTGGCGCGCCTGCTTCGCCGGCGGGACTCCCCTTGCTCGCTCTCAGGGCGGCGACCGCATTCGCTCGCTTGGGGGTCCCGCTACGGCGCGCGCGTGCTGGCCGCAAAAGAAAACGCCGGCTCGAGGCCGGCGTTTCCGCGATCGATTGAGCGACCCGTCAGCCGCCGGAGCCGGGCGACCGCACCGCGTCGCCGACCTTCACCTCGCGGTCCGACTGCCACATCAGCCCGTAGCTCATGCGGTCGAAAGCCTTGAAGATCAGCGCAACGCCGTTGCGCTCGTCGGGCAGCTGCACGCGGCGGCTCTTGGGATTCCGGGTCATGTCCCGGACCGATTCGCCGGCTTCCCAGACTTCGAGCACGTGGCCGGGCTCGAGGCCGTGCCTGCTGCCGCGGTTGATGATCACGACATCGTAGTCCGCAACCATCGTGCGCTCGTCGAGGACCGACATGATCCGGCCGTCGACCTGCGTGTTCGGCGGGCGCGGGATGAAGTCCATCCGCGCTTCCTGCTCGGCCTGCAGCAGGATGTCGCCCTCGAGCGTCTCGCGCGCGGCGTCGATGACACGCAGCGTCGCCGGGTCGCCCAGGCGGTTGATGTCGGCCTCGCCCGTGAACTGGCCCTGGAAGCCGAGCACGTCGCCGTCGTCCGGGTCCCGGAGCTCGTCGCCGACGTGATAGATGCTGTAGCGGCTGCCGACCGTGCCGTCGCGGAGGCGTCGCACGTAGATGTCGTTGCCGACCGCCGAGATCAGGCGCTCGTCCCGCGCGGCCACGACATAGGGGGCGTTCCTGATCTGCTCGGCGGCGAGCAGCTTCGGGCGCTGCATGAACGCCGCTATGCGCTCGTAGGGAACCGCGTTGATCGCCTCGGAAAGCGGGTTCGCGCGCACGCGCGGCGACAGCCGCGTGGCGCCGCCGGTTGCGAGCGTGACCTGCGGACGGCCGTCCACCCAGGTGAGCGCGAGTTCGTCGCCCGGGTAGATGAGGTGCGGGTTGGCGACCTGCTGGTTGATGTGCCAGATCTCCGGCCAGTACCAGGGGTCGGTCAGGAACTTGCCCGAGATGTCCCACAGCGTGTCGCCGGGCTGGACGATGTACCGTTCCGGCGCGTTCGGGGAAACCGGAACGACGCTGCGGTCGATGCCCTGGTCCTGCCCGGTCGCGATACCGGCCGGCAAGGCCGTGGCGAGGGCGAGGGCGCAGGCGGCCGCCGCCGTCAGCGCGCGGAGGGGGTGGCGAGTACCGAACTTGGGGGAAGCAGACATGCGAGATACTCCCTTACAGCCGCCGCGGCCGTAGAATCGTATAATTCACGGCATCCGGTTTCCGACGTAAGTCCATGCTTCGACGAACTTTAGCAGCAATCCCGGGTCAGATACACGCGCTGAAAGCCCCGCTCCCATGACGCGCCTCACAATCCTGGAGTATCCAGACCCCCGGCTGCGCACCCGGGCGGTCCCGGTGGACGCCGTGGACGCCCCGTTGCGTGACCTGA
>Ga0075305_1000170_pt1 | contig 12298 bp, 26 predicted proteins | sample Joice_CattailNLB_2_FD_120071 | JGI IMG/M metagenome (GOLD analysis project Ga0075305, IMG submission 120071) | Natural and restored wetland microbial communities from the San Francisco Bay, California, USA, that impact long-term carbon... | ecosystem: Environmental > Terrestrial > Soil >...
ATATTAGTATGAAAATTCTTACTGTAAATAAAAGCAAAATATAGATTGTTGTAAATGACATTTTACGGATATTTTTGCATCAACTATTTGAAATTGAATCATAAATCAAGTTCAAAAAAAAATAGCGTACCTTGCTTAAGGGTACGCCCTGTTTTTCCTTCGAGTACTTTCGTAGTACTAACGTGGAATTTTTTTTGAAATATTTAATAAAGCTTGTTTAAATTCTGATTCAATTTTTGGTAATGCTTCATTACAAACATCAATAAAAATATTCACACAATAATTTGCAACTGCTGTTGGTGTACTGTTCAACTTATCTGCAATTTTATTTATTTCATCTGCTCTTTTTATAACTGGTCTAAGTGGTGATTCATTTTTCATTTTATCCATAATTACCTCTCTGGAATAAATTTATTTAAGTTCTTTTTTTCAAACAGTCTAAATTTAGTAAATATTATTTTAAAACAAATTTTCAACCTATATCCTAAACCAGTATTATTTAATGAATTGAAAAATTCAGTCATATACCGATTTGCTAATTGTTTTGATTTACGTCTATTCTCTTTTGCTCTTTTACCATTCATAATACACCAGTTTGTAATTTCATTAAATATTGTAATCTATCATTATCTTTCAATGAAAGTTTTTTTGTATGAATAACCCTGTTAATTATTTTCACTATTTCTCTATCTCGTTTCATACTTTTTACAGTTATTTTTTTTGCTTCAATTAAACTGTTGTATAAACTTTTTTCAATCATTTTAATACCTCACTTTTTGTAATTGGTAATACCAGGTTAAATTAATTTTAAGCTACTTCTTTATAAAATTTATTTTTTATTTCATTATATAATTCAATATTACTTTTAAATGTAATATGGTCATCATGAAAAATTCCACCAGGTGCGAAATTAAATTTTGCTTCTTGCATTGCTTTTTTTATTCTATGTTTTTTTACTCTTAATTGTGATTCACTACCCTCATCTAATTCACTAATTACTTCACTAATAAAATTATCATCTGCAAGTTTAGATATGGACCAAACACCTAAAGTAAAACAATACTGATAAAACCATCTTTTGCCGTATAATTTTTTTGATATATGAAATTTTTTTCTTAAATCATTCTCTGTTAATGTTTCAATATCATCAATAGAATATTTAAATATTCTTTTGTTGATTTCGTTTTTATGAAATTCTTTCACCTGGTCATAATTTTTATAAATATCATCAACAGTAACCAGGTGTAATTTATTTTCAATACTTCTTTTTTTCAGTAATCTATTTTCAAACCTCATTATGTTTCTTTTATTCCTGAATTTTGTCTCTGGAAATTTTTGTCTCATTTCCTGTACCTTATCATAAATCATTATTTGTTGATTACCATTTTTCCATAAAAAGGATTCATCACCCCATCCAACAGATTTCATTCTACTGCATTCCATTAGACTAAATAAATTTGAATATGCAAAAAAGATATTATCAGTTTTAATATTTGTAAATGTATCCACTCTGGATAGTGTTGCATTATTTATGTTTGTTTTTATTCCATTTACTGCTAATAATTTTTCTAATTGTTTCAATGCTAATTTTTGTTCTAATACAGATAAGGTTTTAAAATTATTTTCACTTAATAAACGTGGTAATGATGTGGTAACAAAAATTCCTTTTACTTCATCATCACTACCTGAATCAAAAAGTTCATCCTGGGTACCCTCATTTATTCTTTTAAATTTTTTCTTTTTTAATACTGATTTATTAAAATCATTTTTCTCACTTTCAAATGTTGGTTGAATTGTTACATTAAATTTATCTGAATTTAAAAAAGCTTTGTTGCCTCTAACTATTCTACCACTTGAATCAATAAATAAATCATTTTCATTATAAGTTCTACCTGTGGAATTGTCAATCATTCCAGGTAAAACTTGCAAAGGTGCTGACCTTTTTATCTCACAATCAGTTAAATTCAGTCTTAAGGTATCAATCATTTTAATTCGATTTTAGATATTTACAATTTAGCGTGAAAATCAATTTTGTTTCATTCTATGTAACACGGTCTATTGTTATACATAGACCGTAATCGTTTTTCCTGGATATTGTTTGTTAGTGTTAATTGATTTGTTTTAACAAAATAAAGCTTTGAATGAATGAAATTCCAGAACTCAGGAAAAACAGTTTTTTTTAGTATTACTTTGTAAGCTCTCATAGTTTTTGATTTAGCCGGTGTTCATTGTTACAAAGATTTTTAGCTTCATCCGGGGAATTGATGTTACAATCTTTTTTATCTTTAAGCCAGGAGTACCTATTACAAAATTTTTGTTCAAAATATGATGAAAGTATATAATAACTGTAAATTGGTGGTACTGCATTTCTTGATTCATCAATAGTCATCCAATCTAATCTATATTTTTTTTCATCTGGTCCTGCAATAGACAAAGGAAAGTTTATTGATTTCATTTCACCAGGATTTAAAATAAAAAAACTTGTTTCAAAGTATCTTAATTTTTTTATCTTTTCACCAAACATACCACCATGTAATTTTAATGTTGGTTTTAAAGTGCTACCGGGTACATTCTCTATACAATAATCAATTCCAGAATTAATTAATCTATTCCTAACATCAGGTATTAAATCGATATGAAATTGCTTATAATTTTTTGGTGTTATTTTAGAATGGATTTGACATGGTGGTGATGCCCAAATAAAATTATATCTACTTAAATCAATCTCTCTGTAATCTGCTTTAATAAAATTAAATGGATAGTTATTTTGTATCTCATTATCAACACCTGTAATATGTATGGACTTTGGTAACGTCCAGAACATACCGTAAGATGCACCACCTGCCTTACAAAATAAGTCTAATACTTTGAATTGTTGATTTTTAGATAAAAGCACAGATAGAATACCCTCATAAATTCGATTTAAGGTATAGAAAACCAGATAAGCCATACATAATGACCACCTGGTATGAAATAGTTAAAACCAGGCGCAAAGGATTTACGCCTGGTGCATCATACGGTATTCTATCTAAGCTTTTTTGATGCTGACTTTAAAGTTCTCTTATATTCACCAGATAATTTTTTCAATTCTGCTTTTTTCTTGCGAATTTTTGCGCGAACTTTTTTAACCTGTGGTGTATTTTGTAATCTCTTAATGAAATTACCTTTGCGAACTTTTTTCACTTTTCTCTTTTTCATGCTATCTCCTAATAAATAATTTTGAGTAATATATACACTAACAACATAATTAATGTAAAACTGATAAATAAAGCTTTTTGTAATTTATCTTTTTTAGAACGGTAAATCATCATTATCTGATTCAGGTGATTCCTTTTGTTCATTGATTTTATTAGTAATATCATTTAGTACCTGCATATCATGATAAGATTTTGTTTTATCCTTTTGTAATTTTTTACCTAAATAAATTATTTTGCATAAAGTTAATGGTGTTACTTCCATCATTAACCTATTAAATTTTTCAAAACCCCAAAATTCTTTATTGGTACCATCCTTAAGTGATTTAAACCTGTGAATAGTTTGCTCACCAAATTCTTTTGTATCTGCTTTTCTAGTACCAAGATACCATCCCTCAAAAGGTTTATTTTCAAAATCAGTAATTTTTATAGCATCACTGGTTTTGATTTCTCTATAATTTTCCATTACAATACCTCACGTTTTTTATGATTGATAGTTAGTTATATCTTATCAATTAGATAAGCTTGTTTTAAATCATCAAGTAAATCTTGATTGAATCTTTTAAGTTCATCAGGTTTAAAATGTTTCAGAATAGTTTTTTGAATAGTACTCCTGGATATTTCAGGAAATTCTACACTCATTGCATTCATAAAACTTTCTACCACCAGGCCTGTTAGTTTTTTATCATTACCCTTTGCATCTGCAACACGTTCTCTCATTCTCTCAACAAATTTATAACCAGGTTGATTACCTGGATAAGTATGTGAACCATCAATATATAATCTGAAAATTTGCCTAAACCAATGATTTTCATCAAAGGGTACTTTACCATAACTCTTTGAACCATTTTTTAAATCATTTATTAAATCAATTAATTCTTTTGTTGTTTGTTTTACTGCCATTAGTCTATCCACCTTTCATACAATTTTTTTAATTTTTTTAATTCACTTTCCATATCTGAAATTAATAGTGCAACATCTATTTTATCAAAATTATTTTTTGTTTCAGTTCTATTCCTTCTAATAATTTTGTAAATGCTATTTACTATTGAATCAAAAATCTTTTGGTAACTATCCATTATTATCAACCTTCAAAGGTAACATTGAAATATACTGTTGTAAATAGCCTAATATCTGTTTGTATTTTTCCTGGTCCTGTTTCAATTTATCATAATCAACCTGTGCTAAAATTGCAATTACTTCATCAGGTATTCCAGAACTGTCAACATTTGTTGCAAGTGGTAATTTTGCAGGTGCTATATTTTTTGATTTAAAGAATAATTCTAATGCAGGTGCATATTTATCAATCACTCCTATCCATTTTTCACTACCACTAACTTTATTGTATTCTTTTTGTGCCTTATCTAATTCATTCTCTAACTCTTTTATCTCACCTTTTAATTCAATGATTATTGTATCTTTATATTCAATCTGTTTATTCAACAATGTTATATGTGCCTCATATCCAGATTTTGTTGATTGCAGTAACATATCAAATGTTACACCACCAGAATTTGTTGCATTTGTTAATGCTTCTTTTAATTCATTGAATTGTTTTACTATCTCACTATCCATTTTACCCTCTGTTTTTTCTCCATCACTTGACACGGCCCTAACCTGGCCTGTATGTAATTCAGGATTTTTTAAGAATTTAATTGTAAAATAATATCTACCTGGTGTTAAATGCTCTCCTAAAAATAACTGAAATTCTCTCCAGGTTTTATTTTCAAGACCACCTAATTTATTTTTATCTAATTCCAGAACTGATTTTTTATTCTTTACAATGGATATGTATTCCAGATTTTTTAATACTGGATATTTTAAAGTTCTATTGTTTACTCTCGGTTTTTTATTTTCCTTATCCATCATTTTACCCAAACTGCTTTTTTTAAACTCATAGGTACAGACATTGCATTGGTAATAATCCAGGTTTTAAAATTTGTTGAATAATAGAATTTATATAAATACAGACTACCATCTTTAACTATTTCAGGCATTTGATTTTGTATTTGTATTCTTTCATCAATACTTAAATCATTCCACTTTAAACCTTTTGGTTTTAATAATTGATTACTCATTATCATTCACCTGTAATTTATCCCAAACCTGCTTTGAAATTATATCAGCTATTTCAACTATTGCATTCTCATTTAATAATTGTTGTGTTAATAAAGCATGGGTAATATCTGAATACAGTTTTTGAAATATTGGTGATTCATAATTAAGAATATTTGTAATAACATTATTGAATCTGAATAATGTATCTGACCAGTACTCATTATTTATTTTGCTCTGGTCATCAGTATTTAAAACTGGCCTAAGTGCATCTGTAATAGATGTACAGTAGTGATACAAAATTAGTGCATCTTTTTTGGTAAGTTCCATTTTAATACCTCACTTTTTGTTTATGATGTTATGTATCATAGAATGTTGCTTATTGTGCTGTGCTAATATATAAAGCACTAATTAATAATGCAATACCTATACCAACATAAATTTGTCCAGGATTTACCAAATTTAGCAATTTAGCGCATGACCAGTCTCGGAAAGTTCTACCTGCTTTGAGGTAAATTTGATATGCAACATTACAATTAGTTTGTGCATCGAATAAATTTAAATTTTTATATTCCTGCCAAACATTAACATTTATCTGAAATAAACCTCTGCTATCCTCACCACTTGTATTATGTGCATTAGTATTATTTGATGATTCACAAGCTACAATCTTTTGTGCATAACTTAATGCAGTACCTTTAAAACCTGCATTCAATAAATATACATTTAATTCATTTGCTGTTAATATCATGTTGATTCCATTTTTAAATTTACCTGGTATTTGTTGTTACAAATATCAATCTATTAAATATGATTCATAAATGTTACACCATACTTTGAATTGTACCAGTCTATAACCAGGTTTATTTCAGCATCACTTAATGCCTTACCATAATACATAAACTCACCTAATGCACCATCATAAGAATTTGTTAATAGATAATTACCTTTATTAATATTCATATCACATGCACTTTGTACCATTATACCTGCTGTATCTGTTGCTACCTGATTTTGACACCATAATTTACCATTTATAGGATTACCAAAACTGAATCTGTATATAACTAAAATTGGTGTGGACCAATCAACACCTGTTAATATCTCTAATGCTAACCTGGAAGTGCTTGCATAATAACCATAAATTGTTATACCCTTATTTACACCACCTGAATTATAATTAGCCATCAATGTAAAATCCGTACTAGCCCTTGTTAAAAAATGACAAACACGATTTGTATTAACTGTTGTTTTACTTAGTATACCAAAAAAAGTATATGCAGGATAGTTTAAAACAGGTGTTGAAATTGTAGAGGTACCACCAGTAGTAAATAAACCATTCTTACCATTTAGTATAGTACCAACACCAGTACCTGTACCATAATTACCAGTAACTTTAATTGTACCACTTACTATATCTAACCATTCAAAGTTATTTGATGATGGATTTGATAAGCTTGTATCAGGAAACCATAATTTTAAATCAGCATATATTGGTGGTAATGATGGAACCCCACCACCTTTTATTAAATTAGGTAGTGAGGTTTTTTTCTGGACTGTGTTTAGAAGATGTAACATTCAATAAAAACTTTCATTTTTGGATTTGCATTGTTTTGTGTTTCAAAATTATCAACAATTAAACCTGTGATAAAAATTTCCATTGAATTAATTAGTTTAGGTATTAGTACATAAATATTATCAACAAATGTATCTAACAACGGACCACCATTTGCATTTGATGGAAAAATATTTAACGAACCACCATTAATCCTTATATCTATTTCACATGGTGATGTTGTAAATTCATCAACGCATTTAGTAATCCTGGCATTTTCTTTAATTATATAGTGGACTGTATTTGTATCATCATAAAGTTCATCTGTATCACCACTTGCAAAAGGTACCAGTCTAATTGATTTGATTAACATTTTTTTGTTTAAAATAATACTCTGGTTAAACATTGCAGTAAGTGATGCAACACCTGTTGCAAAACCTATAAAACCTAATAAATGGTATCTACCATTCATTACAATATTTTCAATGGAATAATTATTACTTATTGAATCTGGACTTAGATTTTTTTCCATATTAACTTTTTACTCCTTTGATTTTTTTACAATAATTTGAACTACCTTAACTACCACTACACCTATTACAACACCAACAATAATAAATAATTGTTCCATAATATAGATTAACTTTTAAATATTTTTCTACCTATCAACTGAATCTGAACATTAACATTTGCACCTGAATTATTTGTAATTTCAGCAATTACTTTTGTACTTGATTCAATAATATCACCAACAGCTAATTTAATTGGATACCCTGAATAGTTTGCAATATTCTGTGATGCAATAGCAAATAAATCTGTTGGATTTTCAGTAAGATTAACACCACCAGATAATTTAAGACTACAAAGTACAGGCCCTGTTGGTACAGCTAATTTATAAATAGATGCTCTTACTTCGTAAATTTCAAAATCGTATTCATTACCAATTTGCACCTCTGGTGAAACTGTTGTACCATTTGTTACTGCTGTTTGAAATGGTAATGATAAAATATAAAATGCAGTTCTCATTGTTTCAATTCCTTATTTTAATTTTAAATTAACCGTGTGCATCGGGGTAATACACACGGTTGTATGATAGTGAGGTATCATATCTGCTTTTCAGCAAAAGTTAAGCAACACGCCTTGTTGCAGTACCTCTTAATGCCAAAGTAAATTCACCTGTAATACCTAATGAACCCGCAGGTTGGATAAGTTCAACTTTCACTTTTCCATTTGCAGGTAATCCAAGTGGTACAGGTAAAATTAATTGTTTTCTTACATGTAATAATTCTGTTACTGTGGTATCAGGTGTTGTTGTCAATGCAACTTCAAAACCTGCATTCATACTCAACATATTATTACCTAATACTGTATCCCAATAGTCTACCTCATCAATTCTTATTTTCAAAACATTTGCTATCCTGGAATTATAAATCGTATCTGGTGAAATTGGTGTATCAGGTTGATTGATAAAAAATTCCATTGCCTCTACCTGGAATGTATCAATATCACTTAACGGAAAAAATTGAGACTGTAAATTATTTGCAACACCTTCCTGGAATAAAACATAGGTTGTTTCATTGCCTGTGGTGATTGCTCTTGTTTCATAAAATGTTTGTGGTACTTCCTGGAATAAATTGTCTTTCAAATTATCCCAATCAAAATTGTATAGTTTATCAGTTTGTATTCCATGCAAATAAAATTTCAATGGTATTCCATCAAAATCTGTTGCACTTTGCGTAGTCATTTGAATTTTAAATTTGAATGAACTATTTGCATTAAATACAATAGGCATTGATAATTTTCTACCTAAGAAACCATCAGTATTAAGATTACCACCAATCAAAGGTTGTGTTGCTGTTGCTGTTGCTGTCCATGATGGTCCAAATTGATAGTTTAGAAAATCTAACAAAGGATATTTGCCAACACGCCTGGAATTATTCCAGATTTCTAAATAAGCCTGTTGTAACAATTCATTTAAATTATCAATCTCTGCTACTGTGTTTATCTCTGTTGCAAGAAAAGCACTAATAGCTGTAATGGTGAAAATTTCTGTACCTGCCAAAGGAAACCTTTTATTTCTTAAAAATTGATTTCCTAATGCAGTCTCAAAGAAAAAATATTCCATGGTACCCGCAGTAATAGTTTGTGTATCATGCAAAGGATAAGTTTTTCTTCTAACATTATCACCAGGCTGTGGATAGTACAGCCTGTTTAAAAATTCTTTTGCGTTCATTTTTTTAATTCCTTTTATTTATTTATCAATTATTATTTACCTGTATCCTGGTGTTAATATGAATCTCTGTATTCTGTATTATACCGCATTGTTGGTATCGGTACATATTCATTCAATCTATTGTAAGATTGCAAACTATCAACGGCAGGCATTTTATATGCAGGTAATTTACTTACCTTTACACCAGATGGACCACCAACAGGTGCTGTTACAACAGGTGCTGTACCAACGAAACCACCTATTAACTCTTCTACCATTGGTGCTACTACTTCAACTAAACCGTATGCAATTCCTGCATTAGCTAATACAGGTTTTTTCATCATTGAACCGACAACATAAGTACCACCTGCACCAACGGCTGTATATATCATTGGCTCTAATGGAACAAATTTATTTACTACCATTGGTAATACACGTACTACCAAACCTGCCAAGCCAACATCCATAATTATTTTTGTGTCAACTTTTGTTTTAGAGAATCTTTTGCGTCTCATGTTCAGTACTCCTTTTTTGTTTTAATTTATTGATAATTACTATTATCAGATTTATTTCATTTTTTAATAAAAATATTTTCTATTCTTTCAATACGTTTTATTACTTGATTAAATTGAAATAGATTAAACGTATTCACTATTGTATTTACTGATAAAACTATTCCAATTATTGCTAATTCCATTTGCATTATTTTCTTATAACTTTTGTTAATGCACTTCTGATTCCAAACAATGCTAAACCTGCTAAGATATATGTTACTGCCTTATTCCAATCACCAGTATATATACCCTCAAAACCAACACCATAAAGAATAGATAGAACACCTGCTAAATATGTTTTCCATCCACTTGCATTCATTATTTTTTCCTTTTTTAGTTTTAGAAATTTTTAATTATAGTAAAAACTGAACCGATTAAAATTAAAGTAATCCAACCTGGAATGTATGTTGTTACCTCATAACATTGATTTGGTGCTAAACAAATTTCACTTTTAACTGGTATCTCAATCGGTTTTAATAAATCTAAAATACTATCCATCTTTTACTATCCTGTAAATTAAAACACCACCAACTAATACACCTGCCAACACCAGGTATTCAAATATACTATGTTCAACAGGTAGATTTGGTAATGATTTTGGTGATGCTGTACCGATTGCAATAGGAATTGTGAGACTATCCTCACCACTTACTGAATATACAACAAATAATTTTACATTTAATTGAACATTATCAACAGGTGCAACAAAATAAAAATCAAAATCACCTAAAAAATCTGTGCTTTTATCTTTGTAAAAAATAACCTCACCTGAATTATTTTCAACAATCAATCTAACCTGTGAACCTGGATTTATCGGAACTAATAAAGTAGATGCCTTACCGTAAATTGAAATACCTTCACCAGGTAAAAATTTACGACTGTAAATAATCCCTCTATTAGTTTTAAATGTAAGTGAAATTGACATATTATTTTTTTATTAACTTCCAGTAAACTAATACACCTACACCAAGCCACACAATAGGATTTGAAAAAATATTTTCTAAATCTACACCAGGTATTAAATTACTTCCAACAGGTGCATTTGGAACTGGACCTGGACCAGGTGTTGGTGTTGGTGTTGGTGTTGGTGTTGGAACAACAGTACCACCACCACCACCTGTATTAGGTACATAAACAATATTATAACTTTGTGCTGATTTTTTATAAACCAATCTTTCTTTTGTAATATCAGAATTATTTTTTGATGAAATTGGTGCATCTAATAATTCATTACCATTCTGTCTAATTAAATAATTTAAATCTGGATACCAATACTGCTTTGCACCACAATCTGAATTTGTATAATACCAACTAACTGATTTAACTTCACCTGTAATAACATCAGTATATGTTGCTGTGATTCCCATTTTTCTACAATCACTCATTTGTTTCCAGTTTGAAAGTTTCAACATATAAAACCTTCCATACTGAATATTCGACAAAAAATAATTGAATGTTGAATCATTAAAATCTGCAATTATTCTTTGTTTAACAGAAGCAATACAAACTGTTTTATTTACATTACTTTCACAAAATAATGTAGCAATTTGTCCTGCAATGTTTTTTAAATTTGTACTTGTAATCATTTTACTATCTTCTTTTTTTCTTTTTAGATAATGCAAATAATAAAGCTAAACCACCACCAAATAATGCTAAGGTTGTAAAATCTATTCCACCTGAATACAGGCCACCAGGATACTGTCCAACAGGTTGATTGCCACCACTTAATTTTTCTTTTCTTAATATCTCCTGGAATTTAGGCCATGCACAATTTGCAAAATCTGGACATGTTGGTGCATACTCCATTCTATGTGAATATGCAAAATCTTGAATGTATCCTGCCTGGTTTTCAAAAGGATACCAATACCGCATATCAACAGTCCATGCAGTATGTTCCAATAAAAAGTTTTTCAATAAAACAGTCCAGTAACCATTACCAGGAAAAATTTTATCTACTGTATCTCTTGTTACTGGTTGTCTTTGAGTAAAAAGGCCTGGAAAAATTTGCGTCAACACGGCCATGCTACCTGTTAAAATTGTTACTGGGTCCACTTGTGTACCTCCATCTGATAAAGTTTGTATTTCAAATAATCTTTTCATGATTTTAATAACCTAAAATGATATTTATTATTTATTGAATTAAATGCTTCATTTGCACCATCAATGTATACCCTATCACTAACTTTAAACATTCCATTATGCCTATCTGCTCTAACAATTATATGTGAGAATTGATTTGGTAATTCACCAAGTAACAAATAATAGGTGTTCCATCCACCTAAAATATCTAATACAGTTTTTGTAAATAATGCAAAATCATCACAATCACCTGTTTTAGTTTGCAATAGAATGTAAGGTGCTGTTAATGTTTCATCATAACTATCATTTTTATATTTAAAATTTTTTCTTATAAACTTCCATATTTCACCAGGTATGCATGGAATACATTTATTACTGAATGTATCATGCACAAATTTTATAAAATAAGGATTTTGAAAGGAAAGTTTTTCCAATTTTTTCATTAGTCTTAATGTTTCAGTTAAACCTTTTGAAGGTTGAACTTTAAAGATTTGTGAATTAATTGTTTGCACTACATATAAAAATAATATTAGTATGAAAATTCTTACTGTAAATAAAAGCAAAATATAGATTGTTGTAAATGACATTTTACGGATATTTTTGCATCAACTATTTGAAATTGAATCATAAATCAAGTTCAAAAAAAAAT
>Ga0075305_1000180_pt1 | contig 11897 bp, 10 predicted proteins | sample Joice_CattailNLB_2_FD_120071 | JGI IMG/M metagenome (GOLD analysis project Ga0075305, IMG submission 120071) | Natural and restored wetland microbial communities from the San Francisco Bay, California, USA, that impact long-term carbon... | ecosystem: Environmental > Terrestrial > Soil >...
CGCTGGCCAACGGGGGAGCGTTCGGGGCCAAGGAGCGTTCGCCGATCGGGGCGATCGCCCGACAGCTCGCCGACCGGCACGGCGCGGCGGTGCTGGCGCTGATGACACGGGAGGACACCGTGCGGCTCGGACCGAAGCGTCCGCCGCTCGCCGTCGGCATCGACGCTTCCGGAGCGGGAATCGTGCGCGTCGCCCGCCCCGCTGCCGAGGAGGAGGCCGGGCTGCTCGCCGCGTTGGCCGCGGTGGCGCCGGCGCTCGACGTCGAGCTCGTCGCCGTACCGGGTCCGCCGGTGTCGACGGCGCTCCGGGCGAGCGGTTGGGCCGAGTGCGCGGCCGTGCTGTCGAGCCTCGGCGCGTCGCCGGATCGGGTGGTCGGGCCCGACGGCGGCGTCGCCACCGCGGTCATCGAGCGAGACGGATCCGGTGCGGATCGGGTCTCGGTCACCGTGCGGTGCGGCGAGGTCCTCGACGAGGTGGTGCTGCGGTCGTACTGCGTCGGGGCGGCGCACATGGCCCTCGGCCTGGTGCGCTCCGAGGGCATCGCCGTCGACCCCGATGGCGTGCCGCTCGACCTCACGATGCGCTCGTTCGGGATCCTGCGCGCCGTCGACACGCCGGCGATCGACGTCCGCATCGAGCCGTCCGACGGCCCGCCGGTCAACGGCTCCGACGCCGTGTTCGCCGCCGTCGCCGCCGCCGCCTGGCGCCACGCCGGGTTCGCGCCGCGGTGGCCCGTGAACGCCGCCCGGGCGGCGCGTTAGATTCGCCGGATGACCAAACCTCTCGGTCCGTACAGCCCGGTCGTGCGCGCCGGCGACTTCCTCATCGTGTCCGGGCAGGTCCCGGTCGCCGACGGTCGCAAGGTCGAGGGCGGCGTGGCCGCCGAGACCGGCCAGGTGCTGCGCAACGTGGCAGCCCAGCTGGCGACGATGGGTGCCTCGCTCGACGACGTCGTGAAGACGACCTGCTTCCTCACCGACATGGACAACTTCGCGGTCTTCAACGAGGCCTACGTGGAGGCGTTCGGCGACCACCGCCCCGCCCGGTCGACGGTCGAGGTGTCGGCGCTGCCGGGTGACTTCGCCGTCGAGATCGAGGCCTGGGCATACGCCCCGGAATGACCGCGCCCGTCCGCTGCGACTGGGCGCTCGGTGGTGGCGCGTCGATCGGCACCAGGTACCTCGACTACCACGACGAGGTGTGGGGCGTGCCCGAGCGCGACCCGCGCGTCCTGTTCGAGTTCCTCGTCCTCGAGGGTGCTCAGGCGGGCCTGTCCTGGTCGACGATCTTGAACAAGATCGAGGGCTACCGGGCGGCGTTCGCCGGGTTCGATCCGGCGGCGGTCGCCGCCTTCGACGACGCCGATGTGGAACGGTGCATGGGGGACGCCGGGATCGTGCGCAACCGGGCCAAGATCACCGCCGCCGTCGGCAACGCCCGCGCCTGGTTGGAGCTCGACGATCCCGTGGCCCTGTTGTGGAGCTTCACCGGGGGCGTCACGATCCAGAACCGATGGACGTCGATGTCGGCGCTTCCGGCGGAGACCGCCGAGTCGACGGCGATGAGCAAGGAGCTCAAGCGGCGCGGCTTCCGCTTCGTCGGACCGACGATCTGCTACGCGTTCATGCAGGCCACCGGGATGGTCAACGACCACGTCGTCGGTTGCTTTCGGCACGACGAGTGCGCAGCACTAGCCTGACGCCATGGCCGGAGCCATCGCCATCGTCCTGGTGCTGCTGCTGATCCCGATCCTCGTCGTGATGAGCGGTGCGGTCGCCTCGGCCGTCCTCGGCGAGGCGATGTACCGCGACGGGCGGATCCGCAACGAGGGCAGCGAGCTGCTCGATCTGCCCGACTGAACGGCCCGGCCGTCGATCCGGCGGCCGTCCGCTCCTGTCACACTGTGCGGGTGCACTCCCACGACAGCTCTGCCGAAGAGCTCACCTCGGAGATCGTCCGCTACGCGATCGAGCGGGTGCGACTCGACCCGCCGCCGCTCGACGGTCCGCTGACGCCCGAGGAGCTGCGCCGCCTGGCCGGCGACACGATCACCGAGCAGGGCATCGGCGGGCGCGAGGCGATGCGCATCTACGAGGAGGTGCTGGCCCCCGCCTGCATCTCCGTCGACCACCCCAAGCACCTCAGCTTCGTGCCGACGGCACCGACCGAGGCGGCGGTGCTGTTCGACCTCGTCGTCGGTGCGTCGAGCATCTGCGCCACCTCGTGGCTCGAGGGCGCCGGCGCGATCTTCGCCGAGAACGAGGCGCTGCGTTGGATCGCCGACCTCGCCGGCCTGCCTGCCAGGACCGGGGGCACCTTCGTCAGCGGCGGCACGGCGGGCAACCTCAGCGCCCTCGTCGCCGCCCGCTGGGAGTGGCGGCGTCGGACGTCGCCCGACAACGACCGCAGGCGCGGGTTGATCGTCGCCGGCGACTCGGCCCACTCGTCGGTGGCCCAGGCGGCGCAGGTGCTCGACGCCGACGTCGTCGACGTGCCCACCGAGTCGTCGGGCACGATGCGCGGCGAGGCGCTGGCGGCGACGCTCGCCGAGCTGCCGTCCACCGAGCGCCAGCGCCTGTTCGCGGTGATCGCCACCGCCGGCACCACGAACTCCGGCTCGATCGACGAGCTCGACGCCGTCGCCGACGCAGCCGCCGAGCACGACACCTGGCTGCACGTCGACGCCGCCTACGGGGGCGCCGCGCTGGTCGCCCCCAGCGCCCGTCGGGCGTTCGTCGGGATCGAGCGCGCCGACAGCCTCATCGTCGATCCGCACAAGTGGCTGTTCGCCCCGTTCGACGCCTGCGCCCTCCTGTACCGGGATCCGTCGATCGCCCGCAGCGCGCACACCCAGCACGCCGGCTACCTCGACGTCCTGCACAGCGGCGACCCGGCGACCGAACCGTGGAACGCCAGCGACTACGCCCATCACCTCACGCGCCGGGCGCGGGGTCTGCCGTTCTGGTTCAGCCTGGCGACCTACGGCACCGCCGCCTACGCCGACGCGGTCGAGACGACGCTGCGCGTGACCAGGGCCGCCGCCCAGATGCTCACCGATGCACCACACACCGAGTTGCTCTTCGAACCGCAGCTGTCGATCGTGCTCTTCCGCCGGACGGGATGGCGGCCGGCGGACTATCAGCGGTGGAGCGACCGGGAGCTCGCCGCCGGTCGGGCGTTCGTGACGCCGACGAGCTGGCACGGCGAGGTGCTGCTGCGCCTGTGCATCGTCAACCCGTCGACGACGACCGAGCACATCGCCGAGATCATCGAATCCCTGGACGGCGACGGTTGATGGAACCGGACACGGTCGGCGCCGACCATCGGCCAGGGTTCGGGGGACCCGTCGACCTGCTCGTCGCCGGGGCCCGGTGCGTGGCCACCGTCGATGCCGACCGGCGCGAGCTCGACGGCGGCTGGGTGGCGATCCGCGACGGGCTGATCGCCGCCGTCGGTGGGCCCCACGATCCGGCGCCGGCGGCGGGCGAGGTGCTCGACGCCACCGACTGCCTGGTCACGCCCGGGCTCGTCAACACCCACCACCACCTGTACCAGAACCTCACCCGCGCCTTCCCGGCGATGACCGACAAGCCGCTGTTCGGTTGGCTGCAATCGCTCTACCCGCTGTGGCGGGCGCTCGACACGGAGTCGGTGTACGTCTCGACATGGGTCGGGCTGGCCGAGCTGGCGCTGTCCGGGTGCACCACCTCCACCGATCACCTCTACCTGCATCCCCGCGGGGCGGGCGACCTCCTCGCCGCCGAGATCGAGGCGGCCGCCGACATCGGCATGCGGTTCCATCCGACGCGCGGCTCGATGTCGCTGTCGGAGAAGGACGGCGGGCTCCCCCCCGACGACGTGGTCGCCGACGACGATGAGATCCTCGCCGCCTGCGAGACGGCCGTGGCCCGCCACCACGACCGCGCCCACGGCGCGATGACGAGGATCGCGCTGGCGCCGTGCTCACCGTTCTCGGTCACCGAGCAGCTGATGGTCCGTTCGGCCGAGCTCGCCGAGCGCCTCGACGTGCGCCTGCACACGCACTTCGCCGAGAACGCCGAGGACGACGAGTTCAGCCTCGCCAGGTTCGGGTGCCGGCCGATGGAGTACCTCGAGCGCACCGGTTGGTGCTCGGCGCGGACGTGGGTCGCGCACTGCGTGATGCCCGACGGCGACGAGATCGATCGCCTCGGTGCGGCCGGCGTCGGCGTCGCCCACTGCCCGTCGAGCAACATGATCCTGTCGTCGGGCATCGCACCGGTGGTGGCGCTGCGGGCCGCTGGCGTCCACGTCGGCCTCGGCGTCGACGGCTCGTCGTCGGCGGACGCGGCCTCCCTGTGGTTGGAAGCCCGGCAGGCGATGCTGCTGGCGAAGCTGCGCGACGGCGCCCCGGCCGGGAGCGCCCGGATGGAGCTCGAGATGGCGACGCTCGGCGGCGCCGCCTGCCTCGGCCGCGGCGGCGAGCTGGGGGTGCTGGCGCCCGGGGCGGTGGGCGACGTGGCCGTGTGGTCGCTTCGTGGGCCGTCGTTCGCCGGTGCCGTGGCCGACCCGGTCGAGGCGTGGCTGCGCTGCGGTCCCGCGGCGGCCCGCCACACGGTCGTCCACGGACGCCCGATCGTGCGCGACGGAGCGGTCGTCGATCAGCGACTCGACGAGCTCCTCGCCGCCCATCGAACCCTGTCGATCCGTCTGCAGCGCCTCTGACAGGGGTGCTGAGCAGGGACGACGCGCGGGCGTGACCGACGACCACCGCCTCTGCACCGACCTCGTTCGAGGCGTGACGCCAACTTCGGCGCACGGCTCGCCAGACTGTTGCCGATGAACACCCCTCGCTCGCTCGTCCTGGCGCTCGCCTGCCTGTGCGTCGGCGCCACCGCCTGCACGGCGACGCAGTCCTCGGCGGCGTCGGAGAGCGCCCCGCAGTCGACGATCGGGCTCGGGTTCGAGTTCGACCTCGAACCGGGCGCCGTGAGCGGCGTCGCCGACGTGCGCGCCGTCGACGCCGAGGAGATCGACACCGTCGTGATGATCGGTGACTCGCTGACGGTGGCCTCGAAGCCGGCGCTCGAGCAGCGCTTCGCCGACCTCGGCTTCGAGAACGTGCTGATCGAGGCCGAGACCGGCAAGCGGATGACGTCCAGCGACGGGAGCAACTCCTCGGGTGAGGCGATCGCCAACTACCTGTCGAGCGCCGACACCGAGACCGACCGGTCGAACGAGCTGTGGATCGTCGCCCTCGGCACCAACGACGTGAACCAGTACGCCGACGCCGCCCAGGTCGCCCTCCAGGTCGACGCGGTCCTCGCCGCCGTGCCCGACGATGCCGCGGTCGTGTGGGTCGACACCTACATCCGCCAGGAGCAGGACGGTTCGAACGAGGTCGACGCCGCCATCAACGACCGGGTGGAGGCCCGCGGCAACGCCGTCGTCGCGCCGTGGAGCGCCTATGCCGGCGGCGACGGCGTGCTCAGCGGCGACGGCTACCACCCGTCGCCGGCGGGTCGCGAGGTGTTCGCCGACGTGGTGGCCGGCACCGTGGCGACGTTCCTGGACGACTGATGTGGCCCAGGGCGGTCTCACGGACCGGCGCGTGGCGGATCCGGCCGGCGGAACCGGGTCCCGCCGTCTACGGGTCCCAGCGGGACTGGCCGAACCGGTAGCCGACCGAGCGCACCGTCTGGATCAAACCGGCGTGCTCCTCGCCGAGCTTGGCCCGCAGCCGGCGCACGTGCACGTCGACCGTGCGGGCGCCGCCGTAGTACTCGTAGCCCCACACCCGGCTGAGGAGGATCTCGCGCGTGAACACCTTGCCCGGGTTCTGGGCGAGGAACTTCAACAGCTCGTACTCCATGTAGGTCATGTCGAGCGGTCGGCCGCCGATGTGCGCCTGGTAGGTCTCCAGGTTGAGCGTCAGCTCGCCGTACTCGACGAGGTCGGCGCGGTGCACCTCGATCTCCGAGGCGAGCAGGTGTCGCAGGCGGGCCTCCAGCTCGGCGGGGTGGAAGGGTGTCAGGCAGAAGTCGTCGAACAGCTCGTCGCGGTGCTCCAGCTGGTCGAGTTGCCCGCCGCCGATGAGCAGCAGCACGGGGATCGGCACGTCGTCGCCGCGACGGACGGCGCGCAGGAACGACCACGCCGCGTCGGGGTGCACCGACGCGTCGACGATGGCGCCGGCGAACGACGAGTCGGCGTCGTGGGGCTCGTCGGCGGCACCGGCCTTCCAGGCGAACCCGCCGAGGTCGAGCGTGCGCGCCAGATCAGGCGACACCGGTTCGGGAACGACCAGGAGGGTGTCGGCCGGGGTGCTCACAGCGCCATCAGGTATCGCCCGTACTCGAACGCCGACACGTGGGTCTTGTAGGAGCGCCACTCGATGCGCTTGTTGCGCAGGAACCACTCGAAGATGTGCTCACCGAGCGCCTCCTGCACCAGCGTCGACCGTTCCATCACCGCCAGGGCATCGGCCAGCGACTGCGGCAGCTGCCCGACACCGAGCTTCTCCAGCACCGTGTCGTCGATCTCGAAGAGGTTGGCGTCGGCCTCGTCCGGGAGCTCGTAGCCCTCGACGACGCCGCGCATGCCGGCGGCGAGCAGCAGGCTGAACGCCAGGTACGGGTTGCAGGCCGGGTCCGGGGAGCGGTACTCGACGCGGGTGGCCAGCGGGTTGCCGCGCTTGGCGATCGGCACTCGGATCAGTCCGCTGCGGTTGTTGCGTGCCCAGCTCAGGTGGACCGGCGCCTCGAAGCCGGGGACGAGGCGCTTGTAGCTGTTCACGGTCTGGTTGGTGACCGCCGTGATCTCCGCGGCGTGGCGCAGCAGACCCGCCATGAACGACTTGGCGACCGGTGAGAGCCGGTAGGCGTCCTCCTCGTCGAAGAAGGCGTTCTCGTCGCCGCGGAACAGCGACAGGTGCACGTGCATACCCGACCCCTGCACCCCCTCGAGCGGCTTGGGCATGAAGGTGGCGTGGACCCCGTTGCGCGCCGCCACCTCGCGCACCGCCACCCGGAACGTCATCACGCTGTCGGCCATGGTCAGCGCATCGGTGTGCCGCAGGTCGATCTCCTGCTGGCCCGGCGCGTCCTCGTGGAAGCTGTACTCGACGGGGATGCCCATCGTCTCCAACGTGCGGATCGTCTGCTTGCGCAGGTCGCCGGTCACGTCGTTGGTGGTGAGGTCGAAGAAGCCGCCGTTGTCGATCGGCACCGGCGGCATCCCCGGCTGAGGAGGTTCGAAGTAGAAGAACTCCACGTCGGGGGCCACGTAGAACGTGAAGCCGGCGTCGTGGGCCGCTTGCACGTGCCGCTGCAGCACCTGGCGCGGATCGCCGGCGAACGGTGAGCCGTCGAGGTTGTGGATGTCGCAGAAGACCCGCGCCTCGGGCGCCTTGGGGTCGCCCCACGGCAGGAGCTCGAACGTGTCGGGATCGGGGATCGCCAGCACGTCGGCTTCCTGGACCCGCGAGAACCCGTCGATCGACGAGCCGTCGAAGGTCATCCCGTCGCTGAGCGCGTTGTCGAGCTCGGCCGGGGAGATCGCCAGGCTCTTGAGGTTGCCGAGGACGTCGGTGAACCAGAGCCGGATGAGGCGGACGCCCCGCTCCTCGACGCTGCGCAGGACGTAGTCGCGGTGCGGCTCCAGCATCCCGTTACTCATCGGCTGGCCCCGCAGGGCTGCGAGGGACCGAGCGCCAGCGAGCGAGCGGCTGACTGCGGCCTGCGTGGCCGGGGAACGCCATGACGTCTAACTCTTCATGTCGCCGCACACCGTCTCGATCATGAGACGGGCGACCACGTAGGGGTCGATGTTGGCGTTGGGACGGCGGTCCTCGAGATAGCCCTTCTTGTCGATGGCGACCTGCCACGGGATGCGGATCGACGCGCCGCGGTCGGACACGCCGTAGCTGAACTCGTCGTGGCGCTGGGTCTCGTGGGCGCCGGTGAGGCGCTGCTCGACGCCCACGCCGTAGTTGGCGATGTGCAGGGTGGCCTTCTTGCCGAGCGCCTTGCAGGCGGCCTCGATGTAGGCGTAGCCGCCGTCCTCGCGCATCTCCTTGGTGGAGAAGTTGGTGTGCGCGCCGGCACCGTTCCAGTCGCCGGCGACCGGCTTGGGGTCGAGGGTGGCGGTCACGCCGTAGTCCTCGGCGATGCGGTACAGCAGCCACCGGGCGACCCACAGCTGGTCGGCGACCTCGAGCGGGCCGAGCGGGCCGATCTGGAACTCCCACTGACCGGGCATGACCTCGGCGTTGATGCCCGACAGCGAGATGCCGGCCGTGATCAGGGCATCCATGTGGTCCTCGACGATCTGTCGGCCATGGATCTCGTCGTCGCCGACGCCGCAGTAGTACCCGCCCTGGGGCGCCGGGAAGCCGCCCGGAGGGAAGCCGAGCGGGCGGCCGCCCTGGAAGAACGTGTACTCCTGCTCGATGCCGAAGAGGGGCTCGTGGGCCTTGTACTTCTTGGCCGCCCGCACGAGGGCGGCGCGGGTGTTCGTCGGGTGCGGCTTGCCGTTGACCAGCATCACCTCGCACATCACGAGCTTGTCGTCGCCGCCGCGGATCGGGTCGGGGAAGCTGGCGACCGGCTTGAGCACGCAGTCGCTCTTGTCGCCGGTGGCCTGGTTCGTGCTCGAACCGTCGAAGCCCCAGATGGGCAGGTCGGCGCCATCCTCGACGATCTTGGTCTTCGAGCGGCACAGCGCCGTCGGCTCCGTTCCGTCGATCCAGATGTACTCAGCCTTGTAGACCACTGGTGTTGTCCTCAGTCTTTCCGTTGTGTGATTGCCGTTGTGGGTTCGAGGGTGGGGGATGGGGGAGTCGCTCGGGACATGCGCGACGGAACACGATACGTCGCCGCCGCACGGCGAGGGAATCGTGTCAGCGGGCCGTTGCTTTGCAGTTGCCCGACCGTGAACGCCGTGTTAACTCCGGCGAAACGGGGCCTCTCGCCCGGGTCGACTGCAGGGGGGTGACGGCGCCGCGACCGCACATTCCCGTTCGTTGCGATTACGTTACGGACGATGCGCCGGCTCGCCCACCGACTCACCCTCGCCCTCGCCCTGCTGCTCGCCGTCCCGGTGTTGGCGGTCGGTCTGCCGGGCTCGCCTGCCGGGGTGGCGCACGCCCTCCCGTCCGGGTTCACCGACACGTTCGTCACCTCGATCGCCTCGCCGACCGGGATCGAGCAGTTGCCCAACGGCCGGGTGGTCGTGCTCGAGCAGGACACCGGCCGGGTGCGGCTGATCGATTCGGCCACGCGCGCCCCGCTGCCGACGCCGGCGCTCGATCTCAACGTCTGCGCCGGCTCCGAGCGCGGCCTGCTCGGCTTCACCCACGACCCCGACGTGCTGGTCAACCGCCGCGTGTACGTGTACTACACACGGCCCGCCCCGGGCTTCCCCGGCGGCTGCGTCAACCGGGTCAGCGCGTTCACGATGGTCGGCGACACGATCAACCCGGGCAGCGAGCAGGTTCTCCTCGACAACCTCTCCTCGGTCAACGGCAACCACAACGGCGGCGACCTCGAGATCGGCAACGACGGCTTCCTCTACGTGGCGACCGGCGACGCCGGGCGCGACCCGCGCGGCGACTCCGGCAGCGCCGGGTCGAACAACGCCGCCCAGGACCTGAGCCTGCTCAACGGGAAGATCCTGCGACTCGATCGGTTCTCCGGCGCGCCGGCGCCCGGGAACCCGTTGAACGGTGCCGGGACGGTCGCCTGCGGGAGCCGGGGCAACGTCCCCTCGACGCCGACCACGACCTGTCGGGAGATCTTCGCCTGGGGGATCCGCAACGCGTACCGGTTCGCCTTCGACCCGAACACGCCGGCCACCAGGTTCTTCATCAACGACGTCGGCCAGAGCACCTTCGAGGAGGTCGACAACGGGATCCTCGGCGCCAACTACGGCTGGAACGGCCGCGAGGGACCGTGCCCGCAGGGCCAGGTGCCGCCCTGCCCCGGGCCGCCGGCCGGCGTCACCGATCCGATCACCGCCTACGGCCGGGCGCTCGGGCAGTACATCACCGCCGGGGCCTTCGTTCCCGACGGCGCGTGGCCGGCCCAGTACGACGGCGGCTACCTCTTCGTCGACGGCGGCAGCGGGCGGATGTGGTTGCGCCGGGCCAACGGCGCCGTCGACTACAACGCACCCTTCGCCCAGGTCGGCGCCAGCGTCGGCGACATGGTGTTCGTGCTCGAACCCGACGGCTACGCCCTCTGGTACACGCTCAACGGGTCGTCCGCGGTACGGCGGATCGCCATCGACCTGCCGAAGACGACGGCGAGCGGACCGCAGCGGTTCGTCCCGCTCGACCCCCCCGACCGGGCCTTCGACAGCCGCACCCAGAGCCCGGCGACCCGCATCCGGGGCGGGACGACGAGGCTGATCGACATCGACGCGCCGTCGGGTGCGACGGCGGCGCTGGTCAACCTGACCCTCGTCCGCCCGGCGGGCTCGACGTTCGGCACCGTCTGGGAGCCGCGCACCGACCGGCCGGCGAGCTCGAACCTCAATGCCGCCAACGGTGAGGTCGTGGCGAACAGCTCGATCGTGCCGGTCGACAGCGCGGGGCGGATCCTCGTCTACGTGCGGGCCACCAGCCACGTGGTCATCGACGTCGCCGGGTTCTTCGTCCCGTCACCGGGGGCGACGCGCGCCGGCCGGTTCCTCACCGCCGACCCGCAGCGGCTCACCGACACGCGTCAGCCGTCCGGCCCGACGAACCTCTACACGCGCACCAGCGGCGGACCGGTCGACGACTTCGTCAACGTCCCGGTGGTCGGCAAGCTCGGGGTTCCAGCGAGCGCGGACTCGGTGGCCCTCATCGCCACCGGGCTGAGCGGCCGCAACAGCGGCTCGGGCTACGTGAGCGTCTACGCCGGCAAGTCCGCACCGCCGAGCACGTCGAACCTCAACGTCAACGGTCGCCAGGGAGGCGTCAGCGACGTCCGCGCCAACCTCGTGATCGCGCCGCTCGGCGCCGACGGCTCGGTCGACGTGCAACTGCACTCCGTCGACCACGTCGTGCTCGACGTCGTCGGCTGGTTCAGCGACGCGACGGCGGGGCAGTCGACCGCCGGCCGGTTCGTGCGCCTCGCCCCGACCCGCGAGGTCGACACCCGCATCCCGCTCGGCTTCGGACCGCTCGGCGCCGGTGGGACCGGCACCCTCAACCCGAAGTCGGTGCCCGACGGCGCGGCCGGCGTGGCCCAGAACCTCACCCTCGCCGGCACCGTGTCCAACGGCTACCTGACCGCCTGGCCGGGCGGCCCGCGCCCGCTGGTGTCGAACGCCAACAGCACGCGCCCGGGCCAGGTCCGCGCCGCGCTGGCGTTCACCAAGCTGGCCGGCGGGTCCGAGCGGTTCTACTCCCAGCGCGGCACGCAACTCGTCGTCGACGTGTTCGGCTACTTCCAGTAGCCGGTCGGCGATCGCTCAGCCGGCCGGCAACGGTCAGCCGGCCGAGGCGCGATGGAGGCGCACCACACACCGACCGGTCCGGGGTGGTCGGCCACGATCGTGGCGGAGGGAGCGATGACGATTCCCGGTGGCCGTGTACGCGCGGGAGGCGCCCTACCAGGAGTCAGGCAGCCAGGAAGTCGACGATCGCGGCGATCGTCGCCTCCGGCTGCTCGATCTGGAGGATGTGACCGGCGCCCTCGATGATCCGCACCTGGGCGTCGGCCAGGAGGGCGCGGAAGTCATCGGCGTAGGCCGGATGCACGAGCCGGTCCTCGGCGCCCCACACCAGCAGCGTCGGCGCGGCGACCCGGTAGAGGCGCTTCTTGAGCCCCTTGTCGGGCAGCGGCCAGATGAACTGGAGGATGCTCGCCGTCGTCTGCGAGGCCCGCAGCAACTGGTCCGGATCGAGCGGGTCGGGGGCGGGCAGCGAGGCC
>Ga0075305_1000181_pt1 | contig 11894 bp, 10 predicted proteins | sample Joice_CattailNLB_2_FD_120071 | JGI IMG/M metagenome (GOLD analysis project Ga0075305, IMG submission 120071) | Natural and restored wetland microbial communities from the San Francisco Bay, California, USA, that impact long-term carbon... | ecosystem: Environmental > Terrestrial > Soil >...
CACAGCGAACCCTCCGCCGGGAGCCGCCTCGAGGTCGGACGGGTCGGCCTCGAGCAGATGCGCCGCGAGCGCTCGCGCCCGCTCGAGCACCTCCCCGCTGCGCTCGACCACCGACGACCCGCCCGCCTGCAACGAGCGAGAGCCCCACGTGCCCGCCCCCCGCTTCACGAGTGCCGTGTCGGAATGCACCACCCGGATCGCCTCGAACGGCACCCCGAGCACCCCCGATGCGAGCTGCGCGAACGCCGTCTCGTGGCCCTGGCCGTGCGGCGAGGTGCCCGTGGTCACGGTGACCGTGCCGTCGGGATGCGCCTCCACCGCGGCGAACTCCTTCGAGCTGAACGACGTGATCTCGACGTACGTGGCGACGCCGATGCCCAGCGCCATGTGATCGCCTCGTTCGCGTCGGGCGGCTCGCTCGGCGCGAAGGGCGTCGATCCCGGCGAGCCGCTCCGCCTCGCCCAGCGCACGCTCGTACTCCCCGACGTCGTAGACCGTCCCGGACGCCGTCCGGTAGGGGAACGCCTCGGGAGGGATCAGGTTGCGGCGTCGCACGTCGCGAGGGTCCATGCCGAGTTCGGTCGCGACGAGGTCGATCGCCCGCTCGATCAGCGCGGTGGCCTCGGGCCGGCCGGCCCCCCGGTAGGGCGCGATCGGCGTCGCGTTCGTCACGACGCTGCGCCCCCTCGAGGCGATACGGGGGATCGTGTACACCCCTGCCAGCATCTCGTGTGTCGTGTTCGGCAGGAAGGCCCCGATCGGGTAGGCGCCCATGTCCGCGATCAGGTCGGCCCGCAGGCCCACGAGCGTGCCATCGAGTCGAGCGCCGATCTCGACGTGCTGCACCTGCCCTCGTCCGTGCGTGAGGGCGAGGAGTCCCTCCGACCGGGACTCGATCCAGCGCACGGGACGACCGAGCCTGGCCGCCACGGCGGCGACCACCAGGTACTCGGGATAGACCTGCAGCTTCGCCCCGAACCCGCCTCCGACGTCGGGGGCGATCGTGCGCACGGCATCCTTCTCCACCCCGAGGACGTCGGCGAGGTCGTCGCGGACGTCGAACGGGACCTGGGTCGAGACCCACGCCGTGAACGTGCCGTCGCCGTGCGGTTGCACCGCGATCGCGTTGCCTTCCATGGGCACGGCGGCCACGCGTTGGTTCACGAACCGCCCGCGCGCCACGACCTCGGCCCCGGCGAGCACGTCGTCGTCCCAGCCCGCCTCGAACGAGGCGACCACGTTCGAGCCGTGCTCGGGCCACAGCCGCGGAGCCTTCGCGTCAAGCGCCGTCTCCGGATCGGTCACGGCGGCCAGGGGGTCGTAGTCGCCGACGACCGCTTCGGCCGCATCCTCGGCCCGCGCGAGGCTGTCGGCCACGACGACCGCGATCGCCTCACCGACGAACCGCACCACGTCGCGCGCCAGAGCCTCGCGCCCGAAGGGCCCCTCGAGGGCGTCGGTCGAGCCTTCCACCACGCCGCTCGCCGGCAGGCGAGCGAGGTCGAGATCGGCGGCCGTGAACACGCCGGCGACGCCGGGCATCGCACGAGCGAGATCACCCTCCACGGCGTTCAGTCGCGCATGCGGCATGATGGAGCGGACGAACACGGCGCGCAGGGCTCCCTCGATCAGCAGGTTCTCCACGTACCGGCCGCGACCCGTCAGGAGGCGTGGGTCTTCAGAACGGAGGGCCGTCACGCCGAACGTCGAGGGAGGCAACGTCGTCACGGGAGCCATGCTCCCAGAGGCGCACACGCGGGAGGGATCGGTCACGCGACGACACCGTAGGACGCTCGGCATCGCCGCGACGGCGGTCGCGCTGGCGACCACGCCGATGGCCTCGGCCTTCGCCGGGGGTGGGCCGTCGGTCCGCGTGGTGACCGTCGCCGAGCTCGAGCAACCGGTCGGGTTCACGTTCGCTCCCAACGGACGCATCGTCTACCTGGAACGTGCGACCGGCGCGGTGCGTTCGCTCGACCCTCGCACGGGCCGCGATCGGCTCCTGCACCGCATCACCGGCGTGAACAGCCACGGCGAGCGAGGTGCGCTGGGGGTCGCACTGCACCCGCGGTGGCCGCGTGAACCCTGGGTCTACGTCTACGTCTCGAGGGCCCCGGCCGGCGGCGAACTGCGGAACCAGCTGATGCGCCTGCGCATCCGCGACGGCCGGGCTGTCTCGCGCGAGGTGCTCTTGAACTCGCCGATCGGCGGTCGCGCCAACCACAACGGCGGTCGCCTCGCGTTCGGCCCCGACGGCAAGCTCTACGTCGTGATCGGTGACGGCGGCGAGGACCCCGGCACCGCTCAGACGATCGCCGACGAGCCCCGCGGGAAGATCCTGCGCCTGAACCCCGACGGCTCGGTGCCCGCCTCGAACCCGTTCGCCTCGCCCGTCTGGTCGTTCGGCCATCGCAACTCGATCGGCTTCGCGTTCGACCCCCTCACCGGGCGTCTGTGGGAGAGCGAGAACGGTCCCGAGTGCAACGACGAACTGAACCGCATCGTGGCGGGCGGGAACTTCGCCTGGGGTCCGTCACAGGCCTGTGGCACGCCGGCGGCGGTCGAGGACACGAACCGCGACGGACCCGAGCCTCGGCGCATGCCCGAGTTCACGTTCGCCGCGACCGTGGCCGCGACCGGCGTCGCGTTCTGCGATCGGTGCGGGCTCGGCGCGCGCTACGACGGCACGATGCTCGCGGGCTGCTCGAACGGTACCTGCAAGGCGACCGTCGGGCCGGTGATGCACGTCCCGCTCACGCCCGGGCGCTGGTCGTTCGCCGGCCCGCCGGCCGACGTTCCCCTGACGAACCACGACGGCGCGGTGTATTCCATGGAGGTCGCACCCGACGGTCGTATCTACTTCAGCGACGGGCAGGGCATCTACCGGTTGAAGCGTGCATGAGGCCCGCCGGCACCGACCTACCGATGACGCACGAGGAGGACGAGGATCCGATGCACATCCGAGCCGCGAGGACGCTCGCAGGAGCCCTGACGATCGCGCTCGCCACCGCCCTGATCGCCGCCGTGGCCGCCGGCCCCGCCGCGGCGGGAGCCGGCGTCGGCACGGTGAAGGTGGCGGACGGACTGAACGGACCCGCCGCGTTCACGTTCACGCCCAAGGGCACGATCGTCTACCTCGAGCGGGCCACGGGTGAGGTCCGCTTCCGCAACCCGAAGACGGACTTCGACCGCTTGTTCTTCCGCATCCGCGGGGTGAACGGCGCGGGCGAGCGCGGCGCGCTCGGGGTCGCGCTGCACCCGCGCTGGCCCGAGAAGCCGTTCGTCTACGTCTACGTCACGCGCACCGCGAGAGGGAAGCTCCGCAACCAGATCGTGCGCATCCGCGACCGCGGGGGGAGCGGGAGGGGACTCACGACGATCCTCACGACGCCCGCGAGCTCCAGCCCGTATCACAACGGCGGGCGCATCATGTTCGGCCCCGACGGCAAGCTCTACGCGATCGTCGGCGACGGCCACAACGCGAGGAACGCTCAGGACCGCACGAGGAACCTCCGCGGCAAGATCCTGCGCATGAACCCCGACGGCTCGGTGCCCGGCACGAACCCGACGATCGGAGGGCGGCGCAGTCGCATCTTCGCCTACGGCATCCGCAACTCCTTCGGCTTCACGTTCGACCCCGAGCAGGGGAACCTCTGGGAGACCGAGAACGGCCCCGAGTGCAACGACGAGATCAACCACGTGCGGCGCGGCGGCAACTACGCGTGGGGACCCCGTCAGAGCTGTCCAAACACGAACCGGGACGGACCCAGGCCGCGCCGCCAGCCCGAGGTCACCTTCTCGAACACGATCGGCATCACCGGCGCCGCCTTCTGCGACGGCTGCGGCCTCGCGGGACGCGATGGGGATCTGCTGTTCGGCGCGTGCTGCGACGGCGGTCTCGTACGCCGGGTCTCGCTCGACGCCGCGCGCGACGACGTCGTCGGGGGCCCGATCACGATGCTGAACGCGCCCGGGGGCACGGTCCTGTCGATGGAGGTCGGCCCGAACGGACGCATCTACTTCAGCGACAACGACTCGATCTACCGGCTCCGCGACGCCTAGGCAGCTGCGCAGGGAACCGATACCCAGAACGGCCGGCCGGGAGTAGGCTCGATGGGAGCCGGCCATGACCGCCCGAGACCCTCCGGGGGTGTGAGCGATGGACATCGGACAGCCCAAGCGGATCATCGAGATCGAACCGGCGACGCTGCCACTACCGGGAGAGATCGCGCCCGACCCCGAGGCCGAACCCGCAGCTCGGCCCGCTCGCGAGCCGGAGCCGGCCGTTCCCGAACATCATCCGTCGTGAGCCTGCGTTCCGCGACGCTCGAGGGCCTCGCCCCCGACGTCCGTACGGAGCCGATCGTCGCGTGGCGTGCGTGGGCCCTCACGGGCCGCCGCGACGGCGCCCGCCTGCTGCTGCGACCCGTCGCCAAGCGCGCTCGTACCTGGCAGCCTCGCGAGATCGTCCAAGCCTCGTGCCGCACGTCCCGTCGGCACGATGCTCCCGATCCACTCTGTACGTGCGGGCTGCACGCCACGCACACGATCGACGTGCTCCGTCGCACGAGGTGCCCCGCCGTGCTCGGACGTGTCGCGCTCTGGGGTCGGGTGGTCGAGCACGAGCACGGGTACCGAGCGCAGTACGCCTACCCACAGCGGCTCCGGCTGATCTGTCAGTTCTGTTTCTGGATGAGCGATGCGCGCAGGTCGACGCCCGACCATGTCGGCTGGTTCCCGCACGACGAACTGATCCCCGTCTGCGAGGAACACCTGGCGGTCGGTCGGCGCAACGGTGTATCGCCGCGGCTCGTGCTCCCCGCCTCAGAGGTGATCCAACGGCTGCGCGACGCCTACGCCGTCGACCCGCTGGCGGTCTGAGCTAGCGCCCGTCCCTCGCCGCTCGTTTGCGCGCGGCCGTGCGAGCGAGCCGATCCCGCAGATCGGCGGCCTGACGAGCGACGTCATCGGTGGGTTCGGGGGAACGGAGCTCGGCGTCGTCGTCGCCCGCCACCTCGGGCGACGCATCGGCCGTCTGAGGTGTCTCACCGCCCGTCGCCGCCTCGATCCGCGCACTGATCTCATCGAGACGTCGTTCGGCGTCACGGACCCGGCGCTCGGCGTCCTCGACCCGGCGTTCGAGCGGGGCGAGCGAGGCCAGGCGATCGCGGATCAGACGCTCGCGCTCCTCGGCTTCTGACGCGCGTGCGATCGACACGTCGCGCTCGTGCGCGACCTCGACGAGCGCCATCTCCACGTCCTCGGCCTCGGCCTCGGCCGGTGATCCGGCGGACGGCTCGGCGGACGGCTCGACGCTCGGTTCGTCGCTCGCAGGCGAGCGAGACTTCGAGCCCCGAGACCGGAACCATCGTCCCGCGGAACGCTCGTCATCATCCATGACCTGAATCATCGGCCGAACGGCCGCGCTCCTATACCTCCGCGCCCACCCCTATCGGATGGGCTCTCGACGTGACTGACGTCACCGACCCAACCTCACCCGCCGGCTCAAGCTGCGAGGACTCTCCTCCGATACCGAGACGGAACCCCAGACGGAGACAGCTCGAAGTTCATGACATCCCCCCGGTCGATCCACCATGCCCTGACGGTCGTTGCGCTCGTGACGGCCGTGCTCATCTCTGCCGTGCCCGCGCACGCCCGCTCGGTGCTCGAGGTCGAGCTCGCCGAGCGCTCCGCGATCGTCGACGCGATCGAGCAGATGCGCGACCGCCGCGACCGCAGCGTGACCCACCTTCGCTCCGTGATCGCCGATACGTCCCAACGATTGCAACAGACACCGAGCCGGGGTGCCATCGCGAACCCGGAGCGATTCCTGCATCTGCGCAGGGAGCTGCGTCAGCAACGACATGAGGCGGAACGCCGGATCGAGCGGTCGGGGCGGTTCGTCGAGCGGCGCATCGGCGCGCTCCAGGCACGTCGCCGAACGATCGACGCCTGGGTGGCGACCTGGGGCATCTTCGAGCACTGCCCGATCCGCGGGTGGCACTCGGTATCCGACAACTTCGGCATCACGGTTCGGCTCCCGGGGGTGCCCGTCCATCGACACATGGGCAACGACATCCTCGCCGCCGCAGGCACCCCCATCGTGGCGCCGTTCGACGGGTACTCGTCGGCGTCGACGGGCGTGCTCGGAGGCCTCGAGGTCCGTGTGACCGGCGCGCGCGGGTACGTCTACAACGCGCATCTCTCGTCGTACGGCACGCTCGGCCAGGTGAGCGCCGGCACCGTGATCGGCTATGTGGGTGCGACCGGTGATGCGACCACCGCCCACGACCACCTGGAATGGCACCCGAGCGGCGGGCCGGCCGTCGATCCCTATCCGTACCTGGCCGTCAGCTGCGAGGGGGCGGTCCCGTAGTCCGTAACGGACTAGCGGCCATTGAACGAGAAGTGCTGGTAGTCCTTCTCTCCTGCCCAGTCGCCGCCCCACTCCCACCCGACGGCGTGGAACGCCCACCACACCCGGTCGCGATGGTGCACCATGCCGCGGCGGTGGTTCGCCCGATCGAGGTACGCCTCACCGGCGGGCGGTGAGACGCCACCGCTCCACACGAACGGGTTCTGCACGGGGTTCAGATCGAGCGCGCGACCGTACGCGTGCTGCGACCAGCGGCAGCACACGCCGGCGCGCCAGCGGCAGTTGAACGCCGACGTGTTGTTCGCCTTCATCGAGCGCATGTCGTCGGCACCGTAGTGGTCGACGAGGCGCATCCGTCTGATCGGGAACCGGTCGTCGTAGAGGCGACGGAACACCCGCGCGACGTCGTCGGCGTACCAGCGGTGCACGACCATGCGCCCGGTATGCGCGTGGCGGTCGAACCCCCAGTACGACATGCGGACGATCCGCAGGTCGGAGAAGCCCACGGGGCAGCCGGGCCGCCACGACCGCCCGGTCATCAGCTCGCGCGTGCCGGGCCCGATCGGCGAGATGCGCGACTCGTACTCCGGCGCGCCGGCCCTGGCCGGCGATCCCCACGCCACGACGGCGGCGGTGACCAGGGCGAGCGCGACCAGGTGACGCACGCTCAGCTTCGCACCTTCCCGAGCAGCCGCAGGATCTCGAGGTACAACCAGATCAGCGTCGCGATCAACCCGAACGCGCAGTACCACGACATGTACGTGGGGGCGCCGGCTTTCGCGCCTTCCTCGATGAAGTAGAAGTCGACGAACAGGTTCAGCGCGGCCACGATGCAGATGCCGACGCTCACCGCGATCCCGAGCGGCGTCGGGTCGTTGATGAACCCGAGCTCCACCCCGAACAGCCCGAGGACGATCGCGGCGACGTACATCAGCAGGATGCCGAGGGTCGCCATCATCACGACCGCCACGAATTTCTTCGTCACCTTCACGATGCGCGAGCCGTAGAGGAACAGCGCGCCCGCGAACACCGCGAAGGTCGCGAACACAGCCTGCAGCACGATGCCGTCGAACTCCTGCTCGTAGCCGAACGAGATCACGCCAGCCCAGAAGCCCATGACGACGGAGTACAGCGGGCCGGTGAACGGCGCGATCTGTGGCTTGAACGCCGTGACGATCGACAGCACGATGAGTCCCAGCAGGCCGACCATCATGATCGTGCCGACGGTGCCCGAGATCTGGTCCCCGAAGGACCAGCCGTACGTCGCGCTCGCGATCGCGAGCACGAGCAGGAACGCCGCCCTCCAGATCGTGCCGTTCAGCGTCATGACGGTCGGCGCGACGTCGGGACGGCCGGGGATCGTGATCGGTTCCAGGTGCGGCACGTTCTGGAACGTCTTCTCGTTCAGCATCTGTCGGGACACGCGGGGTCTCCTCTTCGTGCGGTCGGCTCGCCCGGGCATCGTATGCCGCGCGCGGCGCATGGCGGTGGAGACGACCGGGATCGAACCGGCGACCTCCGGCTTGCAAAGCCGGCGCTCTTCCAACTGAGCTACGTCCCCTCGTCGCGCTCCGAGTCTATCGAGGCACCCACACCCCGGCGCGGATGTGGAACCATCCCCTGGATGGCGACACCGAACGAGGAGCGATCGCGCGACCCGGTCGACCTGCTCGAGGAGCAGATCGAGTACTACCGGGCGCGCGCCCCCGAATACGAGGAGTGGCTCCGTCGACAAGGACGCTACAGCCGGGGTCCGGAGGCCGACGCCCGGTGGTTCGCCGAGTTCGACGAGACGCGCGATCGTCTCCGCGATTTCGACGCTCGCGGGGACGTGCTCGAGATCGCCTGCGGGACCGGTCAGACGACCTCGATCCTCGTGGAGACGGCCACCCAACTCACCGCGCTCGACGCCGCTCCGGAGATGATCGACGAGGCTCGGCGACGACCGGAGCTCGGGAACGTCACCTTCGTGCAGAAGGATGTCTTCGAGTGGGAGCCTCCACGATCGTTCGACGCGATCGTCTTCACTTTCTGGCTCTCGCACGTGCCCGCTGAGCGGTTCGAGTTCTTCTGGTGCCTCGTCGGAGAGGCGCTCGCACCGAACGGCCGCGTCTTCTTCAGCGACAACCTGTACGCGCCATGGGCAACCGCGATCGACCACGAGCTTGAGGAGCCGAGCGCCGGGTCGGTGACCCGGCGCCTCAACGACGGCAGGGAATTCCGGATCGTGAAGCGCTTCTTCGAGCCGTCCGGGCTCCAGACGGAACTCCGGCGGATCGGATGGAACATCGACGTTCGGGCAACGGGAGAGCTCCTGCTGACTGGCTCAGGCCGACTCGACACGGCCGACGGAGGTGCATGAGACGGTGACGGCGTTCACGGGGTGGCCGGTGGAGGCGCTCGAGTTCTACGAGGGGCTCGAGGCCGACAACTCGAAGACGTACTGGCAGGCGAACCGTTCCGTCTACGACGGATACGTGCGCGCCCCGATGGAGGCGCTGCTCGCCGAGCTCGAAGCAGAGTTCGGCCCCGGGAAGGTCTTCCGGCCGTACCGAGACGTGCGCTTCAGCCGCGACAAGTCGCCCTACAAGACACATATCGGGGCGACGATCGGCGATGGGTACGTGCAGCTCGATGCCGGCCGGCTGGCCGTGGGCGCGGGGATGTGGGAGATGGCGCCGGATCAGCTCGAGCGATACCGGGGCGGCGTCGACGACGCACGAAGCGGGCCCGAGCTCGTGACGCTCGTCGAGGGGGCCCGCGCCGACGGGCTCTCCGTGATGGGGCACGAGGAGCTGAAGACGGCGCCGCGAGGCTTCCCGAAGGACCACCCGCGCATCGAGCTCCGGCGCTACAAGGGCCTCGTGACGTGGCGCGAGTGGCCGGCGGGAGCGTGGCTGGGTACGAGACGTGCCGAGCAGCGTGTGGTCGAGTTCCTCCGGGCCTCGCAGCCGATCGTCACCTGGCTCTCGGCCACCGTGGGCCCGTCGACGCTGCCGCCCCGTCGCGCCTGACCGATCGCTCCTGCGACCGGTCCCGAGCTCAACCCTCGAGCGGGAACACCCCGAGCAGCCGCTCGGCGCCCTCAGCGTAGGTGACGACCTCGGCGTGCAGGGCCACGCACGACGCGGAGACGGTCGGCCCGATGTCGCGCATCCAGCCCTCGAGCTCCTGCCACCGTGCCGCCCCGCGATCGATCGGATATGCGAGCGAGAGATGCGGGATCCATCCATCGAGCGCGATCCGGTCGCTCTCCGCGGTCGGCAGCCCCGCGGAGACGGATGCGGAGCGCAGATCCGATATCGCCGGGAGGATCGCCGACCCATCGAGTCGGACGATCGGAGTGTCGTCTTGGCGGAGGATCTCGAGCGCGGTCGCGCGCAGCTCGAGCCCGCCCTGCGACGCCGCCCATGCCTGCACGACCTCGACGATCCGCCGCTCGTCCTCACCGGTGAGGGGCGAGTCCCGCGTTCCGAACGCCTTCAGGGTGGCGTGTCCTGCCGGGGCGGCGCATCGCACCCCGATGCGATCGAGCGTCTCCCCCTGCCAACCGGAGAACGCCTTCGCCAGAGCTCCGACCGGTCGCACGATCACGTACGCGGTACCCAGCGCCTCGCGGAACTTCCACTCGTCGACGAGGATCGGGGACTCGGACGGAGCCAGGCGATCCTCGACGTCGAGCCACTGCACGAGGCCCTCGTGGTTCAGTCCGATCTCGACACGTGCATCGCCGCCGGCGGTGGTGAAGGTCCCGCGCAGCGGCGTCTCGGCCTCGATCGACTCCACCGCCAATCCGCCCGAGCGCGCCACCAGGCGACCCGCCTGCGCAGCGCGACGTTCATAGGACTCGTCCGCCCCCACGTTGTCGGCGAACAGCGCGGCGGCATCGGCGTCGCTCCACGACGACAGGAGGGCCGCGGCTCTCGTCGCACCCTCTGCGAGCGAAGCGGACCCGACCTCGCGCCGCGGTCCCAGCTCGTTGCGATCGGCGAGCGCCTCGAGCGCCTCGATGCAGGCGCCGTGCATGTTCCCGTAGGTGAGGTTCGAGAGACCGATCACGCCGACGTCGTGCTCGGGCACCCAACGCATGTGCGAGCCGTACCCAGGCAGCCCTCCGCTGTGGCCGACGGAGGTGCCGAGCCGTTCGTCGATCCGCACGCCCAAGCCGATGCCGTAGCCGGTCGCGCTCACCCGCGACGGACCGCTCGGCGACGGACGATACCGGGTCACCTCGTCCACTCGGCGGAGCTGCTGCATCTCTCGGCGCGTCCATCGTGGAAGCGGGCCGGCATCGGGCTCGTCGCGCGGAGGCCACGCATCGAGGAAGAACCCGACCCAGCGCGCGAGGTCCCGCACGGTCGTCCACAGGCCGCCCATCGGGGCGATCGTGCCGTCGCCCTGGGGCTCCCCCTCGTGCACCCACGCTCCGTCCTGCAGGCGGTAGGGCTCCGCCACGGCGGCGGAGCCGGGTCGCACCCACGTCGTCGACGTCATGCCGAGTGGTTCGAGCAGTGATCGGACGACGAGGTCCTGGACGCGCTCACCGGCGACACGCTCGATCACACGGCCGACCAGGCCCCAGGCGAGGTTCGAGTACTCGAACCTCGTGCCCGGGGTCCAGGCGAAGATCACCCCCGCGTCGATCAGCGCGTCCATCGACCCCGGCGAGAGATCCAGGTGCCGGTCCGCCCACGCGTCGTCGGTCGGGAGTCCGGCTTCCATCGACACGAGGTGCCGCACGGTGATCGGCGGGCCGTCGGACGTGGGCCCTCGCCAGGCCGAGAGCTCGGGGACGTGCACGGACACGGGGTCGTCCAGCCGCAGCCGGCCGTCGACGACGAGCAGCATCAGCGCGGCCCCCGTGAAACTCTTGGTCATCGACGCGATGCGGAACACGCTGTCGGCGTCGGGCGTCGCCGGGTCGTCCAGGCTCAATGAGCCGTCGCCGCCGGAATCCACCAGCTCCCCGCCTCGCACGAGTCCCCATGCGACACCGGGGATGCGCTCGCGCCGCATCCATCGCGCGAACACCTCTGCCAGCGCTCGGTCACCTGTCGCCATCGGATGCGTAGCCTACGAGGCTCCGCGGTGGACGATCGCTGCCACGATGGCGACATGGAGTTCGACGGGCACATCCTCGGCGCGTCGTTCACCTCGGGCGATCGGATCGTGGTGGGTCGGTGGCTCCGCTCCCCGCTCGGCTCCTTCGCCGACGTGATGTGGTGCCGGCCCGACGGCTGTCGCGTGCTGCTGGCGCCCGACGAGCGAGTGCGGGATTTCCTCGCCGGCCACTACGCGTTCGACGAGCTGCGCGTCGAACGGGTCACGGCTGAGCGAACGGGAGGCGGCGTGATCCGCGTTTCGGCCGGACCGGTGCGACTGACGGTGCGACCGAGCGGACCCGGGTGGGCGTCACGCCTGGTCGGGCTGCGGCCGCGGGGGCTCCGCACGGCGAAGGCATGGATCGATCTCGAAGACAGGGTGCTCCGGCCGCTCGTGAGACCGCTGTTCGCGGCCG